>Ga0194136_1000894_pt1 | contig 14918 bp, 19 predicted proteins | sample TARM_MetaG_T3A_1_FD_134023 | JGI IMG/M metagenome (GOLD analysis project Ga0194136, IMG submission 134023) | Freshwater microbial communities from Pennsylvania, USA, analyzing microbe dynamics in response to fracking - TARM_MetaG_T3A_14 (version 2) | ecosystem: Environmental > Aquatic >...
CTATTTCAATGCTGCGGTTACGCTTATCGATGGTGTATTTCGTTATCTCTTCTTTTGTTAAAAGCACTTCTTCTTTAATTGTGCGATCTACACTGATTTTTTTAACGGTATTTCTTATCATACTGTTCCACCTTCTAACGTTTCAATTCGGCTAACTAACTCATTAATCGCCAAAACAAGCGTTGTTTTCTCCACCGTGGTTAATAGAGTTGTGTCGCCTGCATCAGTCACGACTTTATCCAGCGCCACTTTATCCGTTGACGCCATCAGCCCGTCTGTGGTTTCTGTAGCCACGCTGTATACTTCCAGCGTGTTCAGCTTTGCTTTATCCGCTGCAGCCATTAATCCATCAGATAATTCTGTAGCAACTTCATAACTTTCCAGACCGTCAAGTTTCGTCTTGTCAATGCTGCTCATTAATCCGTCCGATGTCTGCGTGGCTAACCCGATACTATTAATATCGCCTTCCAGCGTTGTCAATTTTTGGTCAATGTCATTCAATGCCAAGCTGATGCCAGTATCGTCGTTATATTCAAGCGCTGTTTTGAGTTGAGTGACTGACGCCTGCGCGTCATCGAGCGACTGAGAGAGTTTGATGTTTTCTGCGCCTAAACTGGTCACGCGTTCTTCCAGCAGTTGAACGTTCATCATCTGTCTGTTCGCTTGTGCTTGATAATCCGATAGCGTCTTGTATTTCTCGCCTATCTGCAACTTCGATAACTCTGGGTTATAAATGTCAATCGTTTTCCCGATGACCTGTAAAGGTTCAGAAATAGCTAATACTGGGTTTTCAATCGGATACCAGTTATCCACTTCAAACTCTTCAAAGCGTGTGTCGATCAAGCTTAAATTGACTGGTGTGACCTCATAGCTGACCCGCGCCGCCCGCTGGTTCAATAAGAAGTCTTCCCCACGTGTTTTCAGAATGGATGCCGTATTCACATCATCCCACGTTACATTGCCCTCGATAATGCCGAACTCTGCAATCAAAGCGGTGTCGTCCAGATAGTCCACACCACCGTTGACTGATTCAATCGTCAGTCGCGGTTCAGAGACGCTTGTTTCCCCTTCTGGTGCTTCCAGTCGTGAGCCTAAAGGAACAAGCCGAGTAATCACATCCGTCGGGTCGATTTCTTTCTGCATATCCTTTAAGTTGGTACGTAGCTGTATCGGCGTATTCTTGACTTCTCCGACCGTTTCCAGATAGTCGATATAACTGACCCCGTCCGCTTCTCGAAGGCGTATATGCCCGCCTAAGCGGTCTGTCAGCTTATCTTTGATTGCGTCAAAGGTTTTTTCGTAGCCTAAGAACCTGTAAATGTTATCTGTTGACGTCGTGACCGTCACATTGCCTACTTCAAAACGCTTGTACGGCTCAACTTGTTGGTTATGTCGATTAATAATGACTTGTAAGAAGTCTTTAACTGTCATGTTGTTATATTCGCCATGTCGCTGAGTTGAGTCTTGCAAGTAAGCTAATTTCGATTCACATTGAAACTTAATAGAAAACAGCCCGTCAGATGTCATTGTCTGAACAGGCTGTAATACTCTGCCGCTAAATATTTCTTTATTGCGTTTAACGTCTAAGACTTCGATCAATGTTCTTAACGGTCTAAGGTTGTTCCACGCCGGATTGTCTGGGTTAATAGAAAACTCAAAGCTTGAAACGCCTTCGCTCACAAGGTCAAGCTTCCCGCTCGATACCTTGTGACCGTCTGCATATGGCGTGTGAATGACCGTGCCTTGTGTGTCGTCTGCGCCGTCATAAATGGTAATCTGATGCATTAAATCATCTCCTTGCGGAAAGTGAATTTAATCGTACCGTTACCGGTGATGGTCAGCGTGTTCTCTCCGGTTTGCAGGCGTAAACTTCGATTTGTATTCGTGCCTGCCGGGAAGGTGAACAACTGATTGCCGGATTGTATCGCCATCTCACTACTTGCCGTTACTTCAGGAGATACGCTTGGCGTACCCGGATTGATTAACTCAATTGTTTCTGACCCATCAATGTTAAATTCAACCGGCTGCAAGGTGTCTAATTCAAAGTTGAACGAATCCCACAAGATATCGCCTTCCGGTTGTTCAGATATCTTGAATGGATAACAATCAAACTCAACTGTAATATCCAGTTTCATTTCTTCCCAATTATCTGTAGTCGATACACTCACGCATTTGCCCCGGTAATAATAATCAGGTGCGTGTGTATCAGTTAGTATGCCAATTTGTCCACGCATGAGTTTGTTCTCTAGCGTTGTCTGTGAGTATTTCCGTCTGTCATAATCACGCATCGGCACAACGAATGTATACGTCAGCGGTCTGTTTTCGAATAATCGTTCCCCTAGAATGGCAGAGAAGTCATACGACCCATGCGCAAATGGCACAGATTCCTTCTTCTCTTTTTCGTCTGGTGTGGGGGCAGAGCGTCCAGTCAAGCGCATCCCGTATTCCCGTGTATCGAACCCATTAAAAACGATGCCTTCCTTTAGCATTATCTGCCCCACCTTTCTATGATCTGTGTTTTGTTGCCGCCGGCTTTGTCATACTTCGAGTAGGTCGCTCCCACGAGTTCCCCGGAATCAAGCATGATGACCTGCTGACGGTTCAAGAGTTGCTCCATCATGTTCCCTTGACTGCTGTTTTCTCGGTTCAGTTCATGCGACACTTTGGTGTTTAGTCCAACGTTTGAATCCATATCAAGCATCCCACGCATCGCTTTATTGACTTCCCCTTCGCCACTGCGGATACCTTTGGCGATTTGTTCGCCGATACCGTTATGCTCAATGCCAGCCATTGGAGACGATTTATCTTTCGGCGGACTGAACGGTAACAAATCACGCGCTTTCCCTAATACGCCAGAAACTGAATCCTTGACTTTTGAGAGCGAACCTGTGATGCCACTCGCGATATTCCCGATGATTTTACTGCCGGCTGATTTGAATTTGCTAAAGAAACCAGTGACCGCATTGTACGCGCGCTGTATGCCGTTTTTAACGCTCGATACGACATTGTTAAGTGAGTTAGACACAACAGACTTCAAGGTGTTAAAAATGCGAGAGAAGATGTTTTTGATAATGTTTAGTCCGTTAACAAAATTATTCTTCATGCGCAAGATTAAATTAATGGCAACGCTCACCATGCTTGAAATTGTATTCGTGACAAACGAACGTATAGCGCCAAATATATTAGTCGCTGTGCTACGTATCGAATTGAAGATGTTTTTCGCGCCTTGCCAGAGTGATTGAAAAATATTCACCGCCCCTTGCCATAAGGACGTTGCTATATTAATCACGCCATTTTTCATATTCTGGACGATGTTTCTGACCCCGGTATCAAAGGAAGTAAAAATATTCACTGCTCCCTGCCATAACGAGGCAAAGATATTAATCACACCGTTTTTAAATCCCTGTGCGATTCCTCTGACTTTTGAATCAAATGCCCAAAACTTTTCAACGACCCAATTAATGAAATTACCTACCGCGCCGATGACTGCGGCAGCGATATTCTGGAATGTCGTTTGTAGCCAATTGTGAAGTTGTGAGGCTTTTTCCTTGACCGTATCCCAGTTTTTCCAAAGCGCTACACCAATAGCGATTAATGCACCAATGGCTGCGGCTGCTGCGACGACTGGCCAACTGATTGCGGCAATAGCCGGCACTAATACAGTTGCGGCTGCTTTCAAACCAATAAGGATGGTCGACGCGGATTTGAATACTGCGATAATACTTACCATGATTTTCCAACCGGCTAACGCCACTGTTATGGCTTTAAACGCCACGACTGCCCCTAAAATACCCACGACCAATGGTGACCATTTATCTAGGAATTCAGAAACATCGTCAATGACTTTTCTTAAATCAATGTTCAAAATAGCTTGCGCCACGTTTCCTGCGGCGGTCTGTATACGCGCCCACATAGCCGATTCACCGACACTTCTCATGCCGTCCAAGATGTCTTTGAATACCTGTATTGCGGATTGAACCAATGTTGAATTAACGAACGTATCAAACGCATTGCGCGCATTGTCGAATATTTCGCCCGCTTTTGTGAAGGCTTGTTCGACTTTCTCTTGTATCAACGGCATGTATTCCACAAACTTATCAGCTAGATTTTGAACGACTGGTGCGAGTTTCTCGCCAATATCGATCATAAGCGTGGATAGGTTCGCTTTGATTTTCTCAAATGAGCGGCCTAATCCTTGTTCCATCGTGTCAAACGCTTCGTCTGTCGCGCCTGCACTTCCGCTCATTTCATTCAGATTCTCGGAGAAGGACTCTGTGCCTTTGCCTGTTAAAGCAAGAACAGCATTTCCGGCTTCCACGCTACCAAACAGATCGTTAACCCCTACGCCGGTATCTTGTGCATATCCTTCCATTAGCTGCAACGCTTCTTGTACATTGCCGCCTTCACTCGTAAACTTCTTGAATGACTTCCCTGATATTTCTTTGAACGTGTCTGACGCTGCGCCACCTTCTTTAGACAACTCCACAAATGCTTGTCTTAATTGCGTTGTAGCCACTGAGGTTGGTGTGCCTGCAGCCGTCATGGTTGCTAGTGCTGCGGTGACATCGCCAAATTCAACGCCTAAACTGGATGCTGTAGGGATGACTTGGAATAGACTGCTACTCAATTCTTCAAAGTTTGTCTTCCCTTTTTTAACAGCTGTAAACATCAAGTCGGATGCTTCGCCTGCACCGATGACATCATCGCCGTATGCGTTAACGACAGATGATATACCATCAACTGCGGTGTTTAGATCAGTCACGCCACCGACAGCCGCTTTCTGTGCCGTTTCTAGGAAGTTGAACACATTATCCTTCGGAACACCGGCTGAAATCGCGCTATACAAAGCGGGTACGGCTTCATCCGGTAATACGCCAAACTCTTTGGCAAAGTCTTTCACTTGCCCTGTCATTTCGCCCATGGCATCGCCGGACATTCCCGGTAATAGCGTAAAGACTTCGTTCATCTGTCCTTCAAAGGCGGTGAAATCTTTGATACCTTTGACTGCCATACCGCCGATAGCTGCACCGGCTGCGGCTGACCCAACGGCTGCCACCTTAGCGATTTTACCCATTGCACCGCCGAACGTTTTCTTCAACCCGCTCATGCGACTATCTGCATCGTTCAGACCTTTCATGGCGTCTTTAACATCTGCGGATAGCTTGATACTGAGATTTGCTACTTCACTCATTTATGACCTCCTTTCTTACCACCAAAGACCGTGACCATCTTGTCGAGTTGAGCGTCAAATTGCTCGTCCGTCAAGACTTTACGTTCTCGTGGCATGAAGTCCTCTGCTTTCCATACTTTCGATTTCTTGCTGCGCATCGGTACGAAATTGGCAATCGTGGATTGAAGTTCTGCCGTCAGTCTTCGCTGTAACTTGAATTCATCCTGCAGCTGTTCCGTTCGTGCCTGCACATATGTAATGAATTCGCGTTTCTCCATCTTCCAAAACTCGTCCGGCTTCAATCCTAATTTGTACGCCGTTTTTTCCCATTCATGCGCGATTAATAAAAAGGAGCGAGGCACAGAGTCCTCGCTTAGTCGTTTCCCTCGTCATCTTCTTCATCCGTTGGTAGATACGTGTTGATGGATTTCGAATAGATGTCGATTAAGTTATTAAATAATTCTTTACGGTTGCCGCCTTGCTCAGAAAAGTCCGAATAGATACGGATAGCGCGTTGCTGTGTGATGCCTTTGTCTTTCCAGTACAAGCCGGCACGTAACAGGTTAACGATGGTCGTCATACCGAATGTGCTTTCATCAGCAATCCCGGCCACGCCTTTCCCTGTCCATTCTTCTAATTTCATCAATGATTCAATCGTGAATCGTGCCTGATATGTCTTTTCTCCTACTTCAAAACCGTATACGTTCATGTACGCTCGCTCCTTTTAATTAGTTAGTATTTATTACGGTGTTACAGGTACATTGCCGATTGTGACTTTGCCAGACACTTTGATTGATGCGCTGAATGATTCCTTGTCTTCAAACGGCAGGTCTACTGCGAATGATGTGAAGAACCCGTTGAACTCAGCTGTCTTGCCGCTTGCTGTGGTAATCACGAATGGAATGACTTCCCCTGCGTCGATTAATGCCTTGATGCCTTCGTCACCTGTGAAGTTGCCCTCGATATCGATTGAACCGCCGTCAATCATGCCCGGTACGAATTCACGGTAGTTGTCTGCTGAATCGTGTGAGGATACGTCAATCTCGTCTGTTGAAATATCCGGAAATCCTAAACTCGTTAAGTTAGCGATCTTTGTTAGTACACCTGCGATTGTTGCCTCTAGTGTTGCTCCCTTTGCCCATTTACCCATTTAATAAATCTCTCCTTTTTCATTCGTAGTGTTGAACGATAAAATCCAGCCCGACAGAAAAGCGATTCACGCCATCGTCAAAGCCGTCTATTTCGTTCTCTGTGCGTATATTCGATATGGTGTTGCTCTGATATTCATCTAACGCGTAAAGCTTCTCTGCGAGCTGTTTCGCCTGCTGATAGCCACTAGCGTAAATGTTCGCTTGAATACGTGATTCATTACCCGCATCTCTGCCTTCGTGCGTATATCGACGCGGTGCGCTGATTTTAGCAATGGCGATATGTGGTAATGATGTACCCTGCGGGATCACGCCGAATGCGACTTGCGACTGGTGCAGCTCACTCTTTGCCAAAATCTGATTTCTTACTTCGACTTCCACTAACATTTAACGCTTCACCGCCTTTTTGATTGCATCGGCAACGTCTTTTTTTACTTTTTCTTTGTTCTCGTCATAGCCGTTACGCATATAGCCTGGCGTACGTGACACGCGTTCGACTTTCGCCGCATACTCGACGTTTGTCCCGATAATCGCCTGCATATCTCCGGCTGACAGTTTGCTGTCGCTCGCTTTGGATTCGCCAACGGTCTTATACCCTCTCGGCTGGCTACCGTCCACAGCGTAGGTCTGCGAGGCTCTTAACCGTCCTGTGACAACTGACCCTTCAAGGTTTCTGACCACAGCACCATGTATACGTATCGCCCCGGTCGTTAACCCTTTGACGGCTGCATCTTCGATGTCTTTGTTTATGTCGTCGATAAAACTTGTGAGCTTGATGTTAAACGCCATCGCGAATCAGCTCCATATCCACCTGTATCAGCCGGTCAAAGTTCAGCACGTTGTTAATGTTGATGATGTCGAACGATTCCCCGCGGTAGACGATACGATCTGAATAGCTTAATATCGTTGGCTTGCAGTACATCCGATGTGTCGAGACGTGCGTGGTGCTTTGCCCTGCATATCGTTCATCGCCGCTTAACTGTCTAATGCGCCCTTGAATGGTTTCGTTATACTGATAACTCGTACCGGTCGGACTGCCCCAATCGTCATACCCTTCTACCTGCACATGAATATCAATCGGCTCGAAGTATTCTTCTAAGTTTCCAATCATTCGCTCACCTCGGCATTTCTAGATAGACATTGCGATAACTGGCTAACTGCTTAGAGAACGCCGATTCCCAACTTGCCACGCCGTCATTACTGGAATAGCTAGCTGAGTAATCGCCTAAGCCCTCACTGGTTAACCGGCTAGGGTTCTTCTTATTGAACAAGTCAATCGCATCGGCTAAGTCAATCACGCCCTGTGGAATAGCTAACGGATACACCATGAACGCCTTGCTTGTATCTGCTAACGCTTCTACCGTCAGACCGTCGCTGATAGCCGTTATTTTATGCACACCAGACAACGTTGGATGGTTATGCAGGTAAACATACTGACCGACTTCAAAATCGGCTGTATCGCACTGTATGACGTTCTGCTGTACACCTGACGCCTCAACAGGGTTACCTGTGAAGTAATAGTTATTGATTTCTCTCAAAACGGGTTCGATCATGTCGTACCTCCTTCAAATAAAAAAGGGAGGACTATGCCTCCCCCAATTTATCGAGTAGTTGCTGTTTGGTGTCGCGCTCGTGGTAATCCACATTGAGCGCGTCCAATTTAGCTTTTAATTCTTTCTTGGTGTAATCGTCTTTATCCAACTCTTCCGCCTCTTCAAAGACCTCAAACACGTCGGATTGACGGTACAGGCTCTCGGTGCTATCCTGCAACGTCTCAGCGATTACGCCAGTTTTAATGTGTCTGAATTTCATCTAATCAGTCCTTAAATAGGTGCGACAGGTGCGACGTTTAGGTGTGTGTAAATAGCATTTGCTTTGTTAGCCAATACGAATGCGTCAAAGTACACGCGACCTTCAACCAATGAGCCTGAGATACCCGGTGCATCTTCATGCACTTTGTATTCAGCCAGTTTGATTGGTGCTGGTGTAGCGACTGGATGTGCCACCATGAAGCCGAAGTTTGCAGTGCCGAAACGTGTAGCCGGTACGCGGATAACTTCCATGCCGTCAACCAATGCAATGACACCACGGTTACGTGCTTCTTGTCCGATTTCAGTGTCTAAGACAACTTCATTTGATTTCTTCAACAGTGAGTAAACAGCCGGAGTGACCACTAAGCGTCTACCGTCTTGTGGGATCTCAGCATCATCAAGCGCTGCCGTGGCTGTCAGGATGTTGTCGTAGATGTTAGCATCAGACAAGACCTCTGATTTCGTATTCCCGGCACTTGCTGCCATCTTGTCGAAACGGTACTTATCAATCATAGGTACGACTTGTTCACGGATTTGGCGTTGTAATGCGTCAGCAGCTTGTAAAGCGCCTTTACTCTCGTCAGAATCCATTTTGTCGATAGCGAACGTGAATGACTTGTCTTGTGTCATTAACAGTTCTTGGGTAGTTGCGTTCAGGTCTTGAACTGCACCATAACGGCTTGTGCCTGTACGTGAGTAGTCGTTCATTGTTGCCGTGGATACGTTGTAAACTTTAACCGACTTGCCGCCTTCGAAGTCATATGCTTGGTTGACTAATGCGTTGGACTTCGCCACCTCTTTGAATTTCTCATCTACTAAGTTCTGTAAGTCATATTTGACTGCGTAATCAATTGCCATTTATAAATCTCTCCTTTTGTGGTTATCCATTGAACACTTGCTCAAATGGATTTAGTTTAGTTGGATTCTTCTTTTGTTCGTCTTTGTTCGTGCTGTCTTCCGTTGTACCGATGAACAAGCCAGAGCGTTCTTCTTTAATCTTGTTGACTAATGAATCCGCGTCTTTGATTTGTCCATCGTTCAGCTCCACATCAGCGATGTATTTTTCAAGCAGGAGATCCACACTGTCTTTGTGTGCGTTGTTTGTCATTAACAATTTCTCTAGCTCTGATTTCTTCGTGATGTTTGATACTTTGGCTTGGTACTCTTCTTCCTTAGCAGCCGCCTCAGACTTTACTGTCTCTAGCTGTGCTTTCCATTCGTCAATGTTCCCCACGTCACTAGACAACTTCTCAATGGTTGAGTTCTTTTCTTCGAGTTGACCCTTAGCAAGTTTCAGCTCTTCGTTTAGCTCGTTGAACTTATCCTTACCGATTGCATTCTTAGGGAATACATCCTTCTTAAACGTCTCAACTGCCTCTTCGAGTTTGTCCTCTGATACGTACTGCTTTAGATATTCTGTTAACCATTCCATTACGTTATCCTCCTTGACGTTTATAGAGTGTCACTCTAATTGGATTTGAGTAGTTTATTGACTTGCTCGGGTCAAGTTTGGTGCATAAAAATAGCCGATACTCAGTGAGCGTCGGCTTGGTTTATTTATTTAGTTACTCCTGTATCTCCGCATACATCGTACACCGGCAATTCGCTACCTCCGACACATCACCTCGTTGGTCGCCCGGATACTCTAAGCCGTTGCTGAACAACTCGCCGATGTCTGCCGTCTTATCATGTAGTGCCTTGTGTGTATCGCGTGTATTCTCTTGGAACGTCGCCTGCCATTTCTTCTTGACCGGTATACCCATCGCGATGGCATCTTTAAACATATCATCTCGCGCATTACCCATGATCCCGGTTGTTTCTGTGCGTGCAATGCGTATCGCGTTGTTTTTATTCTGTCCTAAGCGTCGTTCAATGCGTGCGCTCATGTTGTCGATGGATTCACCCTGCACAATCGACTGTGTGATTTCACGCTTGATATTGGCTCGCACAGCGCGTGCGTTGTCTTCTAATCCTATCTTAGCCATTGGTCGTAAAACGCTCCTGTATACTGCCTGTCGGTCGACTAACTGGAAGGATGTCTCTACGCGTGCGATTCTAGCGAGTGTATTCCCTGCGCCGACATAGTTTTCTTCGTACACGTTAGTCAAGTGTCCTTGTAGTTGCTGTGTGCGTCCGCGGTTTAGCGTGTTCAGTTCCTTGTTAATCTGTTCTTCCAATATCTCGATACGTGTCAGCCGGCGTTTGTCGAGTGTTTCCATGCGGTTCATCACGTTATAGTCAAACTTACCGTCCACCTGATACTTAATAAATATCTGGTCGGCTTCGGCTGTGATAGCAAGCAAGGATTCGGTATACGCTTGTTCTAGTGTCTCGATGTATTCACGCTCTAGCTTGTTCGTGCGTCTGGCTGCGTTCGCAAACTTAACTGTTCGGCTCATCTATATCATCTTCTTCTGGTTCAACGATTGGCTCGCTTAGATATGCCCCTTGTTCATCCTCCAGGCGCTTCTTCTCTTCGTCGAGATCGATGTCATACGGCAGCAACTCTCTGATGGTTTCCTGAGAGAGAATACCGTTCAGTTTCGTAATGCTCTTCGTCATTTCCGCACGGTTCATAATCGTTGAGCGTTCAAACTTGAATTCTTTGTCGAACGTCTTGCTATCGTTCGCGTTGATGAAGTCGATAAGCTGATACATAAACTTTCGCATCTCACTCTCGAATTGGTCAGCCTTTAAATCTAAATCCGTGAACATGGCTTTAATCACAACGTTAGTAATGGAGCTACCGCTTATCTTCGATACATCCACGCTCATGCTGTCCTTGTAGATGTTATGCTCCAGTAATTCTAGGAACGTGCTGCGTGCTTTGACTGGTACTTGTAGCTGATGTGGTGTGATGCCACCCTCTGCCGGTGTTGGTACAGATTTAATCTGTTTCAACTGCTGCACAAACTCGGCCAGTTTAGTCGAATCGCCGTCAAAGCCTTTCAACTCGAAGAAAGCATCCTGCATATCGTCGATGTTGTTCGCAAAGTCGGAGTTAATTAAGTCGTACACGTCAATGTGCTGCTTGATTGGATACAGATCACTGATACGTTCCTTGTTGTTATATAGCGGAATGACTGGCAATCGGCTAAAGCTGTGCGGTTCGGGTTCGCCTACCTGTTGACCGTTAAACTCTTGAATCTTGTTGTAATGCCCGTATATTGCAGCCGCTTCAAACTCTTTATTCTTCTCACGCTTCTCATATCGGATAATCTCGGTGTCTGTGATATGTAACATGACTTTCGTGTCGCCTTCGTCAAATCGGCGGATAATACTGTCTAATTCGTCGCGGTCGTCGTAAATCGGCGTGACTTGCTCACTCGGTAATAACGTGAATTTAAGCTGTCCGTTGTCCTTGTACGCATACGCATAAGCGACTGCCTTCTTACTGGTCAATGTGCCAGCGTCTGTGATGAACTCGCTGATACCATGCTTGAAATACACGTCCAGTTGTTCCGGGTCGTTGCTGTCAAACACAATGCCGTTACCTAGCAGATACTGCACCTTTTGGTCGACAACCTTCTTGAAATACCCACTCGGCAGCTTGTGATTCGCCGCGAACGGATTGGCTTTCACACCTAAGCCTTCCACATAATACTCTTTTGTTCTGTCCATGATTGCTGTATTCCTGTTACGGTAATAATCATGTCCGTATGTCATGTAGTCGTACATCTCGGAATCTTGAAACGCCTGTACATGATCGTTTAACTGTTTAATATTGATTGTTACCACCCCCATTTGCCTGTAAAGACCATTTCACTCTCTAACGCATATCTCAATGCATCGAGTAAGTGATTATCTTTGTCTACCGGCTTCGCTATGACGTTGCCGTCTTTGTCTTCTTTCCACTTGTACGTGGCTAATTCTTTAATCGTCTCTGTGCAGGATTCGTCTACGATAATCTTGTGCCCCTGCAGCCACTTGACGCCATGCTCGATACTACCTGCGCCTTTCTTCGCGGCTAAGGCCTTCACACCATGCCGCTTTAAATCTGCCACACTGCGAGGCTCTGAGCTGTCACAGGTCACGTATTCATCTTTAACGATACGTTTTAATTCATCCGCGATATCATCGATGTGTAAGCCGCGTTTTGTGAACTCATTGAAGATATAGATTGTTTTCTTCTTCTCATCCAGATGTACACGTATATAAGCAGTCGGATCATCAGCAAAGCCCCAGTCCAGTCCGTTGTAGATGTTGTCGAACGACTGTTTGACCTCGGATAAGTCCGCTTTCTCCCAGTTGGAATAAATCACATTGCCAATACTTCCCCAGTCACCTAAGGCGTATATCCGGTAATACTGATAGTCTTGTTGCTCTAACTCTTTTAATGTGCTGATGTATTTGTCATCCAGAAACTTGTTATCTTTGAATGTTGTCTTCAGTGTGAAGCTGTCTGGTCGGCCAACGTCAAAGAATGAGCGTTTCAACCAATGCAATTCTGATATAGGGTTAAAGGTCAATGTCATCTGATAACCGATGCTCGACTGCCCGCGCAAGCGGAGATCTAACTGATTGAAGTCTTTCTCTGTGATCTCAGACGCTTCTTCTATCCAGATGCGGTTGATGTTTGCGACTGATTTCAGTTTCTCCACATCGTCTAAGCCAGATGTAATTAAAGATGAGCCGGTTAAGGATGTTATCGTCATTTCTGTCTTGTTTATCTTAAAGAAACGCGCCACGCCCATATCGCTTATCATCTCGACTAACAGACGGAATACACTGTTTCGAATCGACTTGCCTGTCTTACGTACAATCAAGTAACTAAACTCGCCGCTATTAAGCATGTTGATAATTGTTTCCTGCCCGACAAAGTGAGACTTCCCACTGCCCGCGCCGCCGTAGAGTACCCGATAACGCGCTTTAGTCTGTACGGCGTCCTTGTATGCCGGATTGAGCTTTGTGTCTATGTTTATCATTCAGCCCACTCCACCCGAATAGATACCTCATTATCAGAATGGATGTCTTGCCTGTCGATGAATGCGCCGTTTGTTCTCGCTATGAACTCTGACGCCTTTAATCTGTCCTTGTAGTCGTTCTCTTCATCCCTAAGGGTATTAGTCCAGAACTCTTTGACTTCTTCCATGTCGGCTATTTTATCGCTCTGTATGGATAGATTACGCTCTCTTATATAATCTGCTACCTTAACATTCCTTAACAGACGACTGGATGCAGCGCTGGCCGTTTCATCTTTCGTTACATTCTTATAAGCCTTCTTGTACGCCTCTGTCGCATTACCGCTGATGATGTACTCATCGGCAAAGCGTTGTTGTTGTTGCGTTAATTCTTTACCCAACTTTCCACCACCTTTGTCATTATTAGTATTGTGTCGTCAATACAAACGAGATACAGCATCTTTCAGCATATGGATCACTACTCCTTTCTATTCTTCGGTTGGTATGTTGTCCGAATAGATTGCACTGTATCACCGCCTTTCCTAAATGTAATGTACTGCTGTTGGCTCATACTCATCATAGGCTACGACACTGAACTTATTCATTCCATTCCAAAAGGCGTTGGAGGCTTGCTATCGAATCAGAAAGTTCTGTTTCCGAAACTTCATCAAGTGTGCATTTTGAAAAATGTTCTTCTAGTCTTTCTTTAATCATTTGTAAATCTTCTAACTGTACTCTTTGTGAATCCATCATATCTATCAAACCCTCCCTAAATCTCGTATATAACCTTAGCCCTATCTGCATCATACTCTATCAACTGAATCACTTTCTTATTCGTCACCCAATAAAAAAAGGCACTAATCAGCGCCCTTTTTTCGTATATCATATGTGCTTCCAACATCTCCTTTTGACAACGTCCGCTATAAGACTTTTGGAAACGTCGTACAGTTTAGCTAACTCTCCATATGAGCGCTCGCCTTTAGAGTAGCTTTCCCTTATCTCTATAACTTTATCCTTGTCTAATTTGGAAGGTCGCATCATTTGCCTTTCCAATGTATATAAACCTGTATCCCAAGCGTGGTCAATGTTCTCTTGATTATCTACCCACTCCAAGTTAGAAACGCGATTGTTCTTTTTGTCGCCATCAATATGGTTGACTTGTTCTTTTTCGCCTTCGATAAAAGCTTTGGCGACCAACCTACTAACTATGGCATTCTTTTGTTTAGCGTTCTTGTATAGCCCTACTTTCAGATAACCGTCTTTGTCCGGCGTCTGAGCTCTTATCCTGCCTTTACCATATAAGCTCTTAACTCTTCCCAAATTACTTATAAGGTAAATGCCCTCATAACCTTCTATATCTTTCCATATTTCTTCTTGTGTGTTATACTTGTCCATGAAATCAATTCCTTTCTAATTGGTTTCCAAAGTCTAGGCAGTTACCGCTGCGCTAGGCTTTTTCTATACTCATTATACCATGAATGACTTGCTAAATGTTGATTTGTCGGCTTTTTATCTATATTTCATAAATAACTTTAGCGCGATCTGAATCATATTCTATGAGTTGAATAATTTTTCTATTGGATACCCATCCATTAACTATCTCATAAGCGTCATTTGGCTTCACCGTTCCCATTTGTCTGACAATCACACCGTCCATCTCTTTTTCATAAGAATGGTAATGTCCTTTGTGTATCTCCATTGTCTCTGCCTGTGACCATATCATCTTGAATTCATACGCAAACAATTGAGGGAGTTTATTTTTCGCAGTGTCCCCATGAGTGAGCATGATACCCACGTTATCAAGCAAGTAAGCTGATCTCACGTCGTTGTGTTTATTCACTTGTATGTCCGGGTATTTCGTCTCCAGGTAGAGTAAGAACATATATTC
>Ga0194136_1000895_pt1 | contig 14914 bp, 10 predicted proteins | sample TARM_MetaG_T3A_1_FD_134023 | JGI IMG/M metagenome (GOLD analysis project Ga0194136, IMG submission 134023) | Freshwater microbial communities from Pennsylvania, USA, analyzing microbe dynamics in response to fracking - TARM_MetaG_T3A_14 (version 2) | ecosystem: Environmental > Aquatic >...
GATGAATTAAAAAAACGCTCAGACCTGTCGATCAGCTTTGGCCGTATCACGCTGCCACACCAATTAATGCGACTTGTACTCGTCGAACAAATCTACCGAGCATTTCGAATCAAATCTGGACATGCGTACCATAAATGATGATAAAAATAGCCTCTGATTCTATTAGCAATATGGTCTGTCCAATGTTTACATCTCTCTAAAATTGTCGGGGAATCGGGGAATGGTTGGACGCATCTTGTCAAAGTACTTGCTAGGCTGTGCATGAGAAATTGAGAATTGTCATCATTCTAATCAAAAAAATAAAGCAGAGCGGTATAGGATGAATCTATGAGCTCTGCTTTGGTGTGCTTGTTGGAGAGGGACTGAGTTCATCGCTCAATCTCCTCTCCCTCTAAAAATGTCGGGGTTTCGGGAAATCGGGGACTTGCTGGCTGATATGACTTGTCAAAGTGCCTGTTGGATGTGCATAATAAATTGAGAAGGGCCATGATTGTAATCAAAAAAATAAAGCAGAGTAGTATAGGATAAACCTATGGACTCTGCTTTAATGTGTCTGTTCGAGTTGGATTGAAGGCTATCAATCACTGTCTTTCCCCCTCTAAAATCATCGGGGAATCGGGAAACCTATAGATGTTCTTATGTCTTCTCCCTCTAAAACTGTCGGGGTTTCGGGGAATGACTACACCCATATCTCAATTGGACGACGTAAAAAGAACCCTCCGTCTGGAAGGTTCTCAAGGTTGGAACTATTTGTCTTAGGATAACTGCCTTGTGTTTGGCTGTCAGGGTCTGGGTGTGGCTTAATCTCTAGATACTCTGCGATGTTACCTTCATTGAAGTGTAAGAGGATGTCAAACTTTTTAGTTTCTTTATCCCACTGAATTTCTTTTATGAAAGCAAGATAGATATCTTTTAACTGAGACTTGTCTTTTGCGTTCTTAGCCCTTTCAATCAAGGCATTAACAAGCTGGGTTACCTGGTTGATATCATAGTCTGAATAGTCTTGCTTCAAACGGCGGTCAATACTTATCATCTCCTCTTTGAACTCGTCAATTTCTGATTGTAAACGTTGAATCGCTTCTTCCCAAATGTCTGCAAGATTAGGCTCACCGTTTACTTTTTCCTGGTAGACGAGGATGTGATTGTTAATCGAGATAATCTTGTCAGTTAATAATTGTCGTTTTTGTTTAAGCTGGGCTTTGCCCTCATTACTATTTTCCCGCATTTGGAGGAGTAAATGTTCTAATAATTTATCAGAGCCAATGAGTTCTGCAAATCGCTCCGCTACTTTTTGTTCTGCAGTTTCCGCCTCAATACCATTACTACTGCAGACAGTAGCGCCTTTATTTTTAAAGGAACCACACACATAGTATTTCTTATGTACTCTGGTGCCATCTTTTTTAGTATAGTAAGAATTGTTGATCACCATGTGCCCTCCGCATTGTGGGCATTTGATGATACCTGTTAGAACGTTAGAACCTGTTCGGCTCTTCTCCGGATTGCGTGACCGTAACTGACGGAGCTGGGCCACCTTATCCCAGGTTTTAGGGTCGATGATGGCTTCATGCTGCCCTTTTGTATGAATAGGGTTTCCTCGAAGCTCTTGAATGTTCTTCGCTTTCTTGCCGTATACAATATCCCCTCGATACAGTTGGTTGTCTAGAATATCACGGATGGCAACGGTCGAAAAAGGGTTCCCTCTCTTAGTGGTATAGCCTTTACCATTCAAGTCATTCGCGATGGCTCTGAGCCCGCTCCCAGCGAGGTAAGCTTGATAAATCATTTGAACAACTTTGGCTTCTTGGGCGTTGACGACGAGAGAGGTTTTGCGCGTCTTTTTGTTTACATTGTCATTGTCATAGCCAAAGACTTTATTGCCATTCCAAGAGCCTTGATGGGCTTTTGCCTTATGTCCTAAAGCCACATTTTCCATTTTTTATTCAACACAGCTCGTTAAGCTATGCCCAGTTACGCTATAGGCTTTCCCTATAGATTAGACTATATCTTCATTACAAACGTTACTTTGTAATGCTTTGTGTTTCCATTTAAAGAGGAATTAGCAGATGATTACTCTGAACCTCTACCACGTTTGGCTGTACTCTACTCGGTTTTATTGTCAACTATCCTCTCGACAGTAAACTCACCTTTCGATAGTCGTTGAACGTTCATCTCTCGCAGATGCTTCGCTGCTGATTGACCAATCCTTCAGATTATTACACTGTGGTACTGAAGGCTCTAAGGCGTTCCCAGCAATTAACAAAGTTTTACATCACCAAAAAAATAGCGATTATATTTCGTTCTAGTTCGTTCATGGATGAAAGGACTTGTACCATAAAATAATTAATAGGGCTGTCGATCTCTATCTTTTCAGACACTGACTCTAATGCGACCTCGTGTTGTTTGAGTTCTTCGATAATAGAAAGCATATCAATCAAGCGACGGCTTAACCGACTTGATTTCCAGATAACGACCACATCAAATTCATCGTTCCGGCTGTCTTCTAACAAATCTTGGAGTTGGGGACGTTGCTCAATCGATTTACCACTAATCCCTTCATCAGAGTACCCACCAATCAGTTGGTAGCCCTTTTTATCACAGTACTCTGCAATGACTTTTTGTTGGGCTCCGAGACTGTAACCTGAAGCGGCCTGTTCGGCTGTGCTGACACGCGTGTAGTAAACTGCTCGTACTTTATCTTTAGTTAACATCTTCTTGTAACTCCTTTAAAATATTTTCGCAGAACCCGTTCAGGTAAATAGCGGTAACCTTTTTGTCTTCATTGACTTCAATCCTGTCCATAATGCTTTGATACAGGGTGTACTGCGCAAGGGTCGGGTTGTTATCGATGAGTAAATTAAGATTAATTAAATTAGTAATGGATTCAGGAATGGTTGGTTTTAACTGTAACTTTTCTTTTCGTTCCTCTAATTGGGCCAACTTAACAGAAAGTTGGTGATCAGTGAGATTTCCTTTTTCGTAATCTCGCAGTAATTTGTTTTGTCTATGCTTCAATTTTGTTTGCTTCTGCTTATTATGTTGGTGAATCTCTTTATTGGTTTGGGTGATATGTGATTTCAGTTGGCCTGCCACAAAATCTGATTGAATAAAGTCATGAAGTTTAGAACCGATGAATTCTTCAACTTCCAACGCATTGAGTATCGTACCGGGACAATGACGTTTCCCTCCAGAAGTGTAAAGAGAACAAGTATAATAATAATGGTCCCTTTGGCCACTGATTGTATGAGCTGGTGTACACACAGTTTGACAGTGAGGGCATTTAATTTTCCCTTGCAGAACATAACGCCTTGTCACTCGCTGTTTGACAGTGTTGCGACTTAACTGGATGGCTTGGGCTTTTTCAAAACGTTCTTTTTCAATCAAAGGAAGCTGGTGGGAATTATCATCGCCATATTTGCTCTGGATAACTCCAGTATAGAAGGGATTGTCTAGTATGGTTTTAATGCGAGTAGCATGCCACCATTTGTTATCACGGTTAAGTTTACCCGATGCATTCAATTGTTCCGCAATCGCCTTATATCCCAGTTTATCTTGAGTATATAAATCGAATATCAGACGAACAGTTTCTGCCTCTTCCTCGTGTACTATCAACTCATCATTAATTAGGCGATAACCGTAAGATACACTCGCACTCAATATCTTGCCTTCTTTATATTTTTGGTGATAGGCAATCTGCTGATTTTCTTTTATAATTTCCCGTTGATACTGGGCCACAGCCCCGAGCATTTGTAACATAAACACATCTTGGGCACGGTTATGACCCAACTTTTCGTTGATACTTATGACGCTAACGTTAAGGTCTGAACAGAGTGTTAGGAAGCTATGAAGATCCTTTAAGTTACGAGCGATTCGGTCATATCTCCAGACTAGTAGGAAATCGACAGCCTGAGTAGAAATATATTCAACCATCGCGTTAAAGCCTTCGCGGTTCGTATCTTTCCCACTCATAGCATCTTTAAAAGTCGCAAGAACTTGGATATCATGCTGACTAGCATAACCCTCCAGCGCTTTAAGCTGCGCTGGAATGGATTGTTGCTTAGTTGTCGATTGACGAGCGTATATCACAGCAGTTTTAGTCATCGTCACTCACACTTTCCAGTTGAATCAAAACTTGTACCAGTAGTTCGAGGAAGACTTGAATTTTTAAATTAGTTTCTGAAGTAGTCATTTTTTCATCTCCTTAAAAGTCTATGTCGCTGTCATCAAGGTCGAATCCTTCAGACGTCTCAATGGTCGGATTCTCTTCATTTGAATGTAGTTCATCAACAAGCGTACTTTGTAGTCGTGGATGAGAAGAGAGAGAGTAGGTAGATGTTCCTACCGGTCTGACGTCCCTCAAGCCTTCTTCCGCATACGCATCAGGAATTGAGATACGATAGCTAATATGCTTTTGACCCTCAATTACTTTCCGAGTCGTTACCCGGTCTGATTCGGAAGGAACAATCACATTTGATTCTAGCCATTTTTTTCGGACGATTCGTGCGTCTTCAAAACCCAGTTCTTTGAGTATCTTGGTTAATTGATCGCGGTAGATACAAACGGTTTGTCCCTCAATGTACCCAATCTTTGAACGACTTCCTGAAGAAATCAGACTTTGGTTTGCGAGAAGATACTGCATCAGCCTTTCATGCGCTTGTTTACCAATGTCTCTTGTTTGGTTCGCTTCATTTTCTTGGGAGACTACCAGGTCATAAATGGCTTTAACATCAACCTCTAGAATCTCAGTATCATTGAGTAGATTAGCAGTTGCTGTAATGACAGCCAACTTTTTAAACACTCGTTCACTCGTTATTGTCATTGCAGGGTCATTTCTTAGCTTATCAACGGCTTCTTCAAAATAGAGTTCAATGTCAGCATCCTCTTTAAATAAATATTGAACAAAAGCAGGGAGTAGCCATCCATGATTCACGGTAATACTCGCTTTAATTGTTTCACTTTGTTCAGCTGAATCGGTCCAAGGGATATCTCGAAAATTAAATACTCGCATTTTTAAACCCGTATTCTCGGACAAGCGGTTAAAAATATCTAGCTCACCTGAGCTGAGTATAGTAGTTGACCATGTTTTTACTTTTCTGAGTTGACCGTCGCTTCTAGCTCTCGATCTACCTACACCTTCAGTCAGTGTATAGAGCAAGCTATCGAGTTTAGTGCTATAGTGAGCACTCAGCTCATCAAAGGCAATCGGAATACCATAAACACCTTCTAGTAGACCTAAATTGGCATTGGCGGTCCCATTCCAGGAGCGGAGCAATGACTGGTGACCTTTATTAGGTTCACCACCTACTGATACCGCTAAAGAGAGGGCAGTTGTCTTTCCGATGGAACTGTCGCCTGAAAAGTTTATCAGAAGCGACTTTAGGTCGGGGTAGCTTTGGTTTAAGTAACAAATAATGGGGGCACTCAGTCCTAAGACTACCGCAAGTTCTAGTGTAGGATGGCCTTTAACATGGTCTTCGTACATCTGAAGCCAGTTTTCAAGGCTTCCTTTAGGTGTGAGATCATACTTTTCGTGTTGAACTTCAACGGCCTCTTCAATGAGGTCTTTGGAAAGCACTCGGTCACAGATAAAAATCTGCTTGCCCTTGAATGTGCTGAAGCCGTAAGATGAGACTATAAAAACGACTTCTGCATAGGGAATACTCGCAAGTAAAGCATTGCTCAGACTCTGCTTGTTACCATTCCCCACATCCAAGCCCAATCTCATTAAGGAACTAATACCACTAGTTAATAGTTCAGAGTAGGTTACTCGAATCGTGTGAATCTCATTTAATATCGCGTGCATGAATTCTAATTCGTAACTTTGTTCCATGGTGAGGTGGTCAATAATAACGGTTGACACCTTCGCATACAGCGAACAGACAGTATCGCCTTCAGAAATACCATGAGCTATGCTGTAGGTAAAGTTTCTGATTTGTAAATCTTGAGTTTCGGTCATACTGACTGCACCTCTCCTTCAACTAACTTTATTTTCTCAGTTTGATAAATCTTTTCCATTTTCTTCCTTCTTTCAGTCTTTGGTAAAAGACGATTATTTTTAAAAGAAGGTGCTCACCTCTTTGACTACAATACTAACGAGGTTTAAGGAAATTTTGTATGAGAATAATTTTACTGATTCAATGTAAAATTATTCTTCTGGACAAAAAACGCACTAAATAATTAGTGCGACTACCTAAAGCTAATTAATTTATATCGACATAAAGGAAAGGGTGGTTTACCTCAAACTGATTTATAATATCTGTAATGCGTTGATTAAAGACCAGATGTAGGTCTTTATGTGAGGACCAAAATGCTTGCAAGGCTAAGAAATCCTTGTCATCTACCACAAAATATTCCCACGAACGAATCTTATGATCTTTTCCATGTGTCTTTTTCAAACGCTCATACTCTTTCTCGACACGGACAATATTAGAGTCAATTTTAAAGCGCTTTATAGATTCTTTAAGGGATATTGCATCGAAATCTAAATTGTATAAGTGACTCATAATTTCAATAATTTTTATTTTTTCATCAGTGGTTAATCCAGTAATAAAATCTGGGAAGACCTTCTCACTATAATAATTTTCTGGAAATAGGTTAGCAGAAGGAGCTACTTCTGATTTAATAGCGCCATATGATTTTTCAGGGTTATATCCTGTGTTTTTTAGACTCAACCCTTTTTCTCTATCTTTTTCGAGCAATTGGTTGTAGTGTGCTAAATGCTTATTGTATAGGTTAACTAGTGAAACAGGCGTTACATCACCTGAAAGGGGCTCTAACATCATCGTTAATAAGAAATCTTCTCGATAGAGTGAAACTGACGTCTGTGTGATGAATTGTTGTTTTTGATAGGATTGTTCTTCGGACTGTTGAGCAATTGCTTTAAAATCTTTTATCAGATATTGGGACCCACCATATCCCGTAAAAAAGAAGAGCAGATAAATCAAGGGTTTTGATGTTAGTTCAATATCATAAAAAAAGCTAGGATTAGTAGAAGTTTTAAAGAACTCCCTAGACTTAGCACCATAAAAATCCGTGAGATTGCTGGTCATAAAGTCACGCATAATCCATAAGTCTTCTTGAGAGCTAGTAAATGAGAGATTAAACTTGTCAAAAACAGCTCCACAATCTTTTATCTCTTTCTCGTACTGATCTTTTTTCTTCGGGTTAAGTTGCATCCGATGAATACTAAACATAAAGATGGCTAACAAATATCTGATCATTTCAAAGATTATTTGCTTCCCATTAAAATCGCCTAAACCTCCTCCATCTTCGTATTGAATACCTTGATTAGCAATAGAAGCATTCTTGCCTTCAAGAGTATAAGCTTGAATAGATGAGTCTTTTACATCCGACTTATCTGAACCGAAATACAATAACTCTCTGCGAATATCTCTAATTTTAACTGATATAGGAATGTCTGCCATTTTGTATCCTCCCATTTTTAATATATTAAGACTAATATACTATATTTCAAAGACAGAATCTGCTTCCAACTGCCAACTGTTTCTTACCTTGGGTGCTAATGGATGACAACTAACTTTTTTAACAGGGTCTATCAAGGTTTTAGTCTTATCTAACAGCCCCTCAGCCTCTAATGTCTTTAGAATAGATTGAAGACGTTGCATGACCGTTTTGTTCTTAGAAGGAAGGGACCCTACCGCAATAATAATCTCATCTGCTTTTTGACAATACTCTAGAATGTACTGGTCATTGGTTTTGTTGGTAGCGGTCTTGTAGTTACGAGCTCTCTCTTTTTTCGTCGGGGAATCGGGAAACTCGATCTTCGAATACAGGTTCACAGAAAAAAAGCCCCCAAAACCCAGTTTATAAACATTATTGGTGACCAACATCGTCGTCGTATCGGTGATGACTAGCTCCGAGCTGGCAGGATATAAGGTTATGACAGCCACAATCGGCTGTTTGTCATCCCAAATACGCTCTAACACATAGCGGTGAGCACCTGAATCTTCTTCAATCACTTTGGTGACAATCTCTTTACTTAACTCTTTAACCATCTTACTTGCCACCTCCATTTCTTCGTTCAAGTTCTTTTGCAACTGTAGAGGCGATAAGGACGATGACTTCTAGTATCATGATAGTTGTCTGCATCTTAAACACCTCCATTTAGTAATCGATAGCGAATGAGCTCATAATCATCGAGTAAGCCCATTAGTGTCATGGCTGGTAACTCACTCCCATGGGGCTGTAGCAAGTAAACCATCGTGTCACCATAAGCATACAGACACGTCAGGACTTGTTGATCCGGTTTAAAATAAGAAACATAATTAGGAGGGATGAGCGACGCATCTAACTCATCTCCCTCGAACACATAGGACTCATAGCCAACGTCATCTAGGCTAATAGGACGACCTAAGTATTCGCTGATCCATTCAAGGGCAAGTGCTTCCTTACTCATAGATAATCCCTCCATTGTCTAAGAACCCTTCACCTAGGAAGGAGAAATAGTCGGTCGGTGTTACGATGAGATGGTCCACCAGTTCAATCCCGAGCAACACACCTGCTTGTTGAATCCGTCGAGTGAAATCAAAATCAGATTTAGACGGGGTGGTATCATAAGACGGGTGATTATGAGCGATAAAAAGGCGAGCGCAGTTTGACAGAATGGCATGTTTAAAAATTTCTCTGGGTGTCGCAATGGTTGAGTTAAGCGACCCCACCGATACGGTAGAAATAAAGTTAATCGCAGACTTTGTGTTGACCCCGACAACAATCAAGGTTTCACGGTCATTACTCCCGATGTAATCGCGGGCAAAGTTCGCTACGGTCCCAGTAGAATCCAAGGTCAGCCCTTCAAATTCGGGCTCAGCAACAACAATTTGCTTCAACTTTACAAATGATACAGTTTCCATAAAATTTCCTCCTAATATAAAATAAGGACAAAACACCCCCATCGATTGGCATCGATGGGGGTGTTTAACGTCTTGTAAATGAATGATTGCCATACTTAGAACCAGACATTCAAGATAATAATATATAATCAAATTGTCTTTAGATACAGGAAAGTAATTATTCTCATTTACTCGATATGTTATAATAAGCTTAATACAATAGATGATACTAGAACACTCTGTGGGCTATAGAAAAGGTAACGATTTATCATCATATTGAATGAAGTCAAGGAGCGTAATCAACTATGAAAACAAAATTATCATCTTTGGAAGAACTGTTAGAAGAAATAGATAAGAAAGACGGTATCCAAAGAGACCGAGGAACCATGTTTGAAAATGTTTCATTGGTTTACTTCAAGAATGAACCAATGTACAAGCAACGTTTCAGTGACGTTTGGCTTTTGAAGGATGTTCCTAATGAATACGGTATACCTAAAATTGATGTGGGTGTGGACCTAGTAGCAAAAGAACGAATTACGGGAGACTTAGTAGCCATTCAATGTAAATACTATGCCCCATCTACAATCATTCAAAAAGGGCACATTGATTCGTTCCTCAACGAAATAGGTAAGAGGTACTTTTCAAGTGGTATCATTGTTGCGTCTTCACCAAGATGGTCCTCTAATGCCGAGAGTGCTTTAAAAGATCGTGATAAGAAAATTGCTCGCATAGGCTTTGAAGATTTACTGAATAGTCACATCGACTGGTCACATTACTCCCCAAGTAAAGCGAAAGCCTTTGCGCCTTTAAAACCAGCAAAGAAACCAAGACAACATCAAGTTGAAGCTATTGAAGCAGTCTTAGAAGGCTTTAAAGAAAACAATCGGGGTAAGCTCATCATGGCTCCGGGTACGGGTAAAACTTACACCTCTCTTCAAATAGCTGAAAACTTAGCCAAAGAAAAAGAAGGTCAGTTTCGCGTCCTGTATCTAGTTCCAAGCATCCAACTTCTATCTCAATCCTTAAGAGGGTGGACGGGGGATAGTATCTATGCAAACGATATGAATACGATTGCTGTCTGTTCAGACCGAAATGTAACACGCAAAGAAAGTGAAAGTATTGAGTTTGATATCAGCGTAGCTGATATTGGATATCCGGCTACCACTAACTTTGAGACTCTTTTAGAGTACAAAAAGGACATTGAAGCAAATAATATTGATAACAAGTTTCTTGTTGTGTTCTCTACTTACCAGTCCATTGAAGTCATTTCACAAGCTCAAAAAGAAGGGTTCTATGAGTTTGACTTGATCATCGCTGACGAAGCACACCGTACAACCGGAGCTACAAAGTTAGGTGAAGACGGCAGTGCCTTTGTAAAAGTACACGATAATAACTTAGTAAAGAGTGAAAGACGTCTGTACCAAACAGCGACACCTCGTGTGTTTGGTGACAATGCTAAAAGCAAAGCGGATGAAATGTCGGTGGTTATTGCGGACATGGATGATGAAAGTACCTATGGACCAGAGTTTTTCCGTCTTGGGTTTGGGAAGGCTGTTCACTCTGGTATCTTAACAGACTATAAAGTGATGGTGTTAGCAGTTGATGAGACAATGGTTCAAAAACAAATGCAACGCATCTTTTCAAATAAGGAAAATGAGTTAGAGTTTGATGATGTCACCAAAATCATCGGGTGTTGGAATGGGTTGTTGAAACGGAAGAATAACTCGAATCGATTGGCTGGTCAACCGATGAAAAGAGCCATTGCGTTTACGAACACAATCGCCAATTCAAAGCTCATAACCAACATGTGGCAAACCGTTGTAGATGAATACATCGATCAAGATAATTCGGATGCTTTTCAAGTCCAAATAGACCATGCGGATGGATCGATGAATGCCCTACAAAAGAATCAAAAAATAAACTGGTTAAAATCAGAAGTGCCTGATAAAACCTGTCGCATCTTATCCAACGCTCGCTTCTTAACTGAGGGGGTAGATGTTCCAGATTTAGATGCCGTCATGTTCTTAAACCCACGCAAGTCAAAAATCGACATTGCTCAAGCTGTCGGACGAGTGATGCGTAAACATCCAGGCAAAGAGTATGGCTACGTCATCTTACCTATCGGAGTCCCAAGTGGAGAATCTGCCAACCAAGTGTTAGATAATAATGAACGCTATAGAGTGGTTTGGGATGTTTTAAATGCCCTCCGTTCTATCGATGAACGCTTCGATGCGACTATTAATAAACTGGAACTCAATAAAAGAAAACCAGATACAATCAATGTCATCGGAGTTAATGGTGGAGCACCTGAGGTCAATGAAGATGATGGTGAGTACATTGTAGAACCTGAAGTAGAACAGCTGACACTGGAGTATACTGAAGAAGAATGGTCTGCTCTGGAGCATGCTATCTATGGGAAAATCGTTGATAAAGTCGGTAACACCCGTTACTGGGAAACATGGTCAAAAGATGTAACTGAGATAGCACAACAACATATCACTCGCATACATGCCATGTTGGAAAGCGAACCTGCTACTGAAAGAGCCTTTAATAAGTTTTTGAAGGGGCTACGTCATAATATCAATGATTCAATCTCAGTAGATGAAGCAGTGGAAATGTTAGCCCAGCACATGATAACCAAACCCGTCTTTGATGCCCTGTTTGAAGAAGAATCATTTGCTTTAAATAATCCCATTTCTCAAGCCATGGATTTAATGATTGATGAATTAGTAACAATAGGCTTGAATAAAGAGCAAGAACAGTTAGAAGGCTTTTACGAGAGTGTCAGAATAAGGGCAGAAGGCATTGATAATCTAGAAGCTAAGCAAACGATCATTGTTCAACTTTACGAAAAGTTCTTTAAAGTTGGTTTTCCAAGTACAACTGACCGCTTGGGAATTGTATTTACACCTGTAGAAGTGGTAGATTTCATCATCCATTCTGTGGAGGATGCTCTGCAAAAGCATTTGGGTAAATCTATATCCGATAGAAACGTGAATGTATTAGATCCCTTTACAGGAACAGGGACATTCATCACTCGCCTCTTGCAATCAGGGTTGATCAATCAAGAAGACTTGTTGTATAAATATACAAATGAAATCTTTGCGAATGAGATTGTACTACTTAGCTACTACATTGCGGCGATAAACATTGAAGAAACGTTTAAAGAAGTAAGTGAGATAGATGAATATCATCCATTTGAAGGAATAGTGTTGACAGATACATTTAAGTCAACTGAGCAAGAAGCTACACTTGATAGTGACATGTTTGAAACCAACAACGATAGGTTAGTGAGGCAAAAAGAGGCACCTGTTACTGTCATTGTTGGTAATCCACCTTATAATGTAGGACAAGGGACAGGAAATATCAGTTCCATTCAGACTGAGTACTCAAAGTTAGATAATAGTATTAAAGAAACATATGAAAAGTTTACTACGGGTAGAAACAAAAAACTTCTAAGAGACTCATATATAAGGGCTTTCAGGTGGGCATCAAATCGAATAACAGAAAGAGGAGTAATAGGATTTATAACAAATGGCTCATTTATTGATAGTAGTATTACAGATGGATTAAGAAAATGCTGGCATGAAGAGTTTAACTATATCTATGTCTTCAATCTTCGAGGGAATGCTCGGACTTCTGGGGAACAACGTCGAAAAGAAGCTGGAAACATATTTAATTACGGCAGTCGTGCACCAATTGCTATCACTGTGCTGGTTAAAGACGGGTCTGATAATCATGAAGTTTTCTATAAAGATATCGGCGACTACCTAACTCGTGAACAAAAGTTTGAGATAATAGAGAACTCAGGCTCAATTAATAAAATGGAATGGGAAAAGATTATACCAGATGAAAATAACGACTGGATCAATCAACAAAATAAAAAATTTCAGAAATTTACTTCAATTTTTGGAGAAAAAGATTCTGTTTTTATTACCAAAAATCCTGGGATTAAGTCCCATAGAGATAACTGGGTGTATAACTTTTCAAAAGAAAATCTAGATAAAAATGTAAATTATTTTATTGATAATTATAACAGAGAGCTAGATAGGTTTGAAAAAAATGTCTATAAAGACTACAGTAATGTCTCAAAAGATGAACATCTAATAAAATGGAGTGCAGGTCTAAGAAATTTGTTTAAACAAGGTAGAAAAATATCTTATGAAGAAAATGACATGACCATAGGTATGATTAGACCTTTTACAAAAAAATACTTATATTTTAATGATGACTTAGTTGAGATGACTCGTAATTTTAATGATAAAATTGACTCAGATACAATCACTATATACATTTCAAGCAATCCAAATCAAAGTTTTTCATGTTTAGCAATCCAAGGAATTCCTAACATTCACACTTTAAATACAGGGCAAGGATTTTCTTATAGTAATTATGATTTAAAAGGAAACTTATTTGATGATAGTGTTAATATATCAGGGGACTTTAGTGAGAAAATAGGATTGAGTAAAATGGACGTATTCTATTACGTTTATGGGATTTTGCATAGCAAGAGCTATAACAATAAGTATGACAATGACTTAAAAAAGGAGTATCCTAGAATACCTATTGTCAATAATAAGGAAAAATTTGTAAGGATTGGGAAAAAACTAATGGATCTTCATTTAAATTATGAAGGTAAGGAAGTACCAGAAGATTTAGGGATAATATTTAGTACGCAAACCCCTTCATATCGAGTACAAAAAATGAAATTTGGTAAGGGAAAAGATAAAACAAAAATTATTTTCAACAAAGATATTACGGTGAGAAACATACCAGAGAAAGCATACGAGTATATGGTTAATGGAAGGTCAGCGATTGAATGGATAATAGACCAATATCAAGTTAAAACTGATAGGAAATCTGGAATTACCGAAGATCCTAATGAGTATTCAGAAGATCCAAAGTACATTTTTAATCTACTGCTATCAATCATCAATGTGTCTGTGCAAACAGTAGATTTAGTCAATAGCCTCCCACCGTTAGAAATAATAGAAGAATAAAACTTTAATCAAAGTTAAATACCCCATATCCCGTTAATAAGGATATGGGGTAAGTTTGTTCCACAATCATTTCTCTAAATACTATGAGTTCTCGACTTCAAGAAACATTAATGATAGATTAGAAGTATCAAATTTAAGGAGCGGTTGCAATGAATCAAAATGATACTTTTAAAGCTATAATCAAAGTTCATGAGTTAAATGATGTACTAGTGGATAATGATGTTGATGAAGAAAACGGAGAAGAAGTAGAAAAAGTAATCTTTCAAATAGTAGAAGTGTTAGAGGGTAACTATGAATACGATGAGGATGTTAACCAAATCCATGTAGCGTTTCAGCGTTTAAAAGAACTAATCGGTGAGCCATCGGATGAGACAAAACAGTATGAAGCACTACTATCTAACGAATACGATACAGAAAGAGAGACATATAATCTATACGTCCATGAACTAAAAGTAATTTGACTCTCTTTAATCAAACTATGCAAGAATAGAAGAAACAACTAAGCTACATATATCTAACAAGAATCTCAAAGAGCAATCTCTCATATCAGAGAAGACTAGCTTGAGGTTCTTTTTTAATCGTATCAAAATAGCTAATAAATTTTATTACCTATCGATGATACGGACATGCGTACCACAAATAACGGATGGGTTACGTTACACTTAGTTGGACAGTTTTCTTAAGGTCTTATAAACATCATTTTAATATCAGGTAAAAGAAGAGACTATTATGACAAATAATTGAATTGGATGATGAGAGAGTTAGGTAGAGCTATTATTAGAAGGATTATTAAGTACGTATTGAAGGTGTACTTGATTTCAGTAAGGAAAGATTGAAAATTTTGAATCCAGACCTAATTGATGAGGGTGCCAGAGAAGAAATTTAAAGGTGTTTTCAACCAATTGTCCTAGATGAAAATTCTGATTGGATAGAAGTATTTAACAATATTTGATTTGTCAAATTAAGCTAGACAAAACTGCTTCATCTAAGTAACTCAAAAATACTTCCAACTGTTCGGTAGTGTAAGGATTTCCGTGGAATCGTGTTCCGTTTGTGTGCAATCGATGA
>Ga0194136_1000896_pt1 | contig 14910 bp, 12 predicted proteins | sample TARM_MetaG_T3A_1_FD_134023 | JGI IMG/M metagenome (GOLD analysis project Ga0194136, IMG submission 134023) | Freshwater microbial communities from Pennsylvania, USA, analyzing microbe dynamics in response to fracking - TARM_MetaG_T3A_14 (version 2) | ecosystem: Environmental > Aquatic >...
AGCTACCCAAAGCAGTGTCAGCGCATTGTACAGGGCGTGTCCGAGCACACAGGGCCAGAGGCTGGCGCTGTACCAGCGCAGCCAGCCAAGTCCCAAACCCAGAAGACCAATAACCAGCATCCCGCCGGGGCTATAGAAACTGTGCAGTAAAGCAAAGATCAGACTGCTGGCCGGCAGGGCCAGCCACATTCCGGCACGGGTGTGACGCAAGCCCTGAAACAACCAGCCACGGAAAATCAGTTCTTCGGCCAGGGGCACCCAGACTACGGTCAGCCAGATGCCGAGCAGCAACAGGGCGCCACGCTGCTCCAGTAGGCTCCATACATCGCCGCCGCCTGACGGAAGGGCTGACAGGTCCAGCAGCGTATCCAGCCAGTTTGCCAGCGGGTCAGCCAGCAGAACCAGAAGTACAGCGCCAAGGATTGCCAGTAACCAGCATTGCCGGGAAGTCCGGCTTCCGGCCAGTATTTGACGGGAGCTGTCTGGCCAGAGCAGATATGCCAGCCATAGGCTGGTCAGCATCAGTGCCGTCGCATACAGACCGTCAACCAGCAGCCAGAGAGCGCTGCCCGAGGCGTGTCCAAGCATCAGGTGCAGGGCTAACAGCGCCAGCGCATAACAGAGTAACGCCTGCGCGGCATACAGGAATGCCAGCCGCAACAGCAGCCATGCATCATCCAGGGATGTGCGGCTTGACTGTATGGCAAGCAGACGGCTCATGTCAGAGTGGCTGCAGGCGGTCAGGCAGTGATTGCCGCTCAACCAGTTCGAGAAACTCGTCGCCGAGGCGCTGGCTGGCGTCCATGGCGTGCTGCCAGTAGCGTTCACGGGCCGTGTCGTCATTGGCAAAGCGTTTGAAATCCCGCCGATCCGGCAGCTTGCCGTAAGGCAGGCTGGCCAGGTATTCGGGGGAGGGTGACAACAGCAGCACCTGGTCGCTGCCGGCGGCGCTGGGCTTGCGCCAGCGCAGGGTTTTGTCGAACCAGCCGGGAATGATGCGGTCGGTAAAGTGCGGGTAGAGCACTATACCGGGGACTTGCCAGGGCAGGTCCAGGTGGTAGTCAATTAACCCGCCGTCACGGTAACTGCCAGCAGGCAGGCCGGGAATCTCGCGTACCGCATGCATCACCATGGGGATGGAGGCAGAGGCCATCAGCGCCGGTTTCAGATTCTGCAGGTCCAGTACGACTGACTGGCTGGCAAAGTTCTCTGGCAGTTGCATCGGCGGTGGCTGTCGCGGGTCGTGCAGGACCACTCGCGACAGGTGCCGTTGCAGGTGTTGGCGTGAAAGCAGGTTGCCGGCAACCACAGCGCCCAGTGCCAGACCTATGCCAAGCCGGTCATCACGCTCAAGCAAACCATGGCTGCGGTTGACCAGTATGTTCAGGTGATAGTTCGGGTTACCCAGGATGTGTGCCTGTTCACCCTCAATCAACTCATCCAGCATTTGCGCACAACGCTGGGTTATCTCGTCGATGCTGCTGCCGGGGGCAAAGCGCATGGCGGTGTACAGCTGGCCAAGGCGTTTGAGGGCCGCCACCGGATCGGTCTGGCAGGCACTGGCGAAGCGCCAGCTGCCAATCGAGGCGCCGATCAGGCTGCGCGGCTGTGGCTGGCGTGGTAGCCAGTCGCCGAACAGTGCGGTGTCCAGCCCCAGGATACCCAGTGCCTTGGGGCCACCGGCTGCTCCGGGCAGGCAGTGCACATCCGCAGGGTGCAGACCCTGCTGGCGAATATGTTGCATGGCTGCGGGGCCGGCCTTCAGGGTCAGCACCGGCTGCTTGACGAGAATGGCGCTCATGCTGCCGGTGTTGCCGGAATCCGGCTGACATCTATGTCAACCAGCAGCAGGTGCCGGCTGTCGTTAAAGAACAGGCCTGAGGTCATGCACAGCGCCTGACTGCTGGCGTCACGGTAGGGGCTGGAAAGAATGACACGACTGTCTTCACCGGCTTCCTCAAGTATCTGGTGGAAGTAGGGGCGCCATGACCAGTTATGGTCGAGCAGCGCCGGATCGGTTTCCCAGCCCGTTGCAGTGGCGTCGAAGTTGGGTGATATCTGCGTGCCTTCGGCATCACACAGGTAGCAGCGCAGCAACCAGGGCCAGCGGGCCGGGTCGGGCAGACGCTGCGGAGCCGCGCCCTGTTCCAGCCACTGGCGCAGCTCACCGAACAGTGTGTGTAACGACTGACGCAGTACGGCCAGACGTTGGCGTTCCTGTTGCTGCTGTTTGACATAAGCGTCACGCATGCTGGCAAAGGGTTCAACGTAGCTGTCAACCGGTTGGAAGCCCTCGCGAGGCTCGCTGAACAGGTACCCCTGCACAAAACGCGCGCCGCACTCCAGCGCAAAGTGTAATTCACGCTGGTTTTCGATACCTTCTGCGATCACTTCACAGCCGGAACGCTCGGCCATCAGGGCCAGCGCACGGACAAACTCGCGGCTGTGGCTGTTGCCATTGGCTGCCTGACGCAGCAGCTGGGCGTCGAGTTTGATGATGTCCGGCTCAAGATCGAGCAGACGATCCAGCATGGAAGCGCCGGCGCCGAAATCGTCAATGGCGACGCGAATGCCGTGGGCACGGTAACGGGCTACCGCATCGCGTAACTGGCGGATATCGCCTTGCAGTTCGGTGATCTCGAATACCAGTTGTCCCGGCTGCATACCCAGTTGTTCCAGCAACTGCAGGCTGGGCAGCGGTTGTTCGCTGTTCAGACGGCTGATCCACAGAGGGGAAATGTTGATGCTGATAAAGCCCTCGGGCTGATCACGGAACAGCTCCAGCGCTTGCTGGCGGATACTGCGATCCAGCTCCAATAGCGCATCAGGATCGGTCTGCGGGTCGGTAAACAGTGGGCCGGCGCTGACTATGCGACCGTCTTCAAGGCGAAGCCGGGCAAGGGCTTCATAGCCGGCAATGCGGCCGGTGGCAGTATCAATCAGGGGCTGAAAATAGGGCAGTGGTTGGCCGTTGTGCACGTGTATCTCCCGGTGTCGGCAGCTTGCGTGCGGCAAGTGTACACCCGGTGGCGAGCCACCGGGTATCAGGCGTGCTGAATCAGCGCAGCGCTATCTTGTAGTTGAGGATCAGGCGGTTTTCGTCAATATCACGGATGGCATCCGAGCGTACCATGGCGTTGCGCCACTGGATCGACAGGTTTTTCAGGGGGCCGGTCTGGAACGCATAGGTGACATCCAGATCGCGTTCCCACTCCTTGCCACGACCAGCAGCGCCCATGTCGATATTGCTGCCGCGAATGTAGCGAGCCAGTGCTTTGAGTCCGGGAATGCCAACAGTAGCAAAGTCGAAGTCGTAGCGTGCCTGCCAGGACTTTTCGTCAGCTCTGGCGAAGTCGAGCACCTGGACATAGTTGGCGATGTACGGATTGTTCTCGCGCAGATAAGGGAAAGCGGTGTCGCCATCGCTGTGTTGGTAGCCAAGACGAAGGGTGTGTCCACCCTGGGCAGCTGAGAGCATCAGTGATTTCATGCTGTGATCAATAGTCAATCGCTGGCTGCCATGATCGCGCGTCTCGAACCAGGCCAGATTGGCGCCGAGCGTCCAGTCACCGAGCGGCTGACTGTGGATCAGGTTGACCAGATCCTGACGGTATACATCCTGCAATTGCCCGCGCCAGAGGCCAAGGCTGGTTTGCGGGGTGAAGCGGTAGCTGCCACCGAGGTAGTTGAACCGGTCGGAGCTGCCACCCAGGGTGGCGGCGATGTCCTCGCGATCGGTACTGGCGCGGTAACTGGTTTCGCGCAATTGGCCAGCCTGCAGGTCGAGGTTGTCGATTTCACCGACCTGTAACATGGCGCCGCTGTAGGATTGCGGCAGCAGGCGGATATCGCTGGCCTGGGCAATCGGTAACTGCGGGTACAGGCTGCCGATGCGCAGGGTGCTGTTGGATACCTTGGCCTTGGCAGTCATTAGCAGCTGGCTGTACTCCGCCGGGCCCTGATCGCCGTAACGGTTGGGTAGCAGGCCGGTGCCGGCTCTCTGGTCATCCGAATCGAGTCTGATACCAAGCATGGCCTGGGCGTCGAGGCCAAAACCCACGGCCCCCGGGGTGTAGCCGGATTCGGCGCGAAGCACTACTCCCTGGGCCCATTCTTCGGCCTTGGACTGTGCATTGGGGGCGCTTGAACCGCGGAAGTCGCGGTTGAAATAAAAGTTGCGCAGTTGCAGCGAGGCGCTGCTGTCTTCAATAAAGCCGCCGGCCTGCAGGCTGGTCGGCAATAGCAGGGCGCAGCCGAGGCTGGCGCCGAGTATCCCTGTGATGCCCTTGTGCATTGTTGTTCTCCGTGACGGATTGGCAAGCCGGAGCTGACTCTCCGGTCATGCCACTAAATCACGGGTGTGCGATTTTGGCCCTTCGACATTGGTCGCAGATGGCCGCTGCAAGAGGTTACATACCGGTTGCGAATGCCGGATTGTGCATGTCGATGGCAGCCCGCACCGGTTTCAGTGCGTCGGCATAGCGCAGCAGTATGTCGAGGTTATAGTCGAGCCGCGCGCGGATGCGCTGGTCGTCTTCAGATTCTGTTTCCGTGCCGTTCATGACCTTGTTTACGCCGCGCACTATCAGATGCTCGGGCAGGTAACACAGGCGGCAGTTCTTGAAGCTGGAGGCGCGCAGTTCGCTGATCGGGTAGGCGCCGCCTACACCGGCGGAAATACCCGCCAGCAACGCAGGCTTGTGTGCCAGTTCGTCCTTGCCGGCATACAGGAAGAAGTTCTTGATTGCCGGGCAGGCCATGCCGTGCCACTCGGGCGCAAGAATCACAATCGCATCGGCACGCACCAGTTGTTCGCGGTGAGCGGGCCAGTGCGGCTGATCGTCGCTCGGCCATAGCGGAAGTGGCTGGCTACCCAGATCCAGTACGCCAACCTGTTCGTCAGACAGGCCGAAGTGTTCTGTCAGTCGCTGGCGGATAAAGTAGGCGACCTTGGCGGTCTGGCTATCTGGGCGGCTGCTGCCGGCAACCAGGGCAATATGTGTCATCAACGCTCTCCTTAATGGCTGTCAGTGCATCCTATAGGGAGGCCAATGCCAGTTAAAAGTCGTGATTTTCTATCGGAATGATCGAAAATCTCGGGTGATGCCCCGAGTTTTTGACAGGGGCGGGGGCTTGCGGCAGAGTACGCGCCCTTGTGCGTCAGCTAACCTGCCGATAATGGCAACCACCTGGCGTTGCCGTTTGATTCGGAGAGTAAGAGGGGTAAAGCGCGATGAATGCAGTGGTTGCTGCAGTGGCGGTCATGCTGGTGTTGAGTCTGTGCCGGGTGCACGTGGTGGTGGCGCTTATTCTTGGCGCGCTGACGGGTGGGTTGCTTGGCGGGCTGGGTCTTGAGGCAACGCTTCAGGCCTTTCAGGGTGGTCTTGGCAAGGGCGCCAATGTCGCCCTGAGTTATGCGTTGCTGGGAGCCTTCGCTGTAGCGATAGCCAAGTCCGGGCTGGCACATGCGCTGGCTGACAGGGCGCTTGGCCTGGTCAACCGCCAGCAGGAAGGCAATGCTGCCTGGCTGAAGTGGTTGCTGGTACTGGTGCTCGGGGCTGTGGCCATTTCCTCGCAGAATATCCTGCCGATCCATATCGCCTTTATTCCCCTGCTGGTGCCGCCGCTGCTCTATGTGATGGCGCGTTTGCAACTGGACCGTCGCTTGGTTGCCTGCGTGCTGACCTTCGGCCTGATTACCCCTTATATGTTTCTGCCGGTGGGCTTTGGCGGGATCTTCCTTAACAACATCCTGCTGGCCAATGTGGCCGAGAGCGGCGCGGATATCTCTGCAGTCAATGTGATGCAGGCAATGGCTTTGCCAGCACTGGGCATGCTGCTGGGTTTGTTGTTTGCCTTGCTGGTCAGTTACCGGCGACCGCGTGCCTATAACATCGAGCGGATCGCCCAAGCCGAGCAGGTCGAGGCGCGTTACAGCCCACTATCGCTCTGGGTGGCGCTGGTTGCTGTGGTGGTGGCGTTCGTCGTGCAGCTGTGGCTGGACTCGATGATCATCGGTGCGCTGGCCGGTTTTGTGATCTTCTCGGTGTCCGGCGTAGTGCGCTGGCGGGAGGCGGATGATGTGTTTACCGAGGGCATGAAGATGATGGCGATGATCGGCTTTATCATGATTGCCGCTGCCGGTTTTGCCGAGGTAATGCGCACCACCGGCGCTATTCAGACGCTGGTAGACAGCTCGGCCATGTTGATTGGCGATAACCTGGCGCTGGCGGCACTGCTGATGTTGCTGGTTGGCCTGCTGATTACCATGGGGATTGGTTCGTCGTTCTCGACCATTCCGATCATTGCCGCCATCTATGTGCCGTTGGCGCTGCAACTGGGCTTCAGTCCGCTGGCGATTGTCGCGCTGGTGGGAACCGCGGCGGCGCTGGGGGATGCCGGCTCGCCGGCGTCGGATTCGACCCTGGGGCCGACTGCCGGCCTGAATGTCGACGGTCAGCACAACCATATCTGGGATACCGTAGTACCGACCTTTCTGCACTACAACCTGCCGCTGATGCTGTTCGGCTGGCTGGCGGTGATGATCCTCTAGAGGCTGGGCGGCAAGCGTCCAGTTACAAGCCACAAGTGCAGTGAGCCAGAAACCAGAAGGCCTCCATATCGGAGGCCTTCTGGTTTTCATGGGTCAGATCTTGAAGCGGCTTACCAGCGTGTCGATTTGTTTGCCCAGATCGGCCAGGTGATTGCTGGCCTCTGCCGTCTGACGGGCACCGTCTGTGGTTTCGTGGGCCAGTTGCGCCGCTTCGGTAACGTTGCGGTTGACATCTTCGACCACGGTGGACTGCTGCGTGGTAGCGCTGGCAATCGAGGCGTTCAGTGCAACCAGTTGCTGCATGGACTGGATAATCTGTTCCAACGCCTCGCCGGCCGCATTGACCTGGTCGACACTGCGCTGCGAGTGCTGATGGCTGTTGTTGATTACGTTGACCACTGTCTGGGTATTACCCTGCAGCTTGCCGATCATCGCCTGGATTTCTTCAGTTGATTTCTGTGTGCGTTGGGCCAGATTGCGAACTTCGTCAGCAACGACTGCAAACCCTCGCCCCATTTCTCCTGCCCGTGCAGCCTCGATGGCAGCATTCAGTGCCAGCAGGTTGGTTTGTTCGGCAATATTGCGGATTACATCCAGTACCGAGGTAATCTCCTGGGCGTCGCTGGACAAGGTTTGCATGTTCTCAACAGCCGTTTGCACGCTGTCGGACAGGTGGCTGATTTCATCAATGGTTCTGCGTACTTGCTGGCGTCCGTTTTCCGCCCCTTCGCTGGCGCGGGCAACTTCCTCGGCGGCGGCATTGGCATTCTGGGCAACGTCCTGCACGCCATAGGTGATTTCGTTCACTGCGGTGGCCATCAGCTCCATGCGTTCGCTTTGGCTGTTCATGTCACGCAGGCTGTTGCTGCTGATGCGATCAAGTTGTTCGCCGGCACTGATCAGTTGTCTGGCGTTGTCGCCCAGTTGAGTAATCAGTTCTCGCAGGTTCTGCGAAAACTGGTTGAAGTACACCGCCATATGCGACACCTCATCCCGCGCATCGTCATCCAGGCGGCGGGTCAGGTCGGCATCGCCGCTGGCGATATCGCGCATGGCGTCGACTACCTTGGTCAGCGGGTTGGTAATGCTGCGTCCGACCACAAACAGGATCAGCCCCATAGCGGCGGTAATCAGCAGCATGATGATGATATTCAGGCGGGCCTGAGCGGCGAACTTGGCATCCATCTGGTCGATGAAAATACCGGTACCTAGCATGTAGTCCCAGGGCTGGAAGTGCTTGAAGGCGGATACCTTGAGTACGCCTGGCCCTTCGCCCACGGTCTGGCCTGGCTTGGCCCAGGTGTATTCAAAACTCGCCGTGCCATGGCGTCGGGCACGGTTGACCATTTCGGTAATGAAGTTCACGCCGTCGTCATTGACCAGTACGGTCAGGTCCATGCCGACGGTTTCAGGTGCGTAGGGGTGCATGACCATCACATGGTTCATGTCGTTGACCCAGAAATATTCATGGCCGGCGTAGCGCAGCTTGCTGAGCACGTCGAGCGCCTGGGTGCGAGCCTGCTCGCTGCTCAGCGTGCCCTTTTGCTCGAGGTCGTGAAAATGTTCCAGAATACCGGAGGCGGCTTCGACCAGATCGGTTGCCTTGGTGATCTCGGCCTGTTTGAACTCGCGGTACAGATTGCTCAACGCAAGGCCTGACTGGATCAGCAGGCTGGCAAGGGCTACGACCAGGATCAGCCAGATGCGCTGGCTTATTCTGATTTTGCGCAGAATGTTCATGTGAAGTCTCCGGCTTCAGCGACCTTTGTTGTGCGGCAGAATGGTTCCGTGGTCGCAGTTCGGAACAAGCCGTTGCTGGCAGCATAATGTCGGCTGCTTAAGGCCGATCTTGAGCGGATAGTAACCTATCTGCTGGCATTTTGGCGTCGAAATTTTGAAGTCAGGCAGTTGGCTCCGCAACAACGCCGGGCAGAGCTGTTGGCACTGTTGTGATGAAACTGTAACACCCCCTAGAATAGGCACATTGGCTTTGCTGTTTTCTTCCCTGTTCACGCAGGTCTGCCTAGGGAGTCCCATGTCAGCTTTTACCCTGTCCGCGTTCACTGCCGGTATTTCAGCCGTACTGCTGGCCGCATCGCTGTCCCTGCAACCGCTACCCGTGTATGCGGCAGGAAAAAAACAGCCGGTCACTACCGATTCTGTACCTGCCAAGCTGATTGTTGGCTGGGTTGAAAAAGGCAGAATCCTGCCTGAACACACAGCCGTCAAGATCAAAGTGGACTCAGGGGCGCTGACCTCTTCCATGCATGCGGTGAATATCCGTAACTTTACCCGCAAGGGCAAGGCTTGGGTCAGCTATCAGGTGCCGGTACGGGATGCAGATTCCGGCGAGAAAGTGGTGCTGGAGTTTGAGCGCCCGGTGGCGCGCCGTGTCCTGGTGCGCGGGGCCGGAGGTGAAGACCGTCGTCCGGTAGTCAAAATGTCCATGTGCATTGGTGATCGCGTCTACGAGGAAGAGTTCTCCCTGCGTGACCGGGGTGACATGACCTATCCGGTCTTGCTTGGGCGCCGAACCATCGAACATATTGGTCTGATTGATGTGTCGCGCACTTTCCTGCTGCCGTTGAATTGCTCTGACTCGGTGGAGCAGGATGAGCGTGAGCGCCAGAAGCGACTGCGTGAGGATGAAACGCTGGTCGATGATACCCAGATAAATCAACCCGAACAGGTTGAGGAAGAGCACGAGGAATAACCGTCCTGCTCGAACCGGGCACCAGGTTGGTACCCGGTAGAGGTTTACCACATCAGGTCGTCTGGGATCTTGTAGTCAGCGTAAGGGTCGTCTTCATCAGCCGGTTGGGCTGAAACCTCGGCAACGATCACTGGCCAGTGCGGAGCGCGTTCGCTGATGCGTGTGGCGATATCTGCCGGTATCAATTCAAACCCGGGGCCGAGCCGGGCAATCGCCAGTGTCCCGCGACTCAGGCGTTCGAACTGCTCGCCAGTGACGTGAATCTTCTTGATCTTCTTCTTGCTGACAAACTGGTAGGCCGTGTCACCCTGGCTGCGGTCGATGCGGTGCTGCTCGATCATTTGTTTGACCTGGGCTTCGGCTTCGCGACGCGCGGCTTCTTCCTGGCGTTGCTGGTTCAGTTGACGGTCGCGCTCCAGTTTTTCCTGACGTACCCGTTCAGCTGCTTCGGCTACCGCCTGCAGGGTGTCTGGCTGCTGCTTGGCTGTTTTCTTTTTTGAGCGCTGGGCCTGCTTGATCTTTTTCTCGTCGACCAGACCGGCCTTGAGCAGTTGTGCTTGCAGTGAGTTCATCATGCGTGGCTGTTCCCGATAAGCTGGACGGGTGAATGACCGGCGGCATTCTACTTGTTTTCACGCTGTTTTTCTTGCGCCTCAAGCTCTGCCTGGCGGGCTTTGATGCGTTTCATGCGTTCCTTGTCGATGGGCATACGATTGGCACTGTCACGCAGCAACAAGAGGCTGCCGATCACCATGCCGGCAGCCAGCAGTATAAATATCCAGCCAATCAGCGGCATCGGCAAGCTTCCCCGGAACGGAACAGAACAGCCCACATCATGCGGCTCTGACCGGCTCAGGGCAAGCTTGTTGCTGGGCGGTTTTCCAGCGCTGATTGCAGCCGATTGAACAGGTCAGCCTGAGAAGCCTCTCTGGCCCAGTCAATGGCAGTGCGACCGTCGCTGGCTGGCTGCTGCGGGTTGGCACCGGCTTGCAGTAGCTGCTCGACAATCGACAGATTGCCATTGCGTGCGGCCCAGATCAGGGCTGTCCAGCCGTTCTCGGTATCCGCAAGCTGCGGATTGGCTCCGGCACCCAGAAGCATGGCTGTTATTTGCTGCTGGTCATTGACCACGGCCAGCATAAGTGCGCTGTAACCAGCCTGGTCGCGTAACTCCAACGCTGCGCCGCGTGCAAGAAGCGCCTCCAGTGTGTCCGGGTGCCCATGCGCGGCCGCCTGCATCAGGGCAGACCACCCGCAGTCGTTAGTGCTGTTTACAGATAGCCCGCGATCCAGGGCGCGGGTCACCTCATGGGTGTCTCCGCGCGCTGCTGCCTCAAGCATCACTGCTGCAGCCCGGGTTTCCCTGGCACTGCGCTGGTGTGGATCCAGCAACAGGTACAGCAGATACATGACCAGTATCAGGCTGACGGCACAGAGTGTGCCGATAAGGCGAGGGAATCGAGCAAATAACGTTGCGGACATGACTGGCTCCAGGGCGGTGTTTGGCAATCATACGCCCTGCCGGATATTGCCTGCCCATGCTTGAAGCAACAGACTGTTGCCGGAAAGCTGCGGCGGCTTCTGGCATCATTATGGTCTGACAGCCTACCAGTTGCTGCGCTTCCACGGATCCGTTTTCCCATGCCTTTCAAGCTGTTGCTGATTCTCGGCGGACTGAGTGCTTTTGGTCCCCTTGCCATTGACATGTATTTGCCCGCCTTTACCGCCATGGCGTTGGACTTTGCTGTGCAGATCGAGCAGGTACAGTTGAGCATGTCGGTATATTTTGCCGGGCTGGCCTGCGGTCAATTGGTTTACGGACCTATTGCCGACCGCTTTGGACGGCGGCCACCATTGATGTTCGGCATTGCCCTGTTTGCTATTGCCTCTCTGGGCTGTGCACTGGCACCGACACTCGAGTGGTTGTTGGCGGCGCGCTTTGTCCAGTCGCTGGGTGCCTGTGCCGGTATGGTGGTCAACCGTGCGGTGGTGCGTGACCTGTGCACGCCGCTGGAGTCTGCCCAGGTGTTTTCCAGGTTGATGCTGGTGATGGGGGTGGCGCCGATTCTGGCACCCCTGTTGGGTGGCTTGCTGCTGCTGTGGGGCGGATGGCAGTCGATTTTTCTGTTTCTTTGTGGTTTTGCCGGGTTGTTTCTCTGGTTGGTGCTGCGCTGCCTGCCGGAAACCCTGGCTGACGCGGCGCGGCGTCCCCCGATCAGCAAGGCGCTGGGCAGTTATTTCAGACTGCTGGGGGATGCGCCTTTTATGCTGCATGCGCTCACGGGTGGGCTGACCATGGCGGGAATGTTTGCCTGGATCGCCGCATCACCCTTCGTGATCATGCACCTGTATGGCGTTTCGGCAGAACATTTTGGCTGGTTTTTCGGACTGAACGCCGCCGGATTCATTCTGTTCGCCCAACTCAATGGCTGGTTGTTGCGTCGCCGCTCTCCGCAGCGTTTGCTGCCGTTCACCACTGGCGCCTATCTGCTGGCTGCCATCTGGCTGTTGCTGGCAGCATTGTCGCAACCACAGAGCCTCTGGTTACTGATGTTGCCGTTGTTTTTCGGTGTCTCGCTGGGCGCTCTGGTCATGCCCAATGCCACAGCTTGCGCCATGGCCGGGCAGGGTGAGCAGGCAGGGCTGGCATCGGCACTGATGGGTACCTTGCAGTTCATTATCGCCGGCCTGACCTCGGCGCTGGTCGGTTGGCTGCATGATGGCAGTGCCTTGCCACTGGCCCAGGTGATGCTGGGTTGTGCTCTGCTGGTGCTGCTGTGTGCCGTGCTGGCGCGGCGTTATTCCTCACCCTCACTGTTTCGCTGATTCCCGTTGTGTTGCCGGTGCAGCAGTAAGGGGGTGTTGTTATTGATAATGTATGTTTTGATAGATGGAGCAATTGACACTCATTATCAATTGCAATTAGCATCCTGTTCGCAAAGCCGCAATGACGTGTTCCATTCCACGTACTGGCGGTCTGGTTCTCCCTGGGGAGGGGAGAGAGTCGCAACCTGAACAGGAAATACCCATGAAGCCAACACCCTTGTTTACCCGCCGCACTCTGGCTATTGCGGTGGCCGCCGCACTGTTGCCGGTCAGCGCACTGGCCCAGTCCGACAACACCCTGCGCATGCCATCCATGGAGGTGGTTGGTTCCAAGGACGATGCTATCGCCCGCCAGACCGGCGCTGTGGTGGTGATTGACCGTGAGCAGATCGAGCGGATTCAGCCGACCTCTACCGAGGACGTGCTGCGCCGGGTGCCCGGTATCAATACCAAGACCGAGGAAGAGTCAGCTGTGGTCAGCAATATCGGTATTCGCGGCCTGTCGGCCAGTGAGTCAAAGTCACTGGTCCTGGAAGACGGTGTGCCGGTAGCGCCGGGTCTGTTCATCGGTAACGACCGTTATTACAACCCGCGTATCCAGCGTATGGAAGGTATCGAGGTGCTCAAGGGCTCGTCTTCGCTGCGCTATGGCCCGTCCACCATCGGCGGTGTCATCAACTACAAGACCAAAACGCCTGAGGGGGTCGCGGTCAGCACCCGGATCGGTTCATTCAATACCCGCGAAGCAACCCTCGAGGCAGGCGGCCGCAGCGCTAACGGTGACGCCTATGCCGGCCTGGTTGCAAGCAAGGCCAAAAGCGACGGCTTTCTCGATCGTGATTACGATATGACCGACCTGATGTTCAAGGCGGGGACCGCCATTGGCGACAATCAGAACATCGGCTTCAAATATTCCTGGTACGAGAATGATGCCAACATCTCCTACCGCGGCCTGTTGCTTGACGATTACCGTGATCGACGGACCTACAATCCGGCCCCGGATGATTACTTCCTGACCGATCGTCAGGCCTTCGACATCAACCACGAATGGCACCTGAACGACCGCGCCACCCTGCGTACATTGGCCTATTGGAGCGAAGTGACCCGTGACTACTGGCGCTATGCGGTGGATACCCCGGCCTCCAATGCCGCTGGTCGCTGGGTTTATACCGACAGTCTGCGTGGCAACAACCGCAGCTTCGAACGCTGGGGCGTGGAATCCCGTCTGAATCTTGATCATGAGCTGTTTGGGCTGATCAGTGAGGCTGAGTTCGGGGTGCGCTTCATGAAGGAAGAGTCGGATGACCGTACCATCGATGCGACCCGTGCGCGTGACCGGCGTGGCGACTTGCGCGCCAAGCGTGCCGACCTGGCGGAGAGTCTGGCCGGTTATGTGCAGAACCGCTTTGTGATCAGCGAGCGCCTGGCGATTACCCCTGGTCTGCGCGTCGAGTCCTATGAGCAGACCCGTCGTGAGCGGGTACAGAACTTCAATCCGGTGAATGCCTCGGAAAGCACCCGCAATACCGAATGGTTGCCGGGCATCGGTTTTACCTACCAACTGGCCGCTGCGGCTCAGCTTTACGGTGGTGCCTATCGGGCGTTCTCACCGGCTTCCAACGGCGTCGCACTGGATGGTCTGGTCGACCAGAAGCTGGATGGTGAGCGCTCGGACAACTATGAACTCGGTGTGCGCGGCAGTCAGGGTATCTACACCTACGATGTTACTGCCTTCTATATGGACTTCGACAACCAGGTGGTAACCGGTAACAGCGATCCGAGCCTATCCCAGTCGAATGCCGGCAAGACCCTGCACTACGGTCTGGAAGCAGCACTGGGTATCGAGCTGGGCGCAGGCTTCAGTCTGGATACCAACGCTACCTGGGTACCCAAATCGGAATTCCGCACCGGGGTGAACGATGGCAATCGCTTGCCCTATGCGCCTGAGTTTCTGGCGAATGTCGGTCTGAATTACACCCAGGGTCGCCTGAGCACTGCTCTCAACGCGCATTACCGTGGTGATCAGTATGGTGATCCTAGCAATCGCAAGGATATTCCTGCCGATGCGGCCGGTGGTATCTGGGGTGGTCAGATGCGCTCCTACACAGTGTATGACCTGCTGGCCCAGTACCAGGTGAACGATCACCTGCGGCTGCAGGGTGCGGTGAAGAACCTGACTGACAAGCGCTATATCAGTGGTCTGCGTCAGGGCATCTACGTAGGGCCGGAGCGTTCCTTTGAAGTGGGTATGAACTACCGCTTCTGAGACTGGCGGTTGGCGACAGGGAGGTCGTCACAGCCCATAAAAAACCGCTACCGGGAAGCCGGCAGCGGTTTTTTTACAGCCAGGACTGGATCAGGCGCCGGTCCAGCGCTTGAACACCAGTGTGGCGTTGGTGCCGCCAAAGCCGAAGCTGTTGGACATGGCCAGGTTGATGCGCTTGTCGGCGCGCTGGCGCAGGATCGGCAGATTGCCAACGTTTTCGTCCAGCTCCTCGATATTGGCCGAGGCACAGAGGAAGTTGTCGCGCATCATCAGCAGGCTGTAGATCGCCTCCTGCACACCAGCCGCACCCAGCGAGTGACCGGACAGGCTCTTGGTCGAGCTGATCAGCGGTGCCTGGTCGCCGAATACCTCGCGGATGGCCTTCAGCTCGGCAACGTCACCCACCGGGGTCGAGGTGCCGTGGGTGTTCAGGTAGTCAATGCTGCCGTCCACCGTGGCCAGTGCCTGCTGCATGCAGCGCACCGCACCCTCGCCACTCGGGGCGACCATGTCATAGCCGTCCGAGGTGGCACCGTAGCCAACCAGTTCGGC
>Ga0194136_1000897_pt1 | contig 14910 bp, 13 predicted proteins | sample TARM_MetaG_T3A_1_FD_134023 | JGI IMG/M metagenome (GOLD analysis project Ga0194136, IMG submission 134023) | Freshwater microbial communities from Pennsylvania, USA, analyzing microbe dynamics in response to fracking - TARM_MetaG_T3A_14 (version 2) | ecosystem: Environmental > Aquatic >...
AGATATATACGAGCAATAGACTCAATAAAATATATTTACATGATCATTGTATGTAAATAGCTCCTAGTGACAGGAGCTATTTGCATTATACTGGATGAACTTTATTCTTTTCGTCGTACATCGATAACTCTATTTTATGTTTTAATGCCCATCTTTCTTTAAAGAAATTCAGAGCAATCTGTGGAAATAAAGCATAGGATAACACATCTTCATCCTGCTCTATATACTCCTTAATTTCTTCTCTTAAACTATCCATTTGTGGTGCAATAAGGTCCGCTGGTCTACAGGTTATAATCTCCTGGTCCCCAATTATTTTTTTCTTAATCTCATCTGTAATAGGTACTGTAGACCTACCATACAGTCCTTTCACAAGATCCTTTACTTCATTAGGGGTCATTTTATATCGTTCTCCTGTAATTACATTAAATACCGCTTGAGTACCTACTATTTGGCTTGTTGGGGTTACCAGTGGAGGGTAGCCTAGATCTTCTCTAACTCTCGGTACTTCGGCAAGAACTTCATCAAATTTCTCAGCCTTACCAGACTGCTTAAGTTGAGAAATCAAGTTTGAAATCATACCTCCAGGAACTTGATATATAAGTGTATTAGCGTCTACTCCTAATACCTTTGGGTCAATTAATCCAGACTCTAGATACTTATCCCTTAGGGGCTTAAAGTACTCTGCAACTTCATTTAGGACCTTTAAATCTAATCCCGTATCATATGGTGTCCCTTGCAATGCTGCGACCAGTGGTTCAGTTGGTGGCTGGGATGTTCCCATTGATAAGGGTGATATTGCCGTATCTACCACATCTGCTCCTGCTTCAATTGCTTTTAAATATGTCATAGATGCTATACCACTAGTATAATGTGTATGCACTTGTACTGCCAAATTAGTAGATTTTTTTAGTTCTGATACTAAATCGAATGCAGCGTAGGGAGTTAATATGCCCGACATGTCTTTTATACATATGGAGTCAGCACCCAAACTTTCCATTTCCTTCGCCTTTTGAACATAGTGCTCAACGTTATGAACCGGACTTATGGTATATGATAGGGCACACTGGGCGTGGCCACCTTGCTTTTTTGTTTCGTCAATAGCAGTTTCTAAATTTCTAACATCATTCAATGCATCGAATATTCTTATTATATCAATCCCATTAAATATTGCCTTTTTTACAAATTCCCTTACAACATCATCTGCATAGTGCTTATATCCAAGAATATTTTGTCCTCTCAACAGCATTTGTAGTTTCGTGTTTGGTGCATACTTTCGTATCAACCGTAAACGGTTCCATGGGTCTTCATTAAGGAACCTTAAACATGAATCAAAGGTTGCTCCTCCCCACATCTCCAAAGAATGATACCCTACCTTATCCATTGCTTCTATTATCGGTAGCATCTCTTCTGTAGTCATTCTTGTGGCTAGTAAAGATTGATGGGCATCCCTAAGTACTGTTTCCGTAATACCTAATTTAACCATTTTATTAACCTCCTAAGATTAGGACTTCATATAATATTAAAATAAGCGCTTTCTAAACTATTCTATTTCTTTTCAATCAATAGTAGTATAGGTGGGTCCTTACTTTGATTAATATAATCACTTCTTAAAACCATAAATTTACGTGAGTCTAGGTTTTCTATGTATGATATAACACTATTCTTTTCCTCATTACCACCCTCGTGACCATAATATATTATTACGGATACTAAACCGCCCTTTTTAAGGTGGTGGAACATCCAGTCTAAGGCCTTAATAGTAGTATCTGCCTTAGTAATTATCTCATGATCTCCTCCAGGTAAATATCCTAAATTAAACATACCCACATCAATTTCACCTTTTATATAGCTATCTATATTATCGTGGCTATCTAATACTAGATGTATACTATCTCCCTCTTCTACATTATTTTCCATGAGAAGTTTTCTAGTATTTTCTAGGGCAGTCTTCTGTATATCAAAGGAATATACTTTTCCTTTAGGGCCAACTAATTCTGAAAGAAATAGAGTATCATTCCCATTCCCCATAGTGGCATCCACTGCTACACAATCCAATGATCCCCTACTTTCCAATATATATTGAACAAATTTAGTTGCTTTCAAAATACTCACTTTTAATATCCCCCGTTATGCTCCACATTTTGATTTAAGTAGAATACTAATATCACATTTATATACCCTACTATTTATATTACTATTTATGTTTGAGTCCAATATTAATCCCAGTTTCCTCTTCTCTAAAAAGACTTCTATGGCTTCAGCGGATTCGATATAAATAGTTCTAAAACCTACCGTTGATAAATGGTGAAGTGTGGATCTAAATAAAGCATCACCTAAACCTTCTCCCCTGTATTCTCTCATAACATAAATACTCTTAATTAAGGCTATATCTAGTTCTATAGAATTAACAGTAGAGAAGCCAATTATGGATTGTCCATCAAGTATAGCGATGTTAGAATCATCATTACTTGCCTTGTAAAATAATTCTTGTCTTAAACAAAATTGTTCGAGTATTCCAATCTCACTTCCATGAAGTTGTCTAATAGTAATCATAAATCACCTGCCTATAACCCCTTAAGATAATCTACTTCTTCACTAGTTAAATAGCGCCATTTTCCTAGGGCGAGATTTTTTATTGTTATTTTACCAATAGCTATTCTTTCTAGATCAATTACAGGATGCCCAATGGCGTCGCACATCTTTCTTATCTGTCTATTTCTACCCTCTGTGATGGTAATTTCGACTATACTAGTATGTGATTCTCTTTTTAACAACTTAAATTTTGCCGGAGCAGTGACATAATCCTCTATTTTTAATCCATTCTGAAACCTTTTCATTGTGTCATTATTAGGTATACCCTTTATCTTTGCAACATAAATTTTTTCAATCTTATGTTTTGGGTGGGTTAGTCTATAGGTTAGGTCCCCATCGTTTGTTAATATTAAAAGTCCTGAGGTATTATAATCTAACCTTCCCACAGGAAACAGTCTTTCCTTAAGGTTAACTAAATCCGTCACCTTTTTTCTATTAAATTGCTCAGAAACCGTCGTAATATACCCAGTAGGCTTATTTAATAAAACATATATATTGTTACTTTCAACCTCTATACGCTTTCCCTTATAAGTAACAATATCTCTTTCTGGATCAATTACATGGCCCATTTCAGAAATAACAACATTGTTAACCTTTATTTGTCCCTGCTTAATAATTTCCTCACTTTTTCTCCTAGAAGCTACACCACAGGATGCAATAAATTTTTGTAGTCTCATTACTTCTCACAACTCCTATACCTCTTTAGGTTTAAAAAACTAATTGCGAAAACACAATTAGTTTTTATTATTATACCTTTAATTCAATTTCTAAACCAATTAGATGTTTATTTTCCTCTAATATTGGATTAATATGCTCATTAATAAACTCCACTACCTGTTCTGGGGCTCTTCCAATATACTTCTTAGGTTGAAGTAGTTGATCAATGTCCTCAGAGGAAAGATTAAAGGATTTATCTGCAATAATCCTTTCTATTAGATCATTTTTTAATCCAAGTTCTTTCACTTGTCTTCCAGCTTCCATAGAGTATATTCTTATGCTCTCATGAAGTTCTTGTCTATCTCCACCATTTTTTACAGCTTCCATTAAGATATTCTCTGTTGCCATAAAAGGTAGTTCATCTAGTATATGTTTATTAATTACCTTTTCATAAACAACTAACCCATCACAAACGTTAATAGCAATTTCTAACACTGCATCTATGGCCATAAAAGTTTCAGGGATAACTATTCTTCTATTTGCAGAGTCATCTAATGTTCTCTCAAACCATTGGGTTGAAGAAGTCATTGCAGTATTCTGTAATGAGGATATAGCAAATCTAGCTAAGGAAGCAATTCTCTCACTTCTCATAGGATTTCTCTTATATGCCATGGCAGATGATCCTATTTGATTTTTTTCAAAAGGCTCTTCGATTTCCTTCAGATTTTGGAGTAGTCTTAGATCATTTGTCATTTTATGTGTTGATTGAGCGATACCACTTAATACACTTAAAACTTCAAAATCAAGCTTTCTACTATAAGTTTGTCCACTCACTGGGAATATCTTTTCAAAGTTCATAAACTTAGCAACTTTTTCATCCAGTTGCTTTACTTTATCATGATCATCATTAAACAAATTTAAGAAGCTGGCTTGTGTGCCTGTAGTACCCTTTACACCTAACAATTTAATTCTCTCAATTTGATTAACAACATTTTCGTAATCCATTTGTAAATCTTGAAGCCATAGGGAAGCTCTTTTTCCTACGGTTGTAAGTTGTGCCGGTTGAAAATGTGTAAATCCAAGGGTCGGCATATCCTTATAGTCAAGACAAAACTTAGCTAATACTGACATAAGATTTACAATCTTAACTTTAATAAGCTCCAGTGCCTCTCTTATGACAATAACATCCGTATTATCACCTACATAGGCGCTTGTAGCCCCTAAGTGAATAATCCCCTTAGCCTTCGGACACTGTGCCCCATAAGCATATACATGGGACATTACATCATGTCTAGTTTCCTTTTCTCTTTGTATTGCAACATCGTAGTTTATATTATCTTTATTTGCCTCTAATTCTGCTATTTGTTCGTCTGTTATAGGAAGGCCCAGTTCCTTTTCTGCTTTAGCCAGGGCTATCCATAGCTCCCTCCAGGTCTTAAACTTCTTATCTGGAGAAAATATAGCTGACATTTCTTTACTGGTGTATCTCTGTATTAGTGGATTTTGGTATATTGAATTATTCAATTTTTAATGCTCCCTTCAATTACATATATATATTATAATATTTATTACTTTAAAGTTGTTAGGAAATTTTCAAGTCTAGTTAAACCTTCTTTTATGTTTTCCATAGAGTTAGCATAAGAAATACGCATTAATTGATCTACTCCAAAGGCTGCCCCTGGTACAATAGCCACATGTGCATTCTCTAGTAATATATCTGCAAAATCTAATGAACCTTTTATTTTTGTTCCATTAAACTCTTTACCAATATAATTGGATACATTCATCATAATATAGAATGCCCCCTTTGGAACTATACATGAAAGCCCAGGGATTTTATTAATTCTTTCAACCATATACTTTCTTCTTTCATCAAAGGCCAATCTCATTTCCTCAAGTGCGCTTTGATCTCCAAGCAGCGCTTCAATACTTGCATATTGGGCTATTGTATTAGGGTTTGAAGTAGCATGGCTTTGAATGTTTCCCATTATTTTTGCTATTTTAGCATTAGATGCAGCATATCCTATTCTCCATCCAGTCATTGCATAGGCCTTTGCCATACCATTTACAACTATAGTAAGGTCTTTAATTTCTTCATTTAAACTTGCTATACTAATATGTTTTGTATTATCGTATACTAGCTTTTCATATATTTCGTCGGATACAACGATTATATTTTTTTCAACAGCAATCTTAGCAATAGCTTCTAATTCTTCTTTAGTGTAAACAGAACCCGTAGGATTCGATGGACTATTTAAAATAAGCGCTTTAGTCTTATCAGTTATCGCATTTAATAAGTCATTAATGTCAAGCTTAAACTCTTTCTCTTCTGGACAGTCAATAAACACTGGGACTGCATCTGCCATTTTCACCATCTCTGGGTAACTAACCCAATATGGAGATGGTATTATAACTTCGTCACCAGGGTTACAAATAGCTTGGAATATATTATATAAGGAATGTTTTGCACCATTTGATACTATAATATTCTCCGGCTTATATTCTAATCCATTATCACTTTTTAACTTTTGACATACGGCTTCTTTAAGTTTCAATAAACCTGATGCGGGAGTATAGCCTAAACTTTCGTTCTCAATTGCATATATAGCCCTTTTTCTAATATTTTCAGGAGTTCTAAAATCCGGTTCACCAACACCAAATCCTATAACGTTTATACCCTTTGCCTGCATTTCCTTAGCCTTAGCATCGACAAATAATGTTACGGATGGTGCAATATCACTATGTTTTTTTGATAGTTGTATATTCATTAAAAACTAACCTCCGATTGCTTTATTTAAATTTATTTCATATTTTTCTCATTGACTTTATTATATTCTATATATATCGACAATTTTCCTTTTTATTAAATAACTTTTTTATTAATTTTTTAGATTAGGTCTAATATTTTAGTAATTAAATCAATTGAAACCTTAGCTGTTCCCAAATCATGCTTATTAGTAGTCTCATTTGGTATGCTATGAAAATCAGACCCTCCGGTAGCTATTAAATTATTTACATCGACTAAATTACGGAATTGTCTTATTTGATGAGGTAAATGACTTGGATAGTATACTTCTACTCCCTGGATGCCATAGGATATAATATTATCAATTATTTGTTTGTCTTTAATAAATCCAGGATGAGCCAATACAGGCACTCCTCCAGCTTTAATTATAATATTAATAGCTTCTAATGGTGTAATCTTAAATCGTGGAACATAGGCTACCCCTCCGAGTTTTAGATATTTATCAAAAACCTCCTGCATATTTTTTGCATAACCTTTATCTATAAGTACTTGTCCAATGTGTGGTCTCCCAACTACACCTTTAGCCAATAGTTTAACTTCTTCGTATGTAATATCGAACCCAATATCCGCAAGTTTTGCTATCATTTTAACTGTACGTGTTTCTCTATTCTCTCTCATTTCTCTCAATAAGTCATTTAACTCTTTATTATTTAAATCTATCGCATATCCCAAAATATGTACTTCTTCATTTAAATACTCAGTACTTATTTCTACACCAGGAATACAATAGAAATCAACTTTCTCCTTTGAGTAATCCAGAGCTTCTTTAACTCCATCAATCGTATCATGATCGGTAATTGCAATACCTTTAAGACCTTTATTTATTGCATACTCTAATAAATCCTTAGGTTTTAACGAACCATCGGAAGCAGTGGTATGACAATGCATATCTATATATTCCATTTGAACGACTCCTTAAATTGTTTGTTCATTTACTACATCTATATTATTATTTATTATATATACTTTAATATGAGGATTTTTAATATTTATATCCCTCTATAATATAAAAAAATCCGCCCTAGTTAGCAGATTTTTTTGTTTATTTTCTATCGAGGCTCAACAATTAACTTTATGGCCGTTCTTTCCTCACCATCTATTTGGACATCTGTAAAAGCAGGAATACAAATTAAATCTAAACCACTAGGTGCTACAAAACCTCTTGCAATCGCTACTGCTTTAACTGCTTGATTCAAAGCTCCGGCGCCAATAGCTTGTATTTCTGCTCCGCCACGTTCTCTTAGTACGCCAGCTAATGCTCCAGCTACAGAATTTGGATTTGATTTTGCTGATACTTTTAATACTTCCATGTAATTTAGCCCCCTTTTAATATAAATGCTTTCCAATATTTAGTACTTACGTACTAATTATACTATTCTAGCTATATTTAAAAATACCTTTAATTTTTTTACAAAATACAGTAATTTTTATAGTAATTTTGCACTAAATTTTGGCAAATATTTTTATGATTTGAACAATCAAATATATAGTGGATTAGAATACTTCATGCAGAGTTAGGGTTTTTTATATAAAAAAAGAAATAGAAAGTATAGTAACTCTCTATTTCTATGGTATTCTACTTATTTGGCATATTCTATAGCTCTAGTTTCCCTAATAACATTCACTTTGATCTGTCCAGGGTATTCTAATTCGCTTTCGATCTTTTTCGTTATTTCTCTAGCAAGTAAAACTGTCTCATCATCATTATATGACTCTGGTTTAACTAGAATTCTAATTTCTCTACCTGCTTGAATAGCAAAGGATTTCTCAATGCCTTCATATGCATTAGCAATTTCTTCAAGTTTTTCCAATCTCTTAATGTATGACTCCAATGTTTCTCTTCTTGCCCCTGGTCTTGCAGCAGATATAGCGTCGGCTGCTGTAACCAATACCGCTTCTATTGAGTTTGGCTCATAGTCACCGTGGTGAGTAGACATTGCATGTATTACTTCCTTTGATTCCCTATACTTTCTAAGTAATTCCATACCTATTTCAACATGGGTACCCTCAACCTCATGGTCAACGGCCTTACCAATATCATGTAGTAAGCCAGCTCTTTTAGCTATTTTAACATCTACCCCTAATTCAGCAGCCATTATACCACATAAGTACGATACTTCCATAGAATGTTTAAGCATGTTTTGACCGTAGCTTGTTCTATACTTTAATCTACCTAAAAGCTTAATTAATTCTGGGTGTAGGCCATGTACTCCTGTTTCAAACGTAGCCTGTTCCCCTTCTTCTTTTATAATATTTTCGACTTCTTTTTTAGCTTTTTCAACCATCTCTTCGATTCTAGCTGGATGAATTCTTCCGTCAACAATAAGCTTTTCTAAAGCAATTCTTGCAACTTCTCTCCTAATCGGATCAAATCCTGATAATATTACGGCTTCTGGAGTATCATCTATTATTAGATCAATTCCTGTTAAGGTTTCTAAAGTTCTAATATTACGTCCTTCTCTTCCGATAATTCTACCTTTCATTTCATCATTAGGTAGTGTTACAACAGTAACCGTAGTTTCTGCTACATGATCTGCTGCACACTTTTGAATTGAGTACGCAATAATCTCTCTAGCCTTCTTATCAGCCGTGTCCTTAGCTCTCGCCTCGATTTCTCTAATCATTACTGCTGTTTCATGAGTTACTTCTTTTTCTACTTTGTTTAAAATTATATCCTTTGCTTCTTCACATGAAAGACTTGATATTTCCTCTAATTTTCGTATCTCTTTTTCAAAAACTTCCTGAATTTCTACTTGCTTGTCTTCAACGTCTTTTATCATCTTAGACATTTTTTCATCTTTTTGCTCTAGGGTCTCGGATTTTTTATCTAGTGATTCTTCTTTCTGAATTAATCTTCTTTCTACCCTTTGTAGTTCATTTCGCCTTTCTCTGCTCTCTCGTTCAAATTCACTGCGCAACTTATGAACTTCTTCTTTTGCTTCAAGTAATATCTCTTTTTTAGCTGTTTCAGCATCTTTCTCAGCCTCTTCAACTAATTTTTTCGCTATTTCTTCAGCACTATTCATTTTTCCTTCCGCAATGCTTTTTCTAATAAAGTAGCCGATAAGGCATCCTACTACGGCTGTAATTGCTACAATGATTACTAGTACAAAAATATTATCGATGTGTGGACACCTCCCTTATTAAATTTTCAAATTACAAGTTTTCACAAATCATTTTAATTTCAATTGTAATTTCATAACATCAATAAGACTCAACCATATAATGGTTTGTCTTTTTTCATTTTATATCTTTTTTAATATTGTGTCAAGTCTATTTGTATTGCTATACTTACAGATGAACGCCCTCCCCCTACATGCAATGGATAAGTTTTAATGTGCAATTTTTGGATTAAATATATCTAGTAATATTACCTAATTATACTATTTATCCCAAATAATGAATGCTTTGGAATTCAAAAAAATAAAAAGCAAGATGTAATTAAAACATCTCGCTAGAATCATAACTATGCCGTTGTTACATCAGAATTTTTTACCTTTGAAGCTACTAAAGGTAATTTATGATGTTCTCTTATCTTATTCTCGATTTCTAAGCATATTTCTGGATTATCTTTTAGGAATTGTTTTGCATTTTCTCTTCCTTGTCCTAATTTACTATCATTATAACTGTACCAGGCACCTGATTTATTAACTATATCCAAACTACTTCCAACGTCAAGTACATCCCCAACTAAGGAAATGCCTTCTCCATACATAATATCGAATTCCGCGATTCTAAATGGAGGAGCTACTTTATTTTTAACAACCTTCACTCTAGTCCTGTTACCCATAACATCGTTACCTTGTTTTATAACATCAATTTTTCTTACATCCATACGTATAGTTGCATAAAACTTTAGGGCTCTTCCCCCCGGTGTAGTTTCAGGACTTCCAAACATAACGCCTACTTTTTCTCTTAACTGGTTTATAAATATACAAGTTGTTCTTGATTTATTAACAGCACCAGCTAACTTTCTAAGAGCCTGGGACATTAATCTAGCCTGTAATCCGATATGACTATCTCCCATTTCTCCTTCAATTTCAGCCTTTGGAACAAGTGCCGCAACAGAGTCAACTACTATTACATCAACTGCACCACTTCTTACTAGAGCTTCTGCGATTTCTAAACCTTGCTCTCCAGTATCCGGTTGAGATACTATTAAATTATCTATATCAACGCCTAGATTTCTAGCATAAATAGGATCTAGTGCATGTTCTGCATCTACAAATGCTGCATTTCCACCATTCTTCATAGCTTCTGCAATTATATGTAATGCAATAGTTGTTTTACCTGAGGATTCCGGTCCGTAAATTTCAACAATTCTTCCACGAGGTACTCCACCAACACCTAATGCAACATTTAAATCAATCGACCCTGAGGATATACAATCTAGTTTCAGACTTGTTTCTTCACCAAGTTTCATTATAGAGCCTTTACCAAATTGCTTTTCTATTTGACTAATTGCCATCTCCAACGCTTTTTTCTTTTCCATTAAACCCCAGACAGTGTCTGGCTCACCTACCTCTCTATATTGTCGAACAAGTGTTCTTAAAATAATTATATCTTATATAATTAATATAGGCAAGGGTTAATTTAACCTTTTAGTATATGTTTATTTATTCTAATATAATCAACTCCTGAAACAACTGTAAATATAACAGCTATCCAAGTCATAATTATATCGAATGGAAAATTGATATATGAAAAAGGGAAATTATTGATTAATAGAGCAACAATAGCCACTATTTGAGTAATGGTTTTTGCTTTACCCCACCAACTTGCGGCAATAACGATACCCTCTGATGCAGCAACTGCCCTTAAAATACTAATTGTAAACTCTCGGGCAATTATTATAACCACTGCTATTGCAGAAATTTTACCCATTTGAACTAATGATATTAGTGCAGAAGATACTAATAGCTTATCTGCCAACGGATCCATGAACTTACCTAATGTTGTTATCTGGTTCTTCTTTCTAGCAATATAACCATCTAAGGCATCAGTAATCGCAGCAATTACAAATATACCTGCTGCTATACTAGCCCCGTAGGGAATATCCATCCTGTTTAAGAGGAAAATCATAAATACTGGAATTAAAAAGATTCTTAAGACAGTTAATTTATTTGCTAAATTCATCTACAACCTCTCCCATTAAATCATATTCTAAGGCTTGTGTGATATATACTTTGTAAATACCACCAATTTTCAACTCATCCTTAGCAGTGATATATACTAAACCATCAATTTCAGGGGCATCACCCATAGATCTACCTAGATATTCATTATTATCATTAAATCTTTCCTCTACTAGAACATCTAATACCATACCTATCTTTTCGTTATTCTTTTCTAGTGAGATAACCTGTTGTTTCTCCATGATTATTCTTTGTCTTTCCTGTTTTACTTCTTCATCTATCTGATTTGGAAGCTTTGCTGCTGGTGTATCCTCTTCTTGCGAATAGGTAAATACACCAAGTTTATCAAACTTAGTTGTCTCTACAAAATCAACTAGTTCTTCAAAATGCTTTTCCTCTTCCCCTGGAAATCCAACAATTAAAGTTGTTCTAAGTGTTATTCCAGGAACTTCATTTTTTAGTTTCTTCATTAGGTTAGCTAAATCTTGTTTAGATGTTCTTCTATTCATCTTTTTCAAAATTTCATCGCTACAATGTTGTATTGGTAAATCTAAATATTTACAGACTTTAGGGTTGTTTGCCAATACATCAATTAACTTATCCGTAATTCTTTCTGGATATGAATATAAAAGTCTTATCCACTCAATACCTTCAATTTTTGATAAAACATTTAATAATTCATATAACTTATAGTCATTATATAAATCTATCCCGTATTGGGTAGTATCCTGTGCTATCAAAATTATCTCCTTTACACCCTGCTGAGCAAGTTGCTGTACTTCCTTTTCGATATACTCTATTCTTCTACTTCTATATTTACCTCTTAATTTTGGAATAATACAATAGGTACAGTGATTGTCACAACCATCTGCTATCTTAACATAGGCCATATGACTAGGTGTTGTTTGGTATCGTGGTAACGACTCATCATATAAACTATCTACATTTCCAACTTTAACTATTTTTTTACTATAGTCAGCTAAACCATCATTAATTATATTTATAATTTCGTTATAGTTTCCTGTACCAACTACTGCATCTACCTCAGGTATTTCTCTTACCAATTCTTCATGATATCTTTCTGCCAAACAACCAGAAACAACTAAAAGCTTTAATCTGTTTTCCTTTAACTTTCCCAATTCAATAATCTTATTAATTGATTCTTGTTTTGCTGACTCAATAAATCCACAGGTGTTTAAGATTATAACATCTGCCTTATCATCATTGTTCGTAAGCTTATAACCATGCTTATTTAATATTCCTAACATAAATTCCGCGTCAACTAGATTCTTTGAGCACCCTAGGGACTCAAGATATATTGTTAAATTCATTTGTGTAATTCCCTTCTATCCTATTAGTTATTTAAATTTTTTTATCCCTATTACTCACTTATTATTTGGCTTCTTTATTTACCATTTCAACATTGTCTACTAAAACCTGTCGCGGCTTACTACCCTCATGGGGACCGATGAAATTTCTTGCTTCCATATCATCAATTAATCTAGCAGCACGGTTATACCCGATTTTCAATCTTCTTTGAAGCATTGATATTGATGCCTGATTATTTTCAAGAACAATCCTTAGGGCGTCATCAAACAATTCATCTATATCATCGTTATTAACTGTACTTACATTATTTTTACTGATCGTCTCTAGCACCTCATCCTCATACATAGGATTAAGTTGATCTTTAATAAATGATACAACTCGTTCAACTTCCTTTTCGGAAACAAAAGAGGCCTGAACTCTAACAGGTTTACTAAATCCTGTTGGGTAATATAACATATCTCCTTTTCCTAGGAGTTTTTCAGCTCCACCCATATCTAAAATGGTCCTAGAATCTGTCTGGGATGCTACTGAGAATGCCACTCTAGAAGGTATATTAGCCTTAATGATACCAGTAATTACATCTACAGATGGTCTTTGGGTAGCAATAATTAAATGAAGGCCAGCTGCCCTAGCCATTTGGGCTAGACGACATATTGCATCCTCAACGTCATGGGGTGCAACCATCATTAAATCCGCTAACTCATCTATAATTATAACAATATAAGGCATTATATTATCCTTAAATTTATCATTATAACCTAAGATATCCTTAACACCGTTTTCTGCAAATGTATTGTATCTTTGTGTCATTTCTTGAACTGCCCAATTTAGAGCGCTCGTAGCCCGTTTGGCTTCAGTAACAACAGGAATTAATAGATGTGGAATCCCATTATACTGATTAAGTTCAACTACCTTTGGATCTATTAATATAAGTCTAACAGATTCCGGTGTAAATCTATATAATATACTTAAAATTAAAGTATTAATACATACACTTTTTCCCGACCCAGTTGCTCCCGCTATTAACATATGAGGCATTTGAGCAATATCACCAATTATAGGATTACCCGTTACATCCTTACCCAAAACAAAAGGAATTCTTAGGCTGCTATTCTTAAATGACTCGTGCTCAATCATTTCCCTTAGGGTAACCATCGATACCGTATCATTTGGAATCTCAATTCCCACTGCGGCTTTTCCAGGAATAGGTGCCTCTATTCTAATAGCAGAGGCTGCTAAGTTAAGGGCAATATCATCACTTAAATTAACTATCTTACTAACCTTTACTCCAACGTCCGGTTGAAGTTCAAAACGTGTAACCGTCGGTCCCTTATTAACCTGTAGAACCTTAGCCTGAACTCCAAAGTTACTTAAGGTATCTTCCAATTTCTTCGCCTTCGTATGAATATTTCTTCTATCATCCTTATTAACAACAACCTCTATCTGATTTAGCAATCCAATCTCAGGCAACATATACGTTGTTATATTATTTTGTTTCTTTAATTCTATTGTCGATACCTCATTTAACTCTGTAAGTTCACCTTCATCTAGAACTGATTCTTCAACAGTTTGAGTATTAGACATAGGTACTTCAGATTTAATCTCCGTATAGTCTAATATTTTAATTTTTTCATCGATATGTTGATCAGTCCCAATATGTTCCTCAAGTTGTTCTGGCTGTGGCATAATCTTAATGGTTTTCTGTTTATTAACCTTTTCTTTCTTCCTCGGTTTCTTTTCAAAATTAATCATATTAAATAACTTAGTAATCGAATTCTTAATATTTATTAATAATTGCAGTAACGAGGTCTTTGTATACAGCATTAAACAAATAATAAAGGTTGCTACAACAATTATATAGCCACCGTAATAGCCAATCAAACCAACTAAAGCACTTGTTATAATTGCTCCTACTAGTCCACCACCTAACCCCTCTGTACCCAGTGAAAAGGAGGTCGTAACCATTTCATTAAATTTAAGTGTCACTAAACCATTTAGTAATGATCTATCCAGTAGTGTTTTGAATACTAATATACACATAAAAAATAGAACAAAAAAAATGGTGTTTCTCACACTTAAAAAGGACTTATTAATAAAGAATAGTATACCGAGAAGAACTATAATATAAGGTATTATGAGTGCAACAGATGAAAACAGGCCCATAAACAATAACCTGACCCACGCACCTACATGACCTGCTCCGTTGGTTTGCATAGCAGCTAAAATAATTAATCCAAATGCTATAGTAAAAATCCCGTATATTTCATTTATAAATTTAAAACTCTTTAATTTATTTGTTTCTTTTTTCGATTTTCTTGGCATTTTTATTTACCACCCTATTATGACATTAATCCAATTATAGTAAAACAGTTTAACATATATATTCTACAC
>Ga0194136_1000898_pt1 | contig 14909 bp, 12 predicted proteins | sample TARM_MetaG_T3A_1_FD_134023 | JGI IMG/M metagenome (GOLD analysis project Ga0194136, IMG submission 134023) | Freshwater microbial communities from Pennsylvania, USA, analyzing microbe dynamics in response to fracking - TARM_MetaG_T3A_14 (version 2) | ecosystem: Environmental > Aquatic >...
CCCATTATTGCAATGGGTCATAATTACGGCACGGGTTATCCCACCGCTCCCTGGGGCGGTGTTCTGGCGATGGTTGTCTTTTGTTTATTTGTCGGTTCTTTCTTCTCTTATCTGGCCATAAAAACCAAAAGCTTTCTTCCCGCTTCAATCGCCCATGGCTCCCTGAATGGCATGGCAGCAGTTTCTGTTTTTGTCACAATGGGAAACCCCAGCCCCTTTATTGGACCACTACCTGTTGGCATTATCGGCGGTATAGGATTTATCCTAACTGGAGCCCTCTGTTTTATATCGATCGGGAGACAACAATCACAACGACAAGAGTAACCTCAGCAAAACGTGTTCTCGATTTCTTTTAAATAATATTTTACTCGTATTTTACCGTTTATTTCATTATTGGCTAATGCTTTCTTAAATAATACTTAACGATTTCCTTGCTGAATTTACGCTGACTAAACATACATTTTGAAGAACTAAGCCTTATTTAATATTCGAACTTTCCGTGAGATCAAGCTGAATACTGATTTTAAGTTGACATAATCATAGAGATTTGATATAATATACTCAATAAAGTTGTGAAGTATATACTTTGAGTAGTTTTTTTGGTGAGCTTATTTACGTGTTCTAAAACGTGGAAATATGTAAGCTAAGAGTTTAATAAATGAAATCTGTATCGAAAAACATTTTATGGAACTGGGGCTTGTGTAGGATCGTGAGGTCATACACTATACTATTGGGCAATTTTGCCATAAATGGTATATTGTGAGTTATTTTATAGCGAAGCTAGGGCACTCTAACTCTGTATTAACAGAGTTAGAGTGCCCTTTTTTTATATAAATTTATTGGCACACTTATACCAATTACGCCTAATCCATCTACTCAAGACATTCCGGGCTTTAGTAATCTGTTATTGGATGTACTAATCCCGTTGAATATAAATCAATACCAACTGGCTATAAAAATATCGAAAAGAACTTTGTTTTCGATTAGCCAAAACAAGGAGGAAGAAATGAAAAAGAAACAATTAATTATGATGACTGTCGGTGTTTTACTGACCTTAGTTCTCAGCGGATGTACCGGATCATCCGGTGATGAAACCACCTATTCAAAGATTATGGACAGTGGTGAAATGACTTTTGCCATGACTGGCGCCTATCCACCATTTAATTATATCGATGAGAATGGTGAACTGGCTGGATTCGATATCGAAATTGCTCATGCTCTCGCTGAAAAAATGGGCGTTACTGCTAAACCCATTACCGTGGAATGGGACGGCATCATTGGCGGACTTACCGGCAATCGTTTTGATATGATCATTGGTAGTATGGCTGTTACTGAAGACCGACTTAAAGAGGTTAGTTTTAGCGATCCGTACTACTATGATGGCGCTCAGTTTTTTGCCAAAGCAGGTTCTGGATTAAACAGCATTACTGAATTAGAAAATGGCAAGGTTGGAGTCGTTACTGGTACCACCTTCCATGAATATCTGGATGGGATGGAAAACATTGCTGAAATTCTTCAATTCCAAAGCGATGTCGATAATTTCAAAAGTGTCGATCAGGGTCGTTCTGATGGACTCGTTACCAGCAAGGTTGTTGGTGCTCGAGCCCCAATTGACTATGGGGTAGCAATTGAACCAGTTGGTGATTTACTTTATACCGAAAACATCGCCATTGCCATTCGTCAGGATGATACGGAGTTATTGAAAGCAGTTAATACTGCCCTGGCAGCCATTATTGAAGATGGCACCTATGCAGAAATTAGTAACCGCTGGTTCGGAATGAACATTCTTGAAAAATAAAAATTTTGTAGTCAGGCAGTCCGGAACTCTTCCGAGCTGCCTGAATTCCTTTAAACCCCAGTCCGTATTTAAATAAATTTCTAATCAAAATTTAACTAAATTAAAAAACTGTGACATCCGTATTTTTTTGTCGAGAGGATACGGATGTCATCATTTTATGGGTATACTAATTAGTAATTATTTAAAAAAAACAGGAGGTATCCTATGGATGCGATCATAAATCTGGCAAACAATAGTATCGAATTCTTTAAAACCGTTGTCGAATTTGCCCCTAAGTTTATTCCCGGCGTTATATTAACGCTGGAACTGGCGTTTTTCTCCATCATACTGGGGATGGTCATCGGTCTGGTGGTTGCGGTTTTAAAACTGACCAAATATAAGTGGTTAAAAAAAATAATGGACGTCTATATCACCGTTGTTCGGGGAACGCCCCTTTTACTCCAATTGTACTTTATTTTTTATGGGCTCCCCAGTATGGGAATCATGATTGACAGTTTCCCCTCTGCGGTTATTGCCCTGGCCCTGCATAACGGTGCCTATATCAGTGAAATTTTCCGGGGTTCTATTGAATCCATCGACTATGGTCAGCGGGAAGCTGCCCGGTCTCTGGGAATGACCAAATGGCAAGCCATGAAACGGGTTGTGTTACCCCAGGCATTTAAGCGATCAGTACCAGCTTTGGGCAATCAGTTTATCATTGCAGTCAAGGACTCTTCCCTGGCCAGTGTTATCACGATCACCGAAACCATGCTGCTGGCCCGTCAGTTTGGTGCCGCCACCTTTAATGTATTCCCGATTTATTTCACCGCTGGGGTGTACTACCTGATTATCACCATGGGACTAACTAAACTCCTTAGTAAAGTCGAACAAAAGTTGAAAGTAAATGAGAGGTAAACAATGAGCATGATCGAAATTAAAAACTTACATAAATATTTTGGTGAACTGGAAGTCCTGCGCGGAATCGATTTAACCGTCGACGAAAGCGAGGTCGTCTGTTTGATTGGATCGAGTGGATCGGGAAAAAGTACCCTACTGCGTTGTATCAATTTCCTGGAAGAAAAAAACGAGGGTGAAATCTACATCGACGGCGAATTGGTCACATCAAAAGATATCAATGCCATCCGTCAAAAGGTTGGGATGGTCTTTCAGCGTTTCAACCTTTTTCCCCATATGACGGTTATTCAGAACGTGATGGAAGGCCCCGTCACCGTTAAAAAAATGGATAAGAAGAAGGCGCGAGGCCTAGCAATGGACCTGCTTGAGAAGGTTAACCTGCTGGATAAGGCCGACGAATACCCAGCGATGCTTTCCGGTGGACAGCAGCAACGGGTGGCCATTGCCCGCTCCCTGGCGATGGAACCAAAGGTCATCTTATTTGACGAACCCACCTCGGCCCTGGATCCTGAGCTGGTTGGAGAGGTATTGGGCGTTATGAATGACCTTGCCAAAGAAGGCCGAACCATGATTATTGTTACCCATGAAATGGGATTTGCCAAAGAGGTAGCCGATCGCGTCATCTTTATTTCTGAAGGTCAAATTGCTGAAGAAGGTCCTCCCGAAGAAATTTTTGATCACCCCAAAAATGAACGGCTACAGAGCTTTCTGGGACAAATTTTAGCATAAATCGCTTTTTGCCAATACACCTGAGACCACTCTTTAAACTATCTTTTTTGATCTGGCTGGGATTAAGTGTTATACTGAATGTATCACAAATTTTAATCAGAAATATCAGAGGAGGAAATTAATGAAGTTACTTGTTTATGTCTTAAGCCAGCCAGACAAATTGGATTCACTGCTGGCGGCATTGGCGTCTAAACGAATATGCGGTGCAACAGTGCTGGAAAGCCGGGGCATGGCCCGACAACTCAGCCATCTTCACGACGCTGACGAAATCCCTATTCTTGGTTCACTCCGTACCTTTCTCAATCCTGATGTGACGCAAGGCAATCTTATTTTTGTCATTCTTGAAGACGAAAAAATAGACCAGGTCATTGAAGTGATTGAAGCCACGGTATCAAGCCTTGACGAAGCGGATTCGGGGATCGTGTTCACGATACCCGTCGATTTTGCGAAAGGTCTATGTTCAATTGGAAGCTAAACTCATCATTGAAATCGCCGTTATGCTTTTTGCCGGCCTCCTGCTGGGACGACTGGCCAAACAATTCAAAATGCCCAATGTCACCGGCTACTTGATTGCCGGACTTATTTTGGGACCGTCCTTCCTGAATCTCATCTCCATTGATATGGTCAATGGTTTTATGATCATCTCAGATGTTGCCTTAGGTTTTATCGCCTTTTCCATCGGTAGCCAGTTTGATCTCAACTATTTCCGGAAGGTCGGTATTGCCCCGATTGTGATTGCTACGGCTGAAGCTCTTATGGCCGTAATTCTCGTAACTCTGGTACTAATGTTATTTGGTTTTGACCCCAAGCTTTCGATCATGTTGGGGGCCATTGCGGCAGCAACCGCTCCTGCCCAAACCATTATGGTCATCAAACAATATGATGCCAAAGGCCCTCTGACTTCAATGTTGATGAGCGTTGTGGCGGCTGATGACGCCATTGCTTTGATCGCCTTTGGATTTGCTGCCACCATCGTTAATGCCATGAACGCAAGTGTCGAAACCAGTCTAATTCTTTCGATCCTCACCCCTTTTTATGAAGTTATCATTTCATTTATTCTGGGCGCCGCGGCCGGAATCCTGATGAAACTGTTTTTCCGTTTTTTCAAGAAGCCCTCCAATCAAATCTGCATTGTCATCGCTTTTATCCTGTTGACCTACTGGGTCGCTGATTTACTTCATGGTTCCCCTTTACTAGCCTGCATGGCCCTTGGTGGTGTACTTGTTAATATTTACCGGGATCAGATTGATGCGCTGCTAAAAGTCACCGATTCCTTTACACCGCCAATTTTTATGGTCTTTTTTGTCATCTCCGGGGCTGGATTTCAGATCTCGGCACTGCCTGCCATTGGGCTGATCGGCATCATCTATGTCGTTATCCGGGTTGTTGGCAAAATGGCTGGTGCCTGGTTAGGTGGCCGAGTCACCCATCAAGATAAAAACATCTGTACCTATCTGGGACCCACCCTGATGCCTCAGGCCGGGGTTGCACTCGGGTTGGTGGTGGTTGCCGCCAAGCTGGTTCCCCTCTATGCCGAACAGATTCAAGTGGTTATTTTGTGTTCTACCTTCATTTACTCGGTGGTTGGCCCTATTGCTGCCAAATACGCCCTGGTTAAAGCCGGAGAGATCACACTCCCGGAATCCAAGCCTCTAGCACCGCATAAAATTCATTCTTAAACAAATAATGGCGAGGATGCCCGGATAAAAACGGGAATCCTCGCCATTTTAGTTGCCTTTTGTTTGAAAACCTGACGATCTTATCAGAACGTAAGCCGGGACAAACAGCCCAGATCAAAAGCACCAACAACCCGACCAGCGGTATCACGGACGCCAACAAGATTAACACCATTTTCCAAACACATCCGAATCCCCACAATCAGGGGATCTGCCTCCGACACCCAAAGGGACATTTCTTTGGTATTGCCATTGGAACTTTCATTAAAGGAACAAACCACCTGTTTGATTTTGACAATATTTAAATAGGATAAAAACCCCTTGTTCCCGATAAAATCATCGGCAAAATGACTTTTGTTGTGAAAAACGATGGTATCCCGGGAACCGACTTCCATAATTTCGCCCTGATTCATCACTACAATTTTGGTTCCCAGTTTAATGGCTTCTTCGATGTCGTGGGTGACAAAGACAATGGTTTTATTAAGCGTTTGATAAATCCGAATGATTTCATCCTGGAGCACCGCCCGATTAATTTGATCCACGGCGCCCAAAGGTTCGTCCATTAAAATAATTTCGGGATCTGCCGCCAGTGCCCGGGCAATACCGACTCGCTGCTTCTGGCCGCCGCTTAATTCGTTGGGGTATTTCCCCAGATAACCTTCTTCTAGCCCGACCAGATTAATTAGCTCCCGGGCCCGTTCCTTTTTTTTGGTTTCGCTGGTCTTTTGAATATCCAGAGCATAGGCAATATTTTTTTCAATGTTCAGATGAGGAAACAGCCCCACCTGCTGGATCACATAACCGATGTTTCGTTTTAGGGTAATCGGGTCCCATTCTTTGAGCTCTTTTCCTTTAATCCGGATTTCCCCGCTGTTTGGTAAAATCAGACCGTTGATCATTTTTAGCAGGGTCGTTTTACCGCAGCCGGAAGGCCCGATCAGCACCACAAACTCCCCTTGTGAAACGGTCAAACTCAAATGCCTGATAATTGGCTTCTCTGTTTCATACTGTTGACTAACATCACTAAACTCAATCATCGGGTTATAACAAGCCTTTCGCTTTCAGGAATTCGGTGGCCACATCACCGGCATCCCGGTTTTCTTTTTCCACATAATAGTTCATCTGCTGCATTTCCTCATCACTAATCTGTCCCGCCAGTTGGTTAAGAATTGCTTCGAGTTCCGGATACTTGTCCAGGGTTTCCTGACGAATGACGGTGGCTGCTTCATAGGCCGGAAAAAAGTTCTGATCGTCTTTTAACACCTTTAAGTTATATTCCGCCAATAATCCATCCGTGGAAAAATTATTGATCACATCTACCTGACCCTCACCAATGGCCTTATATTTCAGGCCGATGTCCAGTTCTTTTTTTTCTTTAAAATTAAAACCGTAGGCTGTCACTAAACCCGGATAGCCATCTTCCCGTTCGTAAAAATCATATTCCGATCCCAACACCAGGCTGGCGCTCTGGGACGCCAAATCCGAGAAGGTATTAATCCCCATACTATCGGCTTTTGTTTTATCCATGGCCAATGCGTAGGTATCATTAAATCCATAACGATCCAACCAGATAAAATTATATTTCTCCTGATACTGGCTTTTAACCCCTTCGTAAAGGGCTTGCGAATCGGTAACCAGTTCATTTTTTAGCACAAACAGCCAACCAGTGCCGGTATACTCCGGGTACATATCAATTTCTCCAGATTCCATCGCTGGTTGAATATTAGCGGTTCCCCCGCCGATGCCCATTTTGTACTCGACTGTGATATCGGAGTTTGCTTCAATCAGTTGGCCCATCATTTCGGCAATGATATAGCTTTCTGCCATCGGTTTTGAAGCGATGACCACCTTCTTTTTTTCACTTTGGCAACCAGCCGCTAAAAAAATCAGCACTGCAATTAATACTAAACTGATCCACTTTTTCATTTTGTCCTCCTTAATAATCTTTTTTCAATTATTCCCAATAATCCATCCGCAACAAAGGCCAGTAAGGCCACCAACAGACTGCCAGCCACCGTCATTTCACCAAAATTAGTGGTAATTCCCCGCCAGATCGCCACTCCCAATCCGCCAGCTCCGATAAACGAAGCAATCCCGGCCAGCGCAATAGTCATCACTACCATGTTGCGGATGCCAGCGATGATCACTGGCAGAGCCAGGGGGAACTGGATTTTCGAAAGCAGTTGCCAGGGAGTGCTACCCATCCCCACTGCCGCCTCCAAAATCTGATCATCCACTTCGATGAGCCCCACATAGGTGTTGCGAATCACCGGTAACAGTCCATAAATCACCAGGGCAATAATCGCTGTGGTATTGCCAATGCCGGTGATCGACACAAAAAAACCAAACATCGCAATCGAGGGAATGGTGTACAAGACATTGGTCATACCAATCACGATGCTGGCAGCTTTTTTTGATTTGGAGATTAGAATGCCGGTGGTGATTCCTACCACCGTAATAATTACAATGGCAATTAAACTCAACAAGATGTGCTGCCATAGCAGTTCGATAAAAAAGTCGCTTCGCGTTTTGAGCAATTCGCCTAAATTTTTGAAAAATTCCATCGCTGTTCCCGTCTCTTTCCGATTATGTATCTGTAATTATGCTTATTCGATATTTTTATCAACTCAGGAGTCAATGACCGTTGTCCATCCGAGCTGTTTTTCTAGACATGCTCAATGTCAGTGTGAAGGGCGACCTCGTTGCTGATGGTCATTAAATCACTAACAGCCAGCCGGTGAATATCATCCCGGCCATTGATCCGGGCAAACGCCTTTAGTTCGTTGGCGGTGCCGGTGTAAAAATTTTTAAATTGGAGCAAGGCTTTTTCTTCGTTAAAGAGGCTCCGTAATACTTTATCCTGGGTGGCGATCCCGGCCGGACATTTGCCGGTATGACAAATCCGGGACTGCAAACAGCCGATGGCAATCAGCGAGGCCGTCGCCAGAGCAATGACATCTGCCCCCAGGGCCAGCCCCTTGGCAATGTCCGAACTATCCCGAAACCCACCGGTAGCACAAAGGGTCACCTCACTGTTTAACTTATCTAAAAAGCGGCGAGCCCGGCGAATGGCAAAAATGGCTGGAATACCGACATTATCTTTGATAAATTTCGGGGTTGAACCGGTGGCACCACCGCGGCAATCAATGGTGACAAAATCCGGTTCGGCCATCAAAGCCATAGCCAGATCTTCTTCCAGATGACTGGTGGCAATTTTAATACCAATCGGAACACCATCGGTTATTTCCCGGATCCGGGCGACCCGCTTAACCAGATCCCGAATCTCATCTATCCCGGCCAACCGTGCGGGCGCCACCGCAGCTTCGCCTTTTTCAAGTTTTCTAATCCCGGCAATTTCCGATGTGATTTTTTCCTGGGGTAAATGGCCGCCCAGCCCGGGTTTAACCCCCTGGCCGATTTTTATTTCTACCGCATCCGCCTGTTTCATAATCGCTTCATCATAGGTAAACGCGGCGGTACCCTGTTCATAAATATAGTGTCTGGCGGCCTGGCGGGATTCCGGGAGCATGCCTCCTTCACCCGAGCACATGGCGGTATCCACCAGGGTACTGCCTTTTGCCAAAGCAACCTTGGCTTCCTTAGATATAGCACCATAGGACATATGGGAGACATAAAATGGCAGGGCCAGCGTCAATGGTTTTTTGGCATGCTTCCCGATAACCGTTGTCAGACTGACCGTCACCTCTTCATTTAAGGGCATCCGATGTAATTGGGTGCCCTTAAAAAGCAGGGTGTTAAAATCCGGAAAGGTCTTAAGGGTTCGCATCGCGGAGTTCTCACTTATGCCCGTTTCGGCCAGCTTTTTAATCGTCGCATATTTGTTATTGAACCGCTCGCCCTCTTGATCCTGATTTTTTAGTTCCCCGACCATTCCCGGATCAACAAATTTTTCGTACCAATGCTGACCACTGCAGAAGGGTTTATTTTGGGAATGACCGCATCGGCATAAACTACAATGCTCTTTAGATTCGGGCTGTTCTGACTCCGGCGTATCGCCCAGATCCAAAGAAATCCCGCCGCGTACATGGTAGGGTCCATCTTCATCTAGCTGAAGTGCTTCCACATCAGTAAAAGTATCCACCCGGACTCCGTCAATGGAATAGCTCAAGGCTCCGGAAGGACATTTTTTGATCGTTTCAATAATTAATTCTTTAACTTCGGCATCGGGATCAATCCAGGGTTCCACGCCCATCCGAAAAACTTTGGGCAACCCATCGGTACAGAAACCAGCATGAGAACAAATCCCCCGGTCATCATAAATGGTAATTTCCTGACCCACATAGGTATCCAATTGACGAGGTACCCGGTCCGGGCTTTTTTCGCCTGAAAAAGCAATTTTTCCATGGGTTCCATCACAAAATGGTTTTGTTTTTGACGCGCCACAACGACACAAAGCCACCGCCGGATCCGCCACCGTCACATTTCTGGTGGTGGATTCCTTGATCTCCGACAAACCAGTCACCACGTAGGGCCCGTCTTTTGATACCCGAATCAGCGTTTTTTTAGCCATGATATAAATCCCCTCTCATTTTACCTTATGGGTTGATTTATACCCTAAAGTTGCGGGTTCACACAGTGTTACCCCAAGATTTCAGGTTAAATTCCAAAGAAAAAAGGCCTCTACTTAGTAAAGGTCTTTTATTATTCTTCATTATTAATTAGTTGAGTTGTTAATTATTTTGCCCTATGGACATCAAAAAAAGTTCATGTTACTTTGCGCTATCTGAGGTTGCCAAAAAACAGAACGCTTGCCACGTGCCAACATCACCACCTCTGATTAAATAAAGGCGCGTATTCCACACCTAAACGAATCGCTTCAATCAGACTCACCGGACTGGCGATTCCCTTCCCGGCAATATCCAGCGCCGTCCCATGATCCACCGAGGTTCTTAGGAATGGCATGCCAAGTGTAATGGAAATCGTCTTTTCGAAATCGACCATTTTAGTAGCGATATGGCCCTGATCGTGATAAAGCGATAAGACCGCATCGTATTTGCCACTTAAAGCCAAGTAAAAGACACTGTCAGCTCCAATCGGTCCATCAACATTGATGCCTCTATTTCGGGCCTCTACTACCGCTGGCATCACCCCTTCCACCTCTTCCCAGCCAAATAGCCCGTGCTCGCCACTGTGAGGATTAAGACCTGCAACAGCTATCCGGGGATTTTTCACTCCCAAAGTTTTTAGCGCTGCCACACTCTGATCAATAAAGGCCTCAATATTTTCCCTAGTTACCAGTTTACAAGCCTGCTGTAACGAAACATGACGGCTGAGAAAAAATACCCTAAGGTTATGCACCTGAAACATCGTCAGCGGATTTTTAGTTTGAGTTAATGCACCCACCATTTCGGTATGGCCGATATAAGGGACCTTTGCCGCCTTTAGCGATTCCTTGTTAATGGCGGTAGTTGTCAGCACGTCCGTTTTTTTATCCAGACAAAGACGGGTCGCGACCTCGATGTATTCATAGGCGGCCTTTCCCGTCATCGCCTGCACGGCTCCCATTTTTAGCTTATTTAAGTAAATATTATCCAAATCAATAAGGTTAAGGACCCCGGGTGAAAAATTTCCATCCTGGGGATCGTTAATACAATTGATTAAAAGTGTCACATCAGAAAACGCCAGGGCTTCTTTTAGCACCTTCTTATCCCCCACGATCACCAGGCGGGCCATGTTGCTAACCCGGTCATCTGCCATTGCTTTGACTGTAATTTCTGGTCCGATGCCGGCGGCATCTCCCATCGGAATTGCCAGTATTGGTTTAGTCATCTTATTCTCCTGATTAAATTATTTAATTACTAACTAAGTAAACAGTTAGTCTACTTGGTTTCTACTCGTTTTAGGCGTCCTATTTCATCTTTATAAAATAATCCTCCAGTTGATTAGTATCCATTGGACGGCTGAAATAATAACCCTGGACGTGGTCACACTGATAGGTTTTTAAGCGATCAAACTGCTCTAATTCCTCAACGCCCTCGACAATTACATCCATTTCAAGGGTGTGGGCCATTAAAATAATTGACTCCATCAGATGCTCATTCGATTTGTGTATCAGTAAATCACGAGTAAAGGCCTGGTCGATTTTTAACGTATCAATCGGCAGGTTCTTCAAATAGGCCAGCGACGAGTAGCCCGTTCCAAAATCATCTAACGACATCTTAATACCAATTGCCTTGAGTCGATCAAATATCTTAATCGCCACTTCAAACGAATTGATAAACAAATTTTCAGTAATCTCCAGCTCCAAAAGATTCGGGGACAAACCGCTGCGCTTTAATGTCTCTTCGACCATCGCCGGAAATTGCTCATTACTGATTTGAACCGGAGAAATGTTAACAGAGATAATCATATTTGATCCCGTCACTCTGTTTAAATCCATCATTTTCTTACAGGCCGTTTCCATCACCCATGCTCCAATCGGAACGATCAGTCCCGTTGATTCAGCTATATGGATAAATTCAAACGGCGATATTTTCCCCAATTGCGGATGTTCCCAACGGATCAGGGCTTCAAATCCCCGAATTAATCCTGTTCTTACATCAATTTGAGGTTGATAATGAAGGTAGAACTCTTCATTCTTAATCGCCGAACGCAACGAGTTTTCTAAGGTCATACTTCTAATCAAATTCATTTTCATGCTGCTTTCAAAAAAAGCATATTGGGATTTACCCCGTTGCTTAGCCATATCGGCCGCAGCATGAGCATATTGAAGAAGCTCTTCCACTGTTTGCGCATCATCAGGATAGAGTGTAATTCCGACATGAAAATGCACATAAACATTATTTTCGTTTACGCTGATGCCTTGATTAAATGCCTGTCGCAGTTCTTCAATTTCAATTAGCACATCACCCGGATCTTCTAACTCCTTTATTACCCGGATAAAATTGGAGCCCGTGATTCTAGCCATAAATCCATTTGTCAACTTCATACTCAGAATCCGTTCGCCCATTATTTTGAGGAGTTGATCTCCAAACGACGGTCCATAGGTATCATTGATTCGTTTAAAGTTTTCAATATCATAACAGATTACCGCAATTTTTTTTCTATTCGTCATAATAAGCTGATTTAATTGTTCCGTCAGATAAACAGCATTGGGCAGTTGCGTTTGAGGGTCATAATAAGCCAGAGTTTTTAACGCTTCATCCCGCTCTTTGATCGATATCACCATTTCATTAAAATTCTCAGTCAGAGTGTTAAATTCATCAAAACGATTATCTTCATCAATCCGGTGATAATCCCCTGCGGCAGTTTCTCTGGTTTGCTTATTGAGTTCATAAAAAGAGTGGCTAATGTCTTTAAAAACATAGTTGGAAACAAACCTTGAAAACATGACCAATAAACAAACAAATAAAAGTACAATCCATAAGAGCGGTCTAAATGCAATCAGAATCGAATCATAGGCTTGGTAAACAAAAACATGCCAATCGCCATTTGTTACATCAGCATGACTAACCACAGTTCTTTGGCCGTCGTAAATGGCTGTAATGATTTGACGCTCTGGTTCCTGATGAATGGTATCAAAGTGACCTTCAATTTCGCGTTGATAAACCTTAGCCATATCTTTATTTGAGATAAAAACACCATTGCCATCGGTAACCGCCACAGTCACCTGATCACCAAAGGTCTGACTAAGATTAAGCGAAAGCAAACTGATCTCCTTTAGATTCAAATAGGCCACCAGGACTCCATCCCGATGAGGGATGGCAATTGTGATCGTCGGCTGTCCTGTTTGTTGGGAGATAAAAGTTTTTGATAGCGTCGGCTGCTGGCTGGCTTTTGTTTCAGAAAAAAAATCCTGACTGGCTCGGTTCGCGCCCTGGATATTGTTGTTTTCGGGAACAACCATAGTTACAACCCCGTTTGCGTCAAGCAGTTCAATCCTTCGATGATATTAGCACTCTCGGTCACGGTGTTTAAATAGACCCGGATGTCCTCCTCATCCTTAAGAGCGCCGCCATCAAGTAACTCACTCAACTGTGTTAGTATCAGAAAGGACTCATTAAGAAAATCTGCCATGCGATGCGCAATGGTGGTAGCGATGAGGGTGTTTTTTTCTTGAATATCTTTGACCGCAACATTAAGAATCAATGGCGCTATTAACAACACCACTAGAATCAGGGGTATGGCAATGGAAAGCATGTTATTAACCTGGATGAAATTTTTTAGCTTTTTTATCCTTTTCATTGTCTAATCCACCTTTTTAAATTGACCATCCTGAATGATATAGTGGTACAGCGTTCGGCTGGCATCTCCGTATTGATCAATAATGATCTTATCCTGAAGCCCCTGGTGGGTTTCTTTTTTTATAATGGCCGCCTTGATGGTTTCCGGTTCCAGACTCTTTTCCGTCTCCATCGCGTCAAATAAAATCATCGCAGCTTCGTAAGCATAGATGGCGGCAAAAGTTGGCTCGGCACCGTATTTTTTAAGATAGGATTCCCTAAAATTAAGGTACGCCGGGTTTTGCGAGTCCGTATCGAGTAAACTGGGAATGTAAACCCCTTCGACCGAATTACCGCCTTGTAAAATCAGATCATTATTCATGGCCCAAAGGGATAAATAAATGGGCACCTTTTTCCCAGCTTTGTAAAACTGTTGACTAAACATGGCAGAATCAAAACTTGAGCCCAATATTAAAATGGTGTCGGGGTTCGAATTTAAAACCCGATTGGATATTTCCAGATATTCCGGGCTTGATCCGGATTGAAAGGATTCTTCATAAACAATGCGGCCACCATTTTTTACCAAATCTGCGGCAATCAAATCCTTGATGGTTCCTGTGTAAGCTTTATTTTGAGATTCATAGATAACGGCAATCTGCTTTCCACCATTTTCAAGGATGTTTTCAACTAAAAATTTTGCTTCAACATCATTGGAAGAGACGACGCTGATAAAGTGATCGTCCTGATCTACCAGCTCATAAGAACTCATCGTCGGACTAATCATTAATAAATTATTCTCGTTGACAAAGGGCAGACTCAATTTAGCCATATTACTGGTCATATGACCGATGATAAATAAAACGCCCTCATCATAAAGTTCCTGATCAACGGCAAGGGCGGTTTCTTGATTGTTCTGATCATCTTTAATCCGAACTTCTACCAGTCGGCCGTTAACCCCACCGCCAGCATTAATTTCTTCTACCGCCATCATTAAACCGTTGCGCCCGTTTACTCCCATTTCCGAGGCACTCCCCGTAAGCCCTGCCGAAAAACCAATGATCAGAGGTTGTTGATGTGAGCAGGACGAAAAAATCAGAGCCCCTATAAAAAAAACGATTAGCCATGAGTGTTTTTTATTGTTTTTCATCATAGACTCCTCCATTTTGGGATTAAATAATACCGCCACCGTCCGTAAAACAACTCATAAATGATATACCCGCATTTAAAACCTGCAAACTTACGATCATCAACAAACTGATTCGCGTCTGCTCTTGCCACTAAAATTTCCCATTCGCTTTTTTTTTCAGACTTTAATCATTAGTTTATTGTTATATGTTTAAATTCAGCGCATAAGGGTAATAATCTTAAACATAGTGGATCATTAATCCCTTGCTTAATAGTGCTGCTTTATATAAACTATATCAAAGTACGATCCTGCAAACAACTTAATTCTATGTTAAACGTTTAATATTCTTAAAGCTGTTTGCAAATAATAATAAAAGGAGATATATAATGAATAAGAAAAAAGGGTTACTTACCAAGATGTTGTTATCAATCGGACTACCTGTTGCTATTATTTTTGCTGTTGTTTCAGGCATATCGCTCTATATTGTGAACCAGGCCATCACC
>Ga0194136_1000903_pt1 | contig 14874 bp, 10 predicted proteins | sample TARM_MetaG_T3A_1_FD_134023 | JGI IMG/M metagenome (GOLD analysis project Ga0194136, IMG submission 134023) | Freshwater microbial communities from Pennsylvania, USA, analyzing microbe dynamics in response to fracking - TARM_MetaG_T3A_14 (version 2) | ecosystem: Environmental > Aquatic >...
ATCTTGCTGGCCAGGTATTTGGTTCTGCCAACGCCTTGACCGACAAGGGTGGGCGAGAAGGCCGGGGGCATGTTCAAAACGCCCAGGAAAAAAGGAATGTGTTCGGCCTCGATGGAAAACTTCCCGTCTTCGAATCCGACGATGAGGGACCGGGGCTCCTTGTCTATGGCTGCGGCGATAACAAGTTCATGGCGGCCGTTGCGATTGATGTCCATGCTGTTCAGCCGGACGTAGTTGCGACCTCTGGGCAAGGTCATCTCCGCAATCTGGCGCATTTCACCGTTCATGACGCGGTAGGCGACGAGGCTGCTGTCCGTCATGATGAAGATTTCATTCTGCCCATCCCCATCTCCATCACACACCACCATCCCCCGCGAAGCAAAGGGCAGGGTCTGGCTACGCCAGCGGCCCATGGAGGTGTCGGCGTCTTCGTACTTGAGGGACGGGTTGGCGTAGGCAGTGCCGGCCTGGGTTTCGTTGACGATGAGGGCTTCGTTCATGGGGCGGACCACCGGCTGGGCCTTGGCCGTGGCGGTTTCGGGGCGGCCGAAGACCTGGGCGTTGATGCTGGCGGCCACGGTTTCAAGGCTCGGGATGACCTGGCTGAGCTGGGTCTGCACGGGGCGGGGCAGGTTCGCGCCCTGGGGGTCGATGGTGTTGACGTCCAGGCTGCATTCCTGGCCCATGACGGTCAGCGATCCCCAGACCAAGTAGTCCGCGCCAAGGGCCTGGCGGATCTTGTCGGCGGAAGCGGCGTCCGTGGGCAGGGCGGTGACGGCCTTTTTGACCGCTGCGGCGTCCAGGGGCGTGAAATTCTCGGGCCAGGTCAGCCGCGAGGTCAACATGCTCTGGATGCCCTGGCTCAGGTATTGATACTCCTGCGGTCCGTGCACCCCGAAAGGCAGCACCGCAAAGGTCTTGGCCCCCTGGGCCAGGGCCGGAGCGGCGCAGAGCAGCAGGACGGCGAGGATGGTGAGAAGTCTCTTGAACATTGTCTCCTCCGGGAATACAGATTTCGGACTTTGCCGGTTGGTTGTCGTACAATAAAGTGGTTCTTCATGGTAAGGAATCCGGGGAATGTCAACAGCCTGGGCGAATGCGGCGGGTTTGGTAGGGAGGACGGTTTTGCGGGAGACGGGCCGTGCTCGCAGTTGAGGAAGAGAATGGCATGGATTCCCGCCTTCGCGATGATGACTTCCGGCTCCGAGTGGGCCAAGAGCGACGTGGACATGAGGATGGATCCCCGTCTGCGCGGGGATGACTTCTGGGCAGGATGCTGGCTCTGAGGCAAGAGCACCGAAGTGGTGCGCGGGCTTCACGCACATGTCTCGCCCATCCACTCATATATGCGTCATTCCCGCGCAGGCGGGAATCCATGATTTTTTACGAAAGCAGTCTGCACAAGCCCTGCTCGGGCTCGGCATTTTTTCATCGCATCATAACAATAGAGGTATTCCATGATCTCCAGACGCGACCTTCTCTTCGGCATGGCCCGTCGCCTGCGCGAGTCGGGTGGGGACAAGCCCGTCTCCGGCATCGGGGCGGACATCGGGGCCGCCGACGCCGCCTATGTGCGCAAAGACTACGCCGCCGCCCGTGACCTGTACAAGGAAGTGCTCAAGGGCAACCGCTCCCACAAGGAGGCCCGCACGCGCCAAGGCATGTGCCACTATCACCTGGGCGAGTTCGTGCAGGCCAAAGACGCCCTGCTTCAGGTCTACAAGCAGCACCCCGGCGAATACCTGGCCTGTCTTTACTTGGGCCTGGCCTATGCCCGCCGTGAGCAACTCGACAAGTGCATGGAGGTCTGGAAGGGCTTTGTGGACCGCGACCACATCGCGGTCATGCGCGAGATCAACGTGCACCGCGCCCTGTTCGAAACCGGCGAGCCCCTGACCGGAGTCGAGGTGGCCGAGGCCGTGGAAAAGGCCCTGACCCAAGCCTGATGGTTTCGCTCTTGCCTGGCAAATCGCCTTTGTCAGAGACGTTCTTCCCAGAAAACAGATGACATGCCCAGCATGCGTGGTTTGATAGGCGGGGCAAAATGCCCCGCCGGTGTTCTTGCTGTCTTTTTTGCATCATAATATCAAGTTGTTAAGTTCTCTTTTTGCCGCTTTGGGGTGAAATGACCCTATGGGGAGAAACGCCCCGATTTTGACCTGTCCTGCCTCTTTCATCACCTCTTTGCCTGTCTCCAAGGCTCAAATCATCATTCGTCTCCCGTCTGTGCTAACAATAAAATCAATGGGTTGAGATAGGTGCTGGTATTCGTCACGCGGCACCCTGAAAAAATCCCTTGCGTTTTTTGGCACATGCGTTGCTTTACCGGTTCTGACCGGAAGGGGGCCTGTTCCCGGCCCAAGCGGGCAGGCCAGTCAAGGAGGACGGAGTGACGGACGCCAATATTTTGCTTGTCGATGACGATGCACAGTTCATCGACATCATGAAAAAGCGCCTGACCATGCGCAGCATGGAGGTCTTTCACGCCGGTAGCGGCGACGAGGCCATGCAGAAGCTTGCGGCGCACGCAGAAATCGAGGTCGTCATCCTTGACGTGAAGCTGCCGGGCAAGAGCGGCATCGAGATGCTTCAGCTCATCAAGCAGCACTACCCTCTGGTGGAGGTTATCATGCTGACCGGACACGCCACCGTGGAATCGGCCATCGACGGCATGAGGCTCGGAGCTTCGGACTATCTGATGAAGCCCTGCAGTATCGAGGTGCTGGTCGAGAAGGTCAGGGAAGCGGTGGAGAAGAAACGCAGGCATGAGGAAAAGATAGTCGACGCACGGGTCCGGGAGATCGCCGGCCGCCGGTCGTAGGCGGTCAGGGAGCGCAGATGGAGAGCATCCTTCTCATCGATGACGAGCAGCAGTTCGTGGTCACCATGGCCAAACGCCTGCGCAAGCGGGGCTTTCTCGTCACCGAGGCGGGGGGCGGACTGGAAGGATTGCGCATTCTTGAAAATGGCCCGGTGGATGTGGTCGTGCTCGATGTCGGCATGCCGGACATGGACGGGATCCAGGTTCTGCGGGAGATCAAGATGCGATTTCCGCAGGTGCAGGTGCTCATGCTGACCGGGCACGCCGACATGGAGGTCGCCATTTCGGGCATGGCCATGGGTGCTTTCGACTATCTGATGAAGCCGGTGGAACTTGAGGTGCTGGTCGGCAAGATCCGGGAGGCCTGTTCCCGGAGCAGGAAAGCGGGTGAGGGACGCGGGTTGGATTAACCACCTGCAAACGGAACATGGTCCTGTATACACAAGATTACGAGGAGGCGGAAACGCGTATGGGATTCTTTAAAGAATGGGGATCATTCATGGTAGAGGGCTCTCGGTCCTTTGCCAAGTGGGAAGTGGAAAACGCCCGAATCATCATGGGCGACAAGAAACGGATGTGGTTGCTCTGTCTGCTGCTCATCCCGGCCATTCTTGGTGGCTGGGCCTGGGCCGATGAGATCGGGCAGGCTCTGCCGACCGTCATCGGCGGCAAGGAGGCCTACAGTCCGTCCTTCTACAGCCTCTACATTTTCTTTGTCTCGATTTTCGTCGGCGTGGGCGCGGGCCTGATCTCCGGCTGCATCGGCGCGGGCGGCGGCTTCATCATCGCCCCGGCCCTCATGAGCGCGGGCGTCAAGGGCATCCTGGCCGTCGGCACCGACCTCTTTCACATTTTCGCCAAGGCCATCATGGGCTCCGTCCTGCACCGCAAGATGGGCAACGTGTCCGTGCCCCTGGCCTTCGTCTTCCTGATCGGCGCCATCATCGGCACGACCGTGGGTGCGGGCATCAACCGCGCGCTCTACAACATCAACCCGGTTCTGAGCGACGCCTTCATCACCACCGTGTACACGGTCATGCTCGGCTTCCTGGGTTTCTACGGCATGTACGACTACTTCAGCGCCAAGAAGGCCGGTCACTCCGGCGGTGCGCATGACGCCAAGGAAGGCACGAGCATGACGGGCATCGCCCAGAAGCTGCAGTCCGTGAACCTGCCGCCCATGGTCTCCTTCGATCAGGGCCTCGTCCCCGGCGGCCGCAAGATCTCCTGGCTGTTCCTGGTCCTCTCCGGCATCCTGGTCGGCATGGCCGCGGGCATCATGGGCGTCGGCGGCGGCTTCCTGACCTTCCCCATCTTCGTCTACATCCTGGGTGTCTCCTCGCTGACCACCGTCGGTACGGACATCTTCCAGATCGTCTTCACCGCCGGTTACGGCGCCATCACCCAGTACGCCATCTACGGCTTCATCTTCTACACCCTGGCCATGGGCATGCTGCTCGGCTCACTGATCGGCATCCAGGTCGGCGCGCTGGTGACCAAGGTCGTTCCCGGCATCACCATTCGCGGCTTCTTCGCCCTTTCGGTCATGGCCGGCTTCGTCAACCGCTTCTTCGCCCTGCCCAAGAAGATGGTCGCCATGGGCTACCTGCCCGAATCCATGGCCGGTTTCACCAAGACCATGGACATCGTGGGCATGTACCTGTTCTTCATCGTCATAGCCCTGTTCGGCGTCTGGGTATTCGGGGCCTTCTTCAAGAACATCAAGACACTGAAGTACGAGGATTGATCCTATGATTCACAATAAAAAGGAATTCACCGGGGGACTGGCCCTGCTCGTGGTCTTTTTCATCGTCCTCTTCGCCATGTTCCAGCCTCTGTTCGATGGCCACAACGCCATGGCGTATCTGGATAACCTGTACAACTCCATCTCCAAGGGCTCTGCCTATTACGTGGACAACCTGAGGGAGGAGGCCAAGGGCGTGTCCGGCTATCAGGTCAACGTGACCATGAAGATGGAAAATGAGGCCCAGGCCGCCGACAGCGTGGCCCTGATCACCGCCGCCGGGGCCACGGCCACGGCGGCAGGGAACGAGCTGACCGTCAGCGGCGACTACCTGGCCATTCTGAACACCATCCTCGACGACGCGGATCGCATGTATCACAACGACGGTGCGGCTCTGAAGGCCAAGTATCCCGTTTACGACGTCAAAGACGACCGCCAGGTGCTGTACAACTGGAACACGATCCTGTCCGGTTTCGACAAGGAACTGAAGGAACAGCACGCCTTCGCTGAAGCCAAGGTCGCCTTCAACATCAACTCCAAGGTCGTCGAGACCGCGTACAACTATTACAACGTCGTGCCCGAGAAGATCCGCGACAAGGCCGGGATCGTCATCTTCTCCCTGGCTTTCTACGTCATCTACACCATGTGGTACGGATTCGGCATCCTCTTCATGTTCGAAGGGTGGGGCCTGAAGATCAGCGGCCACTAACAGGCCGTCCCAAAACGGCAATCTGCTTCGTCAGCGAAAGAATCCAGGCCGCGCATCCGTGTAATACACTGCGCGGCCTGGATTCTTTCGCTTCCTTGCATCTCACCATTTTGGCCCGGCCTGTGTTTTTGAATTGTGCAACCGTAAGTTAAACTCCTCGGCGACGGGCGTATGAGTCGCTTTCGGCGCGGTTTCCTCTTGGAGGCCGCGCCGAAATTTTTTGCGCCTATTGCCCTTTGCCAGGCGGACCCGCGCAATGTACGGGAGGTGGCATGAATCTGTCCGAATACTACAACACGGTCATGGAACTGAGCCACGGCATTGTCATCACCCTGGACGCGCAGGGGCGGATCATCCACGGTAATTCGCGCTTCGAGGCGGTTTCCGGCTTCGAGATCGGACTTGTCGCCGGGCGGGACTGGTTCGATCTCTGCGTGGACGAACGGGGGCGGGACCAGGCCCGGGCGGTCTTCTCCGGCATAGCCGAAGCCGGGACCCTGTCTTTCATGAAAGGCTCGCTGCGTTCCCGGGACGGGCGCAAGGTCTACATCGACTGGAACATGAAGCCCCTGTTCGATTCCCGGCACGCGCTGGTCAGCGTGCTCTGCGTGGGACAGGACGTCACCGCCCATGTCGTGCGCCAGCGGGAGCTGCTGCACGAGCACGCCCGGCTGGTGGCCCTGAACAAGGAACTCTCCTGCCTGCACGCCATGAATCGCATTGTCTCGGACATGGACAGCCCCCTGCCCGACATCCTGCGCGAGATCCTGGCCATCATCCCGCCCTCCTTTCAGTATCCCGAATCCACCGGAGTGCGCCTGGTCCTCGACGGCCAGTCTCTGGTCTGCGGGATGTTTTCGCCCGACGCCCCCTGTCGCTTGGAGCAGGATGTCTTCGTGCACCGCGTCAAGCGCGGACACCTGAGCGTGAGCCTCTGCGGCTCGACCGAGGACGGATCAAGCCCCTCCTTCCTGCCCACGGAGTCCGAGCTGTTGCGGGCCCTGGCCAAGCATGTGGGCTGGATCATCGCCAAGCGCGAGGCCCTGTCCACCAAGAGAAATCTGGAGCGCCAACTCCAGCACGCCGACCGCCTGGCCAAGATAGGGCAGTTCGCGGCGGGCGTGGCGCACGAACTCAACGAGCCCCTGGCCAACATTCTCGGCTTCGCCCAACTGGCCGAGCAGACTCCGGGGCTTCCCGGCCAGGCCACGAAAGATTTGGACAACATCATCAAGGCCGCGCTGCACAGTCGTGAAATCATCAAGAAACTGATGATCTTCGGCCGCCAGGTGCCCTTGCAGAAGGCTCCGGTGGATCTGAACCAGATCATCCGCGATACCCTGTATTTCATCGAAATGAGCGCTTCCCGGGGGCAGGTGGAGGTGCGCATGAACCTGGCCGAAGGCCTGCCGGCCATCATGGCCGACCCCCAGCACGTAAAGCAGGTCATCGTCAATCTGGTGGTCAACGGCATTCACGCCATGCCCGGTGGCGGGATCTTGACCATAGAGACCCAGTCTTTCAAGGATGACGTGTATCTCCTGGTCGGCGACACCGGCGTGGGCATGATCCCGGAAGTGTTGCGCCAGATTTTCAATCCCTTCTTCACCACCAAGGACGTGGACCAGGGCACGGGCCTGGGCCTGGCCGTGGCCCACGGCATCGTGCACGCGCACGGCGGAGTCATTGAGGTGGAAAGCGAAGCCGGCCGGGGTACGCGCTTTGAAATCACATTTCCGTGCAGCGAAGGCGATGGCGGCGAGTAGGCCGCACAGGTGCGAGATGCGCCCCGGCACGCAAGGACACAAGGACTGACTATGCAGGACAAGGCAGCTACTATTCTGGCCGTGGACGACAGCGTCGCCACTCTCGAGGTCATCTCGCGCAACCTGACCGCAGCGGGGTATGTGGTCCATACCTGCGGCAGCGTCGAGGAGGCCGGGGCCTTTCTGGACGAAACTCCGGTGGATTTGATCATCACCGACTACAAGATGCCAAGGTCCAGCGGCCTGGAACTCATCAAGTATGTGCGGGACAATTTCAGGGACACGGAGATCATGATGATCACCGGCTACCCGTCCATCAGCGGGGCCGTGGAGGCCATGCGCGACGGGGCCGGAGAGTATCTGGCCAAGCCCTTCACGGGCGACGAGCTTTTGGCCGTGGTGCGGCGAATTCTGGAAAAGCAGACCAGAAGGCGCGCCGCCCATGCAGGCAATCAGGAACTCAGCGCCTTCGGCATCATCGGGAACTGCCCGGAAATGCAGGCCGTTTACGCCTTGATCCGCAAGGCCGCGCAGACCAGCGCCAACGTGTTCATCTCCGGGGATTCGGGCACGGGCAAGGAGCTTGTCGCCCGTGCCGTGCACTACAACAGCGACCGCAGGGCCTCGGCCTTCGTGCCGGTCAACTGCTCGGCCATCCCCGACAGCCTGCTCGAAAGCGAGCTTTTCGGCCACGTCAAGGGAGCGTTCACCGGGGCCAAGGATAGCCGGGCTGGGTTTTTCGAGATCGCCAACGGCGGAACCATCTTCCTGGACGAAATCGGCGACGCGAGCCCGAACCTTCAGGCCAAGCTGCTGCGGGTCATGCAGAGCAAGGAATTCTGCATGGTCGGGTCGTCACGCACCCGCACCGTGGACACCCGCATCATCGCCGCCACGCACAAGGATCTCAAAAGGCTGGTCGAGCAGGGGCTTTTTCGCGAGGACCTCTTCTATCGCATCCATGTCGTGGAGATCCACCTGCCTTCCCTGGCCGAACGCGGGGATGACATCCTCATGCTGGCCAATCATTTTCTGCGCAAGTTCGCCGAGGACATGAACCGCGAAATCCCGCGCATGACCGACGAGGCCCTGGACGCCTTGGCCCAGTACGCTTGGCCGGGCAATGTGCGGGAGCTGGAGAACCTGCTGCAGCGCCTGGTCATCATCGGGGACGGCCCGGTCATCGACATCACGGACCTGCCCGAATCCATGCGTTTTTCCATCAGTCGCGGTCGTCACGGGGACAAGACTCTGGCTGAGGTCGAGGCCGAACACATCCGCGGGGTCCTGGCCCGCATCGGCGACAACAAGACCCGCGCCGCCGAGATACTGGGCATCGACCGCAAGACGCTCAGGGAGAAGTTGAAGCGGCTGGGGTTGGGGTGATTTTTTCTTAAGACACCTCAGCGCGGCCGCGAACCGGGGCGGTCCGGGCAAGGGCCGCCGAAACTCCTTCGCCGGCCTCGTAGAGTTGAATCGTTTTCGGGCAGGGCGGAACATTCGGGTGGCGCGTCAGGCAACGATTCAACAAACGATGCCTGGCTCAGTCAGACAGTCGGCGACCCTCGCCCGGACCACCCCGGCCCGCTCGGGTGGCGCAGGGGCGGATGGCCTGAAAATCACAGCTGCCGGATTGCCGAAAATGGCGGGATGCGGAGTATAGGTCACTGCATCAAGCCGTAATCCCAGCGTAGGCGGGGATCCATGCCTTTCGCCCGTGAAGGGGCTACACTGCGGCCACGACCCGGGTTTCCTACAAGAACTTCTTGAACACCGCCTGCAGGCTTTCCGCCGTGAAGGGCTTGCGCAGGATGTCGTTCACCCCGGCCTCAAGAGCCGCCTTGTTGTCGTTGGCTTCGTCCTGGGTCGTGACCATGATCACCGGCAGTTCCTTCTTGGAGAACGACTTGCGGATCTCCCGGGTCAGGTCGATGCCGGTGATGTCGGGCATGTTCAGGTCGGTGAGCACGAGTTCCGGGGTGTTCGACTGCAGCCAATCGAGGGCGCTGGCCGGGAATTCGAAGAGCACGGGCTCAAAGCCAAGTTCGTGCAGGGTGGATTTGTAGATGCTGAGGATCATGCGTGAATCGTCCACCGCGCAGATGCGTTTGCGCTCCGTCTTCCTTTCTTCCGGTGCCAAGAGCTTCAAAGCCAGGCCCGAGTAGCCGTGTTCCTTCAGGATGGCGTAGAAGAAATCGCGAATGTCTTGATGGGCTCGGCCAAGGTGGCTCAGGGCCACGGGCTGGAAGCGCTCCTCTTCCATGAGGCTCAGGAAAATCTGTTTGGCCTGGGCCTGGATGACCGTCTTGATGATGCGGTGGGTGTCCTCTTCCCTTTCGCTAGCCAGGTTTTTTATCCCTGCAGCCATGATCTCATTGAAATTGCGGTCGATGGCCTTGGCCGCCGCGATGCAGACATGCTCCACCGGGTCGCCAAGTCCCTGGGTCAGGACGTAGGCGCCCCGGTCCAGAGGCAGAAGGCCCAGGGCCTCGTAGGCGGCGAAGCGCACGTTGGCGTTGGCGGGGTGGCTGTGCAGCAGCTTGCGGATAGGCGAGATGGCGGCCGGGTCGCCGATGTCCCCCAATACATTTAATGTATGGATGCGCAGGTCGGCGTCGTCGAAGAGCAGGTTTTCGGTCAGGATGGGCACGGCCTTGGGGCCAATGCCGACCAGGGTCTTCTTGGCGTAGGTGCGCAGGTGGGCGTAGTGGGAGCGCATGGCCTCGTTGAGTTTGTCCAGGGAGATGGAATCCTGAACCTTGGCGAAGATGTCGAGAATGAGCAGGTCGAGCTGGTTGTCCGTGCCCATGCGCTCGGCCAGCCGCAGCATGGCGGTGGGCGTGCCCAGTTTGCCCAAGGCCCTGGTGGCGGCGATGATCAGGGTCCGGTTGCCGGAGTAGAGGAATTCGCTGACGGCGTTGGTGGCCTGGGGGGCGCCGATTTCACCGAGGGAGTCGATGATCTGGTGGAGTTCGTCTACTTCCGTGGCGGTGAGCAGCCTCTCGGTCAGGTTGTCCACCACTTCCTCCAGGCGCAACTCCCCGGCCATGGAAATATAAACGCTGCGACAGGGGGTCTGCGGGTCGGCGATGGCCCTGGCGACCAGCTCGGGCCGGGCCAGGATCTTCACGGCCAGAATTTCCCGGACCAGCGGCAGGCCCGCGACCATGTCCCGGTGTTCGCAGATGAACCTGCTCAGGACCGGCACCGCGAATTCGGGCGCGGCGTCCCGGAATGCGCCGATGACCTGCTCGCGGGTGTTTTTGTCGATGTGCTCCATGTACCCAAGCACGAGCCGGGCCTTGATGACGTCTTGGCTTGTGATGTTCTCCTTGATCTCGGCAAGCAGATGGGCGCGTTCAGCCATGTGGTCCTCCCAGTTCGGGGATGAGGGCGGTCAGAAGCGATCCCAGGGCCTCGGCGGATGCATTGGCTTGGGCGAGGATTTCTTCGTGGGATGTCGCGGCCATGCAATCCGGCAGGTTTTTATTGGTCAGACAGGAGATGCCCAGCACTTTCACCCCCATGTGATGGGCGGTGATAGCCTCGGGCACCGTAGACATACCGATGGCATCGGCCCCCATGATGCGGTACATGCGCGTTTCGGCCGGGGTTTCAAGGCTGGGGCCCGGTACGGCCACGTAAACGCCCTGCTCCAGACGCTGCCCGCACCCAAGTGCGGCCCGCATGGCTTTCTTCCTCAATGCGGGGCAATACACCTGGGACATGTCCGGGAATCTCGGCCCCCAAGCGCCCACATTGGGGCCGGTCAGGGGGTTGTGCCCGGTCATGTTGATGTGGTCGGTCAGCAGCATGAGCCCGCCTGTAGCGAATAGGGGGTTGAGGGCTCCGGCTGCGTTGGTCAGGACCAGGTTTTTCACCCCGAGCAGCGCCATGCAGACGATCGGCAGGGTCACTTCCTGTGCCCGGTATCCTTCGTAAAGATGAAAGCGGCCGGAAAAGACGAAAACCTGCGTGCCCTGTATTTCGGCCACGAGCAGGGCTCCTGCGTGTCCTTCCACGGTGGAGACAGGAAAACCGGGGATGTCGGAATAGGGGATGGTCTGTCTGACCGCTTCGGGTCCGATCCATTTACCCAGTCCGCTGCCAAGGACCAGTGCGGTTTTGGGGAGGCTCGGGCAGTTCTTTTTGATCCAGTCTGTGGCGGTGCGGACTCTGTGCTGTATATCGGACATGATTCTTCCTTTTTTTTGGGGGTGGAAAGAGCGCCTCGCCCCGTAATCTGGACAGCGCTGAACGCGGTGGTATAGGGTTGTCTCCAGCCGGGTTTCAAAAAACCCTTTTTTTGGGTACAGACCGGCAGAAGAATTCGGACTTCTCTTTCATTCTTATCGCGAATTGTTTCGGTTTTGGCAAGAATTCCGAAGCGTTTATTTCGTTTTCAGGCTAAAAGGCCCATGCCGGCCGGACTTGCCCCGATGCGATTATGGATATAAGCGTGTCCGGCTTTGTGAAGGAATTTCATTTTTATAAACGCCCAACAGTTCATACAAGGAAAGGCTCTTTTAGACATGAAGAACCCCAGCGAATCCAAGAAACATAAAGTTCTCATCGCCAACCGGGGTGAGATCGCCATCCGCATCATGCAGGCCTGCCGCAAGCTCGGCCTGGCGTTTGTGGCGCTTTTCACCGAGCCGGACAAGCACAGCGAGCACTGTGTCCTGGCGCGCAAGCTTGGCGGAGACGAGTCTCTGTTCAGGGTCAGTTCCTACCTCGATGCCAACGAAATCTTCGCCGTGGCCGATCAGTCCGGGGCCACGGCCATCCATCCCGGGTACGGCTTCTTTGCCGAGGATTACCGCTTCGCCCGCCGCGTGGTCCAGCGCGAGCGCAAGCTCATCTTCATCGGACCCTCCTGGCAGGTCATCCGCGAACTTGGGGACAAGATCAACACCAAGCGCTTGGCCCGCAAGCTCGGCGTGCCCACGGTGCCGGGATCGGACAAGCCCGTGACCGACGATCTCGAAGCCGAAAACATCGCCAAATCCCTGTTCGAGTTTCAGAAGGAGCAGGGTGTGGGCAATCCCGTCATCCTTGTCAAGGCCTCGGCCGGAGGCGGCGGCATGGGCATCGAGGAAGTGCCCGACCTGGACAAGTTCCGCAGCGTCCTGCGTCGCATCAAGAGCTACTCCAAGCGCCAGTTCCGTGACGAAGGCGTGCTCATCGAGCAGCGCATCTTCGACTTCAACCACCTCGAAGTCCAGATTCTGTCCGACCGCACGGGGCAGAATCCCGTCCACTTCGGCACCCGCAACTGCTCGGTGCAGTCCCCCGGCCACCAGAAACGCATCGAGGTCGCGCCCGGTTTCGACCCTTCCTCCCTGCGCTACGCCTTCGACGCGAAAAAGGTGCTCGAAGACATCACCGAATATTCCCTGCGCATGGCCAGAGAGGCCGGGTACGACAGCGTCGGAACCTGGGAATGGATCGTCAGCCCCACGGGGCAGCCGTTTCTGATGGAGGTCAACACCCGCATCCAGGTCGAGAACGGGGTTTCGGCCCGCATCGCCGCCATCAAGGGCGTGGGCGACGTGGACCTCATCGCGGAGCAGATCCGCGTGGGCCTCGGCGCGCCACTGGGCTACACCCAGAAGGACATCACCTTGAACGGCGTGGGCATAGAGTACCGCATCATCGCCGAAGACACGGACAACAAGTTTGCCCCCTGGGTGGGCCGCATCACAGCCTTCGACTGGCCCGAGCAGGATTGGCTCAAGATGCACAGCCAGGTGCCCACAGACCGGGAGTACGAAATTCCTACGGATTTCGACCCGAACCTGGCCCTGGCCATCATCTGGGGCAAGGATCTGGCCCAGGCCAAGGAGCGGGGCGTGGAATTTCTGAATTCCCTGACCCTGCAGGGCGTCAACGCCTCTGGTGAGGCAATGAAATCCAATGTCGAATTCCTGAAGCGCAAGACCGAGGGCATCCTGGCTTTCTAGTCATTCACGATGGTGCGGAAATTTGTCCGCCCTGGGCATTGATTAAGCGCTCAAGCGACGCCGGAACACCCGGCATAACCCAAGCCTGCGAGGCAATCGCGAACTCTTATGGATATTGAAAAACGCATACAAGAACTGCGGGATCGCCTGAAATACATTCTCGATATTTTTGGTCCCGATGAGAATACGAACGTGATCATGCTGGAGGCCAAGCTCGGCGAATACGTGGCCCGCGAGCCCGGCCTGCCCAAGCAGGAGGCCATCCGGCAACTGGAAACCCTCGAAGAGCTGTTCCGTTTTCTGGAGAAGAAGCTCGAACGCGAGCTGACCCCCATGAACAAGGTGCGCATCGTGCGGCATCCGCAGCGCATCTGTCTGAAAGACATCCTTGAAAACGTGTACGACAACTACACCGAGATCGGCGGTCAGGACGATTACAGCATCGACCCGAGCATGCTCATCGCCCGGGCCTACATCACCCGTAGGCAGGGCAAGAAGGTCCACAACCAGGCGGTCATGGTCATCGGCCAGGAGAAGGGGCATGGACAGGAGTTCCGCAACGGCGGTTCGGTCAAGCCCTGGGGCAACGCCAAAGCCCTGCACTACATGAAGGTCGCCGAGACCGAGAACATCCCCATCCACACCTACATATTCACTCCCGGTTCCTATCCCATCGAGGACTATCCCGGAGCGGCCCAGCAGATCGCCAAGAATCTCTATGAGATGGCCGGCCTCAAGGTGCCCATCGTGGCCGTCATCTCCGAAGGCGGCTCCGGCGGGGCCGAGGCCGTCGGTCTGGCCGACACGCGCATCATGATGTCGCACGGTTACTATTCGGTCATTTCCCCTGAGGGCGCGGCCGCCATCGAAGGCCGTCTGCGCGGCGGGCAGCGCGCCGAACCCAAACTCATCGAGCACTGCGCCAAGCAGCTCAAGATGACGGCCGACGACAACCGCGCCATGGGCTTCGTGGACTGGAAAATTAACGAACCCGAGCTTGGCGCCCGGCCCGAGCATTACGATTTCTTCCGTAAGCTGCGCAAATCGGTGATCTCTTCCACTGACGAAATTGTTTTGAATGTCAGGGGGATGCGTCTTTTCCGGTCGCTCGCGCTGCGGCGGCACAAGGGCGCGGACGTGTATGTGCGCTGGAGTCTCGACAGCCGGGCCAAGGAGCGTCTGCTCTGGGCCCGCTACATGAAGTTCCGGCGCATGGCCCAGGACGCGTACCTTGACAAACGGCACTGGTTCAGTCGCAGCAGTGAATGGACAGGGGAGTTCTTTTCCTCCTTGTACTCCTATTTTCGCTACGACCTGTTCGGCAAACAGCACAAGAAGGTCACGGAACTGGCCGAGGACATGCACGCGGAGATGCAGGTCGTGGTCGGGCGTTCTTCCAGGTACTGGAAAAACATCATGGCCAAGCTGTCTTTCGGCAAAGATCAGAAAGACGTGGACAAGGCCGGTCTGACCTCGCTCTCGGCCTGGGATGACGGCGCGCAGAACAGCGGCAAATGGCAGTACGTCAGCCCTCAGGCCAAGTCGGACCGGGCCGTGATCTGCCCGAACACGTCCGTACACGGCTGTCTGGACCAGTGGGCCCCGGATCTGTTCGGGGAGTGGGCCGGGGTGTGCAGCTTTTGCGGGCACCATTTTCCCATGGAATACCAATGGTATTTGCACAATATCTTTGATCCGGGCTCTATCTACGAGGTCTCCACCGAGATTGAGTCCACCAACCCCCTCAAATTCGACGGATTTGACCTCAAACTCGACGAAGCCAAGCGCAAGACCGGTCACAAATGCGGCTGCATGACCTTCGAGGCCCGCATCGAGGGTACCTCCGTCATGGTCGCCATGTTCATGGGCGC
>Ga0194136_1000907_pt1 | contig 14847 bp, 13 predicted proteins | sample TARM_MetaG_T3A_1_FD_134023 | JGI IMG/M metagenome (GOLD analysis project Ga0194136, IMG submission 134023) | Freshwater microbial communities from Pennsylvania, USA, analyzing microbe dynamics in response to fracking - TARM_MetaG_T3A_14 (version 2) | ecosystem: Environmental > Aquatic >...
ATTCGGGACTTGCCCGTTGTTCTCGAAGCGGCTCAATGTAGCTTGGGTACAGATCCCCTCTGCCAGTTCCATCTGCGAGAGGGCCAATGCTTTGCGGGCTTCAATAAATCGTTCGATGTTCATTTTTTCCTCCCTAATCATCCATGCGGCTCGGATGGCGACGACGAAGATTCGGATTTTTTTGTGTTTAATTTCACATTGCTTACATGAGTGATTATACGCTTACTGAATATAAGGGTCAATAGAATATATAAAAAAATATATAAAATGACGATTGGCTGATGCACCCCGTTTCCTGAAAGGGCTTATCATTTCCAAATTGTAAGTAAGTGTATTAGACTATTCTTACAAAGACAAAGGAGTGAATAAGATGACTGAACCTATTTTGAAGGATCCACGCGAGTTATATCACACTGGAAAATTTGCAGATCAGGATCAAGACACCCCAGCTTTGCAAGATAAGATGCTGCCGGAACCCGATTGCGGGGAGGAAAGCTACGTGGGCAACCATTTGTTGGAGAATCGCCGGGTATTGATCACAGGTGGCGATTCCGGAATCGGACGGGCTGCAGCAATCGCCTATGCCAGAGAAGGCGCCGATGTAGCGATTCAATTTTTCCCTGGTGAAGAACGCGATGCAAAAGAAGTTGCTGAATATATTGAGCAGGCCGGCCGCAAAGCCGTATTGCTTCCTTATGACCTTCGGGATGAAAGTAAATACCAAGAAATAATCGATAAGACCGTCGAGGCATTGGGCGGTCTGGACACGCTTGTATTGAACGCTGCCCAACAGATTGCGCGGGAGTCCATTTCGGAATTGCCGCTGGAACAGGTCAAGGACACCTTCACCGTCAACATCATTTCGATGTTTGGACTGGTGAAAGCTGCTGAACCGCATCTGCCGGCGGGAGGCGCAATCATCACGACAACATCCATCCAGGCTTACGATCCGAGTGGCCATTTGATGGATTATGCCGCAACCAAGTCTGCGATCGCCAGTTTCACAATCAGTTTGGCGAAGCAGTTCGCCAAGAAAGGCATCCGCGTGAATGGTGTTGCACCAGGCCCAATCTGGACGCCGCTGCAATTGGATCATGGGCAACCGGAAGGCGCTTTGCCGGAATTCGGGCAGAAAACCTTGCTGGGTAGGGCCGGGCAGCCGGTCGAATTGGCGCATGTCTATGTGTTCTTGGCATCCAACAACGCCAGCTATGTTACAGCCCAAATCTATGGCGTGACCGGTGGCGACGTAATCGATCTATAAAAAGTTATAGCAAGAGGGACGGGAGTGGTTCAGAAGGATCGCTTCCGTTCCTCTTATTTGTAGCCTGCAGCATAAAAACAAAAAATTCAAAAATCTCTGTTGACTTTAGGAATCGGTTCCATTATACTCTAGTTATGAAATCGATACCACAAACATGAAAGGAGTGATTCGCATGGCGACGATCAAGGACGTTGCGAAAAAAGCAGGGCTGTCCGTTTCGACAGTATCCCGGTATCTGAACGACCATCCTTATATTTCGGATGAGAAGAAGAAACGCATCAAAGACGCGATGGATGAGTTGAACTACTCGCCCAGCATGGTGGCGACGCAATTACGCTCGAAAAAAGGCACCATGATCGGGATCTTGGTTTCGCGCATAACGAATCCGTTTTTCTCCTATCTGGTGGATTCAATCGAAAAGAACAGCAAATTATTGGGCTACAACGTGTTGGTCATGCAGACGTATGACGATCCGGCGGCCGAGCTGAAGATGCTCGAGATGCTGAAGCAGCAGGTGATCACTGGTTTGATCATGTGCTCAGTAGAAGGGAATCCCGATGTGATCGAAACGTATCAGCAATACGGACCCATTGTCTTCTGCAACGAGAGGATACCCGGGTCGACGATTCCGCAAGTCTACACGGATCAGGAGGGGGCGAGTTTTGGGGCCACAAACTACTTGATCGGAAAGGGCTACAAAAAAATCGCCTACTGTACAGGCGGCAGCCTGACAAAGGGCGGACACGGGAATGCCAGGACTGCGGGATTCGAGAAGGCATTATTGGAGAACGAGCTACCGATGAAGAAGGAATGGATCTTCAAGGAGGTCCATACAATAGCCGATGGTCATCGCATTGCGGAAATCCTTTTGAGTCTGCCGGAAAACAACCGGCCGGATGCAATTTTCACAGGCAGTGATGAAGTGGCCAGCGGTATTCTGCAGAAATTCCTGCAGGCAGGGAAAAGAGTCCCTGAGGATTTGGCAATCATGGGCTTCGACAACCAGCCGTTCACGGCGATGCTGGCGGTCAGGCTGACCACGATTGCGCAGCCGGTCGATGCATTGGGAAGAGAAGCCACGAAGGTGTTGGTAGCGCAGATCGAAGAGACTGCTTATCAGATAGATACGACAGAACTAAAATTAGAATTGATCGAAAGAGAATCCGCTTAGGCGGGTTCTCAAAAAACCAAAATGTGGTATCGATACCACAAGCGGAGGAGTCAGCATGAAAAATGCAAGCAGGGAAAGAAAGGACAGGGAGCACATGGAACAGAAGCAGTGGTGGAAAGAGGATGTTGTCTATCAGATTTATCCGAAGAGCTTTTATGACAGCAATAACGACGGCAGCGGAGACATCAAAGGCATCACGCAGAAATTGCCTTATTTGGAAGAATTGGGGGTCACAATGCTGTGGATCTGTCCGATCTTCACTTCGCCGATGGTCGACAACGGTTACGATATTTCCGATTATCAAGGAATCCAGCCCGAGTTCGGTTCGATGGCTGATTTTGAGGAACTGCTGGACGAAGCCAAAAAGCGGAACATCAGCGTCATTCTGGATCTGGTCGTGAACCATACTTCTGATGAACACGACTGGTTTAAGCAGGCCTTGCGCAATCCGGAAAGCAAGTACCGGGATTATTACATTTTCAGAGAAGGCAGGAATGGAAACCCGCCGAACAACTGGCGCTCCATCTTCGGCGGCAGCGTCTGGGAAAAAGTTCCGGATGAAGAAAACATGTATTATTTCCATACCTTCGATAAACGCCAGCCGGATCTGAACTGGGAAAATCCAGACTTGCGCGAGGAAATCTATGCGATGATCAATTGGTGGCTAGAGAAAGGCATTGCCGGCTTCCGCATCGATTCCATCACCTTCATCAAAAAGGATCAGGATTACGGCGATGCGCCGACTGATGGAGCCGACGGTTTGGCCAGCGTCAAGCACAAGGGCCGGAACCGTCCGGGTATCGCCGACTTCTTGGCGGAATTGAACCAAAAAACATTCAACAACTATCCATGTGTTTCGGTTGGCGAAGCGCCTGGCGTAACTTATGATGAATTTGACCAATACATCGGGGAAGGCGGCTATTTCAACATGATCTTCGATTTCCACTATGCGGACATCGATGTGGAGAACGGCAGTGAATGGTTCCGGACGACTGACTGGAAACCGAAGGAATTGAAGGAACTGATTTTTGAAAGCCAAAACGCCATCCAGCAATCCGGATGGGGAGCCAATTTCCTGGAAAATCACGATCAGCCGCGCTCCCTCTCCAAATACATCAAGGATGCAGCCTACCAAAACGAAATCGGCGCCAAAGCATTGGGAACCCTCTTTTTCTTTTTGCGGGGAACGCCGTACATCTATCAAGGACAGGAAATCGGCATGAAGAATTTCAAACGCGATTCGATCAGTGACTTCAATGACGTATCCAGTTTGGATAATTATCCGCGCGCAATGCTGGAAGGCTTCACCGCGGAAGAGTCGCTCGCTTTTGTGAACCAGCGCTCGCGGGACAACGGGCGCACGCCTTTTCAGTGGGATGACACGAAAAATGCCGGCTTTAATCAGGGCACGGAACCTTGGCTGAAATTAGTCGGCGATCACGAAGAAGTGAACGCTGCGGACCAAATGAACGATTCGGATTCCATTTTCAACTTCTATAAGGAGATGATCCAGCTCAGAAATCATTCCATCCATAAAGAGACGCTGATTTACGGAGCATTCAGACCGTTGGATGCACCGGATGAGGTGATCGGCTATGAGCGCGTTGGCGATGAGGTCATCCAGATTTTAGTGAACATGAGCAACAAGGAAACCGCAGTCGAGAAAGTTTCCGGAGAAACTTTATTGAACAACTACGCAACCATCGAACAATCCGGAACGCAATCGATTTTAAAACCATATCAAGCCATCATAATCAGAAAGGATGAAGAAAATGTCTAAATTGCCGAATTACCAGGAGATTGCCAGAAAAATAGTAGCGATAGTGGGGGACGATAATATCGTCTCCGCTACCCACTGTGCGACGCGATTGCGGCTGCAAGTGAAAGACCGTAAAGCGATTGATGACGATCAGGTTGAGGAAGTGGAAGAAGTCAAAGGTGTTTTCTATAACGCCGGACAGTATCAGATCATCCTCGGATCCGGCATCGTCAACAAAGTATACGCCGAATTGCAAACGCTGTATTCCTTTAATGAAGCTTCCAAAGACGAAATCGCAAAGGATGAATCATCGGCATTGCAGCGGGGCGTACGCAATATTGCGGATATCTTTGTCCCGATCATCCCGATTCTGGGCGCAACCGGACTGTTCCTGGGACTGAAGGGCGTGCTTTTCAATGAAACCGTACTGGGGGCGATGGGCTTGGCGCCGGATGCCATACCAACTTGGCTGAGCGCCAGCGTGACCGTGTTGACGGACACAGCCTTCGGTTTCCTGACGGCCTTCATCTGTTGGTCGGCATTCAAAAAAGTCGGCGGCTTGCCGATCATCGGGTTCCTGATCGGATTGATGCTGGTTTCGCCGGCGCTGCCGAATGCTTATGCGGTCGCGGGTGGGACTGCCGAACCGATTATGGCTTTCGGAGTCATTCCGTTGGTCGGTTACCAAGGTTCCATTTTGACAGCCTTGATAACTGGAATCATCGGAGCCAATCTTGAGAAGAGGTTGCGCAAGGTGATGCCGAATGCGATGGACTTGATATTTACGCCGTTTGTGGTCATCTTGGTCTCCGTCTTTATCGCTTTGTTTGTGCTCGGGCCCTTGGTGCACGGCTTTGAAGCGCAGGCTGTCAAATTGATCGAGCTGTTCCTGCATCTGCCTTTTGGCATTGGTGGCTTGATTATCGGTTTCCTTTATCCGATCGCAGTCATGACCGGAATGCACCACATGTTCATCATGATCGAAACCTCACTGATCGCGTCGACTGGATTCAATCCGCTGATCACGGTTTGCGCGATGTACGGCTTTGCGAATGCTGCTGTGTGTTTGGCGATTGCCTTGCGCACCAACAGCGCCGCGGTCAAAACGGCCGGTATTTCCGCGACTGTCACCCAGATGTTGGGCATCAGCGAACCGGCGCTGTTCGGGGTTGTGATGCGCACTGGAATGAAAGCGATCGGCGTGATGTTGGCGAGTTCCGCTCTGGGAGGCATGGCACTTTCGCTACTGGGCATCCAGGCGAACAGTTACGGATTAGCAGTTTTGTTGTCTCCATTGATGTATATCTATGATCCGTATCAATTGACGATGTACGTGGTGATCGGCATCGCAACCTTCATCCTAGCCTTTGTGCTGACGAACGTGCTGGTGATGGGGAATGAAACAATTGTGACTAAGGTCAAAATAAAGCGTTAATTTTCAGACGGACTATCCACATTAACATGCGGATAGTCGGTCTTTTTGTTATCGTTTACATCATTGATGGATCAAGAACATGACAGATATCGTGAAAAACGTTCACAAATTGTTAATAATAAATCCGTTGTCTACAGAAAAAATGCATGGTATATTTTGTGTGTAAATGTTACGTCGTTTCATTTGAAAACGTTTATAATTTTTTAATCGCAACCGAGTATCGCATTGTGGAACTATTTCTATCCATTTTATCAACTGGTTCGGCGTCGATTTATCAATATAAGAAAAGGGGTAATGAAATGCAACACGCAAGCGTAAATAATGTACAAAATGTAACCGATGACAATAAAAATGTAAGGGAATTCGGATTACTGGATAAATTAGCCTACATGGCAGGGGACATCGCAAATGACCTGTTCTTCATCTTCTCAAGTTCTTTCTTGATGTTGTTCTATACAAAAGTATTGGGTATCAGTGGAGCAGTTGTAGGGACGTTGTTCTTATCGGCACGGATTGTCGATGCTTTTACGGATATGGGAATGGGACGTCTGGTTGATACGATGAAGCCTACAAAAGACGGCCGATTCCGTGTTTGGATCAAACGCGTAGCACCATTCGCTGTTGTCGCCGGTTTCCTGATGTTCCTGTCAGTCGTTCAAAACTGGTCTATGACTGCAAAAATCGTCTATATCTTTGTGACATACCTATTCTGGGGAAGTTTTTGTTATACGGCGATCAACATCCCTTATGGATCGATGGCTTCCGTCATCAGTAATAAACCAGAAGACCGTGCTTCACTATCCGTGTTCCGCAGCATGGGAGCCAGCATTGCCAGCATCTTCATCTCATTCTTTGTACCTTTGTTCGTCTACACTACTGACGCTAATGGTGCGCAAGTAGTTATTCCGGAACGTTTCACTATCATTGCCGCTATCTTTGCAGTTCTAGCTTTTGCGCTTTACCAGTTCTGTTATCACTACTCAATCGAGCGTGTACAGATTCCGCAAAAACCGGATACAGAAAAAGAATCCTTCGGCAAAGAATTCGCAAAAATTGCAAAAGGTCTTTCTTCAAACCGAGCATTAGGTGGCATCATCGCTGCAGCAATCTTCCTGTTATTGTCCATGCTGTTGGTTAACACAATGAATGCGTTTCTGTACGCAGATTACTTCAACAGCTCAAAAACATTGGCTATTGCCGGTGTTCTGGGAACTGTCGGAACGCTGTTGATTGCGCCTTTCGCAAACAAAATCGCTTCTCGTTTCGGTAAAAAAGAATCAGCAACAGTAGCCTTATTCTTCTCGGCATTTGTATATGCAGTCCTGTACTTCATCCATACAGACAATGTCATGCTGTTCTTGCCGATGGCGTTTATTGCAAGTCTGGGCATGAACTACTTCAACGTTGTCATCTGGGCGTTCATCACGGACATCATCGACTATCAAGAAGTAAAAACCGGAAGTGCGGACAGCGGAACAGTCTATGCTGTCTACTCCTTCTCAAGAAAACTTGGACAAGCTTTGGCTGGAGGTTTGGGAGGTTTCGCCCTTGCTGCTATAGGGTACGCATCCGGCGCAGCAACGCAAGAGGCAGCCGTTCTTGACAGCATCTACGATGTAGCGACAATTGTACCGGCTATCGGCTACACAGCCGTTGCGCTATGCCTATGGTTCATCTATCCATTGACAAAAGAAAAAGTTGCAGAAAACGTTGCGATCTTAGCTGAACGCCGTAAAGGTGCAAAATAATTAATTAGTTAGCTCGTTAAAGGGGCGCCATCCTGTTTAATCAGGGTGGCGCCTCTTTTTTTTGCTGATTTTTTTTAATGTCTGATCGTCAGCTCCTGCCAAGCAAACGCTCGACGGAGAAGGTTAACCTATTTCATCCTCAGATTCGGCGAACATCGTCTGACCGGAGCTGAGGCTCTGATCATATCCGCATCTCCGGCCAGTCCAGCCTTGGCCGGAGAAGGCGACCATTGTGACCACCGCAGCTCAATCCATTTGATGACACTAAATTTACATTCATACAAAAAAATTATTTTATTTGCAAAGAAGCTACAAAATTTGTATATATTTTACTGTATCTTGACGGGATATTTACAAAGGCTTGTTATAGTGAATTAGTAAGTAATCAGAGGGAGGAGTCATCAAAATTGTCCTATTTAACAGCGCATTCCGGCAGTGACAGATTGGCGGACAACAGCATGGAGTTTGTTGCGTTCTTCAGCAACAAGCAGCAAATTTCAGCCATAGAAGTCGATGTGCGGATGAACCGGGAACGTCAGCTTGTGTTGCACCACGATATATTGGATGAGAAGCAACGTTATGTCTCCTTGGAAGATGTGTTTGCATATATTGCGCGCGAAAAAAGTCCGATTCGCATCAATTGCGACCTGAAGGAAACCGGTCTTGAAGATGCCGTGTACGGATTGGCCGATAAATACGCTCTCTGGCCGCAAGTGGAACTGAGCGGAACGGTAGCCTGCAGCTATCTGCCAAAGTGGAGCAATCAGATTTTGATGAACATCGAGAACGGTATGGATGATTCATTTCATGGTGAGCATATCGGGCGATGGGGAGAAAATGTATTGCTCGAAGCGTTGGACAAATTGTCCCGTAGCCAAGCGAAATTCATCAACATCAATCATCAGTTGTTCACGGATGCCGTGCAGGAAAAAGGTAAGCAGTTGGCGTTGGAGTTTTCCTTGTGGACTGTGAACGACTTGAACGCGATCAGAAATTATGAAATGGAAAATATTTACAACATAACGACCAAAAAAGCCTGGACCTACATCCAACAAAAAGGGGTGCAGACAGGATGAAATACCTCAATCCAAAACGGGCGTACCAAAGTTTAGGGAAGAAATTCTTTTTTGAAACACTCATTTTTTCAGTGTTCTTGCTCTTTTTCTACGGGCCGTTGCTGAACACATTGATGCTGGCATTCGCCGAACAATACCAAGTGCCACATGTATTGCCTACGCGCTTCGGGTTTGAATGGTGGGCATACATCTTTTCGCAAAATGATCTGCTGGAATCGATTGCGAACTCTTTTTTGATTGCAGTGCTGGCGACGGGGGCGTCATTGCTGATTTGCATCCCGGCAGCATATGCCTTAGCAAGATTTGAATTCAAAGGAAAGAGCTTCTTCATGTTTTCGTTTCTGCTCTCGAATGCCTTCCCAAAAATCGGGCTCTACACCTCGCTCGGTATCCTATTTTACAGATTCCAACTGATGGGGACGCTGACGGGTGTAATCATCGTGCATATCCTGAACACGATGATCTTCATGATATGGATTCCTTCCAGTTCTTTCAGGAACGTGCATCGCCAACAGGAGGAAGCCGCGCGGGATGTCGGCGCAGGCCCAATCCGTACATTTATGCAGGTGACTTTGCCGGCTGCCGTGCCGGGCATCGCCGTTTCTTCCATGTATACCTTCCTGGGATCGTTGGAGGAAGCGCAAGGAACTTTGTTGGTCGGCTTTCCGGAAATCAAGACGATGGCGACTTCCATGTACAGCGTCATTTTGGATTATCCTCCGATGGCCGGAGCGGTCTTTTCGCTAGTATTGATGCTGCCGACATTTTTGATCATTTGGATCTGCCGGAAACTGTTCGGGAAAGATTTGTTTTCAAAAGGGATGTCACTCTGATACCTGCAGTAACGAATTATAAAGAAAAAGCGAGGACATATTATTGAAGAATCTGAAAGTAAGAATCGAGAATATCAGTAAGGTATACGAAAATGGCGATGGCATCCGCAATATCGACCTGGAGATCCATGCAGGTGAAATCATGACGCTTTTGGGGCCATCGGGATGCGGCAAGAGCACCATTTTGCGATGTCTGGGCGGTTTTCAGGAGCCGGATGGCGGGAACATTTACATCGATGGTGTCGATGTGACGGATGCCCCTGCCGAAAAAAGACCGACAAGCATGGTGTTCCAAAGCTATAACCTTTGGGGACATATGACCGTGTTCGAGAATCTGGCTTTCGGCCTTAAATTGAGAAAAGTTCCAAAGTCGCTGATAAAGGAAAAAGTTGCCGGCATGTTGGAACTTTTGAAATTACCGGGCATCGAAAAGAAATACCCCGGCCAACTTTCAGGCGGTCAACAGCAGCGGATCGCAATCGGCAGATCGTTGTTGCTGGAACCTGCTGTGCTTTTGTTGGACGAACCCTATTCTGCATTGGATGCCAAAATTCGGCAACAGATGCGTGAAGAGTTGAAACGGATCCAGCGAGAGACCGGCGTCACCGTCGTTTTCGTTACGCATGATCAGGAGGAGGCGATGTCCTTGTCCGACCGGATCGTCGTGATGCAAAAAGGACAGATTGCCCAGATCGGGACACCATCCGAAATCTATGACAACCCGGTCAACCATTATACAGCTTCCTTTATCGGGGAAATGAATTTCCTTCCGCTCGAAAACCATCAAGAACTAGCTTTCCGTCCGGAAGATGTCATCGTTTCCCCGCATACTGGGGAACATCAAGGCGAAATCAAGCAAGTCACAAACGCAGGCCATTACTCGGTCGCGATGCTTTCCCACAAAAATCAGTCGATCAAAATCTATTTGAGCAAAGACGAGGCTCAAGCATATAAATCGAATCAATCTATTTATTTTACGATAAAAAAATCCAGAACTTACCAGGGGGAAAAAAGAATATGAAAAAGGTTATCAGAAAGAAACGTTCCTACTTAGCGATGCTGCTAACAGCAGGAAGTGTATTGGCGGCATGCGGAAACGGACAAGCCGCGGATACTGAAACAACGAGTGAAGCAGAGCCGTCGACCGTAACACTTTGGGCGAACGGATCGGATAATGTCAAGGTTGGTATGGAGAAAGTCGTGGATGCCTTCAATGAGAGTGAAGCGGGCGAGCAGTATGAGCTGGAGTTGGAGTTCATCCTTTCCGGTACTGGTGCGCAAAGTCTGAAGGACCGCATTGTCGCAGCCGAAAAGACTGATCAGGCGGATACCGATTACGATCTGATCCTGGTTTCGGATGCGGAGTACGCAACCTATGTCCAAGAGGGCGGGGAAGAAATATTTACAGCCTATGAGGAGGACAATGTGCCGAACTTGGCCAATGTCCAGACTGAAGTGTCGGATGGGGAAGGCATCTTGGTCCCATACCGCGGCACGACCGTAGTCCTTGCCTATAATTCCGAGAATGTGGAGACTCCTCCAACGACTGCAGACGAATTATATGAATGGATCGAAGCCAATCCGGGCCGATTCGCCTATAATACACCGGGATCCGGTGGTGCTGGCGGATCATTCGTGCAGACTGCGGTCTATAATTTCTTGCCGGAAGAGGCTTTGACTTCTAGCGATGAGACATGGGCATCACAATGGGATGAAGGTTTCGCGCTTTTGGCGGAGCTGAATGATTCCATGTACCAAACGGGCGGAAAAGTCGTTTATCCGAATAAAAACCAAGGCACATTGGATTTGCTGGTCAATCAGGAAGTGGATATGATTCCTGCCTGGGCTGATATGGTAATCACTAACCTGTCGAATGGGACGCTGCCGGAAACAATCAAGATGGCCCAGATCACGCCAGGATTTACAGGTAACGTGGATGCGATGGCGATCCCAACTATCGGCTCGAACCCTGAAGGCGCACAAGCCGTCATGAACTTCATGCTGACGGAAGAAGCGCAACAAATCCTGTTGGACAACATGGCTGCTATTCCGGTCATCGACAGCGAGAGCATAACGTCCGATAATTCGAAATATTTGGAAGATCTGAATGTGGAATCCTTCCGGACGAGCAGCATAGGCAGTTTGGGTGCAACGCTTAATGAAAGATGGGATCAAGAGATTGGAACATTGGCGCAATGATCGATAAATCAGCTCTTCTGGCATCCAGTAAAGTTCAGGATCGCGGACGGTTGAGGAACAAAAGCAAAGAAAATAAGTGGCTGCACGCAGCCTTACCCTATCTATTGTTGTTTCCGGCTTTCACAGTCGTCGTGCTGTTCATTGTCTATCCGATTGCTACAACTATCGTCCGGAGTTTCCAGGACGCGGAAACTAAGGCGTTCACTTGGGAACATTACCAGTATTTCCTAACGGATCCGATCCAGCTGGACAACTTGTTCTATACGTTGAAAATAGTCGCTGCAACCGTAGTGTTTTCGATCCTGTTTGGCTATATGTTGGCCTTGTACATCCGCTTCAGCCAATCCAGGCTGAGCCGCATCATTGCGATGCTCAACCTGGTGCCGCGCTTCATCCCGGGGCTCGTCGCCGTCTATTCCATGATCATGGTCATCCGCGATTCCGGAGTCGTCAACCGGCTCAGCAAACTGTTGGGTTATGACTTCAAACCGGGCTTGATGTTCAACGAGTACGGCATCACGTTGATGAATCTCTGGTTCAATATCCCCTTCGTTTCATTATTGATTCTGGCCGGATTGGCTGCTCTGAAAGATACATCGATTGAAGCGGCTAAGGATGCTGGCGCCGATAAGTGGACCATTTTTCGCCGCATCATCCTGCCGGTTACCTACAAAGACATTCTCGTCGCGATGACGTTTGTCTTCATGGGCAACGTCGGCTCGTTCACGACGCCGTTTTTAATGGGCGGCAACCACCCCAAGATGCTGGGGATATCCCTTTACGACCAGTTCAACAGCTACATGGATTATGAAAAAACGTCCGCTTTATCGGTACTGATGTTCCTGATCTGCTCTGTTTCCGCATCCGTCTACATCATCAGCAACATGAAGAAAGAAAAATGGCGGGCAAAATGAATGTTTGAAAAGAGTGGAGGCGTCATTGCGCATCCGTCATATTTGCGCAAAAGTTGCCCTCCAACGCTAATCAGCAGGGGGCACTTTTTGCAGTAGTGAACAGCGCATTATCAAAGGGGGGAAACAAGATGATTCAAAAACTAACCCGAACAGAGTCCATGGAAATGATAGTCGAAAGGGAAATGGTTTTGACGCCGGCCAGTCATCAGAAGCACATCAAGATTCCATTCGTGCTGACACAAGCCTATCAAAGACTGTATGTGAATTTTTCCTTTTCGCCGCAGTATGTAGATCGGGAAAAGGCTTTGGTCATCATCTCGCAAGTGATTCCTGACTATTTCGGTGCGGAAAATCCTCCGGGCAGGCCGGAGGATTTTTTGCCGCTTGAGAATCTGTTGACATTTTCCGTTTCTCATGGGGATGATTACGTGGGCAGCCGTCACCACAAAGCGACCGAACAGGAAGTGTACCTTTCTGCGGAAGGCAGTTCGGCGGGGTATCTTCCCCATGCGGTGAAGCCGGGGAATTGGGAAGTGCAGATCCATCCGCATTGCTTGCTTTCGGATCAGGTACAAGTCAGACTGATGATTCAAGGAGGAAATTAATGTGGATTATTATGCAATCGAGTTGCACGCGCACACGAATCACAGCGATGGTGGCTTCACGACCGAAGAACTGCTGGGAAGCGCCAAGGATTTCGGCTATGACATCCTGACGATCACCGATCACAATACGGTCGCGCCTTATGAGGAATGGAAAAAGAATCAGCACTGGTCGGGAGATCTTCTTGTCATCCCGGGGATTGAATGGACGACCTACTTCGGCCATATGCTGGTCATCGGTTCGAAGCAGATGATCGATTGGCGCAAAGCCGAGTTAGATACAATCGATTCCCGCATCAGCGAAATAAAAGACAGCGGCGGCATCGTCGGCATTGCGCATCCTTTTTCAATCGGCAGCCCGATTTGTACCGGTTGCCGTTGGGAATTTCAGGTGAAGGATTACGACAACGTCGACTTCATCGAATTATGGAATCGGGTCAATCCTGACGAAAGCTTCCGGAGCCGGTTGGCGTACGAAATGTGGACGGATCTGCTGAAGAAAGGCCACCGGATTTCTTGCAGCGCCGGACGTGATTGGCACCGCATTGAAAGTGAAATGGACAATACTGCGCTGACTTATATCGGATTGAAAGAGCTGACCGAAGACGGAGTCAAGGAAAGTCTGGAGAATGGGAACTTTTACATCACGCTCGGTCCGCGGCTGCAGATGAAGATCGAGCAGAACGGACGGATCCATCATCTTGGACAGGAACTTCGAGCTGGAGATGCGCAGCTGCATGTCCGGCTGGAGTCGATTTTGCAGGAAAAATTGCGGAATTTCGGCTTCAAAGGGGAAAGGCTGGCGGTCATCCAAAATGAAGAAATCATCGCTGAAATCGATCTGAAAGAAAATCAGTCAAGGGAAGTTCCGTTGACGCTCCACCCGGGATATATCCGGCTGGAACTGTACGGGGAGGCCAAGGGCGAAAAAGAGCGCCTGCTTGTCATCGGCAACCCATTTTATGTGGTCTGAAGCGGGGATGGCGTGCCTGCCATCCCGCACACAAAACAAACAACGAGCTCCCTCAGCTGAGAGCCCCCCCTTGTTTGTTTTACTTCATTCAAACTGGATAAAGATGTCCAGATCATACGGCGTATAAGCTGTTTCGACGGTTTCTGAAGCATCAGAATAGGATTTATAGCGTCCTCCAGTGACATAGACGAATGCGGTGAAATCATTTTTGCCGTAATAGGGGCTTATTTCGTTCCACTGTTCTGCAGGAAGTTTCCCCAACGACAGGCCCTCAATGATCAAGTTGCCGTCTTTGATGGCCACGTTCACCGTCGTGACTTGTTCGTATTCATAGATCCGCCGCTTTGTCCGGGCGATCGCTTCATCCTCAAGGCTTCCGAACGGTTTGCAGAAGGGATCTTCCAGGATGATGCGCTCCGCAACTTTCTGGATAAGGCTGTTATCCGCGAACAGTGCACTGCTTTTCCAGCGTGTTTGAAACAGTATTCGGCCGACGCTGTCAGATGCTTCTCCGGAAGCTTCGGGAATCGGTTGAGCCTTTTCTTTTGTCCCTTTTTTGAAAAAATCGCGTATGCCCATGATGCACCTCCATTCGTTTGTAAATGTTCCTTCTATTGTATCACAGAGCTTCCTCGCTCCGCTCGTTTTCAACTATTCTTAACCTTTAATAACGGTGCCTTGTGCTATAATGGGACAATAGTGTTTGTTCCTGCAGCATTATTTCGGCTCTAGGAACAGGCAAACGAAGAAGTAAGGGGATATCCGATTGGAAAAATTGAAAAGAAAACTAATGACTTTCATGCGCGGCAGATACGGTGCCGATCAGCTTTACAATGCATTGATCATTTCCGGGATGGTGCTGTACTTTTTGGG
>Ga0194136_1000908_pt1 | contig 14838 bp, 8 predicted proteins | sample TARM_MetaG_T3A_1_FD_134023 | JGI IMG/M metagenome (GOLD analysis project Ga0194136, IMG submission 134023) | Freshwater microbial communities from Pennsylvania, USA, analyzing microbe dynamics in response to fracking - TARM_MetaG_T3A_14 (version 2) | ecosystem: Environmental > Aquatic >...
ACTTCCACCCGTTGGGCAGCAGGTGCTTTGATGCGAAAGGTGATGGTGCCGTTCGGATTAATAACGGGAGAGGTTAATACACTCATATCCTGAGCATGGAGCATGCCGCATGCGAGGAGTAGACAAAATAATAACAGATGTTTTTTCATGATATCATAAATAATATTAGGTTGTATTTCTACAAAAATACATCTTTTTTTAATACGAAATGAACTTCTTTTTGTCAGTGCCCCGTTTTACCGTTTATTTACGCCTTAACGGGGCAAATCTGTATCTTCACCACAAAGATTTGTATCATGAGGTGGTAGCGGTTTGCGGGAAGATGAGTACATTTGAGTATTAAAATAACATGTTAACTAAAGAAGAATGAAAAACTTTATCCTGATTTTTGCGGCTCTTTTTATATGTGCCGGTTCTTTTGCGCAAACGCAATGGACGAATGTTAGTTATGCCGATGATGATTTAGAAGGACACAAACTGGACATTGTGCTGCCGAACACCAACCAGCCTTCTTACAAAGCGGTGGTGCTGATTTACGGTAGTGCGTGGTTTGCCAATAACATGAAGCAGATGGCTTTTCAGGCCATGGGGAAGCCGTTGCTTGAGAGTGGTTTTGCAGTGATAAGCATCAATCACCGGTCGAGTGGAGATGCCAAATTCCCGGCACAGATTAATGATGTGAAGGCGGCCATACGCTTCATACGTGCCAATGCGGAGAAATACAAAATTGATGCGTCGTTTATCGGTATCACCGGTTTCTCATCGGGCGGTCATCTGTCGGCACTGGCAGGGGCAACCAATGGGGTGAAAGCTTATACGGTGGGCAATACTACGGTAGATATAGAGGGCAGTGTGGGAGCATACGGTTCTTTTAGCAGTGATGTAGATGCAGTGGTCGACTGGTTTGGCCCTATTGACATGACGCGCATGGAGAATTGCAACACCACGAAGGGTGCCGATTCACCCGAGGCTGCTCTGATAGGTGGTGCTCCGGCCGACCATCCGGAGATGTTGGCGTTGCTTAATCCGATGACTTATCTGGATGTGAAGGATCCGAAGTTCTTAGTGATTCATGGAGATGCCGACACGGTAGTGCCTAATTGCCAGAGTATTTATTTCTCTGATGCATTGAAAGCAAAGGGCTTGTTGGAGGAGTTTATCTCGGTTCCGGGCGGTCAGCACGGTCCGGTGACTTTCAATGAGGCTACTTTCAAAAAGATGACAGAATTCTTTGTGAAGCAAAGCAAATAGGGGCATCATTACACTTTTTAGTCGGAGTTTCTGTTGGTTCTTTCATTTATGTTTTTATATTTGTAAGCGTATGCTAATAATAACCATTTATCAGATGTAATTATGACACAGAGAATGCGCTTGCTTTTATTACTTTTTGTAGGCATCCAGTTTGTTACGTTGGCCCGTGCCGAAAATTATCCTTACCGGAGTGATGTGCTTTGGGTAACTGTGCCCGACAAGGCCGATTGGCTCTACCAAACAGGGGAGAAAGCTAAGGTGGAAATACAGTTTTACAAATATGGCATTCCGAGAGATGTGGAGGTGAGTTATGAGCTGGGATATGACATGCTGCCTGCTCATGACAAGGGAAAGTTGGTACTGAAAAATGGTAGAGGGGTCATTGCGTTGGGTACGATGAAGGAGCCCGGATTTTTGGATTGCAGGCTGACTGCTGTGGCTGATGGCAAGACGTACAAACATCATGTGAAGGTGGGATTCTCACCCGAGAAGCTGAAACCGTATACTCAATTGCCGGCCGATTTTACGGAGTTCTGGAAAAAGGCTAAGGAGGAACTGGATCAGTATCCGCTGACGTTTACCATGAAGAAAGTAGAAAAGTACAGTTCGGATGAGGTGAATTGTTACTTGGTAAAGCTGTATGTGAATAACAAGAAGCAGGCGGTATACGGTTATCTTACCATGCCGGTGAAGCCCGGTAAGTATCCGGTGGTAATTTGTCCGCCGGGTGCCGGAATCAAGACAATCAAAGAACCCATGAAACGTATTTATTATGCTCAGAATGGTTTAATACGCCTGGAGATGGAGATTCATGGATTGAATCCTGAGATGAGTGAGGATGATTTTACTGAGGTGAGCCGCGCTTTCAACGGGGCGGAGAATGGGTATCTGACCAATAACCTGGACGATAAAGATAATTATTATATGAAGCGGGTGTATCTGGCTTGTGTGCGTGCGGTTGATTTCCTGACTTCGCTACCCGAATGGGATGGAAAGAATGTGATTGCTCAAGGTGGTAGTCAGGGAGGTGCACTGGCGCTTGTAACGGCGGGACTGGATGAGCGTGTAACGGCGTGTGTGGCCAATCATCCGGCTCTGAGTGACATGGCGGGCTACCTGTGGGGTACCGGAGGGTATCCGCATTTTAACCGCATGAGAAACATGCTGACTCCGGAAAAGGTGAAGACGCTGGCTTATTATGATGTGGTGAACTTTGCACGATTTGTTCGTTGCAACACGTATCTCACCTGGGGATTTAATGATGATGTGTGTCCGCCCACAACCAGTTATCGGGTGTACAACCTGATTCAGGCACCCAAGGAGGCTTTGATTACTCCCATTAATGAACACTGGACATCTGATGATACGGAATATGGGCACATGCTTTGGATAAAAAAGCAGGTGAAGTGATTGATGTTTAGTTTGCGGAAATGAGACAGGTTAAGTGCTGAATGTAATAGGAGGACGCAAATAGCCAGAAGTCGATACGTTTTATTCATAACGTTCGCTTCTGGCTTGTAATTGTAAAAAAGTGGCAGAGTGAATGAAGCTTTTTAATGCTTATCGGTACTCTTTACCGTCGACTCCGAAGATAGGAGTGGCGGCTTTTTGCTGACTACGATAGTATTGTACGGCACTGTCATTCATTCGTGGATAAAAATTTTGTAACATCATAATTATTTCGGATCCTGCCAAAAGGGTGGGGCCATAACCGTGAGCTGCATAGACATTGACTGGGCGATAGTAATAATATGCCGGGTCAAAAGCCATACCTGTGCCGACGCAAGTCCCCTTTACCTGACCTTTTTCACTAATGCATGATGCAACTGCACTCCATCCCAGCTGGGCTACGGGACCGTATGATATGGGGTTAAGCCAGCCTTGGTTGATGCCGTGGGCAATGCAATAGACAAAGATGGCGGTGGCGGACGTCTCTAGGTAGGAGTCGTTACGGTCCAGCAGCTGATGCCAGAATCCTTCACTTGATTGACAGGAGGCAATGCCTTTGACGTGCTCACGATATTGCTGTAGCACTTCGTTTCGATCAGGGTGCCCGGCTGGTAATACATCGAGTACTTCGGTCAGCGTGAGTAACGCCCAGCCGTTGGCTCGCCCCCAGTGGAAAGCAGGATGCGTATCGGCTTCTTCTACCCAGCCATGCATGTAGAGTTTTTTTTCCGGAACAAACATGCGGTTGCTAAACTGACGAATCTGTTTCACTGCTTCATCAAAATAGCGATTTTCGCCTGTTAAGGAGCCCATTTGTGCAATAGCAGGAATGGCCATATACATGTCATCAAGCCATAGTGTGTTGGCTTGGGGCCGCATACGGGCAAAGGTGCCATCAGACAGTCGATGCTCTTTGTGTTCAATAAATTGTATGTAATTGGAAATGATACTACTGAAATCGACTTCAGGGGCCAGCCTACGGGCTTTGATGAAGGCTGCACACATGGAACCAGCATCATCAAGCGCTTCGGGGTGCAAGAGCTGTTTCATCTGTTTGTCAATTACTCCTTGGTCTTTCATCAGCTGCTCGAAACGGGGGGCTTCACGTGCCAGAAAACTGAGTCTGTCTGTTACGTAACGAATATAACGGACATCTCCGGTTGCCTGGGCAGCTTTCAACATGCCCGAATAAGTAACTCCCCATTCGTAGCTTGCCAGACGGAAATCGCCATGCTCGAGCCGCGTAGTTCTCCCTGAGCCGGCTACCCGCATGGGGGTAGCCGTTTCGAGGTAGCTTAGTATCTGGTCCAGTGAGGCTTTAATTTCTTCTTTATTCCACTCCTTGTAGGGAATGACGTGTTGAGGGACCAACAGGTGTAATGCCGTGTTTGAGTCGTTGAGTTCTGGATGTCCCTTAGGAGGTTGCTGGCACGAACCCAGTGCGAAGCTCATCAGGCATGCACCTGTCCAAAAGCTTATTTTATTCATACGTGCGATTGGTATTGGTTAATAGCCCGGGTTTTGTTGTGCTTTCTTTTCATCAGCCGTCAGAGCTTTGCCCTCTTTCTGGATAATGTCCAGATAGGTTTGCGGGATAGGACGCAGACTGTGGTAACTCTGAATATTAGGTGCTGCATCTTTATTGAATGCTTTGGCACGTTTTACCAGGGTTTGTGTGCGTGCCAGATCTTCCCAACGTACAAATTCTCCACACATTTCACGAGTTTTTTCGTTGAGGAGGAAGCACATAGCTACGTCATATGCCGAACTCACACCGAGTTTTTCGCAAACAGAGCGGTCTTCGGCAGGCAAGTTGGCTATGGAAGTAATATCAGTTACGGTTAGTACTGAAGCTTGTGAGTTGAGGGTGCCTGCAGCTACGTTGTTTGACTCGTAGTAGGAGTTACGGTTGCAGTAGGTTCCTTTACCCGCTACGGCAGTGTAAACAGACCAACCGAGTGCATTTTCGTTCCAGGCACCGCCTCCGTCGATATAGTTAGCACGATCTTCACCGGCTTTCCATTGGGCACGTGTGCGTAGTGGAGTGATGTATTTCAGCGCTTCGGTGTACTCTCCCTTACGGATATATGCTTCGGCAATGAAGAGGTAATCTTCTGCTGAACGAGCAAGAATTCCGTCACGATAACCTTGTTCTTGTGATACGGTTTTACGAGAACCATCCATATACTTACTTAACGGAGCATAATATTTAAGGTAGGTGTCACCTTCCATGGGATTACTTGTTTCATTGCTACCCGAAGGATAGATAGCAAATGTGGTAGGCACCAGTTTACCGGTCTCTGCATCTTTCACGCTTTCTTTGTTCCATATTTCGGCAAAACGATTATCGCCCGGTTGGTTGAGAATAAACATTAAACCACGATCGCCCGCTACATATGTATCATTTGTCCCGGTAGTCGAAGCTTTGGTACAGTTGAATTTAGTGCGGAATGATTTCCATAAACGGGAATCATTCAGGTGATTAAACACGTTATACGTATAGTAGCTGGTACGCAAGCGTTGGTATTCGCGTCCGCCGGATATATCTCGTGCCATTCCTGGCAAATCACGATATATATTCAGAAAATACAGATGTTGTGGGTTGCCGTATTTGCCTTGTGTGGCATCTGCCGAAGTAAACTGAGCTGCCAGTACAACTTCAGAGAGTTTCTCGTTGCTTCCGTCGGGTGTGGTATAGGCCCAAAGCTCATGGAAATTAGTTGCCAGCGGATGATCGGTGATTACTTCTGAAGCATATTTAATGACATTGTCCAAGTCGGCACTTTGGGTACTTGCATTCCAACTGTCATTTATTTCGGATGCACGCCACAGATAGGCCTTGGCCAAGAAATGTGCGGCAGCCGACTGAGTTAATTTACCTTCAACAGATTCTGTTTCGGGTAATTTTGCATAAGCTTCGAGTAGATCGGCAATTACCTGGTCCATTACTTCTTGTGATGTGGCACGAGTGAACTCGAGTTCCACACTGGTAGAAGGTTCCAGCTTGATAGGTACCCCCCCGTATTGACGTAGTAGTTTAAAGTAATTGAAACCACGTATGAAATGAGCTGTTCCCAATGCTTCATTTTTTTTGCTTCCAGTATAAGTTTCGCACTTTTTTATCAACGTGTTGGCGGTGGCAATACCGGCATACATATTATCCCAAACGTCGTATGCATGGGTGGTGTTGATGTTCACAACCGGAATGTCAGAACTGAGACTCGAGATATATGAGTTCCACATGGCATTGGATCCGTCACCACCTACAATGAATTCGTCGGTTCCGTAATTTGTTGTTGAGAAGCCCCATTCGAAAGCGAAATGATAGCGTAAGTTGTAATAGATACCTGTCATGAGTGATTCTACTCCTTCGTCAGTATCAAAGTATTCGGTGTTTTGATCTGTTGTGAGCTTTTCATCGAGAAAATCGCTGCATGAAGTGATTACCGGTAATGTTAGACTGCCCGCCAACATGCAAAATAGTATGTTTTTATTTAGTTTCATTTTTAGTAAATTTAAAGGTTATCAAAAGGTTACGTTCAAACCAAAAGTAAGGCCCGAATTATACGTATTACTATAAGTATCCATATCGATAAAGTCGATGTGACTGAAAACCATGCCGGGGTTCTTGCATTGAGCATAGAGTTTCAGATTAGAAAGTCCTGTACCTTTGAGCATCTTTCCCGGGAATGTATAACCGAGTGAGATGTTTCGTATCTTAAGATAGGAGCCATTCTTGAAGCCAAGCACATAGTAATAAGCGTCTTTGCCACCTTCGTCGAATATGGGTTTCTGGTATTCGGCATTCTTGTTATTCTCGTTGTAGTAATCATAACTGCGTACGTTGTAACGTCCACCTACCCATACGCCTCCGGTATTGTATGTATAATCCATACGTCCGTAAAGTTGTATGCCTAGTTCCCAACCTTTATAGGTGATATTGGAACCAATACCAAGAGTCCACCTAGGATCTGTGTGACCAATAATCTTGCGATCATCGTTGGCGTCAATCTTGTAATCATCGTTCTGATCAGCCGGTCGTGACATACCTACTTGGAAGTTATGGCCGTTAGCATTGAATTTAGCCATTTCTGCAGCATCCTCTTCTTTCCAGATTCCTGCCGATTCATAATCGTAAATAACGTTTACAGATTCACCGATAAACCATCCGTTGCTGATATCGTCTTGCTTTCCATTAGCTAATGACACGATTTCATTTTTTGTGTAAGCGGCGTTGAGGCCTATATTCCATTCGAGATCGCGTGTTTTTATCGGAACCAGATTGAGAGTCAGATCATAACCAAAGTTTTTGGTTTCACCGATATTATTGTAGGTAGCCATGTATCCTGTTAAAGATGGAATGCTTTGAAGCATAAGTAGATCACTGGTGTGCGATGTATAAATATCGAAAATACCACTGACGCGTCCGTTAAGGAATCCGAAATCGAGCCCGAGGTTCCATTGTTTGGTCTTTTCCCATCCTAATTTCTGGTTGGCCAATGTAATAGCTCCGTCGGCCAGTTGTGATTCATAACCTACGTAGCCTGCGGTTGGCGAACTGCCGAAAGGGTAGAAGAGGCTGGCAATAGCGCCTTTGGTAGAATAGGGAGCGATGGCGGAATTACCGGTTACACCGTAACCCAGGCGGAGTTTCAGTTGACTAATCCACGGAAGTTCTTTGAGAAACTCTTCTTGATCTATGCGCCAGCCTAGAGCCACAGAGGGAAAAGTTGACCATTTGTATCCTTCAGCTAACTGTGAGGCACCATCACGGCGTACGGAAGCGGTAAGCATGTAGCGTCCGTTGTAGGTGTAGTTGATGCGACCCATGTAAGAGAGGAGTTGCTTTTCTGTAAGCGAAGAATCCCAGCTTTTGAGAGCGCTGATATTTGTAGTGCTCAGTGCATTCCATAGCGAACTTGATAAAGGAATGCCTTCGGCTGCCATGTAGTTCGATTCATATTCGTATTGAGTGGCTGTTTGCAAAAGAGTAAATCCGAAATCGTGCTTACCGATGCTTTTGTTGTAGTAAAGCAAATTATCGAGTGTCCATGAAAAGTCTGTGCTTTTGGTTAGCGAGGCATAGTTTACACCTTCACGGTTTACACTTTCAGCATCGTTAAACATACCGCGACGGTAGTAACGGAAATCAGGACCGAAATTCACCTTATAAGACAATCCTTCGAGGGGCTTCCATATTTTGCCAAGGTTGAACTGCGCATAGAAACTTCCTAAAGCACGGAATACTTTACGCTCATCTTTGGAATACTGCCATTCGTCGACAACGGTTTTGATCTTGGAATCGGCTCCCGGATATTCGATGCGGTTTCCTTCATCATCGTAGGGAACAGCATAAACTAAGTTGCGTGTGGCAGCGGCATAGGCACTGTTGGGACCAGAAGTTGTTCCTCCGTCATTGGACATTCCGTAGTTTTGTATACTGTAAGTCGCGTTTACGGTGGCACCCAATGATAGCCAGTTGGTTAGTTTGAGGTCGTTGCTCACTTTGGCTGTGTAGCGGTTGTAATCTTGCCCTTTGATGGTACCTTTGTTGTTCAGCCATCCGAATGATACATACGACTGGTTTTTCTCGTTACCACCCGATCCGCTGACTGTATGTTCTGTAGTGATTCCGGTCTGTGTCACATATTTAGTCCAGTCTGTCGTACTGACTTTGGAGCCGTCCCACGTTCCTCCTGACCAACCTTTCATGATATTTTTCCAAGCATACGGATCATTATCACCATTAAAAATAGCTTTATCGTTTGCCTGAGTAGGCTGATCTCCTCTTGGGTAAACGGATGAATCTCTGTAGTAATAAGCCCAACGGCGCCATTCAAGATATTCGCCTGCCGACATCCACGTGGTACGATCTTTAATTTCGTCAATTGATACGGAACCACTGTAATTAACAGTGAAACGTCCGTCTTTTCCTTTTTTGGTGGTTATAAGAACAACACCGTTGGCTCCACGTGAACCGTAAATAGCAGTAGCAGAGGCATCTTTTAGGATTTCCACAGATTCGATGTCTGATGGATTGAGTGATTCGAGTACACCTCCACGTGAGTTGGAAAGTCCGTTGAGATCCTCTTCAGGTGTTTTACCAACGGTACCATTCAAAGGTACACCGTCTACTACGTAAAGTGGAGAACTGGAAGCTGTTAGTGAACGTGTACCCCGAATAAATACATCGCCCATTTCACCAGGGCGATCACTTGTGCGAATATCTACTCCGGCTGCTTTACCCTGCATGGCTTCAAATGCATTGGATACTGGTCGGGCAGAAAGCTCTTTGTCGCCGATGCTGACCATAGCACCTGTTACATCTGATTTCTTTTGAGTACCGTAACCAACGACTACTACTTCGTCAATCATCTCGGTATTCTCTTTTAATATGATTTTCTTTTCACTTTTTCCGTCAATAGTGACTAGGCTCTCAGTATATCCTACATAGAATACACGGAGTACATCGCCTGTCTGTGCCTGGATAGTGAAATTTCCATCCATATCGGTGATGGTTCCGTTTTGGGTACCGTTGACCATGACAGTGGCACCGATCATGGGTTCGCTACGTTCGTCGACAACGGAACCTCGTATGGTTCTTTGTTGTGCATGTAGCACAAAGACGAAAGAAGAGATGAAAAGGAATAAGGTGAATGCCATTCCTCGTGTGCATGTAGCACAACTAGTTTTGCTTTTTTTCCTGTTTTTCATGATTAAAAGGTTTTGTTTTCCACAAGATTAATTATTTGTATCGCTACACGACAAAATTACTAAGAGGTACAGGGATGGAAATGAAATTCAGTTCAGAATGATGTAAACGAGTGCACATAAAAATATTTTAGGAGAAATATTTCTATATTTGTCTGCAAATACTAAAACACACGTCTCGCATGAGGAAGCTAACCTTTTATCTGATAGTATGCGGATTTTCTTTATCCTGCTCTTTAATTTATGCCGATGGGTTCAACTTTTCGCAGATTAGTTCACGAAACGGGCTATCGCAAAATACCGTACGTGCCATTGCAACTGATAAAAATGGATTTATTTGGGCCGGTACACTTGACGGACTAAACCGTTATGATGGGTATAATATTCGTTCTTATCAATCACAGATCAGTAACCCTAATTCACTTGCTGATCACCGGATACGTGAACTGTTTGTTGACAGGGACGGACTACTGTGGGTGAAAACATACAAAGATGAATATAGCTGCTATAATCCGTTGACCGACTCCTTCATTCAACTGAGTGATGAGAAGGGGGTACCGCTTACGTATGCATGCTTGCATGAATCGGTGCGAGGGGAAATTTGGCTTTGGGGCTCAAACAACGGAGTGATACGAATACGCAAATGTAACGGAGGAAAGTTTCTACAGGAACGTATGTTAATGAAAAATCAAAAAAACGGGAGCAATTCTTTTCTATTTGAAGATTCGAAAGGAATAATCTGGTTAGGTGGAGAACATGGCCTGAAGATGGTGGTTCCCGGTAGGAGGCCGGTAGATTATGGTAGCCGTAAAAAGTACACGTTTACCAAGGCGGTAGAGGTAAATGGAAAAGTGTACTTTACAACGAAAGAATCAATCATTCTTATATATGATATGCAGACTCATCGTTTTCGCGAAGTGCTATGCAAACAATCGGCTGTTTTTTTTAATATGGCAGTTTTGGAAGGTTCTAATTTATTGTTGATAACTCAAAACAGGGGCTTACTTATTTATAATACAGAGAAGAAAGTGTTTGTTGATGTTCCTTTGAATAGTGACAAACAATTAAAGGGTGATTTGAGATTGGCTACTGACAGGAAGCATGGAATATGGTTATACAATTATTCGGGAATGGTGTGGTATTACAACCCACGGCGACATTCATGGAAGAAAATGAGATTATTTCCAGAGGAGATTGCACGTGTGGTGGATTTAGAACGCTATACTGTGTTTATGGATACGGAGGGGCTGGTATGGATTACGACCTACGGTAATGGTTTGTTTTGTTACGATGAACGTACGGATAAGTTAAGCCATTACCGCAATACGACTGATGCTAGCAGTTTGCCTTCGGATTATTTGCTTTGTGTAACAGAAGATCGATATGGGAATTTGTGGGTGGGTAGCGAGTATGCTGGAATCATTCGTATTGTAAAGACTCCCTCATATATTCGCTACGTGAGACCGGAACCTACTTCGATTATTGGGAAAACGAATAACGTAAGGGCGCTTTGCGAAAGTTCACGAAAAGAAATATGGGTAGGAACGAAAAATGGTAGTTTGTATGTGTATGATGCCATGTTGACAAAAGCCCGTTGCATTGGCGAAGGAGTGAATCCGTATACAATGGTGGAGGATGCACGACAACGAATGTGGGTGGGGACTAAAGGAAACGGAGTTTATGTGTATGATGTGAATACGGGTAGGGAACTGGCGCATTTCAAACATCGCGAGAAAGATAATTCGTCGTTGAGTAACGATGTCGTTTTTCATATTCTGAAAGATAGCGAAAACCGTTTGTGGATAGGTTCTTTCGGTGGAGGATTGAATCTTGTACAAGAAAGTGGTGGGCAGATTTCCTTCAAAAGATTTATTCAATCAATGGGTGATAAAAGTCTAATAAGGTGTTTGCATCAGGACCGAAGCGGAATGATATGGGCTGGAAGCAGCGACGGACTGATTTCTTTTGATCCGGAAAAGATACTCAAAAACAAAAATGCATTTGTGTGTTACAGGAAGGATCTGAAACAGGCATATTCACTGAGCAGTAATGACATTAAAACAATATACGAGGATAGTGAAGGGACGTTGTGGATAGGAACAGCAGGAGGTGGACTGAACAAATTACTTCACGAAGCAGGCGCGCTTAGATTCAAGTCGTTTACTGTTGTTAACGGGATGGTAGATAATTATGTACTAGGAATTCTGGAACACAAAAATGATTTATGGATAAGCAGTGAGAACGGCTTGTCGCGCTTTAATAAAAAACAGGAAACGGTAGTAACATATCAGTTTGCAGAAAAACCGTACGGAAACATATTCAATGAGGGGGCATATTATCATTGCAAAGAGGGAACAATGTTGTGGGGAGGTCTGGACGGAATGCTTGTGTTTAATCCTGATAAGTTTGTGCCAGATAAAAAGGTTCCGGATGTGTTGATAACCCGGTTGCAGGTTGATGGTGTTGACTGGAATACGTTGAAACCAAGCCCAGAAGCTCCTTCTGTAACGTACACAAATAGAGTGGAATTGAACTATCTACAAAATAGTTTATCCATTGATTTTGCTACGCTTTCACTGAAGAAGCCTGGTAATAATATGTATACTTATTTTCTGGAAAACTATGATAGGAAATGGAGTGCTCCAACACATGAAAACTCTGTAGCTTACAAAAATCTTCCACCAGGTTCTTATATGTTTCGGGTAAAGGGTGCTAATGCGGACGGAGTATGGAATGAGGTTGAAACTTCGTTGGAATTAGTCATTTTGCCTCCTTTCTGGAAGTCGACACTCGCTTATTTCATTTATATCTTGATTACTTGTGGCTTGTTTTACTTGACTTTACGTTTGGTTATGAAATTTAATCGTCTGAATAATGCTGTTGAGGTAGAGAAGCAACTAACGAACCATAAACTGAGATTTTTTACGAACATCTCACATGAATTTCGTACTCCACTAACATTGATAAGGGGAGCTGTGGAAAATTTGAATGGTTATAGTGGCTTACCTTCTTCTATGGAAAAACAATTGTGTATCTTAAATCGTAATTCAATGAATTTGACGAGATTGATTGATCAACTGCTCGAATTCAGAAAGCTACAAAACGATATGCGTAAATTGGATCTGGAGGAGACGGATATGGTGGAGTTTGCCCACGATATTTACACCGGCTTTCAGGAATTAGCCAATCAGAAAAATATTAATTATCTATTTATAACAGAAGTGGATTCATTATGTATTTTTCTAGACAGGAAGAAGTGTGATAAAATTTTATATAATTTACTGTCGAATGCATTTAAATTTACACCTCGTGGTGGAAGAATAGAATTAGTGTTGAGATACGATAAGGGAACCGATTCTTGTGTTATTTCTGTTAAGGATAATGGAGTGGGCATTCCAAAAGAAAAACAAGATTTGTTGTTTAGCCGTTTTGCACAAATCAATTTTTCTTCCTCGGGTACAGGTATTGGATTGTCTCTTGTTAAGGAGTTTGTGGAAGTTCACAAAGGTAAGGTGAGTTATGATAGTAACATAGATGGAGGGTCTGTTTTTACTGTGATATTGTCTGCAAGAAGAGATGTTTACGAAGGTGAAAATTTTCTTAAATCATCGGATTCACCAATGTTAGAAGTTGCAAAAGAAGAATTGTCCGGACCGATAGGTAAAATTGTTGTTAATGGCTTGATTCCTCCTGAAGATCCTGGTTTGGCAATGGCTGGAAAAGTGCCTGCAGGATACCGCTTACTAATTATTGATGACAATGACGATATACGTAGCTTTTTGCAAGATGCTTTTGCCAATTATATGGAGGTAGATGTGGCTGAAGATGGTGAGAATGGTCTAAATAAAGCGATAGAAAATAATCCTGATCTGATAATTTGTGATGTGATGATGCCCGTAATGGATGGATTTGAAGTAACTAGGAGGTTAAAAAGTGAGTTTCATACCTGTCACATACCCATTGTATTGCTTACGGCTCATTCGTCACCAGAACACCAGTTGGAAGGTATTGAGAGTGGGGCGGATGCTTACATAACTAAACCTTTCAGTCTGAAATATCTTGTGAAGCGAGTGATGAAACTTATTGAACAGCGAGAACAACTAAAGAGACGTTTTTCTAAAGATTTCGTGATTGATGGTAGTTTAGTTGCTATTACCGATCGAGATCAAGACTTTATGGAACGCATTGAAAAGATTCTTGAAGATAATTACAAGGATGAGCATTTTACTATTGATCGCTTTGTGGAATTAGCAGACATGAAACGTACGCTGTTCTTTAAGAAAGTTAAGGGGATTACAGGTTTTTCCCCTAATGAGCTGATTAAATTAAAAAGGCTTAATGAAAGTGCAGTCTTGTTAAGGCAAGGTAATTGGACTGTCTCGGAGGTTTCTTATAAAGTAGGTTTTGATGATCCTTATTATTTTAGCAAATGTTTTAAAGCGCACTTTAATTGTACCCCATCACGGTTTAAACAAGGTGATTATTGATTAAAACTGGTGATACATCTATAATAAAAAAGCTCCCCACACGGAAAAACCGGTGGGGAGCTTTCTCTTTATAGATGTTTTTTTATTTCTTATAGTATTTCATTGCTTCGGGAATGAGCTTCTGAATGTTGCTTACCCGGGTAGCATCTGAAGGGTGCGTACTCATAAACTCAGGTACTTTTTGTGTCCCTTGTGCAGACATGCGTTGCCAAAAGGATACGGCAGCTTGCGGGTTGTAACCGGCCAAGGCAGTGAAGATCAGGCCTATTTGGTCGGCTTCGTTTTCGTTGGAACGCGAATAAGGGAGCATGACACCATATTGCGCCCCCAATCCATACACTGTTTGAGCTAGCTGCCTGGTTTGTGTCGTTTTACCGCTCAGGATCACATCGAGTGCCTGTCCGCCATATTGCATGACCATTTGCTGGCTGAGTCTTTCTGCTGAATGTTTGGCTACGGCATGTGCCACTTCGTGTCCCAGAACCACTGCCAACCCTTCTTCCGTTTGAGTAATGGGTAAGATGCCTTCGTTGACTACAATTTTACCTCCGGGCAAGCAGAATGCATTGGCTTCTGGGTTTTTGACGAGTTTGAAGGTCCAAGCAAATCCACTTATGTCAGCCTGGCGACCTTGTGATGTGAGATAGGTCTCTACTGCGCTGGCTATTTTCTTACCTACACGTACTACCATTTCGGTATTTCTCTTGTCGGTAGAAAGGGTGGCTGTTTTCATGTAGTCGGTGTAGCTTTGTTCACTCAGGCTCATTACCTGCTCGTCAGATACCAGCATGAGTTGCTTACGTCCTGTAAGTGCAACGCTGCTACAACTGCTGAGGATGGCACAACTTGCTAGCAGGCACATCCATTGAATTCTGTCTTTTTTCATCGCTAAAGGTTGTTTTTTGCAAATATATATTTTTTAATAAAGATACAAAAAAAA
>Ga0194136_1000912_pt1 | contig 14823 bp, 13 predicted proteins | sample TARM_MetaG_T3A_1_FD_134023 | JGI IMG/M metagenome (GOLD analysis project Ga0194136, IMG submission 134023) | Freshwater microbial communities from Pennsylvania, USA, analyzing microbe dynamics in response to fracking - TARM_MetaG_T3A_14 (version 2) | ecosystem: Environmental > Aquatic >...
GACGTATGTTTAACTCACTACATGCTCAATTTGAGGAGCGTTCAAAAATGAGTACTGTAGAAAGAGAGAACCATATTTATAAAAATTATACAGCATTAAAAAATGAATGGAATAATGAAAATGCAATGTCCATCATGTAACTCAATACATGACCGAGATATAAATGCAGCCATAAATATATTAAATGAAGGTTTAGCCTTGATATAGAGGGAAGGTATGTCCCACAAAGCTTGGTCAATTTATTCCCATTAGGAAATATTACCCAAGAATCTCACATGAGAAATTTTATTCAGTAATGAATAAATACTAAAGTGACAACTTATTATATGCTTTAGTAACAATAATATAGTGAAAAGGAGGAGAAACATGAAAAAAATCAAAAAACATGCTAAATTAATTGCTATTTTATTTGTTTTATTCTTAGTTTTATTTAAGATTGGAGTAGATAAAGTACATGATGTATTAGTAGAAGAAAAAGAATATACAGAATTCTTAAAAATGGTTGAAAGTGAAGAAGTCCAGAAAGTAACAATAGATTTTAAGGAGGAGAAATTTGAGTTTGAGGATAAAGAAGAAGTTAAATATGAAACTGACAATCCTAAAACTGAAGACTTTAAAGAATTTCTTTTGACTAACAATATTGAAGTAGACACAACTAATTCAGAATCTTTTCAAGAAATGTTAGGTTGGGGAAGACTTTTGTTGATAATTATCTTTTTCTTATTTATTATCAAGAAAATAAGTCCTGACGTTTTACAAAAGAAAGATTTGTTAGTTTACACAAAACCAAAAGTGTCTTTTCAAGATATTGCAGGTAATGATGAAGCTAAAGAAGATATGCAGTTTATGATAGAGTTCTTAAAGAACCCAAAATCATATGAAGCTTTAGGAGCTAAATTGCCTAAGGGCGTTGTTTTTTATGGACCACCAGGAACAGGGAAAACATTGACAGCTAAAGCACTTGCTGGGGAAGCTGGAGTTCCCTTCTTTTCTACTTCAGGATCTGACTTCATTGAAATGTATGCAGGGTTAGGTGCTAGAAGAGTAAGAGATCTTTATAAAAGTGCAAGAGAACATTCTCCATGTATCGTTTTTATTGATGAAATTGATTCAGTAGGAACAAATAGGGGTGGTGGGAATGGATATAATACTGAAAAAGACCAAACTATTAATTCATTACTTTCTGAATTAGATGGTTTTAGTACTAGCAATCCTGTTATTACTATAGTAGCAACAAATAGAATTGATGACCTAGACAAAGCTTTAATTAGACCTGGTAGATTTGATAAACATATAGCAATCAATCTTCCTGATAAGAATGATAGACTTAAGATTTTGAAGGTTCACTCTAGAAACAAACCACTAAATCAAAATGTTAATCTTAAAACAATTGCAAATATGACTATTGGGTTTTCTGGGGCATCCTTGGAAGCTCTCATGAATGAGGCTGCTATTATTGCTGGAAATGAAAAATCTTTTAGTATCTCAGAAAAACATATTGACGACGCTTACTATAAAATGATAATGGGTGGACATAAAAAGAAAAATAAAAATGAAAATCTTGAAGAATTAACTCTTATAGCATATCATGAAGCTGGACATGCTCTATCTTCTAAATTGCTTACAGATAATGAAGTACCAAAAGTTACTATTATCCCTTCTACCACTGGAGCAGGCGGAGTTACCTTTAGAATCCCTAAAGAAAACAATCTTATGACTAAAAAAGAAATGCTTAATAACATTAAAGTTTTATATGCAGGGAGAGCTGCTGAATATATATTAAAAGGGAATAATGATGAAGTAACAAATGGAGCTTCTCAAGATATTAAACAAGCTTCTAATCTTATCAAACATTATTTTGCTCATTATGGATTAAGTGAAGAGTTTGGAATGCTAGAAATATCTGATGAAAAAGTGTTTTTTAAAGAATCTATTTCTCTTTCTAAAAGATTATATAATGAAACAGTTGAGTTAATGGAAACACACAAAGATAAGCTAGATAAAATTGCACAAGCCTTATTAAAAGAAGAAACTATTAATGAAAAACGGTTAGAAGAGCTAATTAATGACAATCAGAAATGAAGAGAAAACTAAAAGCATATATCTAGTTCTTTCTCATAGTGGAACATTAACTTCAAAATTCCTTAAGATAATGACTAAAAATGAATATACACATGTTTCTATATCTTTAGATAAAGACCTTAATCATATGTACTCTTTTGCTAGAATTTATGAGCATTTTCCTCTTCCCGGAGGATTTGTAAAAGAAAATGCAGAAAACAATCCTGTCTCTCTTAAAACTAACTGTTCTATTTACGAATTAAAGGTAGATAAGCTAACTTACGAAAAAATAAATAGTCAAATAAATTCATTCTTGAAAGAGAAGAATATATACACTTACAATATGATTGGGTTAGCTGGAGCTTACTTTGGGCTGCCTATAGAAAGGAAAACAAGTTTTTTCTGCTCTCAATTCATTGATAAACTCTTGAAAGATAACGGAGTAAACCTTACGAACAAACCATCAGGTCTTGTAAAGCCTCAAGACTTTGCAAAAAGTAAAAAACTTGTGAAAGTATATGAAGGAAATATATATGGTTACAAAAAAGAAACTACTATTCTAATTTAGGTAAAAAAGAACATTCAGTTTGAATGAATGTTCCTTTTGCCCTTTTTTGTAAATAACTTGATATTAAAACATAGAAATTTTTTTAAAAAAAGTTGAATAAAAAGGTTGACAAATGAATAAGATTATGGTATAGTGAAAATGTAAGGTGAAATAAAAAAATAAATCACCAAACATTATCATAAATTTATAAAAAAAACAGGAGGGTATTTTTATGAAAAACTTAACAAAAAAACAAAAAACTATTATTGGAATTGCTTTAACTGCTTTACTTGCTACTGTAGGTGTTATTGCTACTATCTTATCTCTAGATAAAGGATTTGAAAATGCTGAGCAAGAGGAAGTACAAGACCCAATTGAGCTTAATCTTACTCTAGACTACAAAGAGGACCCGAAAGATGAATATGTAATCAATCTTGATGAAAATGAATTTACTGTAATTACTAATGAGGTTACTCCTGAAATTGACACTTCTAATATTGGAGAAACTAAACACACTGTTAATGTTAATGAAGAAGAGATCTCTTTAACTGTTACTGTAAAAGACAACCGAGAATTAACACTATCCGGAGAAACTGAGTTTACTGTTGAAACTGAGATTTCTAAAGAAGACTTAGAAAAAATGATTCTTGATAGTTTCACTGAAGAAAATGTTGAAGAAGGAAATAAAATTGATTTTTCTTTTGACTACCCAGAAAACTTTGACTTAGAAAAAGAAGACTCTTATGAAGTAACTTTGCTTGCTGAGTTTTCTAATAATCCAAAAAATAAAACTAATGAAACTATTACTGTTATAGTTCAAACCCATGAAGAAGAACAGGAAGAAAAAGAAGATAGCCAAGATGACAAAGAAACTTCATCTAACTTAAACTCTTCTGACTCAAATGATTCTGGAAACTCTGGATCTTCTGATTCAAATGTTTCTGGGAACTCTGGATCTTCTAACAGTACAGCAAGTAAACCAGCTCCTAAAGCAGAACCTAACCCAGCTCCTAAAGCAGAACCCAAACCGGCTCCGAAACCTGAGCCAAAGCCTGCTCCGAAACCTGAACCTAAACCAGCTCCGAAACCTGAACCTAAACCAGCTCCGAAACCTGAACCTAAACCAGCTCCTAAACCGGAAGTAAATGTGCCTTCAGGGATTCCAAGTGGTGCAACCTTTGTAGAAAAAACAGGTTCCGAATATGGATTTTTATACTCAAAGAAACTTTCTGGAAGTGCAAGTTTATCAAAAATTATAGTTGATACAAATTATTCATATGTTGCTTTCGTTGGTGTTGATATGAATGGAGAAAGATTTATATTAACTTATAATGGATCCTCTTTTTCTTACTCGTTTTTCATCCCAGATTTAAATGATGAAGACAAACAACAAATTAGTGACATTGGAAATCAATTTCTTAATGCTTATGGTCTTTAATATTTCAACATTTCATTAACCATAAATCAATTATAATACAAAAAGCGCTCTATGTCAACCTTTTTTGACAAGTTATTATAATAAAATAATTAAATTATGAAGGCATACTAAGTAAACTAATGTTACTTGGTGTGCTTTTTGTTTTGTTAAATATACCTTATCATATAAGCTTAGATAAGTAAACCCATTAGATGATGTTTTTTCATAATTTATATATTCATAATCTTCTATCAATAAATTAATAGAAAAAGGTTAACTCAGTTGACAAAAACTCCCTTGTATCTTGTACAAATTTGTATCTTGTACAAATAAAATAATCAAATTCATATTCTGTTCTCTTTATTATGCTAACATATTTGGTATAATATTTTAGAAAAATTAAGAAATTAAATAAGGAGGATAATATGAAATTAAATTTTGACGAATCTAAGTTTACAACAGATTATAGTTTTTCTTCACCACGTAGTTTAATCAGAACTCTATCTGATTCTTTTAGCAAGCAATTCTGTGATAAGAAAGAAGCAATCAAGCACGCTGCAAAAGAGACAGAAGGGAGATGTTTATATTGTGGGAAACCATTATATTCACTAAAAGGGAACAGCAGTACACCCGTTTTCTCAAACATTATCCATTATGACCATATTTACCCAGCTTCTAAATTAAATCTCTTTGAGGTCGGCAATGTGGCCCTCTCCTGTGAAACTTGCAATTTAGCAAAGTCTAATAGGCTCCCTATGGATTACTATGATATAAGGCGAGCAGAAGGTGGTTCACTTTTAATTTATGAAAGAGAAGAATTTGAGAAGTTTTTAGATAAAATGACAAAACCATATCAAGAAAAGTGGCCAGAACATTATAAAGCTTCTTTTGAAGAATTAACAGATGAAGAGTTTAAAGAAAAAATGACCACTCTTTTATATAATGATATTAGTATTGCTTCAGCAAATAATAGATACAATCATGAAGACTCAGTCAACTGGGAAATCTGGGAGTTAACTATTAAGAAAGCTTACGAAAATTATCATGCTATGACAGCAAAAGATGTAGAAGGAAGAATTGGTTATACAAATGAATTATTTGAAGAAACTTTTGGGCCTACAAAGAAAATAGAAGAGTGTACTTTAAGTGAACTGAGCGAATTTACAAACAAACTTTTACTTTCTAAATATGAATCAAAAAATGAAATTCAAAAGTATAGAATGCTTATTAAAATGCTTACTGAAGTTCTAAATGGAGAGTTAATGAAAGGACAACTTGACAACTTCTATGAAAAAGTCCCTACTTATTCAAAAATCTTTAAACTTGAACAATAAAAAGTGATAGAAGTAAGCTAAGACAGCAGAATAATAGCCCTCAGGGTGATTTGGCATTATCATTGATAATATGTCATTGAATACAAAAAGCCCTTAGAGCGTCTAAAATAAACAGGAGGATAGAGCAATATGAAAAAAGGGTTAATTATACTAATTCCTATGTTGATTGTTTTCAGTTTCATTGGTATTAAGTTTTATAATGCACAAGAAAATGAGACTATTAATAACAAGGTAGAAGATTACAAACCAAATAATAACATTGTTTACAATGAAAACAAAGAAAACAAAGAAGTTTTAGAAAATATCTTCATAGCAAAGGAAGAACACATTGAAAATATTCTTGTAATGGGTGTAGATGAAGGTGGTGAAAGAAGTGATGTGATGATAGTAGCTTCAGTCAACAAAGAAGACAAGTCAGTAAAGTTAACTTCAGTAATGAGAGATACTTTATCATACATTCCCACTTCAAATACTTATCAAAAGTTAAATCATTCTTATATGGAAGGTGGACCAGAGGAAACTCTGCTAGCTTTCAATGAGAACTTTGGCTTAGATATAAAAGATTATGTAGTGTTTGATTATGATTCTGTAATAGATATCATTGATTTCATGGGAGGTTATCCTACTTACGTTACTTCTAATGAAGCAAAAGACATGGAAATTTCTGAAGGTGATTATACATTAGATGGGAAAGATACTCTAACATATATGAGAATTCGGTATAATTCAGGAGGAGACCAAGGAAGAAATCAAAGACAAAGAGATGTTATGTTCTACATTATGGAAGAAGCAAAAGATTTAGACACTTTTGAGCTTATTAAGTTTGCTGGCAAACTTCTGCCTTCTATCAAGACTTCTTACACATTAATGGATGTAAAAGACCTTATGGGATTATATGATGTTATTAAGAATGATATGGCTATGGAAGAATATAGCTTTCCTTCTGAATATAAAGGTAAAATATTGAATGATAATCTTTGGTATGCAGTCCCTAAAACACTTGAGTCTAATGTGAAAACAATGCATGAAAATATTCATGGAAGTAATTATGAGCTAAATGATAAAATTATTGAGATTAATGAAGAAATTATAAGAAGATCTGGTGTTGAATAATTTGCCAATCTCATTCCTTTTCTTGTTCTCAAATTTAGAGATTTCTATCTTATCTTATCTAAAAAGGCCTCCCTTGTTTTGGGAGGCCTTTTTGAGTTTACTAAGAAAACTTAAATTTTATTATCTCAAGCTTTCTTCAATCATATCAACAAAGACTTTTTCTAATTTTTCATTTGTTTCTTTCGCATTATTGGTAACACCTTTAAAGTTCTTTGCTAATTCAGTTGTTTCTTTGTCTGCTGAGTGAGCAAGTTTTCTTGCTTCATCAAGAGTGTAGACTTGCTTTGTTCTAATATTGTAGACATCGTTTTGATTGAGAGCTTTAAGGCAGCTTGAGAAATCTTTATTTTCTAAGTAAGCTTTAGCAAGTGCATTGTATCTCAATACGTTAACAAGTCTTTTTCTTGAATATCCATATTTATCAACATCGTGTGATTGGCTTCCATTAGATTTTTCTAGCAACTTAAGTTCACCAAAAGACATTCCCATCAAAGATAACAAGAATTTCTTTTCATCCATTCTCACAATGTTTTCTCTGATTGAGACAAGGTCTTTATAGAATTTTTCATATTTAGGATTAACAATCACATATTCAGTAAATAATGATTCATAATTGTTTACTCCAGGTTTCTTTAGGGTTTTCAAGAAGTTTCTCACATCTAGTTCATTCAAATGTTCATCATTTTCTAAGACTCTTTCTTTTGATTGGTCAATGTTTCCAAGATATAAATCTTTTTTTGCTGGAAACACTACAGCTTTAGAATCAAGGTCAGATTCAGGAAGGAATTTATCATCAATGTAGTTTTGAGAGCCTTGCAAGAAGATTGCAAAGACCTCTTTTCCTTTTAAAGTATCATAATGTTCTTTTAGTCTTTTGTTAATTTGTTCTTTTGTCATATAGTTCATGAATTACACAACCTTTCAATTAGAATATTTTTCATATATTATATATTCATTATATCATGTGTTTCAATTCATGTCAACAAAAAATATTATTGATATTAATACTTATCATGTTATTTAGTATAATATATTACAAGAGAATCTTTAGGCAGATTTCAGTTAACTAAAGACTTCTAAAAAAAAGGAGGAGTTTACCATGATTGAAATGATTAATTATTGGGAAGGTTTTAAAGAAGGCAAATGGGTGAATGAAATTAATGTTAGAGATTTCATTGTTAAAAACTTTACTTTATATGAGGGTGCTGAAGATTTCTTAGTAGGCCCAACTGAAGCAACAACAAAATTATGGAACCAAGTGATGGATTTAACAAAAGAAGAAATTAAACGTGGTGGAGTTTATGACATGGACACCAAAATTGTCTCTACTATCACTTCACATGATGCTGGCTATTTAAACAAAGACTTAGAAAAAATAGTGGGTGTCCAAACTGATGTCCCATTTAAAAGATCTTTACAACCACTAGGTGGAATTAGAATGGCTGATGTTTCTACAAAGTCATATGGTTATGAACTTGACGAAGAAGTTAGAAAAATCTTCACAGACTACAGAAAAACACACAATCAAGGAGTATTTGACGCTTATACTCCAGAGATTAAAGATGCAAGAAGAGCAGGAATCATTACTGGGTTACCTGATGCTTACGGAAGAGGACGTATCATTGGTGATTACAGAAGAGTTGCTCTTTATGGGGTAGATAAATTAATTGAAAAGAAAAAAGAAGATTTCAATTTAATTGGTCAAAATGGAATTATGAGTGATGATATTATTAGAGAACGTGAAGAACACTCAGAACAATTAAGAGCATTACAAGAATTAAAAGAATTAGGAAATATCTATGGATTTGACATTTCAAGGCCAGCAAAGACAGCTCAGGAAGCCTTCCAATGGTTGTACATTGGATATCTTGCTGCTATTAAAGAGCAAAATGGAGCTGCTATGAGTTTAGGGAGAACCTCTACTTTCTTAGATATTTATATTGAAAGAGATCTAGAAAATGGAATAATTACAGAAGAGCAAGCACAAGAATTAGTTGACCATTTTATTATGAAATTAAGACTTGTTAAATTTGCAAGAACACCTGAATATAATGAATTATTCTCTGGAGACCCAACATGGGTAACTGAATCTTTAGGTGGAATTGCAGAAGATGGGAGACCTTTAGTCACTAAAAATTCATATAGATTCTTACATTCTTTAGACAACTTAGGGCCTGCTCCAGAACCAAACTTAACTGTTTTATGGTCTGAAAAACTCCCTAAAAATTACAAAGAATATTGTGCAAAAATGTCAATCAAGACAAGTTCTATTCAATATGAAAATGATGATTTAATGAGAATTCATTATGGAGATGACTATGGTATTGCTTGTTGTGTATCTGCTATGCGTATTGGAAAACAAATGCAATTCTTTGGGGCAAGAGTAAACTTAGCAAAAGCATTGCTTTATTCAATTAATGGTGGTGTAGATGAGAAGTCTAAAGCTCAAGTGGCACCAAACTTTGCTCCAATTACTTCAGAATATTTAGATTATGATGAAGTTGTGAAAAAATATGATACTGTTTTAGATTGGCTGGCAGGAGTTTACGTGAATGCTCTTAACATTATCCATTATATGCATGATAAGTATAGTTATGAAAGAATTGAGATGGCTTTACATGATAGAGAAGTGTTCAGAACAATGGCTTGTGGAATTGCTGGTCTTTCTGTTGTTGCAGACTCACTTTCTGCAATTAAATATGCAAAAGTGAAAACTATTCGTGATGAAGATGGTCTGGCTATTGATTATGAAATTGAAGGAGACTTTCCTAAATATGGAAACAATGATGATAGAGTTGACGAAATTGCAGCTAACTTAGTGAAAATATTTATGAATAAAGTGAAACAACATAAAACATATAGAAATTCAACTCACACACAATCTATTCTTACAATTACTTCAAATGTTGTGTATGGAAAGAAAACAGGAAATACACCTGATGGAAGAAGAGCTGGGCAACCTTTTGCTCCCGGAGCTAACCCTCTCCACGGCCGCGATGAAAAAGGATCTTTAGCTTCTCTTATGTCTGTAGCTAAAATGCCTTATGAATATGCAAAGGATGGTATTTCAAATACATTTTCTATTGTTCCACAAGCATTAGGGAAAGATAAAGATTCTCAAAAGAAGAATTTGGCAGCATTATTAGATGGTTATGCAAAGAATGATGGACACCACTTAAATGTTAATGTCTTTTCTAGAGAAACATTATTAGATGCTATGGAACACCCAGAAGAATATCCTCAATTAACAATTAGAGTTTCTGGTTATGCTGTTAACTTTGTTAAACTAACAAGAGAACAACAAATTGATGTTATTAATAGAACATTCCATGATAGCTTATAATATTATTTAGAAAAAGAGGACAACTTAGTATTCTAGGTTGTCTTTTTTTATCTGAAAATTATTGTTGACTTATGAATGGTCCTATGTTATAATTGTTTAGTAAACAAAGGAGGACTAATATGGACAAAACTGTTATGATAGAGATTAATGGAGAAGAAATTGAAGTAGATGAACATTGTGCTGACTTAGTTTTGTTTTTCAATAAAATAGGACTAAAAACATCTATGTGTTGTCAAGGACATTCTAAACCAATATATAGAATATGGTTTGATGTTGGAGATGAAAAGATGGAAGAGTTTGTAAAGAAAACTGGAGAGTGGACTGAAGTTTACCCAATTCTAATTGATAAAGAAAATAAGAAATATGAAACAAAAAGAGTTATGAGAGGACTAGAAGGCTGGGTGTACCAAAGACACTGGTTACCCATGGGGGAATATGAAAAAGTATGGGTGTATCAAGTAGAAGGTTTTACAAATGAAGATGCTATAAGAAGAGCATATAAAGACCTTGAAACTATGAACGCTATTTACTTTGATAAAGATAAAGAAAAGATAATGAAAAAACAAGAAGAAAAAGCTAAACTTCTAAAAAATAAATTAAACAAAGGAGAATTATAATGACAAAAGAAATCAAAATGTATGAGGCTATTGATAGAAAATTATTGTTGACTCATGAATAATTCTATGTTATAATTGTTTAGTAAACAAACAAAGTTGAACTTCTAAAAAATAAATTAAACAAAGGAGAATTATAATGACAAAAGAAATCAAAATGTATGAGGCTATTGATGGAAAGTTATTTAAAACAAAAAAAGGTGCAGAAAATCATGATAAAAAAATCCTTGTTGCACAGAAAGAAAAAGAATTAAATATGTCTTCTGAAGAAATCCAAAGTAAACTCGAGGAGGCTTCTAAAGCAAACAAAAAAATTACTTTCTTTCTAAATGTTGCGCCTTGGTATGATTGGGCTCCACACCAAATTAAAATGATTAACAAGAACATATTAGAAGTAAAAAAGACTACTAAGTATATTATTGAAAAACGTCGCTGGGGTAAACTAGAAGAAAAGGTTTTATTTACTGAAGAAGCTGACAAGTTTACTGACCCTAAATTACATTGTGGAGATGAATATAAAGTCCGTAAATTCTATGATGAGAATGAATATGTGAGAAAAGTATTCTATGAAGACAAGTATACAGAAGAAGAAAAGGCTGTAATGAAATTAAAAAACAAAGAAAGTCTTAGTGAAAACGAAATAAGCACACTAGTCAATTGGTTTGAAGAGGTATACAGAGAAGAAGGGGAAGCTAGAAGATGGAGTAGATATGTTTTGTCAGTCTTAAATATTGATGATGAACTTTATGCAATTGAATGGGACCAAGGTCTAACAGAAAACCAAGAAAACGAATATTTCAATCAACCTTACCCTGTTGAATTAAAAGAAAAAGAAGTTACTATCAAAGTAACTGAAGTTGTTCCTAAATAATATTAAGATTAAGTAAATAACTTCATAACTTTTGGTATAATAACGATAACAATAACTCATATGCTTATTGTTAAAAAAAAAGAGAATGAATGGAGGTAGTAAAATGATTAACATTACTGCTAAGAATTTTACATTAACAAAAGGGATTAAAGACAAAGTGAACGAGAAACTGAGCAAAATTGAAAAGTTTACTAAAGAAGAAGATTTGATTGATGTTGTTTTAGACAGCAACGAAAATCGAAAGAAAATTGAGGTCTTCTTTAAGTTAGATAATAAACACTATAAGGCAGAAGAAAAAGATGAAGATCTTTATAAAGCTGTTGATTTAGTAATGGATAAAGTTGAAAAGCAAATTCGCCGACATCTTGATAAAAATATTCAAAAAGGAAAAACTACTCTTCGCTATGGAGAATACGCAAGCCCAACTAAGATTTCTGAGGAAACCTTTGAAAACGAAAAACCTAAAATTGTCAAACGGAAAATGTTTTTCCAAAAACCTATGTTCGAAGAAGAAGCGATTGAACAGATGGAACTTTTAAATCACCGTTCTTACATTTTCTTTAATGCTGACACAGATTCTATGTGCATGTTATATAAGCGAAATGATGGAGATTATGGAATTATTGAAACAGAACAATAAGAATAATATGATGAAAAGGGGTTAACTAAAAGTCAACTCCTTTTTTTGTTTCAAATAAGTGTTGACAAACTGCATAATGTATGTTATAATGAATCTATATTAAGGAAGAGGTGATACTTAATGTTTAATGGCCTTTTTAAAAAAGAAAGTGAAGTAATGAATAAAGATGATATTGCTGAAATTTTAAAAACAAATCCTGATGTTTTAAAAACATTTGAAGAGAAATATAAACCTTATTTAGAATCAAATGAAGAAGATAATTTCTTCCAGGTAAATTCAAGATTAGCATCAAAATTAAGGAAAGAAAAAACACAAAAAGAAAACAATTATCTTGAAGAAAGTGAAGTTAATTCAATTTCTGATAAGATTGTAGAAGAATTGCTTATTTCCTCTGGAATAAAAAAAGGTGAACTAAACAATCTTGTGACAAAAGAACAACTAAATTCAATTGAACCTTCTTTGAAACCTCAGCTCACTAGTACACTTATCAAAAAAGATATTAATAGAGATTCTTATCCGATTATACTCATGTATTACAAGAAATGGAAAGAAGAAGGAAACATTCAGTTCTATCATCAATTTAGGCAAGGGCTAGATATATTAGATTTAGATCCTATTGTTTATGAAATGATAGGAATGAATCCTAACTCAATGGGGTTTTGGTTGCCTGAAGTAGAAAAGGCCATCTCAAAAACAGATTTCTTTAAAACTCCCAAAACAAAAGTTATAAAAGTTCCTTTGCCTATTCTACAACTTACAAGAACAGACTACCAAGATCTTACATCATCAACTATGAAAATAGTAAATGACTTTTGTATGGAGGCTTTTGAGTTAGATGTCAAAAAGAAGTACTTCATTAAAACTGGAACTTATTCTTCTAAGTTTGACTTTAGAAATGCTGTTGTTGCAGGAGAACAAGAAGTGAGAGAATTGGGTGAATATCTCTTATACATTCATTTTCAAGCTTTACAAATGGCATCTCCTTTATCTAGACCAACTATTTATGGAGTATCAACTACGAATGAATGGGTTGTAAGAGAATTTATTGAAGATAAGGAAAATAATCCTACTATCTATAAAGGAATGCCTTTACACACTGAATATAGAGTATTTGTTGACTTTGATAAAGATGAAATATTAGGAATTACTCCTTATTGGCGAGAAGATATCATGAAAAAATCTTTTTCTACTAATGAAAATGTTCATAAAAAACATGATTATGTAGTTTACAAAGCTCACGAAGATACCCTTTATAAAAGGTATTATAAAAACAAAGATAAAATTGTTGAAGAAATTAAGCAATTGATGGCTCACATGAGTTTGCCTGGGCAATGGTCAATTGACATTATGCAGAACGGAGATGATTTTTATGTTGTGGATCTTGCTATGGCTGTTTGGTCTGCTCTAAATGATTGTGTTGAACCTGGTAAACTTGAGAAACCTCAAGAAAACTGGATTCCTACACTCTCTTTAGAGAGCTAACAAATTTTATTTTCAAAATGGAAAGAACTCACAAGAGAAAGTGAGTTCTTTTTTTTAGATATGGGATGATATTATTATGAAACAAATATAGAGAAGGAGAAAGAATATGAAAAATAAGATATTATCTTGGGATGAGTACTTCATGTCTTTAGCACACTTGTCAAGTATGAGATCTAAAGATCCTAACACTAAAGTAGGTGCTTGCATTGTCAATAAATATAACAAGATTGTTGGAATTGGATATAATGATAACTGCTTCGATTAGTTGATACTTATCTGACCTTCTTGTTATTTATTGATATTATACATTAAAAGGAGGAGTACATCACTATGAAAGAATATTTGAAGCCAAGTGAATATGCGAAGATCGTTGGACTGCACTATAGAACTGTCATTAAGCATTTTCATAAAGGATATATTGATGGTTATAAAGATGAACACACAGGGTCTATATTTATAAAAAATCCTGCATTTGAAACAAAAAAGGCAAATGAAAATAAAGTAATTTTATATGCAAGAGTTTCAAGTACTAACAACAAAGCTTCTCTGTCTGGACAAATTGAAAGAATGAAAAGCTTTGCAGCTGCTAAAGGTTACACAGTCATAGATGAAATTTCTGAAATTGCTAGTGGACTGAATGAATCAAGACCAAAATTAAACAAATTGCTTGACAGAAATGATTGGGATATATTATTAGTTGAACATAAAGATAGATTGACTAGATTTGGATTCAATTACTTCAGAATCCTTGAAAAAACAGGACAAAAAGTAGAAGTTATAAATAAAAAAGAAAACAAAAGCGAAGAATTGGTAGATGACTTCGTTTCTATAATAACAAGCTTTTGTGGAAGAATTTACGGTTTAAACAGAAAGAAAAAGACAAAGGAAATAATTGAAAAAATAAAGGAGGAATAATATATGAAAACTAAATGGCTTAGCTTTAATATTAAAATGCCTTCTGAACTTATCCCTCTTTATGACTTCTTACAAAAGGAGTTAAATTTCATTTTGTCTGACAATAATTACAGAATTAAGATAGAAAGTATTGATTACTCACAACATAAGGGCAATATTTGGAGAGATATGAGAGATGAATTAAAAACTTTAATCAAAAAGTGGGAAATAAAAAACAAGACATGGTATTCTTACATTCTATTTGAAAATATAAGAAGAGAAATTCAATCAAAAAGAGAAAATATTGTCATATTTGATGAGTTATTAAAGAACAAGAATAAAATTGATGAACATTTATTTGTATCGTTAATAAAGGGTCATGGAATATATGCTACAAGAGGAAGAATTTCAAATATAAAAAGGTGTCAAAAAAGACCTGAACTTCCAACCAATGCAACGTTTCAATTAGATTACACCATAAGTGCAAAACAAAACTTTACAAAAGAC
>Ga0194136_1000913_pt1 | contig 14822 bp, 18 predicted proteins | sample TARM_MetaG_T3A_1_FD_134023 | JGI IMG/M metagenome (GOLD analysis project Ga0194136, IMG submission 134023) | Freshwater microbial communities from Pennsylvania, USA, analyzing microbe dynamics in response to fracking - TARM_MetaG_T3A_14 (version 2) | ecosystem: Environmental > Aquatic >...
GTTGTAGACACTCGAGCACCTGATCGCTGTCCCGTCGTTGTTCTCCAGGCTCAACATGCCTGATCCTGTCCCCGCCTCAGCCTTCGTCGACGGGTTGTCCAGCAAGGCCAACACCGTCGCCTCGACACCTGCAAGTTGTGGGTCGACGTAGGTCATCAAGCCGCGCTTGAGGCCCTCGGCGTCTGCGACCCGGTCTGCCAGGGCGTTGATCGGGGCCACGTGCTCGTCCCGTAGGTGAGCGTGTTTGACCGCCACGACAGCCGGGTCTGCGTTGCGCCCGGGAACGAAGGGCCCGCGTTGCATGAGCTGCAGGGTCAGTGTCGATTGGCCGGTGGTGCGTGTCATGGCCCCAGCTTGTCATTCGCCTACGACGGCGTGTCCGGTGTTCCCGAGCAGCCTCGTCGGCCTCTGCTGCGCCTGCCGGCCGGTGGGGGAGTGGACAGCTCGGGCCTCCGGCTGCGGGCCGACACCGCGCGCTCTGGCCTGGCGACGTGCCCGCGTTCTCTGGGTCAACTCCAGCAGACGGTGCGCTGCCGGTCGCGGCTCCAGGTGGCGAGCTCGTGGAGACGTCCCAGGATGTCCTGGTGGTAGCCGGGCCGGCGCCCGCACTCGACGACCGTGGCACCGCCGGCGCGGGCGGTCTCGTAGGCGGGCACTCCGGCATCCGCCGGTGCCAGGGCCAGCGCAGTCAGGACGCGGCCCTCGAACTCTTCCGCGCCGCACGAGCCACACAGGTCCACCTCGCCGTCCTCGGCATAACCCAGCAGCTCCAGCACGCCGACGGCGTTGATGTTGGAGATGTTGATGCGCGGCGCATGGTCGAGGTCCGTGGTGACGGCCTCGACGAAGTAGCCGCCCATGCTGGTGATGCCCTCGGGGTCGGTGCAGCCGGGCAGGACGCGGCCCGCGGACTCGGCGGCGTACCTGGCTGCAACGGCGTCGGCCCGGTCGGCGAACAGCTCCGAGTCGCGACCACCGGAGAAGTCGGCGACGCGGTATCCGACGACGGGGGCTTCCTCGGGGAAGAAGGTGACGCTCATGGTGGGCTCCTCGTTGGGCGGGTTCTTCGTGGTGACCCCACCCTCCAACGCGTTGCCGGCGGTGCAGCAGAAAATGCGCCGATGTGTGCGGTGGCCTGCGGGTAGCGCCGGACAGCACGATCCGGTGTCTCCCCGGGGAGACGGAAGCGGCCCGCACCCGCAAGGGGAGCGGGCCGCTCAGCGGTTCACGCGCGGGTAGGCATCGGATCCTCGGCAGGCTGGGCGTGGGCGTACATCAGCAGGTCCAGCAGGGCGTTGTTCCAGTCGACGGCCGCCTGGTAGTCCGGGCTGGCGGGCATCACGGCCAGCGACTCGACGACCGCGGCCGCTTCGGGCTGCATACGGATCGCGACCCCGGCGGCTTCGGCGCAGGTGGCATCGGGGTTCATCTCGCCGGCCGCGATGAGCTTGGCGGCGGCCTCGGCGGCTGCGGTGGCGTAGCTGGTGTTGGTGGTCATGGCGGGCTCCTGCCTGGTGGGCGGCTGGTGCGCCGCGGTGTGCCACCACAATCTCCCGCCCGCTGGCAGGTGCAGCAGTGCGAGACGGCCAGCCAAAGTTGAGGGTCTCGCCGAAGCAGGGCTCCTACTTTGACGAAAAGTCGCTCTAGATTGACGAAGGTGCCCGAACAGGCAGATCGGGGCCGCCCAACTGGGGTTAGGAGCTGCGTCTATGCGGGTCGTGGGGTGCCCGGCGCTCTACTTTGACGAAAAGCGGCTCTAGATTGACGAACGTCTTCAAATGCGGCCGTGGCCTGCACCGATGGTCGGACAGGTCGGGGCGGTGTCTCCCGGGGAGACAGCCCTCGCGGGCAGGATGCAGACGGCGAAGCCCCCGCACCTGACGTGGTGCGGGGGCTCAGCTGGAGGTTCAGAGCCAGATGGTGTGCCCGTCCGGGTGTAGAAGTCCGTCGATGGAGTCGACCTTCCAGCCGAGGATCTCGATGATGCGGCGGAAGCAGTCGTTGTTGGCGACGGTGTAGCCGTCGCTGATCTCGATGCCGATCGAGTAGCGGCCATCGTCAAGGAGGTGGGCGCCCTTGGCGGAGATGACGCCGGGCCCGCAGGTGTCGCGCGCGCCGGTGAACACGACGGTGTACCTGCCGGCGGGGCCGTGGATGGCGGTGGACGTCGGATCGGTGGGGGCGGTAGCCGTGACGGTCATGGTGATCCTTCGGGTGTTCGGTGCGCGGCGCCCTGGTCGGTGCTGCGCTGTGCCACTACTGTCTCCGCCGCTCATGCCGGTGCAGCAGTGGAAGAGGTCCAGCCATGCTCGCGGCCTGCACCGATCCGCGGACAGAACGGGGCGGTGTCGCCCGGGGAGACATTCCTCGCGGGCAAGATGCAGGCGGAGAGCCCCCGCACCTGACGTAGTGCGGGGTTCCTTGCGTTTCTGGGGTATTGCCTGGGCGGGAGTGCCTTACGGCGTGGGAACGAGGTCACCGAGGTCGGTGAAGTAGGGACCGGTCGAGGCGGCCGTGCTCGGGGCGACCTCGAAACCGGCGAGCTGATCCGCCGGGATCTTGTTGAAGTCGAAGTAGGCGGTGTACTTGTACTCCTGGCCGCGGTCGACTGTTCCCTGCTGGGCGATCTGCGGCCAGGCCCAGGTGGAGCCTTCGATGTCGTCGACGGTGCAGGCGGCATAGTCGCGGAAGTCGTCGCTGTAGATGCCCACACGCCGGTCATCGGTCTCCACCGGGGCAGTGCCGTCGGGATTGGAGACGGTGATGTCCAGGACCACCGGGTAGGTGATCGTGCGGTTACACACCATGTTCTCGATCTCTGAACCGGAGACATCGGTACGCAGCGAAGTGATCGTGCCGACGAGTCCGTCGCCCAGATCGAAGGAGTTTCCCTCGGTCAGTGGGACCGGGTTGGTCTTGCTGCCGACAGGGTCGACGTCCTTGGCGCTGTCCTGGTTCTGCCCTTGGGAGGCTTCAACGGTCTCGGTCGTGGTGGCCGCACTGGTCTGAGTGTCTGAGTCTGAGCAGGCGCCCAGTACCAGGGCGGTGGAGGCGGCAATCGCCACCGCTGCGGCGGCGCGGGATCGCAGGGTTGAAGTCGAGGTCATGGTGATCGTGTCTTTCGTGTCGAGGGCCTGATGCGGTGAGACTATCGGCGGGTCGTGCCGCCGGGTCGACTACAGCTGCGTGGGCCGTCTGGCCGCGAAGGACTCTTGGCCGACGAAGCTGAGGTGGCGGCGTCGAGGCCGGCGGCAGGGGATGCGCTCCCGATTTGGGGATGACGCCGTGGTGATCGCTTCAAGCGGAGCTGCAAAAGTAGCTATAATTGATTACGTTTCAATAACGACTTGCTGGTGTGTGATAGGGTCGGACGGCAAATACGCAGAGGGGACACCTCTGTCCTTTTCGCAGCTCGCCGGGCCTTTTGCGCCCCTGGCGCATCCCGATTCCTCCGGGTTAGATCACTCTCGCACCGCATCGGTGCAGCGCACACCCCATCCAGGGCTGAGCGCGCGACCACTAGCCGCACGCCCGGGACATCCCGAAGCGACCGTCACCCGAACGCCAACCGGAACTGACTGGAGCGCACCCGGCACCGGCACAACAACAGGGAGTGACTATGGACAACCCGGCGGGCAACTGGCCCCAGGAGAGCGGCGGCCCCACCAATTCCCTTCTGGTCAAAATCCTCATCGCCCTCAGCGTGGCAGTGGTGGTCGCACTGATCGCAGTGGTTGCGCTCATCGCCACCAGCACAGCCGGCAACAGCGAGGACGCCGGCGCAGCGACCACCACAGTCACCGTCCCCTCCAGTGGCGAGTACTCGCCCGCCCCTGAGCCGGTCGCGAACCAGGAGCCGCCCGCACAGCGCGACGCCCCGGACGCGGTGCCGCCTGTGGCCGGGGCGTACCCGGGCGGGGGAGGGCCCCGGCCGGCGACCGCCGAACCACTGCCCACCTACACGGGCCGCTACAGCAAACTCGAGTCCGCGCACCTGCTGACACCGTCGGGCAACATCGGCTGCGACTTCAACGCGCCCGACGACAGCGGGAGCCAGGGCCTGTGCGGAATTAAGAGCTTCAACTCCCCGAGTAGCCCACTGGGAACCGAGAAGTCGGTCGGGAACCGGAAGGGCAAGTGGATCTTCCCGTTCGCCGCCAACCGCATCGGTGAACCAACGATCGGGTCAGGCACCACCGGGTGGATGAACCAGCCGGCCAGCGACGGCTATCAGGTGCCGGTCGCGGAGTACGGCAAGCAGTACTACTTCCAAGACTGGGTATGCGCCTCAGAAGAGCCCGGCCTGACCTGCTGGAACACCAGCACCGGCAGTGGCGTGTTCCTGTCGAGGGAAAAGGCCGAGCGTTTCGACGGCCCGGCAACACCAGCAGCCGCGGACAGCCCCTCAGGGCAGGACGCTGACGTGGTGCTCGGGTCGATGGCCAGCAACGGCAAAGGATTGGGCCAGTCCCAGCCGGGCATCATCTACTTCGGCGGGGACCCCACCGGCCGGGTCATGGACGTGACCTGGAACTCCTGGGGTGGCGACAAAGCGGAAGCCGCAGGTCTGGGTAACTGGCGGGAAGCCGGAGTGGGAACCCACGAAGCCCCCGCCACCGTCGTCGCCTTCGACGTGGGCACCTGCAACGGCAAACGCGCCTACCGCAAGGCCGCCATCTTCTTCCCGCAGCGAGGAGAGGCCTTCGACCCGGCCAACGGCGTGAACATCTGTTTCACTGACCGGTGACGCACCCGCCAGCTCCTGGCGGCGATCACCAGCCACCGGCCTGTGCGGCCCAGATAGGACGAGGTGACAGATGAAGGTACACAACCTGGGAGGTTCGACACCTCAGGCCCAGAGCGGGATGCAACGAGCTGCCGACAAGTGGATCGGCGTGACGCACCTGGTCTCGAACGCAAAGCCCGGAGATCGAATCAACATCAACGGCGAGAACGAGTACGCCTTCGGCTCACAAACGATCAACGGGCTACAGCTCGTCGGCACAGGCTCGCCGCAGAAAACCATCCTGTCCGGAGGCCAGCTCGAGTTCGCAGGAAACTCGGTGCTGGCCAACTGCACCATCAAATGCACACGGATAGCGAAGACCGCCCTCGCGTTCAGGACCGTCCAACCAGGGTCAGTCCTGGCCGTACACAACGTCCTCGTCGAGGCCCCCACGCGGATGCGGCCAGCGCACCCGGACGTCTACATAGGCAAGAACACCTCGGTGTGGGCCTTCGGGTCAGCCCTCGGCCGGGTCCTCGTCGATGGCGGGCAACTCCACGTCAGCCCGAGCTCGTCGGCCGTGGACGTCTCGACCGTGAACGGGGGAACCGTCGTGCAAGTCCCCGAATACGGGCAGATAGCACCCGAGGGAGGCCCCCCAGCCAACCAGGCGGCCCGGCAGGAGGCTGGGGTAATCGACCAGGCCGCACGGCAGGCTATCGCTTCCGGGCTGCAGGGCCGACAGCTGAGAGAGGCAGTGAAGCAGGCTGCACTAAAGGCTTCGCAACAACAACGCCAAGCGGCACCACCGCCACCGCCGACTAAAGCAGCACAACCCCCGAACACCCAGCCAACGCCTACCGCCCAGTCGCGCGGCCTTCTACCCGAGCCGGCGAGTGTGTCACCGTGGGCCTCACTGTTGGACACAACCAAGCAGGCCGCATCGGCCTTCCTGAGCCAAAGGGAGGCCTCCGCGGGGGCGCAGCGCCCCGCTGCCAGCCGCTCGGGCATGCCTCAGCCCAGCACACCGATCGGGCCAATCGGACACCCTGGACCTCAAGTCCACGCCGGCAGGGCCCTAACATGGCGCGCCGTCGACGGCCACGATTGGAAAACGGCGATCAGCAGCCAACTAGAGGTCGGCGACACGGTCTACCTGGAAGAAGGCGAGTACTGGCTACCGGGAACCATGCTGAACAACATCAAAATCCTCGGCACCGGCGCACCTGACCGAACCGTGCTCAACATCATCGACGGCTCCCTGCAGCCCGGCACAGGACAATCTCTCTCGTTGTCGAACCTGACCATACGAAGCAAAGCAGGCTCTCCTGCCGTAGCCAACACGGTGGGGCGCAGCATGACTCTGTTCAACGTGGTCATCGACCACCCTCTCGGCTCGGACGATAAACAAATGGCGTCAGTCGGGACGGCCTCGGGGACGACGACGATGAGGAACTGCGAGGTGCGCTACGACAAGTACGACGGCTCAGGCTTTGTGAGCGTTGTCTCCGGCGGGAAGTTGCACGCCATGAACTCCGATCTTGGCCTCCTGGCGTGCAGCCGTGGGGTCGCGGAATTGGAAAACTGCAGTGTGTCGCATGTCGATGTCGACAAGGAAGGGCACGTCACCGTTGCGCACACCTTGTGGCTGACCAAACGCGGATCGACCGACACGCCCGCGATCGCCACAGAGACCGGCGGAAGCATTGCGGTAGGTCAGGTCGTGACCCAGGAGAAGACCACCCCGATCAAGGCCGATAGCGGCTCCACCATCAACATCGGCACCTTCATCGCCCCCGAAGACAGCGAAGCGACCATCGAAGAACTCGAGGACGCGACCGTCCACGTGGGCGGTAACCCCGACCAGATCCGCCGCACAAGCGGGGGTCAGTCGCTGACCCGAAAGCCCTCCAACCGCACCCTCGATGAGGTGCTCGCTGAACTCAACGCCATGGTCGGACAGGACGAGGTGAAGAAGCAGGTTCACGACATGATCGCCACGACCAGGTTCCACAAGCTCCGCCAGGAGCGTGACTTGCCCAGCGGCGATGCCTCGATCACCCAACACTTCATCTTCGCGGGCCCGCCCGGCACGGGAAAAACCTCCATAGCCAGGATCATCGGCGACGTCTACCGGGCACTCGGCGCCCTGAAATCCGGGCACGTCGTCGAGGTCGACAGGTCCAAACTCGTCGCCGAGGGTTACGGCGGTTCTGAAGCAATGACCAGTGAGCGCCTGGACGAAGCGATGGACGGAGTGCTACTCATCGACGAGGCCTACTCGCTTCAATCCGACGGGATCATGGGTGGGGACGCTGCAGGCACCCAGGTTATCGAAATCCTACTTAAGCGGATGGAGGACGACCGGGACCGGCTTGTGGTTGTAGCTACTGGCTACTCCGAAGACATGGAGAAGTTCCTCGACTCCAACCCTGGGCTGCGCAACCGGTTCAGCGGCCACATCACGTTTACGCACTACAGCGCCGATGAGCTCGTCCAGATTGTCCTCGGCATGGTGAAGAGTAGTGGCTCTCGGATCTCCAACGACGCCATGCAGGTACTCCACGCCGCCATGCAGGACATCGAACGCCAAGGACTCAACCAGTCGCGCACCTTCGGCAACGGCCGTTTTGCCCGCAACCTTGTCGCCAGAGCCGAACAAGAACAGGCAGTACGACTATCGCAGGTGTCCAACCCGTCAAACGACGACCTGACAACCCTCAATGACCACGACATGAAAGCCGCACTAGCAAACGAGATGCGCAAACTACGGCCCTGAACCGCCGAGCCCCCGCACCTGACGTGGTGCGGGGCTGGTCTGGTGGCTCAGTAGCCGAGCCGGGTGAGGTCGGCGTTCATGCAACGGGCCAGGACGTTGTGCCCGGCGCCCACGTAGGTCTGTCCGTTGACGTCGGTGAGTATCTCCTTGAAGGGATAGACGGCACCGTCTTCGATGGCCCTGGCCAGGCGCTCCGCCACCTTGCGGTTGGAGACAACCACTCCGAAGGAGATCGGGCGGTCCACGCCGAACGCGCTCCAGTCGGGGGAGACCACGAAATTCTTCGGGTTGTCCTCGCAGGGTGTGATGACGGCTCTGGGTGTGGTGGTCATGGGTGGTCCTCCGGGTGTTCGGTGCGCGGCGCACTGGCCGGTGCTGCGCTGTGCCACTACTGTCTCCGCCGCTCATTCCGGTGCAGCAGCGACCAGCCCGACGAATCCAGGCTGGCCGGCTTTCACTCCTCGCGCGGTCGTGTTCCTGCCTGCTGGCCCCTGTCACCGGCGGCCAGTTCGCGCAGCGTCAGCCCTCCCCGGAACCGCGGCTTTCCGTCCGCCCCTCGCCGCGCACTGCGCCAATCCCGTCCCTCCCTACGCAGGTCGGCAAGCAACTCCACCGCCCGCTCCTGGCTCAGTTGGCGCACCCCGAGCAGGTAACTACCCTGCGTGCCCCACTCCAGATCCGGCAATCGGTCGAAGACCCGGTGCCAGCGCAGCAACTCCACGAACCGGGCCTCGCGCACCCGGCCGGCCGCTGCACGGATGTCGTCAACAAGGTGGTCCGGGGGCGTCACCGGCCAGACTGTACGGGCCTGCACGGACAGGACTTCGCACTCGAGGCAGGGGTCGACGTCGGCGACCGGCTACCTCAGTGGGCTCGGTCGGATCGGGGTCGCCCCGCCAACGATCCTGTAACCCATTTCGCATCGGGTGGCACCCCATGGGTGGGAGCGTGCGTGCGAAAGTTATCGCCATGATCACTCTGCCGCGACTGCCACTCATTCCTCAGCCGACGATTCTCCCGAAGACGCTCAGCTTCGAGCTCTTCGGAATCCGTTTCGAGTCCTGACCGCACCCAGCCATTGAGGGCGCCGCACCTGAACAGGTGCGGCGCCCTCAATCATTTATCGCGCGACGGCCCGCAGCGACGCTGACTGTTTCTGCGCTGCGTGCCGGGCGCCGAACGCGCACGAGGCCCCGGACCGACGATCGGTCCGGGGCCTTTCTTGCGGGCACTGCATAGGTAGAGCGCAGGTACAGCCAGGGGGCTCAGGCTGCCGCCGCCAGCGGGTGAGGCTTGGAGGCGTAGACGTCGATCTGGCCGAGTGCGTCGGAGGTGTCGAGCAGCATGAGTACGGCCGACACGTCCGGGGCACCGACGTTGACGAGCAGGCGATCGGAGTCGACGGTGAACACGACATCGACGGTGGCCGCGTCCATCACGGCCGGGTGCAGGGCGAAGACGTCGGCGGGGTCGCTGGTGGTGATGGTGGCGGCGATCTGGATGCGGGTCATGGTGTCCTCCTGGTGTGCGGTTCGTGGTGTGCCACCAGAATCTCCCGCTCCTTCTCTGGTGCAGCAGTGGCTACCGGCACCGCGGCGCTGTGGCCTGCACAAAGCCTCGGACAGCGAGTGTTGGGTGTCTCCCGGGGAGACAGGCCAGCGACGGCTACTGCGGGGCGGCTACTGGCTGGTGATCGCGTTAAGGGCGTCGATGCTGGCTTCGTGGATACCTCCCGCCTCCTCGGCGTAGGTGTGCGCCTGGTCGACGGCGCTGTGCAACTGCTCGAGCTGGCTACGCAGCTCCTCCAGCGACTCCAGGCGGGCGCAGGCCGTGCGTAGGGCAACCAGGTCGGCCGCGGTGTCGGCCATCAGGTCGAGGTCTTCGGCGTGGCTCTCCGCGGCGTCAACGGCGTCGGTGGTCAGGCCGATCGCGTCGTCGAGTTCGCTCATGGCGGTGCTGACGGCCTCGGCGAGCGGGAACAGCAGCGTGTGGGCGGCGTCGGTCTTGGTGCGGACGGTGGTGGCGGTGCGAGTGTCCATGGTTGCTCTCCTGGCGGGGTGGGGGAGGGGAGACGGGTCGGCGGGCCGGTCTCGCCGGCCCGCCAATCCGTGGGCGTGGCTCAGAGGCCGTTGTAGTCCTCGGGGTTGTCCAGGGCGTGCTCCCAGGCGGCGTTGGAGGCGTGGAGGTAGCGGATACCGGCGTCGACCGCGAGCCTGTTCCCGGTGAACTGTGCGAGGGCGTCGACCGCGCCCAGGTGGCCGGAGGCATCCGCGAGGATGTCGACCCGTCGGTTGTAGCGGTCGAACGCGTCGACCTTGACCAGGCGCGCGGCTTCCGCCTCGTAGGCGGTGCCGGTGCAGGCGTCGAGGGTGGCCGTCGCCGCTCCCCAGTCGCCGTAGGCGCCCAGGGCGGCGGCCACGAGGGGCGCCAGGCGAGGGGTGGAGGTGAGCTCCTGCGCGGCGGCTCCGGCGGCGGGGGCGGTCAGAATGTCGATCATGGCGGGCTCCTCAGGCGGTGTGGCTGTGCGGTGACATCACCTTCCGGTGCGCCGCCGGTGGTGCAGCAGAAGTGCCGGCGCGCGGGCCTTGGCCTGCGGAGAGTTGCGGACAGCGTTCGCGGGTGTCTCCCTGGGAGACAGGGGCCTGCGGTGTCGTCATCGCGTCTCGGGCGGCGGTCCGCGCGGTGCGTGCCGCCGCCCGGTCAGGGGCCGGGGACTGGTCAGAGGCTGAGGCGGAAGTCGTTGACCTCGGTGACGACTGAACTGAACCCCTTCACCCGCTGGAGGCTGTCTGACTCGGCGATGTAGTCGGTCAGAGCCTGGTCGAGGAATGAGACGAGATCCTCCGGGTGGAGGTTCGCTTCCATGTCCTCGAGCACGAAGTCGTGGGCGTCGTGGCGGCCGGTGAAATACTCGATCGTGGCTGCCTCCTCGCGCACCACCTGAGAGATGGAGTCGGTACCGGCCGCGGCGTCGATCCTCTTCCGGGCTGCGTTGCGCTCCTGGGCGGCGGTGCTCCTGGCGCGGGCGAGCATGGCGTTCAATTCAGCGGTGTCCTGGTCGATGCTCATGGGAAGCCTTCCTGTCGGCAGTCTGCACTGTGTGCTGCGGTGTGTGGCCTACTGTTCCGCCACCGATGGCAGGTGCAGCAGCCACCAATCGCCAGGGAGTACGCCGCGCACGACACCGTCAGACCTGCGACGGACAGCGCCCATCCGGGCCCGCCCGCCGGCCGGGGTCTCGCGCCGACCAGCGCGGTGACTGGGCTCACCGCGCTGGTCGGGGTCAGGGACGTGGGGTAGCGAGCGCCTGCAGGGCGGTGGCGATCTGTTCGGCGAGGTGCCGGGCAACCTCCGCCACCGCGGCAGGATCCAGCTCCTCGGCTGCCGCGTTGACCACGTCACTGTTGGCGGCGCTGTCGGCCGCGAGCTCGGCCACTGTCGCGGCCCGCCGCGCATGATCTGCGTAGGCATCCACCGTGGCGATCGTCCCCTGCGGCCCGTAGTCCTCGTCCACGTCGTCCAGGGCGGCGGACTCCGCGCACTGTTCGGCGATCGTGGCGGCACCGTGCGCGATACGTGCCAGGTACTCGTAGACGCGCCCGGCTTCCGCCGCCAGGTCGGAGGCGGTGCGGGCGTTCAGCTCGTCAGGGTTCGGCGGGGCAGGGGTGTGGCGGCTCATCAGGGGCTCCTCGAGAGCAGGGAAGTGGTCTGGTCAGTTGCGGGGGTCGCGCATCCGGTGCGTCCAGTGCGCTTCGGTGACCTTGCCGGGCTGGATCACGCACACCGCGCGGCCCTTGTCGTCGCCGACGGCCTCCCGGAGCACGAACTCGTGGCTGTAGCTGCGGGTCAGCCCGGCGATGTGCGGGTAGGTGCCCTCGTCGAGGGTCGGCAGCAGCAACGCCATCGGCTTGGCGTTGGAACGGGCGCGGGGCCTGCGGAGCACGGTGGGGCAGTCCACTTCGGGGGTCACGACGACGTACACGCGGCCCCAGCCCTCGTCGGTGGCGCCGGTCGTGTACTGGCCGATGCCCTCGTTGGGCTGGTGGCCCTTGCCCTTGAGGGCGGGCAGGACGCGGGCCTTGAACTCGGCGGCCGGGATGTGAGGCAGGGAGTCGAGGTCGGTGAGGGCGGGGCGGTCGAGAGTGGAGGTCATGGCGGGGCCTTCCGGTCAGGGGCGGGGTGGGATGTCCCAAACTTCTGACGGCCGGTGCGGGGTGGAGCAGTGCGCGACGTTGGGGCCGGTTGTGCCCGTCGACGGCGGCAGATGTGCTGGTAAGAGACCGGACAGCCGAGCAATGTATAGCGCCTACACGCAGCGGTGTCTAGCTGCTATACATTGGGGTGACATCCCACCCCACACCGAGGAACCCCGATGACTGACACTCTCAGTGCCCGCGACCTGGCCCGCGAGCTCGCCGACACCCACGACATCGACCACGACAGCGCCCTCGAATCCGTCGAGATCTACCTCGACCAGATCGAGCAGCTCGACCACATCGACATCGACCGTGACGACATCAGCGACGACCACGCCGACACCGTGCGAGATGCCTTCGACGCATCCACCGACACCACCCACGTGTCCGCCCTCGACGAGCTGGCCGAGGTCCGCGACAAGCTCGACACCCTGACCAAACTCCAGGACGAACGGGCGCGCCTGATCCGCAAAGCGCTCGCCGGCGGTGCCCGGGTCGTCGACATCGTGGCCGCGTCCGGCCTCACCCGGGCCCGCATCTACCAGGTTCGAGACGGCCGATGAGCCGCCGCCAACAGTGGTCCCCGTACGCGGTGCCGGGCATCCGCGACAACTTCGTCCGCGGTGCGAGCGAGCTCGTCGAAAGTTCCGACCTTGACGCCATGCGTGCCGCCTCGGTCGGCCACCAAGACCAGTCCAAAGAGTTCTACGCTGTCGCGGACTATCACGAGCGCTGCACCGAGACCGCTCTAGGTGCCGAGTTGTTCTGGGTGGCCGCTGACATGGCCGACATCGCCCTGGACGCCTCCCAGGACATGCCCGGCCTGACCGAGCAGGACGTCAGGTGGCCGCTCGGATTCATGCTGTTCGAGAAACCTCTGCCCCCACAGACCACCGCCGCCATATCGGCAGAACTGCGCTCCCATCCCCTGGTGGCCGGACTTCCTGATGAGCTGACTGCCGAGGTACCCATCGACGGTCTGCTCTGGTGTCCCGAGGATGGCGGGGTGCGGATCGACGTCCTGGTCCGCGCGAGCAGGATCCCGGAACTTGCACTACGACCGGGTATGACAGTGACTGCGTACGCATCCGCCCGGCTCCCTCTTCCGGCGGATTTCACCGACGACGGCTCGTTCCTGGGCGGCGCCGGAACTGCACCGGGACCGCTGTTCCTGGGATTGGCTGCGTTCGTGGCCGCCTGCTGGCATCTGATGGCGATGCCGGCCGTGGCCCGCGCCCGGGACGTGCAGCCGCGGACAGGGGAGAGTCGCCCCGCCGAGTCGGTGACGGTGCCCGTCGGGCAGGTGCGGGTCGTCGACGCGCGGCCGATGAAATCGGTCCCCACCGACCCCGTCGCCCCGGGTGACGGTGCCGGCGGCCGCCGCTTCTCAACCCGGTGGGTGGTGCGTGGGCACTGGCGGCAGCAGGCCCACGGACCGGGCCGTTCCCAGCGTCGCACCCAGTGGATCGAGTCCTACATCAAAGGCCCCGAGGGGGCACCTCTGGCGCCGCACACCTTGGTCCGGGCCTGGCGCCGCTAACCGATAGGCGAGCCACCCGCAGGTCTGGACAGAAACCGGTGTTGTCTCCCGGGGAGACACCGGGAGACAGTGGCGGGGCGCTATCTGCCAGACCGCCACACCCGTCCAGTCCCCGCCCCGGCCAGCAGTGACCGGGGCGGGGGCGGTCACGAGGCCAGTTCGATCCAGCGGTCGACCCAGGTGAACTCGGGCTCGTCCGGGTCGTAGACGGTCTCCTCGCGCACGACGAAACGCTGCTCGAACCACTCCTGGGGATCGGCGTCGTCGGCGTCATCGGGGTAGTAGGCGACGGGCGCGAACTCGCTGCCGTCTTCGTAGATGACTCCGCCGGTGACGGTCAGCCCGTGCTTCTGGCTCATGGCCTGCAACAACTGGCCGGGTTCGGTCCACCCGGTGTCGAACCGCACGATCAACTCGTCGGGGGAGTCGAACAGGGCCTTCGCGTAGCTACCAGTCCATTTGGTCCCCCAGTTGGCGAGTCGCCACTGGTACCAATCCGCCGCGCCGTACTCGTCGAGGAACCGCTGCGCTGTAGCCCTGGTGACCGCCCGCACGCCGCCGAAGTCCTTGTTGATCGCGTCGGCCCTCTCCTGGTCGTCGACGATCTTCATCGGAGAGGCGACGTCAAGCAGTTCGGGCGGGGTGGGCAGCAGCTTGTCGAAGTCGAACCGACGATTCGAGTCGTCTCCACTCGGGGCGAGGCTGTCCCGGATGGCCGCCACCCCCTGGGTGGGGCCGGCGAACGAGATGGTGCAGGTGGCCCAGTTCGGCATGGTCGTACTCCTTGAGCTGCGGGGCGGCCCGCGCAGTCCACTACGTGGGGTGATGCCGATCCATCGTCACGTCCCCGCCCCGCGGTGCAGCAGCATGTCGTGACCGCCTCAACCGCGAGCACGAGCGGGCCGGCTGTGGCCGGCGCCGAGGTCGACGAAGTCGGCCCGAAGCACTGCGCCGCGGCCACATACTGGGCCAATGGACGACTCCTGGCCTGGCCCACTGACCGACACCGTGCGAACCTCCCTGGCGGACCACGGGGCGGAGATGCTGCCCCACCAGGTGGAGGCGTGGCTGCGGTGGATCCCCGACCACGTGTGCACCGAACTCGGAAGCCCTGGCCGAGACGGCCCAAACGATGAACCGTTCGACGAGTTTCTTCCCCACGACTGGTGCCACATGATTCTGCTCGCCCACCAGTTAGTGCCAGCCGGCCCGGACAGCGGCGGCGGCGACTTTGCAGCCGAGATCATTGGAGAGCTCGAGGACTGGTACGTCACGGACGGCCCCTACGCAGATGCCTTCGCGTTCGACGACGACGACCCCAAAATGGTCGTGCTGCCGCTCGCGGTGTTCACCAAGAGCATTGCGATGCTGGCGGCAGCGACCGTGTCCACCAACGTCCTGCTCGCAGCCCACCTCGAGGCCGAAGGGAGCGACTCTCAATCCCACCTAGCCAACGCGGTCGAGGGCGATACCGACCCCAGGATCGACGAGCTCATGGCCGTCGACGCGTACATCAGCCAACTCACCCTGGCCGCTTCTGCGGTAGCGATGGGTATCCGCGACACCGCCGGCGACATCGAA
>Ga0194136_1000914_pt1 | contig 14807 bp, 7 predicted proteins | sample TARM_MetaG_T3A_1_FD_134023 | JGI IMG/M metagenome (GOLD analysis project Ga0194136, IMG submission 134023) | Freshwater microbial communities from Pennsylvania, USA, analyzing microbe dynamics in response to fracking - TARM_MetaG_T3A_14 (version 2) | ecosystem: Environmental > Aquatic >...
CGTAGCGTTTCTGATCGGTGAAGGAGTCGGCATTTTGCCCGCAATCGGCGCCATCAATGACCAGCGGCATCTGGAATCCAGCCTCCCGGAATTGGCCTATCACAGTTCTGTAGGTCTTGATGTAGGTGGTGAAGTCGGTGCTGCTGCCCCATTCGTTGGCAATATTGATCATGATCTTGCCCGCATAGGCAGGGTCAAGCAGCACCTCTTTCCAACGTTCCAGCCACAGGGAGTCGACAGCACTTTGCAAGACGGTGGCATCCGACTTACAGGTGATGTCCTCCTCCCAGTACATCGGCATGGCAACCATGCCCTGCGCCACTATTTGATCCAATGCTGTTTTCAGTTGCTCAGCCGTGGTGGTCTTGCGTAGTTGCAGACGGACAATATTGGCCTTTGCGCTGGCAATGTGGGCCAATGCCGGGTAGGCGTTGGTTGGGTTATCACCATATTGAAGGTTGATACCGCGCGGGATAAAGACATGACCGGTGGTGGAGCGCAACTCCATACCATTTACCGCTATCTCCGTAGTCACCGGGCTGATGACACCACCGGGGGTGCTGTCCCCACTTTCATCACTGCTCCCCCCGCCGCCGCAGGCGGTTAGACAGCTGATGGCCAATAAAGCTAAATAGGTACGAGAAAACATGCTGCAAACTTCCTTATCCAAACAATGACCATATCTGTGCCGATCCCGGGAGCTCCTAGAACAACATCCAGGCGAGCATCCCCACTTCATTTTACCGCACTTTTGTAACGTTACGAATTACGTGTTCTGTACAACTCGAATTCTGTGTGAGTTATTGCACCATCAACAGTTTTCGCTCTGTGGTTGCAATGAATTAATTGTCAAGGATAACGATTTCATGGGCGAATCACAGCGGTAAAATGATGCCATGACCGGGGCGTATGGTTTTTTTATGCGTTTGGTGATGAAGCTCATGATTTGAGAAAACTGGCGTCGCAACGTTACGATCCCGGTGTTAACGTGAGGTCGCTGTTCTAATTGTTAGTCCTTTTCCTTCGTTTCGGAGCCAGCCATAACCGGCTGGCTTTTTTTTTGAACCCGAGGATATAGGGCTGTCCATAGTCGCGCGCCTGCACAAGGCCTATTTCCTGGAGTTTGATGGGATGGGATTTGCCAACAATTTTGTCTGGGGGGCTGCTGCCGCCAGTTTTCAGATCGAGGGGGCCCAGACGGCCGATGACAAAGGGCTGTCGGTATGGGACGCCCTGTGCCAGCAACCCGGTCGCGTCAAGTTTGGTCACACCGGGGCGCAAGCGTGCGACCACTATCATCGTTACCAGGATGATGTCGCCCTGATGGCGCAATTAGGCTTGCATGCCTACCGTCTTTCCATTGCCTGGCCACGGGTTATGCCCCAGGGAACCGGTGCGTTATCCAAAGCCGGTGTGGGTTTTTATGACCGACTGGTGGACGAACTGCTCGCCCATGGCATTGATCCCTGGGTGACACTGTTTCATTGGGATTTCCCGCTCGATCTCTATCAGCGCGGCGGTTGGTTGCATCCAGATAGTCCGAAGTGGTTTGCCGATTACACCCGGGTAGTGGTGGATGCGCTCTCGGATCGGGTGAGTCACTGGATGACCCTCAACGAACCACAATGCTTCATCGGTTTGGGTCATCAGATGGGGGAGCACGCTCCGGGGCTGAAACTGGGAATGGCCGATTGCCTGTTGGCGGCCCATAACACCTTGCTGGCTCATGGGATGGCGGTACAGACCATTCGCTCCTGTAGCAAGCAACCGGCCCAGATCGGTGCGGCGCCGGTCGGCATCATCAAGTACCCGGCCAATCCGAATTCGGCCGCGGATATTGCGGCGGCCCGGCAGGCGACTTTTGTCGTCAATCAGCGGGATCTGTGGAATAACAGTTGGTGGACCGATCCTATGCTTCAGGGGTGTTACCCCGAAGATGGATTGGCGCTGTTTGGCGCGGATGTTCCTGCCTTTACCGCAGCCGAGATGAGTACCATAGCCCAGCCATTGGACTTCTATGGCGTCAATATTTACCACGGGGAAGCCGTGATGGCGGCACCGGATAGCACATCCGGCTATCAGACGCTTATTCCGCCAGCGGGTCGGCCGAGCACCATGATGGATTGGGATGTCAGCCCGGAGGCGCTGTATTGGGGAAGCCGTTTTCTCCATGAGCGTTACCAGTTGCCGATTGTGGTGACCGAAAACGGTATGGCCAATACCGACTGGGTTCACACCGATGGCATGGTTCATGATCCCCAGCGCATTGATTTTATGCGGCGTTATTTACGGCAATTAAAGCGAGCCGCCGAGGAGGAGATCCCGGTCGCCGGTTATTTCTACTGGTCGATTATGGATAACTTTGAATGGGCTCTGGGATATGACCGGCGCTTTGGCCTGATCCATGTCGATTATCAAACCGGTGAACGACGACTCAAGGATTCCGCGCTCTGGTATCGGGATGTTATTGCCACACGAGGCGTCAACTTATAACGCAATCGTCCGCAATATCGTAAGCGCGATATTGCGGGTGTCTGTTCTTGAAAGGAGACATATATGAATTGGCTGAATAACATCCAGATTAAAACCAGAATTATTCTGCTCGCCCTGATCCCCACATTAGCGGCTTTGTTTTTCTCGGTAAACCAGCTGCAGGAAGGTCTCGCTTTACGGCATGAGATGAATAACTTGGCAGTCGCCATTTCTTATATTGAACAGTTGGCGCCGGTGTTGAACTCGCTGGAAAAGGAACAACGGGAAACGAAAAGATTTATTTATGCTGATGATAAATTAGCCGACTCTGTGTCGCAGGCTAGAATGGATATGGAGTCTGCTCGTGCGCAATCAAAAGAACACATTAAAGAATGGGAATTCTTCATTGATGCTTATCAAAATAAACTCTCGCTCGGTATATTGCCAGCGAATGATCAGAAGTATCTAGCAAAAAAAATAAGCCAGATTGATTTAATTCGGAAGGTTGCTGATGCCAAGTTGGAACATTCTGATGAATATAAATCACAATATGACAACAATACGATCTGGGCCGCTGTTGATATCGGTCGTATTCGACAGGAGCTGTTGAAATCAATTAGTAAGGCATTGCGAGCGACCGCCTCGGATGCGAGCATCAGTAATGCGGCAACCTCTTATTATTTCTTGTTACAGGCCGCCAGCGCCAGCAGTGCATTGCATGAACAAATTGATGATGCATTGACCAAAAATATTGCCGGCTATCCCTTTGGTCAATTGATGCATTATCGGGCGCTGGAAAATGACTATCGCTCCTTGTTCCTTGAGTATGCCTCTGCCTCGTCAATGAAGGCTTATAACGAAACACTCAATCGGGACGATCAGGTCAACCGTGTCGTTTCCATTTACTGGGATGTTTTTAATTTATTTAACTCACTGAATACCGCCCCATTGACGATCAGCGGCGGAGAGAAGTGGCCAAATATTTCTTCATTAATTGCCGATGGTTATAGCGATCTTGCGGATCGAGTTTTATCTGAGGTGGTTAGCTTGGAGCAATCAAATCTTGCTTATGCCAATTCTCTTGTTATTCGGGCTGCCAGTATTCTTCTTGCGCTTGTCTTGATTATTACACTCTTCTCCTGGTGTGTAATCAGGAGCATCAGCCAGCCACTGGGTCACTTTGTTAAAGTATTCGACGACTTAGCGGAAAGTAAGGATATGAGCATCCGTTTGAGCGAGGATGGGCATAACGAATTGACAGGATTGAGTATGGCATTCAATAAGCTGATTGTGAGTTTTAATCACACGCTGACATCGGTGCGAATGAAAGCTTATGAGGTAAAAGATCTAGCTGAACATGCTTCTGTTAATATGGAACAAGCCAAATCATTATCAACGAATCAATTATCCGCGACAGATAGTATCTCGGTGGCGGTGCATGAGATGACGACCACCATCCAGGAGGTATCTCATATCGCTCAGTCAACAGCCCAAGCGGTACAGTGTGCTCATGATGTATCCGTGAGTTCATCCAATAATTGGGAAACCAGCAAAAACATGATGGAAAAATTGATTTCCGAGCTGGGAAATACCAGCGCGGTGGTCAATAAGCTCAATCATGAAGCTGAACAGATTGGTGGTATTTTGAATGTTATTCAAGGCATTGCCGAGCAAACCAATCTATTGGCACTTAATGCGGCAATCGAGGCGGCCAGAGCCGGGGAGTCGGGTCGAGGATTCGCGGTGGTGGCCGACGAAGTGCGTAGTTTGGCAGCCCGAACTCAACAATCGACCCGGCAGATCCGCACACAAATTGAATCCCTATTGGGTGGTGCGGGGTCGGCGACTCGAGATATGGAGAACCTACGGGAAGAGGGGACCAAGGCCGTGACTCTGGTGCTGGAGACAGGGAGCTCATTTAATATGTTGCGCAGTGAACTGGATAAAATTATGGAAATGGCCACCCTGATTGCAACCGCCACTGAAGAACAAACCATGGTCTCGAACGAAATTAATCAACGGATATCTAGCGTTAAAGATGATTCACAAGCGTTATCCAGACAGGCGCAAACCACATCGGACATGATGATCGGGATCGAAGAAAATACCGCCCAATTACAACGCTCGGTTGATGCATTTCAGATTACGTCTGTCGTGAAGATGTGATGCCGACGGGCATGATGGATGTCGGATTTTCTCTCTCCGGCATAGTGGCATGACCGAGCCAACGTTTGGTCATAGTGCCGCGAGCATAGGCTGATGCATGATTTGAACATGATATCGCCATTTAGGATGCCTCCGCCTCTCCGCCAGCAACAAGGCGGAGAGGCGGAGGCCATTCTGGACCGATGCGATGTGTCATCAGTTCCCGGTTTTAATGATCTAAGGCGTGGCCTGCAAGGCTTCACTCATTCCGGTCCAGGCGGGTTTGCGCTGGAAACTGGCATCAAACAGCAGGGGCCAGTCGGGGATCTTGTAATACCAGGGCGTCCAGCTGAGGGCATCGGTCAATCCCCAGACGGTGATGCCACCGCGCAACTCGGCGGGTACCGTACTCAGGTAGGTGGTGATCACTTCGCGATAACGCTGGCGTTGTGCTTCGGCCAACTCAGGCGTCAGCGCCGTGGCGGTATTGTTGGGATTCATGCGGATGTCGAGTTCGGAGATGCGCACCTTCAGGCCCATGGCCACGCAGCGGCTAAACGCCTGGCGGATTTCGGCGGTGCTGGGCCAGTAGCGGTCGATATGCATCTGGAAACCAATGCCATCGATGGGAATATTGCGGGTGCGGAAATCGGTGACCATCTGCAGCACGGCATCGAGCTTCTTCGGCATGGCTTCGATGTTGTAGTCGTTGTAATAGAGGTCGGCATCCGGGTCGGCGGCACGAGCCAGGGTATAGGCTTTGGCCAGATAGTCGGGGATATGGCTCGACCAGATACTGGAACGTAGCGAGCCATCATCCAGGAAGGCCTCATTGACCACATCCCAGCTGTTAATAGAGTCGCTGTAGTGACTGACGATGGTGGTGATGTGATCCGCCAGCATGCTCTCCCAGTTGCCACTGTAGTTGCTCATCCAGCTAGGAAGGGCGTTATGCCAGACCAGGGTGTGGCCATGAATGTGCATGTTATTTTGCTGGGCAAACTGCACCAGGTAATCGCCATCGTTCCAGTGGTATTGCTGCTCTTGCGGGTGGATATATTCCGGCTTCATGACGTTTTCGGCGACCACAGAGCTGAATTCGCTGGCGGCCAGGTGACGCAGTTGGCTGGCCTGCGGGCTGTAGCGAATGCTGGATGCGGGCTCGAAACTGCCGACCCCCAATGCCACGCCAATCGGCAGGCTGGTTTGCTCCCGCAGCATGGGGCCTGAGGGCTGGGTTGGCGTGTCGGGTGTGGTATTGGTGCTTTGACTCCCTCCGCAAGCGGCTAAGCCGATGGCGGCGACGAGGCAGAGATGGGTGATCAATCTTGGCATGGGAAACCTGTTGGCAGAACGTAAGGAGCAATCGATAGAGGTCCCGCTCCTGGAGCGGGACCTCCTCACACATTAGCGGGTCAAACCACCTTCATCCAGCACGCTAGCGGTCCAGAGGAAAGGGGCGTTCCAGTTGACGGTCACTTCGTTCAGGGTCCAGGCGCCGATCTCATCCTTCCAGCAGGTCTGGCCGGTGCACTTGCCCTTCATGGTGGAAGCGACCGGATCACTGAAGTTGATGGAGTTCGGGCCACCGGAGAGCACGCCTGGCGGTACCTGCGGCGAGGCTGGATCGACCGGGTGAGCCCAGAATCTGTGGTGCGGATTCTTCAGCGCACGAGTGCCGTAGCCCGAGACATAGGATTGATCCAGCGGGTTACGTCCCAGCACATAATCCATGGCATCGGACATGGCTTGCAGGTACTTGCGCTCACCGGTGAAGTCATGGGCCAGGCCGAGGAAGATACTGCGGTTCATCAGGTTGGAGTTGGAGCCCCATGGGTACTCGATCGCCTGATACGGGATCCGATAGCCTTCCTTATCCACGCCCTGCTGATAACCATCGGCCGCGGCTATGATGGCCGCGCGTGCCTTGGCAACTTCTTGCTTATCCAGTTGATTTGGCACTAGCGCCAGGGTGATGGTGCCGGCACTGCTGACGCCTTGCCAGTAGAGATCACCGGTCGCGTTTTTGTCACCCTTGGGGGCATCCAGATACAAAGGCGAATCTTGCAGCGCTTGCTTGTACTCCTTCTTCCCGGTGGTGGTGAACAGCTCGGCCGCAGCCCAGTAGAACTCATCACTCAGGTTGGTATCGTCATAGGGACCAGAGCCGACGAAGTTATCGTAGGCAAAGACATCCGGGTGACGATTGGCGGCCTTCCAGGCTTTTTCGGCGGCTTTCAGGCAACGCTCGGCATAGGCCGGATCCTGGGTTTTCCAGACGCGCGCCGATTGCGCGGCGGTGGCGGCCAGGTTCAGGGTGGCGGCGGTACTGGGTTGGCTCAGATAACGCGGCTGCGGATCCTTATGGGGTGGCAGTGGCATGCCAGTCCAGGCTTCGTCCGCTACCTTGTGGAACACCATGCCGGAGGCATCGATCTCGGTCAGTTGCAACTTATCCAGTTGTTTGGATTGATCGCCGACCGGCACTGAGGTCTTCTTGCCATCCGGCACCTGCATGGAGAGGAAGAAATCCATCATCCAGCGCGCCTCATCCAGCAGATCGTTGTGGCCATTGGCTTGTTCCGGGATCTTCACCTTGCCATCGGCAAAGGCGCTCTTGTCGCCGCTCTTGGCCAACTGCTCGCGTTCGTACAGGTTCATCAGGGTCCAGACGGAAATGCCGCCATTCACTACATACTTGCCCTGATCGCCGGCATCGTACCAACCGCCGGTGACATCCAGGGAGAAGTCACAGCCCGGCCACTGATTACCCTTGGCATCCTGTTTGTTGAAGCAGGTGACCTTCTCGGGTTTGTGACCGGCAGGACGGGCCAGATCCGGGCGTTGCACGTACTTGGCCTCGATGTCGATACCGCTGCGCTGTTGGTAGAAGAAGGAGAGGGCGTCATATTTCATGCGGTGATAAATGTCATCGCCAATGCTGAACGGATGACTCTTCTCGCCCGCCACCTCGAGCACTAAACCGCTGGCCGGGGTAGTAACCTGACTGAAGTCGGCAATTTGCACCTGCTCACCGGAGGCGGCATTCAAGCCAAACGGCTGGGTTTTGCCTTCGGCGATGGTTTCGCCCTGGGCATTCAGCAGTTTCCAGGCCAGGGGCTCCTTGGCATCGCTGGCGATGGTGGCGCGCTTTTGCGCCTTGCTCAGATAGCCCACCTGGTTGACGCGCACGGCCGCGAAGTCAGATTTTTTGTGCAGGCTCGGACCGATCAGCGACACTTCACCGACGCAGACGGTGGTCGGTGTCTGGGTTCCCATCTGGAATTGGAGTTGGGTCTTTTCATCGGTCGCGGATGGGGTGAACTTGATATCGAAGGGTTTGGCGGTATTGCCGAGCTCGAGGTCCTGCACCATGTAGTTGGTATAGGGCGCGCCGTCATGCTGGACCAGCGCCTTCACATGTACGTTATTTTTGGCCATCGCCTTGAAGTGCAAGGCGTAGGTTTGCCCCCCGACCAGCGCAATGCCGGATTGTCCGAGGATCACATCCCAAGGATTGGCGCCCGATTCGGTGAAGGTGGCGCATCCCATCTGATTGTCGACCGCCAGGGTGGCACCTGCGGTCCACCAACCATCGGTACCGTTAAACCCGCCATTGTTCAGTAATTCGGTACTCGGGCCTGCGGTTGCCGTGCCGGAAGCTGCCCCTGTGCTGGCACCTTTGGGTGCGCAGCCATGCAACCCGATGATGCACGACAGGACTAGCGCCAGGGTGCTGAGTCGAGATGTTTTCATGTGTTACCTCTTTGATAGCAGACGGAAAATTGTCGAGTCGATTTCTACGCTCTGCCCGAACGGTATCCTGTTCTGGCCTGATGATAGGCCATTCGTCAAGATGCGCCACTGGATGCCGGAAATCGATTTCATGATGCAAGAGACAACACCCAGCCCGGTAAATCAAATCTGAGTCGATGAAATGTGAAGGCGTTGGCAAATTTTCGCTGGAGTGGCGTTTTTCCCCACGGCCAAGCGACCTAATTGACATCGATTTCAGATTTTTCTGGGCATAAAAAAACCCGGGCAAGCCCGGGTCGAAACAAAGGAACTAACTCAGCATGGAACCCCGTGATTACTGGCAATAAAAACCGGGTTACATCTCACCTTGACGGGTAAATCAGGATGATTTCGGCAGTATATGGCTTTTTTTGATTCAGGAAATCGATTTCTTGTGTTGTTTTTATCTTTGTGATCCGGCTCACCATTCTCGGATTAGTGGTCGATATTTGCCCAAAGCTGTTACGGAACTGCTGGAATAGCAGGGACACTTCTGTCTACCATAACCACTGATATGCAATCGATTTCACAATTGAGTGGTTCCATTCTTTGCTGCTGCCAAGGTTACCCATCGGTGGGGTTATGAGTGCGAACATCAGGAGTTAGTGACGAATGAAGAGAAGAAATGGTCTGGCCAGGTCGGTGACCGGTCTGTTGGTGGGTTGTGGTCTAGCGGGTGCCGTGTCGGCGGATGGGGTGACGGATGTCCCTCATTTTGCGCAGTGGCCGCAGATCCGCAGCGCAATCGCCCAAGATAAAAATATGGAGCAAGAGATCCAGGCTTTGCTGGCGCAGATGACGCTGGAAGAGAAGGTCGGCCAGATGATCCAGCCGGACTTCCGCGAGGTGACGCCCGAGGAGATTAGCAAGTACAAGATCGGCTCTGTGCTCAATGGCGGTGGCGGCTGGCCGAATAACAACAAGCACGCCTCGGCTCAGGATTGGGCGCAGCAAGCGGATCACTATTGGCTGGCGGCCGAGGCCGGCTTCAAGGGCCGGGGCTTCCGCATTCCCTTCATGTGGGCAACCGATGCGGTGCATGGCCACAACAACGTGTTTTCGGCCACCCTGTTTCCGCACAACATAGGTCTGGGTGCGGCTCGCGATCCGAACCTGATTTTCCGTATCGGTCAGATCACGGCACGGGAAGTGGCCGCTACCGGGCTGGATTGGACCTTCGCTCCGACAGTGGCGGTGCCACGGGATGATCGCTGGGGGCGGACCTACGAGGGCTACTCCGAAGATCCGGCGATTGTCTACCACTATGCCGGTGAGATGGTGCGTGGTCTGCAGGGCTCGGCTGCCGATCTGCGTGGGCAACGGCATGTCATCTCCAACGTCAAACACTTCGTCGGGGATGGTGGCACTCAGGATGGCGTCGATCGCGGGCAGAACTTCTATTCCGAAGAGGCGCTGCGCAATCTCCATGCGGTGGGCTATTTCTCGGGTCTGGATGCCGGGGCGCAAGTGGTGATGGCCTCGTTCAATAGCTGGCACAACCCCTTGAATCGGGACGTACTGCCGGACGATGAGGTTGAATACAACGGCAAGTTGCACGGCAGTCAGTATCTGCTGACCGATGTGCTCAAAGACAAGATGGGCTTTGATGGCCTGATTGTTTCCGACTGGAACGGTCATAGCGAAATCGCGGGTTGTACCATGGGCGCCTGTCTGCCGGCGGTACTGGCCGGGGTCGATATTTTCATGGTCACGGCACGCAAGGACTGGCAAGCCTTCCGCCAGAGTTTGCTCGATGGCGTGGCCAATCAGCAGATCCCGATGAGCCGGATTGATGATGCCGTGACGCGGATCCTGCGGGTCAAGATGCGGGCTGGCTTGTGGCAAAAACCGCAACCCTCCGCCCGTGAGCTGGCGGGCAAACAGGCTGAGCTGGGTGCTGCCGAACACAAGGCTCTGGCCCGCGAAGCGGTGCGCAAGTCACTGGTGTTGCTGAAAAATGAAGACCAGATCCTGCCGTTAAGCCGCAGCAGCAAGGTGCTGGTGGTGGGGAGTGCCGCGGACGATCTGGGCAAACAAGTGGGCGGCTGGAGTCTGACCTGGCAAGGCACGGAAAACCAGCGCGCTGATTTCCCCGGCGCGCAAAGCCTGCTGGATGCCGTCCGGGCGACGGTTGGCGCCGACCATGTTCTGGTCAGCAGCCAGGCGGCGGATCTGAAAGCGGCCAAACCGGATGTCGCCATCCTGGTGATGGGGGAAGATCCTTACGCCGAATGGTTCGGCGATATTCCAGACAATAAGACACTGGCTTACTCCGAGTTGAAAAACAGCTATCACGACGACCTGCAGACCCTGAAGCAACTCAAGGCGGCTGGCATTCCTGTGGTGACTGTGTTGTTCTCCGGGCGTCCCCTGTATGTCAACGAGGAGCTCAACCTCTCCTCGGCGTTTGTCGCTGCCTGGTTGCCAGGCACGGAAGGCGAGGGCATCACCGATGTGCTGTTTAAAGATGCCAATGACAAGCCGGGCTATGACTTCCAGGGCCGCCTCTCGTTCTCCTGGCCGTTCCTGAAGTGTGCCACCGCCATCAATCGCACTCCGACCAATATCCCGGGCTGGAAGCGACCGGCGTTTGAGCAGGACTTGCAAGGCGCAACCGCACCGCTGTTCCCCTATGGCTATGGTCTGAGCTACCAGCAGCCATCCCCGGTGGCGGCCCGCGTCAGCAATCTGAACCAGCTGCCGCTGGATAACCGCAAGTTTGGTTGTAATGAAACGGATCCCGCCAAGTTGACGGCTGCCGGCAAGGTACTGGAATTGTTTGGTCCCAAAGCCAGTGAAGAGCATCGCTTGCGGATGGGCGATGCCAGCAACTGGACTGGCACCGAAGTCTCAGGCAACAGCGTGACCGAGATGAAGTTCATCAAGGTGCAGCCCATCGATTATCTGCGTCAGCAGGATGCGCGTGCCGTGACCTTCCTGGGGGAAAACAAACCGGGCGTGGATTCGGGCGCGACCCTGCAACTGCAGACCACCCAGGTCAAGGGGGCGGATCGTCGCAGCTACCTGAAGGCGAACAGTGAGTTGCAGGTGACGCTGCGGGTGCAACAGGCGCCGCAAAGCGATATGACCCTGGGTCTGCAGTGTGGTTGGCCTTGCGGCAAATCGATAGACGTGACCTCGACCCTGAGGAAATTGCCGGTGGGACAGTGGCTGACCATCAGCCTGCCGCTGAGCTGTCTGAAGGATGGGATGGACTTTGCCAAGACCAACACCCCCTTCATTCTGGCGACCAATGGCCAGGCGCGGATTGATATCGCGACAGTACGTTGGGTACCCGCCTCCTTGCTGCAACCGGACAAGGATCTCAAGCAACTCGACTGTCAGGGCCAGTTAAAACCCTAACGGCTCATATCGACGTAACCACCAAGGCGCCTGCGGGCGTCTTGGTGTTTTGGTGTCGAACCAGCCACTGAGCCGATGCGATTTGGCGTCGCGCCAACTGCCGTAACGGCTCCTCGGTTTTATTGCCATGCATTGGCGCTCTGCTGTCTTGGCTAGGCGTCTGGGCCGGGCTTCTGGGCGTAGTTCCTACGCTGTTTCCTGATGGCTATCACTCGGCTCTCTTGTCACCGCAGGTCTACGAATGGAAAACCGTTACTCACCTCCGAATTGCTCGCTGTGAAATCGATGCCCCGATGATCTCGTGAATGAATAAATAAAAAGCTCCATACGCACCCATATTTCCATTCAACATTAAAATCCTTTTATTACATATAGATACTTGTTGGTTGCTCATTCGTGATCGATCGGTTGATGCCTCTGTAGTGATCGGAATCACAATTGGTAATTTCAGATCGTGAAATCGATTTCTCAAGTTCTTCGGTCGATCTATAGTGCGTGCAACGTTAATCCAGAGGACGAATCATGAAAAAAATTATGTTGTGCTGCTCAGCCGGTATGTCGACCAGCATGCTGGTGAAGAAAATGGTGATCGAAGCCGAGAAGCGCGGTTTGGCAGCGGATATCAAGGCCTTCGGCGCGTCGGAGTTTGATGACCAGATGCCCAAGTATCAGGTGGTGCTGCTCGGGCCGCAGATCAAATACATGCAACCGGAGCTGCAGGCCAAGGCGGCCTCTCATGGCATCAAGGTGCAGCCGATCGACATGATGGATTACGGCATGCAACGGGGAGACAAGGTGCTGGATTTCGCCTTGTCCCTGATTGGTTAATGACAGCGACAAGGAAGGATAAAAATTATGAGTTCACTCTATAGCATGCTGGTGGGGCTGATTGAGCAACGCATAGGCCCATTAGCTGGAAAGCTGGGGCAGCAGCGGTATGTGCTAGCCATCCGTGATGGTTTTATTGCCGCGCTGCCCTTCATGATCGTCGGCAGTTTCATGCTGGTGTTCATCTTCCCGCCGATTTCCAATGAAACCACCTGGGGCTTCGCCCGGGCTTGGCTTGATTTTTCAACCACCTATCGCGCCGAACTCATGTTGCCATTCAACATGAGCATGGGCTTGATGACGCTGTTTATCTCGGTTGGTGTGGCCTCCAGTCTGGCCAAGCAGTATTCGCTGGATCCGATCACCACGGGTTTGCTTTCCTTGATGTCGTTTATGCTGGTGGCGGCGCAATATAAAGATGGTGTCATCTCTACCCAATACTTCTCGGGGCAGGGGATCTTTACCGCCTTGCTCTGTGCCATCTACTCCACCGAAGTCTATGCCTGGCTCAAGCGCAACAACATCACCATCCGCCTGCCGGATCAGGTGCCGACCGGGGTTGCCCGCTCGTTTGAGGTGTTGATCCCGGTGCTGGTGATCATCCTGACTCTGCATCCGTTCAACCTGCTGCTGCAGCACACCACGGGCATGATTCTGCCAGAAGCCATCATGGCCATGCTCAAGCCGCTGGTCGCCGCCTCGGACAGTCTGCCAGCGGTGATATTGGCGGTGCTGGTGTGCCAAATCCTCTGGTTTGCCGGTATCCACGGCACCATGATCGTCACCGGCATCATGAATCCGTTCTGGATGGCCAACCTGGCCACTAACCAGGCGGCCCTGGCCGCAGGCCAAGCCATTCCCCACACCTTCCTGCCGGGATTCTGGGATCACTTCCTGTTTATCGGTGGTGTCGGCTCTACCTTGCCGCTGGCGTTCTTGCTGATGCGTAGCCGTGCCGTGCATCTGCGCACCATAGGGCGCATGGGTGTGGTTCCGGGCTTCTTCAATATCAACGAGCCGATCCTGTTCGGTGCCCCCATCATCATGAACCCGGTGTTCTTCCTGCCGTTCATCCTGATCCCGGTCGTCAACGCCATTCTGGCCTGGTTTGCCGTGGATCTGGGGCTGGTGGAAAAAGTGGTGATGCTGACCGCCTGGACCACGCCAGCGCCTATCGGTGCTTCCTGGGCCACCAACTGGGCACTCAGTCCAGTCATCATGTGCTTCATCTGTATGGGCATCTCGGCACTGATGTATTACCCCTTCGTTCGGGCCTATGAGCGCACCCTGTTGCAACAAGATGCGGAGAACGCCAAGAGCGAAGAGTCCGACGCCATGAGTCCAGAGCCGAGTCAGGCTTAATCACCCCAGGCAGCGGATAGGGCTATATCCGCTGCCGGAATACCAAGAGGAAAAGAGCATGCAGTATAAATTCCCCGAAGGGTTTTGGTGGGGCAGTGCCTCTTCAGCGGCGCAATCAGAAGGCGCCGCGGCTGAAGGCGGTAAGGCGCCGACGATTTGGGATCACTGGTTTGCCACCGAACCCCATCGTTTTCACAACCAGATTGGTCCGGCGGATACCTCGACGTTTTATGAGCGTTATCAGGACGATATCGCGCTGATGGCACAAATCGGTCACAACAGCTTCCGCACCTCGATTTCCTGGGCCCGGCTGATGCCGGATGGCAAAACCGTCAATCCCGAGGCCGTTGCCTTCTATAACCAAGTGATTGATGAGTTGCAAGCCAAGGGGATCAAACCCTTTATCGGGCTGTTCCACTTTGATATGCCGATGTACTGGCAACAACAGGGTGGCTGGGAAAACCGCGCCACGGTTGAGGCCTATGCCGAGTACGCCGAGATCTGCTTCCAGCTGTTTGGCGACCGGGTGGCTTGCTGGATGACCTTCAATGAGCCGGTGGTGGTGGTGGAGGGGGGATATCTGTATGACTTCCACTACCCGAACCAGATGGATTTCCGTCGCGCCGCTCAAGTGGCCTTCCACATGATGCTGGCCCATAGTCTGGCGGTCGTTCGCTACCGTGCGCTGAATCTGCCGGGCCAGATCGGTATCGTACTGAATCTGACCCCCTCCTATCCGCGCTCCTCGCATCCCTCGGATCTGAAGGCGTCGTTTATTGCCGATCTGTTCTTCAATCGGGCGTTCCTCGATCCGGCGGTGAAAGGCTGTTATCCCCAGGAGC
>Ga0194136_1000916_pt1 | contig 14790 bp, 9 predicted proteins | sample TARM_MetaG_T3A_1_FD_134023 | JGI IMG/M metagenome (GOLD analysis project Ga0194136, IMG submission 134023) | Freshwater microbial communities from Pennsylvania, USA, analyzing microbe dynamics in response to fracking - TARM_MetaG_T3A_14 (version 2) | ecosystem: Environmental > Aquatic >...
CTTTCTGCGCCGCTTGCTGGACGCACCGCTGGCCGAGAAGATGCGCGCCGAGATGCAGCAGAAGCTCCGCCGGGCCGAGCAGCAGACCCAGCCGCTACCCGGCCTGTAAAGGCTCCCCAGGGGCCGCGTCTTCGACCACCGGTTGCCAGCCCGGGTCCGGCGCAAAGCGGGGGCCGAGATCGTTACTCAGCTCACGCAGGCGCTGCACGATCGCCGCATGTCCGGTTTCGCGTGCGTGACAAAGCGGCCCGCCGCGAAACGGCGGGAAATAGCCTGCCAGCACCAGAGCTGCATCCAGCATGTCCGCGTCGCTGACAATACCCTGACGGCAGGCGCGTACCGCACTATTGAGCAGGCTGAGCAGCAACCGGTCGCCCTGGTCGGCGCTGAGTTTGGCTGACCGGGTTTTGCCGGTTTTCCAACGGCGCCGTTTGGGGGCAAGCAACGATGTGCGCCCCTGCTCGACGCTGTTGCGCAGGATGGCAGGGGGCTCCGACAAGGGGGTGTCGCGTTCGCCGTGCAGGCGCTCGAACAGGGCCAGGCAGTGGCTCAGGCCCCATCCCTCAGCAATTGCCAGCGGGCCTTGGGGGCAGCCGAACGCCAGGGCCGCCTGTTCGATGGCGTCGGCGCTGGCTCCTTCCTCCAGCAGCAACATGGCTTCCAGCAGCCAGGGTGCCAGCACCCGGCGCAACAACAGACCCGGCTGGCTGCTGACCGGCAGCGGCAGACAGCCTAGCTGGCCGACCAGCTGACGGGCGTGCTGCTGACTGATAGTGCGGCTGGTGCTATGCGCGGCAATCTCGACTAGGGCGCCGCGCTCTGGCGAAGCGAAGCGCAGGCCCAGCAGGCGGCCGGCATCGCCGAGTGCGGCGCGCAGCGGCTCTACCGGATCGGCGAAGCTGAGCACCAGGGCCTGCGGGCGCAGGCTGGTTTCCAGTGTTTGCAGTTGCGCGCGGCGCTGCTCCATATCCGCCTGCTGGCCGTCGATCACGGCATCGGCCAGCGCCACCCCGTGGTGCTGCGGATCAAAAACCAGCGCGTCCAGCGCCTGCTGGCGCTGTGCGTCGTCACGGGCCAGCCGGCGGATCTGCCCGATGCAGGCGCTCATGCTGGCTGCCGAGCCGCCAACGCTGACGCGCAGGCCGGCCAGCGCCGCCAGTGCCGCAAGCTGAATACCGTCTTCGCTGTCGCCGATCAGATGCAGCTGGGACAGGCGACGGCTTTCCTTGCCGGCGGCCAGCTCCTTGAGGCGCTGGCGCTGGAAGAACAACTGAATCAGGTGGCGGCTGGTCGGGCTATTGAGCAAGCGCGCGAAGGAATAGATCTCCCGGTGCAGCAGCAGGTCGGGCTGGCCGCCGTGGCGCTGCCAGAGCTCGATCAGGGCCTCAGCCGCCGGGTAGTGGCGCGGGTCGGCCTTGGCGCCGGCCTGACGGCGCATGGCCAGTGCGGCCAGTCGGCGCACCCAGTTCAGCCGGAACGGGCGCGCTTTCAGGTTACGGCGCCGCAGCTCCAGCCGGCCGTTGAGGGCATCGTCGATCAGCGGCCTGAGCTTGTGCTCGGCAGCGACCTGGTCAAGCAGCCCTGCCTTGTGGGCTTGTTCGGCGCTAAGCGCCTTGCCGGTCAGCATCATGCGCATCGCCATCATCGGGTCGATCAGGTCGGGCAAGCGTGCGGTAGCGCCCAGCCCGGGATGCAGTCCAACTCGAATTTCCGGCAGGCCGGTGCGGGTGTCCGGCGTTGCCAGCCGCATGTCGCAGCACAGCGCCAGCTCCAGCCCGCCGCCCAGGGTCTCGCCATGCAGCACAGCCAGGGTCGGGCAGGGCAGGTCGATCAGTTGCTGGGCCAGCAGGTGGGCGTCGACCAGTTGCCGCACCGCATCGGCTTCGTTGTCGAGCTGGCGGAAGTCTTTCAGATCAGCGCCCATGCAGAACCCGGACGGCTTGGCCGAACGTATGACCAGCGCAGCCGGCATGTCGCGGCGCAGGCTGGCCAGCACGTCGCCCAGCTCGGTCATCGCCGCCACGCAGAGCAGGTTGGCGTTGCTGTCGGCGTGGTCGAACAGCAACCAGGCTACGTTGCGTTCGTCCCGGCGCAGGCGCCAGTGGCGCCAGGTGGACTGGGCAGGGTGCTGCAGTTCCAGATAGTTGAACGGCCCCAGCTCGCGTTCGCGCAGCGTGAGCGGGTTGCTCGCCTCGGTCATGCGCTGGTCTCCTGTGGGTAGCTGATCAGCAGTGCCCGCGCGTGGCCGTCGGCGTGCTGATCGCAAACGATGCCGCGGCAAAGCGCATGACGTTGCAGGCTGTCCGCCAGCTGCAGCACCTGGCGGCAGCCGTCACCCGCGCTCAGTGTGCCGAGGGCGAGACTGCCGCCGTGAACGTTGAGGCTGCACGGGTCCAGACGGCCGACGGGCTGTTCCAGCTCAAGCTGACGGCGGCAGAAATCGGCATCCTGCCAGGCGGCCAGATGGCTCAGCAGTGCCAGTGCAGGCGACTCCGGCAGCTCCCATTGATCGATATCGTCGAGCGACAACCGCTGCTGGCGCAGCAGGCGTGTGGACGCCAGCAAGGGTGCCAGCGTCGGGTAGTCAGACGGTGCCTGGGCATGCGTGCCGGCTCCGAGCTGGGCGAGCGGCGCGCGTTTCAGCTGTTGCAGTCCCGCCGTTGAGGCCAGCAGCAGGGCGCAGGCACCCGCCACTGCGTTCGCCTGGTCTTCGTTGTGCGTGCGCCCCTGGCTATCGAACAGGGTTACACGGTGACGGGCAGTGAGTCCGCCCTGTTCGGCATCGTCAGCGCGCAGGCGACTGGCTTCAGCGAAGGCACTGGCGTCTTCATCCTGTATATCGAACATGCGCGCTGTGCGCTTGGCGGACGTCAGCAGTGGCTCCTGGGGTGCGGCTTGCCGATCGGCGCTGATGACCAGCACCAGGTCGGCGTCGCCGCTGCGAATCTGCTGGCTGGCCAGCGCAACTGCCGAGAGGCCATGGCTGCATTGATACAGCTCGGTCGTGCTGTCCAGCCGCAGGCGTTTGCGCAGGGGGTGTACCTGAGATGCGCCGTCCGCCGCGAGAATCAGGCTGTCCAGCCGGTGCGCAGGAACCGCACAGCGCAGCAGCAGCGGTGCGCCGCACTGCAGCGCCAGGTCGAGCAGACCAAAGCCGCTGGTCTGCAGCGTTGCGGCGTTGACCCAGGGCGTGCGCAGGCCATCAATGAGAAAAACAGCGGCTGGCGCGGAGGCAGAGTGATTGGTCTGGCTGTCCATGCAGGGCTCGTGTGGTTGAACGTCAAATCAGGCGGATGCGCGGCGCAGGCCCGTGCGACTTTCCGTGACGGGAAGGCCGCGCAGGCTATGACCGGACCGACCCGGATCAGTTCAGTGTAGATAAGTGATGAGCAAAAGTGCGGCGCCCTGAAAGGCGCCGCCGGAAGGGGGATCAGTCGCGGGCGAGCGCCAGAGCAACGCCCTGGCCGCCGCCGATGCATAGCGTCGCCAGGCCTTTCTTGGCGTCGCGGCGCAGCATTTCGTGCAGCAGAGTCACCAGTACACGGCAGCCGGAGGCGCCGATCGGGTGACCCAGTGCGATGGCACCGCCGTTGACGTTGACCTTGCTGGCGTCCCACTGCAGTTCCTTGCCGACAGCCAGGGCTTGAGCCGCGAATGCCTCGTTGGCTTCGATCAGATCCAGATCGGCAACCTGCCAGCCGGCCTTGGCCAGGCAGCGCTGAGTGGCTGAAACCGGGCCAATGCCCATGATCGCCGGATCAACGCCGGCGTTGGCGTAGGAGGCGATGCGGGCCAGCACCGGCAGGCCCAGCTCGGCGGCCTTGCTGGCGCTCATCATCAGCACTGCAGCAGCGCCATCGTTCAGGCTGGAGGCGTTGCCGGCGGTAACGCTGCCGTCTTTCTTGAATGCAGGCTTGAGCGCAGCGAGGCTTTCGGCAGTGGTACCGGCGCGGGGTTGCTCATCCTGGGTGATCAGCAGGGCGTCGCCCTTGCGCTGGGGAATGCTCACCGGAGTGATTTCCTGATCGAATACGCCAGTATCGCGTGCGGTAACCGCTTTCTGCTGGGAGGCGGCGGCGAAGGCGTCCTGCTCCTCGCGGCTGATGCCGTACTTTTCGACCAGGTTTTCGGCGGTAATGCCCATGTGATAGTTGTTGAACGCATCCCACAGGCCGTCCTGAATCATGGTGTCGATCATTTGGCCATGACCCATACGCTGACCGGTGCGGGAGGTCGGGATGATGTGCGGCGACAGGCTCATGGACTCCTGGCCACCGGCGATCATGATTTCGGCATCGCCGCAGCGGATGGCCTGAGCGGCCAGATGCAATGCCTTGAGGCCGGAGCCACAGACCTTGTTCAGGGTCAGAGAGGGAACGCTGTGCGGCAGGCCGGCGTGGATAGCAGCCTGGCGAGCGGGATTCTGGCCGCAGCCTGCGGTCAGAACCTGGCCGAAGATGACCTCGTCAACCGAAGCCGGATCGATTTCGGTTTCGTCGAGCAAGCGGCGGATAACGGTAGCACCCAGCTCATGGGCGGGTACCTTGGCAAACTGGCCCCCGAAACTGCCGATGGCGGTACGGGTGGCGGCAACAATCACGACCTCTTGCATGAACGGGCTCCTCTATGCAGGCACTGTTTTTCGAGTGCACAAGCATAGAGGGGCGCCCTACTCCAGACAAGTTGTCTCGGCCCTGGTACAGCATTAGTGCAGTACCAGGGCGACGAACCGCGTCAGGCGTGCTCGATGCGGTTGGCGATGAGATCCTGTACAACCGCCGGATCGGCCAGGGTCGAGGTGTCGCCAAGGCTGTCGAGTTCGTTGCAGGCGATCTTGCGCAGAATGCGGCGCATGATCTTGCCCGAACGGGTCTTCGGCAGGCCTGGAGCCCACTGCATGAACTCGGGGCGGGCAAAGGCACCAACCTGATCGGCCACGAAGGCCTTCAGTTCCTTGACCAGCTCCTCGCTTGGGGTAACGCCGTTCATCGGGGTGACATAGACGTAGATGCACTGGCCCTTGATGTCGTGCGGGCAGCCTACTACGGCCGCTTCGGCGACCGCGTCGTGCAGCACCAGTGCGCTTTCCACTTCGGCGGTGCCGATACGGTGACCGGAGACGTTGAGCACGTCATCGACCCGGCCGGTGATCCAGTAGTAGCCGTCTTCATCGCGGCGGGCGCCGTCACCGGTGAAGTAGACGTTCTTGTAGGTGTTGAAGTAGGTGTCGATCAGGCGCTGGTGGTCACCGTAAACGGTACGGATCTGGCTCGGCCAGGAACGCTTGATTACCAGGTTGCCGCTGGTTGGTCCCTCCAGTTCGTTGCCTTCGGGGTCGTACAGGGCCGGCTCGACGCCGAAGAACGGGCGGGTGGCCGAACCCGGCTTGAGCAGGGTACAGCCCGGCAGCGGAGTGATCATGGCAGCGCCGGTTTCGGTTTGCCACCAGGTATCGACAATCGGGCAACGCTGCTCGCCGACCACGTGGTAATACCATTCCCAGGCTTCCGGGTTGATCGGCTCGCCGACGCTGCCGAGCAGGCGCAGGCTGGCGCGCGAGGACGACTTGACCGGCTCATCGCCCTTGGCCATCAGTGCGCGCAGAGCGGTTGGCGCGGTGTAGAAGATGTTGATCTGGTGCTTGTCGATCACCTGCCAGCAGCGGGATGCATCCGGGTAGGTCGGTACGCCTTCAAACAGCACGGTGGTCGCGCGGTTGCAAAGCGGGCCGTAGACGATATAGGAATGGCCGGTGATCCAGCCCACGTCAGCCGTACACCAGTAGACCTCGCCCGGCACATAGTCGAACACGTAGTAGTGGGTCATTGCCGCCATCAGCAGATAGCCGCCGGTGGTGTGCAGCACGCCCTTGGGTTTGCCGGTGGAGCCGGAGGTGTAAAGGATAAACAGCGGGTCTTCGCTGTCCATCGGTTCTGGCGCACACTGGTTGCTCGCAGCGCTGGTCGCTTCGGTGTAGCAGACGTCACGCTTTTCATCCCAGGCAACGTCAGCACCGGTGCGCTTGACGGTTATCACAGTGTGGACGTCGGGGCAGTCTTTCAGCGCTTTTTCGACGTTGACCTTCAGCGGGACGGTCTTGCCTCCGCGCACGCCCTCGTCGGCGGTAATGACTGCACGGCAGTCGGCATCGAGAATACGGTCACGGAGTGCGTCCGGCGAGAAGCCACCAAAGACCACCGAGTGAACCGCACCGATACGCGCGCAGGCCAGCATGGCGTAGGCCGCTTCGGGGATCATCGGCATGTACAGGCAGACACGGTCACCCTTGCTGACACCGCGCGCCTTCAGCACGTTGGCCAGGCGGCAGACCTTGTCGTGCAGTTCGCGGTAGCTGATGCGGGCATCCTGGCTCGGGTCGTCACCTTCCCAGATAATGGCGATCTCGTCGCCATGCTCGGCCAGGTGGCGGTCAATGCAGTTGACGCTGACGTTGAGCTTGCCGTCGATAAACCAGGCAGCCTGACCTTTGCTCAGATCGCTTTCGTGTACCTTGCTCCAGCGCTTGTCCCAGGTCAGAAAGCGTTCGGCCTGCTCGGCCCAGAACTGGTCGGGCTGCTCAAGCGACTGCCTGTACATACGCTGATAGGTCGCGTCATCCAGGTGGGTATGCGCGCGAGCGGACTCGGACACCTTGTGGTTTTCGATTGCGTACATGGGTATTCCCCTCTTGTTATTGAATTCAGGCAGTCTCTTGTCAGCCGGCCCTGAAGAGGGTCATTCCGGTGCTGCAGCAGAGATTCCGGACCGACAAAGCCGTTGGGGCTGTGCGATCAGTCTAGGCCATTTAGCGTCGGCCATCAGAGGGGGGCAAGACAACCCTTCTTTGGTATGAGAGGCGGGCGTCAAATCGGCGGGCCATGGGCCCGCAAAAGAGAGGGGACAGCCGCTCAGGAGCGGCTGAATTCGAGGTTGTCGATCAGGCGTGTGGTGCCGAGGTAGGCGGCGGCCAGCACCACCAGATCGCGGGTCTGATCGGTTACCGGTGACAGGTTGCTGGCATCTCGCAGGTCCAGATAGTCCGGGCGCATGCCGGCGGCACTCAGCTGCTGACTGGCCTCGTTGATGATCTGCGCATAGTCGGTACGCCCCGAGGTCACCTGCGCTGCAATCTGCTGCAGGGTCCGCTGCAGCAGCGGCGCAACGGCGCGCTGCTCTGCGGTCAGGTAGCCATTGCGCGAGGACAGCGCCAGGCCGTCCTCGGCACGTATGGTCGGATGCCCCATGATCTTCACCGGCAGACAGAGGTCCTGCGCCATCTTGCGAATGACCGCGAGCTGCTGGTAGTCCTTCTGACCAAACACGGCGACATCGGGGCCGACGATGTTCAGCAGCTTGCTGACAACGGTCGCCACACCCTCGAAGTGGCCTGGGCGGCTGGCTCCGCATAATCCTTCCGAAACCACCGGCACGCTCACCCGGGTATGGCCGTCCATGCCCTCGGGGTACATCTCGCTCGCGCTGGGGGCGAATACCAGATGGGCTCCGACCTCCAGCAGTTTTTTCTGATCTTCGGCCAGGGTCCGTGGATAGCTGTCCAGGTCTTCACCGGGCCCGAACTGCATCGGGTTGACGAAAATGCTGACGACCACGTAGTCGGTGCGCTGCAGCGCCTTCTCGACCAGCGCAATGTGGCCAGCGTGCAGGTTACCCATGGTGGGAACCATTCCGATTCGCTTGCCTTCCTGGCGGGCACGACTAACCGCAGCGCGCACTTGCGCAATGGTATGCAGGGTGTTCATGGGCTCAGAACTCGTGTTCGGCTGCTGGGAATTCGACCTTCTTGACTGCTTCGACGTAGGCGCGGATGGCCGACGGGATGTCGGGCTGACCAGCCATGAAGTTTTTCACGAAGCGCGGCATGCGTCCGCTGAGCGACAGTCCGAGCATGTCGTGGACCACCAGTACCTGGCCATCGGTGCCACTGCCGGCACCGATGCCAATAACCGGAACACTGACCGCAGCAGTAATCGCGTTGGCCAGCGCCGGCGGCACGCACTCGAGCAGCAGCATGGCTGCACCGGCCGCTTCCAGCGCCTTGGCGTCTTCGACCATGGCGCGGGCCTGCGCTTCGTCGCGACCCTGAACCTTGAAGCCGCCCAGTACGTTGACTGTCTGTGGCGTCAGGCCCATGTGTGCGCAGACCGGAATACCGTTGCGGCTCAGTACTGTGATGCTGTCTGCCAGCCAGCGACCGCCCTCCAGCTTGACCATGTGTGCGCCTGCGCGCATGAGCGCTGCGCTGTTGGCCAGGGCCTGGTCGAGGGTGGCGTACGCCATGAAGGGCAGGTCGGCCATGATCAGCGCACCCTTGTTGCCGCGCTTGACGGCTGCGGTGTGGTACGCCATGTCGGCGACGCTGACCGGCAGGGTACTGTCGTGTCCCTGCAGGACCATGCCCAGCGAGTCGCCGATCAGGATGACTTCGACGCCGGCTTCACTTTCGACATGGGCGAAGGTCGCGTCGTAGGCTGTCAGACAAACGATCTTTTCGCCGCTTTGCTTGAGTTTGTTCAGCGTGGTCAGAGTAACGTCAGGCATGACTGATTCCAGTGTGTGGCTGTTACTTGGCGCTTCGGCACCGTTGGGGTTGGCTCTCGCGCCGGGTGTCCTGGCGAGAGTATAGCCTTGGCCGGGCAGGATTTCGGTAACACTTGGCTGGTCACCGGAATCGCATCCTACGTGTCAGCCCGGGGGTGTCAAGTCCGTTTGCGCACCAGGCTGTTGTATAAAAAACGGCAATGCCTGCAGATCACCGCGGGGGCAGTTCTGCAGCAGCGTTTCCAGCGCTGTGCCGTCAGGCATTTTCAGCGCGGGCGCTATCTCGGCCAGGGGGTAGAGGACGAAGGCGCGGGCATGCATGTGATAGTGCGGAATCTGCAGACGCTCGGTGCGGATGAGCTGGTCACCGTACAGCAGGATATCCAGGTCCAGGGTGCGTGGGCCCCAGCGCTCGGCCTTGCGTACCCGGCCGTGCTCCAGCTCGATGCGTTGCAGGTTGTCGAGTAGTGCCGCTGGCTCAAGCTCGGTATCCAGCGCCAGCACCGCGTTGATGTAGCTTGGCTGGTCCTGCGGCCCCATGGGCGCGCTGCGGTATAGCGATGAGCAGGCTACAAGCTGGCTGCGGGGCAGCTCGCGCAGCGCGCCGCAGGCGGTCTGGACCTGCTGAACCGGGTCGCCCTGGTTGCTGCCCAGGGCAATATAGCTGCGCGGCATCAGTTGCTCTGCGGCTTGCGCGGCTTGTTTCTGCGCGGACGCGAGCGAGCGCGTTTGGCGCTGCTTTTGCTGCCGTCACCCAGCTCGCGAATCATCTGCCGGCGCTGATCGGGGTTGGCGTCCTGGTATTGTGTCCACCATTGACCAAGGCCATCGGTTTCCTCGCCGGCAGCTTCGCGCAGCAGCAGGAAGTCGTAGGCCGCCCGGAAGCGCGGATGCTCCAGCATCTGGTCTGCCCTGCGTCCGCTGCGGCGCTCCAGGCGTGGCTGCATGTCCCAGATTTCCCGCATGGGAATGCTGAAGCGCTTCGGAATCGCGGTATGGCGGCATTGCTCGGCGAGCAGCTCGTGGGCGGCCTGCTGATAGGCGGGTATCGCCGGGATACCCTGCTCCTCCAGATACTTCACCCGCCCGGGCAGCGCGGGCCAGAGCAGGGCTGCAAACAGGAACGCAGGGGTAACCGGTTTGTCCTGGGCGATGCGCTCGTCGGTGTTGCGCAGCGCCTGGCGAACCAGCTGCAGGGTGTAGTCAGGGCGTTCAAGGATAGCGTCGTCGGTATCCGGAAACAGCGGCGCTACCAGATCGTATTGATACAGCAGGTCAAAGGTTGCCAGGCCCTGGCCGCTCATCAGCAGCTTTAGACTTTCATCGAACAGGCGTGCTGCAGGAATGTCGTGCAGCAGTGGTGCCATCGATTCGATGGGCGCTGCGGTATGTTGCTCGATATCGAAGTTCAGCTTGGCGGCAAAGCGTACGGCGCGCAGCATGCGCACCGGGTCTTCCTGGTAGCGCTGTTCCGGTTGACCGATAAGACGGATCAGGCGGTTGCGAATATCATGCACGCCGTTGGCAAAGTCGTGGATCTGGCCGCTGGTCACGTCGAAGTAGAGCGCGTTGATCGTGAAGTCGCGGCGTTGGGCGTCCTGTTCGAAGGTACCGTACACGTTGTCGCGCAACAGTCGGCCCGATTCGCTCTGGCGGGACTGCTCCTCCGATGCTTCGGCTTCGTGATTGGCGCGGAAGGTCGCGACTTCAATGATTTCCCGCCCGAAATGCACGTGGACCAGCTTGAAGCGACGGCCAATCAGGCGCGCGTTGCGGAACGTTGCGCGGACCTGCTCGGGAGTGGCGCTGGTGGCGACGTCAAAGTCCTTCGGGGGGATATCGAGCAGCAGGTCACGCACACAGCCACCCACCAGAAAGGCCTGATAGCCTGCCTGCTGCAGCCGTTCAACCACGCTGACCGCGTGCCTGCTCAGGCGCTCACGGCGTAGCGAATGCTGGCTGGCGGGGATAATGCTCGGCGTAGTTCGGCGGCGCTGAGGGTGGCCGAAGGGAGAGGGTATTTTCTGCAACAGCTTTCGAATCATAGGGGCTGGTTGTTCCGGCTGCCGATCAGCGTGAGCGGTCGCTCTGCCTGTTGACCTGCACGGTAGCGCTGGTGAATGGGTCGCGCAACAGGCGGTTGGGCCGGACGCGCATGCAGCCTGTTGGCCGCGATTGACGTGCATTCTAGCCTGAATTGTCGGGAAAGGTAAGAAATCAGGGGGATGGGCAACGGAGAATCAGGAGGGGGGAAAGCTCAAGGGGAGTGGTTAACTCCCCCTAATGGTTTTTTATTATTGTTTTTATCAGAGCTGTTCTTCTTGTTTGTTTGAAGCGGTAGTCACCGCTTTGCGACTGACCCATCTCGGGTTGTCCAAAACAAACGGATTGCTTTGGAAGCTTAGGTTCGAAGTGGCCTGCTGCTGGCTTTGGACGGTGGGTTGCTTGAGCAACTTTTATTCTTCTCTGTCCAACCGAACATCCTGTTCGCAAATCGACTGCTATTCTCCAAAAAAATCAGTTTGCTGCGTCTCTCACGTCTTGTTTTTATTGTGTGTGGAGTCGAATGTTATTTTTGTTATGTGTTTTGGTTTTTATTGTTGTTGTGCCAGATATAAAGCATTCCGCGTGCCAACTTTTTAAATTCGTTTAAAATCAGTGACTTGTGATTTTCCTGTCTTTTCCTACCCTGTGTTACCCCCAAGGTGTTACCTCCAATTGGACTAAAGTGTTACCTCTGTGTGGGGGTGCGGTAACAGTTTTGCGGGAACTTTCCCGGTAACAGGTAACACATTGGCGGGCTAAGGACGGCCCTGAGCAGGGTTGGATAGAGCCAGAGGGGAAGGCTGCACGTTGCCGGCAGCCTTGCAGGGAGGGCAAATCAGGTGCTGGCAGTTTTCTTGCGCGGAATACCCAGGCGCTGCCGACGCTCCCACAGACACTTGCGGCTGATGCCGAGCTTGTGTGCCAGCTGGGTTTCGGTCATGTGGTCCTGATGCTCCAGTACAAAGTGCTGGAAGTAGTCTTCCAGTGACAGGTCTTCGGCCGGTTCCTGCCCGGGGGTTACTTCGTTCTGCATGGTTTGCAGGGCGTTGGCGGCCTCGGAAGCACGCTCGATCTCGGCATCCAGCTCAATGCCCAGCAGGTCGGCAGTAATTTCCTCGTGATCACAGAGAATGGCCGAACGTTCGATTGCGTTCTCCAGCTCGCGCACGTTGCCCGGCCAGCTGTAGGCGAGGATTGCGCGCTCTGCGTCCCTGCTGAAGTGCAGGCCTTCCATATTCATGTTGCGTGCCGCGCGCTGCAGTAGCGCCTCGGCGATCAGCATCACGTCCCGGCCGCGCTCGCGCAGTGGCGGCAGGCGCAACTCGATCACGTTCAGGCGGTAATACAGGTCCTCACGGAACAGACCTTGTCGCGCCATGGTCTTGAGGTCGCGGTGGGTGGCGGCCACCAGACGCACATCGACCTTGTGCGACTGCACCGAGCCGACCCTGCGAATCTCTCCTTCCTGCAGCACCCGCAGTAATCGCGCCTGAGCCTCCAGCGGCAACTCGCCAATCTCGTCAAGGAACAGGGTGCCGCCGTCGGCCGCCTCGACCAGGCCGGTACGGTTGCTGGTAGCGCCGGTAAAGGAACCCTTCTCATGGCCGAACAGTTCAGACTCGATCAGGGTTTCCGGAATGGCAGCGCAGTTGACTGAAATCAGCGGTGCCTTGGCGCGCTGGGATTGTTCATGCATGGCCCGGGCAACCAGCTCCTTGCCGGTACCGGACTCGCCCTGAATCAGTACGGTCGAGTCGGTTGGCGCGACCTTGCGAATGCGCTTGAAAAGAGTCTGCATGGCGTCACAGGCGCCGATGATACCCATATCCTGGCCACCACCATCGGTGCTGGCCGTGGTGGCCTTGGGCGCCGGCTCTGGCGTAGGAGTCGCGCCGCTCTGCTGCTTGCGCTGGTCGCCGGCGGCAATAATGCGCTGCACGGTTTCAACCATTTCGTCATGGTCGAACGGCTTGGCGATGTAGTCGACAGCGCCGAGCTTCATCGAGTCGACCGCCGAGCGCAGGCTGGCGTAGCTGGTCATGATCAGCACGGGCGTGTTCGGCGCACGACGGATGAGTTCGGTGCCGGGCTCGCCCGGCAGGCGCAGGTCGCTGATAATCAGCTTGAAGCGCTCGAGATCATGTCGCTCGACGGCCTCGCTGACCGAGCCGGCCTCCTCTACCTGGTAGTGGTGGCGCTCCAGCAACCGTTTCAATGCCGTACGGATGATGGCTTCGTCTTCAACAACCAGAATGTCTGACATAGTTACCTCACAGGTGACGGCGCCTGTTACAGCATCAGGCAGGGGCGCCGTTACCGCTCATGCTATAGCGCGGCAGGGTAATGGTGAAGCGAGTGCCGCGCCGGGTTGTCTGGTCGACCGGGCTGTCGATGGTTATCTGGCCATAATGCTCTTCGACAATGGAGTAGACCAGTGCCAATCCGAGCCCGGTACCTGTCCCTGGGTCCTTGGTGGTGAAGAACGGCTCGAACAGCCGATCCATGATGTCCTTGTCGATGCCGCTGCCCTGATCCTCTACTTGCAGCAGTACCTGGTGTTCGTTTTCCTGGGTGGCGATGGTGATGCTGTCGCCATCAGTGCTGGCGTCCCGTGCGTTACCCAGCAGGTTGATAAGGACCTGAACCAGGCGCTGGGCGTCACCGGCTACCATGTGTTCGGGTCGGCACAGGTTAACATACTTGACCTCCGGCCCCCTGCGGTTGAGCGACAGCAGGTGAATCGCCTCGTTGGTGCAGGCCGCCAGATCGACCGGCTCGTTGGGGTTCTGGTGGCGGCTGCCAACGTGGGCGAAGTTGACCAGTGACTGCACGATCCGGGAGACCCGGCGAGTCTGGTCGAGGATCTGCTCGGCGGCTTCGCGTGATTCCGGTTGTTCCGATTCGTCGCGCAGGTTTTGCGCCAGACAGGCGATGCCGGTGATCGGATTGCCGATTTCGTGGGCAACGCCGGCAGCCAGACGACCGATTGAGGCCAGGCGCTCGGAATGCATCAGCTCTTCTTCCAGCATCTGGGTTTCGGTCTGGTCCTCGACCAGCAGTACCAGGCCGCTACCGCCAACATAGCCGGGCTCGTCGATCGCAGCCTTGTGCAGGCTGAGCCACTGGGTATGGCCATTGACCGCCAGTTTCTGCTTGTACAGGTGCGAGGCCTGGTCTTCGACGAATCGCTCGAACAGGTCTCGCCAGGGGCCGGGCAGGCTGCTCAGCCGCGAGCCGATGACGCTGTCGGCGTCGATGCCGGTCAGCGCCTGCATGGCGTGGTTCCACATCAGGATTTCATTGTCCTGGGCCAGCGAGCAGACACCCATCGGCAGGTGCTGCAGTGTCTGGCGGTGATAGCGTCGCAGGGCGTCGAGTTCGGCGGCCAGGCCGGTCAGGCGGCTGTGGTAGTCCTCCAGCCGGTTTTCGATGAAATGGATGTCCTCGGTCATATAGCCGTCGCGGCCCATCTTGAACGGCAGGAAGGTTTCGATGATGTCCTGGGCCACCGACGGCCCCATCAGGCCCGACAGGTTGGCTTCCAGCCGGTCGCGCAGGCGGCGCAGGGCATAGGGGCGGCGCTCGTCGAACGGCAGCTTGAGGTCCCGCAGCGCCTGTTCGACCTCGTGCTGGGCGGTCTTGTTGCCGAGCGGCTTGGCCAGTTGCTGGGCAAACTCCTGCGGCGAGGACGCCATCAGCTGCATCCGCTGGGGGCGACTGACGTTGTCGACCGAGCAGGCCTCGGCAGCACTCTGCTCCTCAACCGAGCGTTGGGTAAATAGCGAGACGAGCGCCAGCACCACGACGTTGACAGCCAGCGAGGAGATCGCGGCCAGGTGCCAGGTGTCGGCATTGAACGCCATCGTCATCCCGAACAGGGTGATGCCGGGCAGTTCGGTGACCAGTGGCAGCAGCAGGGTGACGGCCCACACCAGCATGCCGGCAACGACGCCGCCGATGAACCCGCGGCGGTTGGCTTGTGGCCAGTACAGCACTGACAGGGTGCCCGGCAGAAACTGTACGGTGGCGACAAACGAGGCAATTCCGAGGTTGGCCAGGTCCTGTTCGGCGCCGAGCAGGCGGTAGAAGCCGTAGCCGGCCATGATGATGGCGGCAATCAGCGTGCGGCGGGTCCACAGCAGCCAGCGGTAGATGTTGTTGTCGGCGCTGGGCTGGTAGAGCGGC
>Ga0194136_1000919_pt1 | contig 14778 bp, 23 predicted proteins | sample TARM_MetaG_T3A_1_FD_134023 | JGI IMG/M metagenome (GOLD analysis project Ga0194136, IMG submission 134023) | Freshwater microbial communities from Pennsylvania, USA, analyzing microbe dynamics in response to fracking - TARM_MetaG_T3A_14 (version 2) | ecosystem: Environmental > Aquatic >...
CAATATACCTGGCGGTTTCGGCCGCCAGAGTTATTCTTAAATCAAAATTAATATAAGCCAGCTCCGGCGGGTTAAAAGAAACCTTTACAAAACCTTACAAAATTGTTATATTTAGGCTGTCAGAAATGGCAGTCTTTTTTTTGTTTTATATTTAGTTAATTGGCTAATTTAGGAAATGTTATGGCAAGACCTTTAAAATACAAAACACCCGAAGAGATGCAAGCGAAGATTAATGCTTATTTCAAACAGGCTGATAAACAGGGTGTTTGCTCCTTAGGTGGTCTTTGTATGTATCTTGACCTGACTTATGAAGGGCTTGCAGAATACCAACGCAGACCGCTGTTTTCTGTAACTATAAAAAAGGCAAAAAATCAGGTTGAAAGAAAAATAAATGAATTAGCTATGCAAAACAAACTTAATCCAACTATGGTTATTTTTAATTTAAAGAATAATTTTGGTTGGAACGAAGACAGTAAAAAATTTCACGAAAACCTTGAAGAAAATGAAAGTATAAATATAAAAATAGAGCTTGAAGATGGCAGACAACAGGATAATTAAGGCAACCATACCACAAGGCAAGTTTCTTGCAATGCCGCATAAATTTAAGGCGTTCGTCGCTGGTTACGGTAGCGGAAAATCTTATGTTGCCTGTATGTCCTCTTGTATTAATTATGCTAAGTTCCCGAAGGTAAACCAGGGTTATTTTGCTCCTTCTTACCCTCAGATCAGAGATATATTTTATCCGACCATCGAAGAAGTTGCCGAGCGTTTTGGTTTTAATGCGGTTATTAAGTTCGGCAATAAAGAGGTTGATATATATTCAGGCAAGCGTTATCTAGGGACTACTCTTTGTAGGTCTATGGATAAGCCTGAAAGCATTGTAGGCTTTAAGATCGGTCATGCGGTTATAGATGAACTTGATACCCTGCCGACGGAAAAAGCGGAAAATTCATGGCGTAAAATCATAGCTCGTATGAGATACCAGGTAGACGGATTAAGAAACGGTATTGACGTGGCAACCACTCCAGAGGGCTTTAAGTTCACTCACAAAATGTTTGTTGAATTGCTTGAAGAAAAGCCGGAGCTTAAAAACAATTATGGATTATTGCACGCTTCAACATACGATAATGAAAAGAATTTACCTGATGATTATATACCGAGTTTGCTTGAAGCTTACCCGGAGCAGTTAATTTCTGCTTATTTGAATGGTCAGTTTGTTAACTTGCAGGCAGGGACAGTTTTTTATAATTATGACCGTGAAAAGTGCAGATCAGATGAAAAAATAAAACCTAGTGAGCCGCTTTATGTTGGGATGGATTTTAACGTTCAGCACATGGCGGCTACGGTTTACGTACAGCGTAAAGAAAAAGATAAAATAGTTTGGCACGCCGTTGAAGAAGTTAAAGAGGTTTTCGACACGCCAGACATGATAAGAATTTTGCAGGAGCGTTATCAATCCGGAGACAATAAACACTCCATTACTGTTTATCCTGATGCTTCAGGCGGTAGTAGAAAGAGCGTTGACGCTTCAACATCTGACCTTTCACTTTTAAGACAAAATAGGTTTAGAGTTGTTGTAAATAACCGGAATCCTTTTGTTAAAGATAGGCTTTTGTCTATGAATAAAGCCCTTGAGTCTGGTCTTGTAAAAATTAATCCTGTTACAGCTCCGACAACGTCAAAATGTCTTGAAAAGCAGGCTTATGACCAGAACGGAGAGCCTGACAAAAAGAGTGGATTCGATCATCAGAATGATGCAACAACTTATCCTGTAGCTTACGAGATGCCAGTGAAAAAACCACTTATAGACATGAACTTTAAATTTTCAGCTTAATAGGTGTAAAATGGGCGAAGTTTTAAATATTGAAGAATACAAAGACCACTTAACATTGTATGATATAAACGGAGCTGTTCACGTTGTACCTGTAGCTTTTTTCTTAGATGTTAGAGACGGTAAACGAGACATAACAGAGCTTGAAAACTACAAAAATATAATGCCGTCTATAATTGAAGAATGGCTTGGGGGTTTATATGGCGATTAATACAGAACATCCAGAACATTTTAGGTATAAAAAATTAGTTGAACTTGTCCGGGATTGTATCGCCGGAGAGGCTGAAATTAAGCGTAAAACTACACGATACTTACCTGAGTTCGAATTTGAAAAAGAGGATTCGAGCCGTTATCAAACTTATGTACAAAAGGCGGTCTTTGATAATATAACAGGGCGTACGCTTGCGGGATTTTCTGGATCTATATTTAGGAAGCAACCTGAGAACTTCTTACCAACCGAGCTTGAATACTTGCTAGAAAATGCAAATGGCGAAGGGCTTGGATTGCCTGAGTTGGAGCAGTTTTCTTGTGAGGAGACCATGACAACAGGAACAATAGGTTTTCTTGTGGATTATCCCATGGTCGACCTTCAAATTGACGCTGAAACAGAGCAAATAATCAATCCTCAGGCGCATTTAAAACCTTATATATTTGAGTCTATACTAAACTATAAAACATCGATAATTAACGGAAAAACAGTATTATCTCAGGTTGTATTGCACGAAAAAAGAGAAAAGCAGATAACCGAGTTTGAGTTTGATTATGAGGATATATACAGAGTATTAAGGCTTGACGAGAACGGATATTATAATCAGCAAGTTTATGATGATGCTCAGACGCCTATTACTGAGCCGATATATCCAAGAAAAGTCGGACAAGAATTCTTTGATTATATCCCTTTTGTTTTCATCGGGGCTTCAAACAATCTTTTCAAATTTGATAAGCCTATGCTGTATGATATAGCCGTTCTTAATATAGCGCATTTTGTCAACTCGGCTGATTATGAAGAAAACTTGTTTATGCATGGTCAATTAACTATAGGTATAAGTACATCGCTTGATAGCCAAGCGTACAAAGAAGCTAATCCAGACGGACTTAAATGGGGTGCCAGATCTGCAACCTTTTTGGGCGAAAACGGTAATTTTGTTACCGCTTCAGTACCAGAAAACAGCGGTCTTGAAAAAGCCATGCAGCGTAAAGAAGAAAGAATGGTTGCCCTGGGTGCAAAGCTGATAACTCAGAACGCCGACAACGAGACAGCAGAAGCCGCAAGGATCAGGAATAGTTCGGAGACTTCAAATTTAACAACTATTGTTAATAATAATACCGCTGGATTTACAAAGCTCTTAACATACTGCACAGACTTTATGGGCGGCAATCCTGCAGCGATAGACATACAGATTAACAAAGAATTTTATCCTGAAACCATTACAGCTCAGGAAGCGGCGGTAATGATGCAGCTTGTTGATAGGGGAACAATATCTGAAACAGACATGAGATCTAAGCTAAGAAAAGTTAATTGGCTTGATTCTGACAGAACCGATGAAGATATTGAAGAGGATGCAGAAGCGGATATAAACCGGAGTTTGACGAATAATGTCTAATTTACGCTATTTGCAAGACTCGCTAACCAAGCACCAAGTGTTCTTACAGCGATACGGCGGCGGTTGGTGGAACGCAAATAAAGACGTGATCGAAGATGTTGCAGATGCGATTCAAGGCAGGATTGCAGCCTCTGGTTTATCTCAGGAAAACATAGCTGTTTTATCGAATCTTTTAATACAATTAGATGATTTGCTAAATAACAAAATAAATGTTATAAAGAATGATATAAGGGGTAAAGTCCCGGAATTAGCATCTTATGAAGCCGGGTTCACTCAAAGACTTATGAGTAATGCGGTTGAAGCAGGAGTAACTTTTGAGGGGCTACAAACAAGCTTCTTTGATACGTTCTTTGAAAATGAGCCTGTAAGAATGGTGGTCGGCGATGAAGTACAAAAGAAAACTCTTGATGAGCTTTTCGACCAGTTTTCAAATACTGCCAAGAAAGAAGTAAGAAGCCAAGTTTTTTCTGGCTTAGCAATGGGTGATACTACCCAAGATATTGCTCGTAATGTTTACGGCATGGTTAACAACCGGACAAGGCGACAAGCTGAAACACTCGTAAGAACGTCGGCGAATCATGTTGGGAACGCTACAAGAGCGAGCTTTTTTGAAGCTAACGACGATGTTTTGCAGGATTATCTTTATTCGGCAACACTTGACAACCGCACAACTATTTTGTGTGCAAGTAGAGATGGAAAGCGAATCCCTGAAAATGAAGATTGGTCAGTTCCAGCTCATTTTGGGTGCAGAAGTGTTCATGTACCCGACGTTAAAGACGAATACAAGATATTCAAGGACGGCGGCAAGAGAGCAAGCCAATTTGGGCAAGTGTCAGGTAAGCTGACCTATTCCGGCTTTTTAAGACGACAAAGCAAAGCGTTTCAAAATGAGGTATTAGGGTTAAAGAGAGCGCAACTATTCAGATCAGGCAAGTTGACGCTTGATAAATTTGTAAACGATGACGGAGTTCTTTATACGCTTGATGAATTAAGCAGGCTTGAAGATATAACGATTAACTAATGCGGTAGAGCCGCACAATAACAAATCCCGGAGGGAAGCATGGCATTAAAATATGAAGTAGCAGACATTAACGAAATTGATGAATCACAGCGTGATTTTTACGAAGAAAAAGATGGAAAATATGTATTGAGCGTTGAAGGCATACCTGAGCCAGACACAGGCAATATTGACGGACTGAAAAACAAAGCAAACGAGCTTTTGTCCGAAAAGAAAAAAGAGCAGGAAAAGCGGAAGGAACTTGAACAAAGACTCGCAGAGCTTGAAAGAAAGCCGACCGAAAAAGGCGACGAAAAGAAAATTGATGATATACTTGCACAGCTTGAAGATGCAAAAAATAAGCTTGCTGAAAAAGATAATGTTATAAATGAAATGAACCAGTCAAGGACAAAAGAAAAATTGAGAAGTATGGCAAGAGAGGAAGCAGGAAAGCTTACAAAAGACGCTTCAAGACTTGAACTCCTTGCCGAAAAGATAGAGTCCAGATTATATTATGAAGATGGCAACCTAACAGTATTAGACGAAAACGGCAAGCCGACAATATCGCCAGTGGCTGATCTTTCAAAGTCGATTGCCCAAAAATATCCTTTTCTAGTCGATGGAAAAGGAGCAAGCGGGGGCGGTGCTTCCGGTAATTCTGGCAGTGCCAGCGGTGCAGTTCCAAAATTAAGTGAGCTTTCAGACTCAGACCTTGTAAAGCTCAAACGAGATGATCCAGATGCTTACAATCGGGTCATAAATGAAAACAAATAAGAACGAGGAATAAAATATGGCACTAACTCAACTTAGTGATATTATCGATGTAACAGTATTTCAGGATCTTCCTGCTGTAGACGCTCCCGAAAAGACAGCTTTTTTTGAATCAGGAGCAGTAATTAGAAATGGTATGCTTGACGGTTTTGCAAATAGTCCGGGAAAAACAGGAGAGCTTCCTTTTTGGAAAGATCTTGACGGATCAGAAGAGGTTAATTACTCAACTGATACAACAAGTACAGCGACACCTAAAAACCTTGCCCAGGGTGAGCAGATATACAGAAAAGCCTTTGTAAACCAGGGATGGAGTGAAGCAGATCTTGCCGCTGAGCTTGCAATGGGTGGTACGGCAATGAGGCGTATTAGAGGTAGAACCGACTCTTATTTTATGAGACAGTGGCAGCGTAGGCTTATAGCAACCTCAAACGGTATTCTTGCGGATAACGTCGCTAACGATTCAAGTGATATGGTTGTTGACGTTGCGGCTGAGGCAATAGCAAGCCAGACTTCAAGTACACTTTTTAACAGAGATGCTTTTACAGAGTCTGTTTACACCATGGGCGATGCTTCAGATCAGCTCACCACAATAGCTGTACATTCAGCCGTAATGAAACAAATGGTTAAAAATGACGATATTGATTATATCCCTGATTCAAATGGTCAACTTACTATACCAACCTATATGGGCTTGCGTGTAGTTGTTGACGACGGCCTTACAGTTACAGCAGGAACAACCGACGGGTTTAAATATACATCTGTTATCTTTGGTAATGGTGCTTTTGGTTACGGCGTAGGAACTCCAAATGTACCAGTAGAGGTTCAGAGAGAAGCAAACCAGGGGAATGGTGGTGGTGTAGAATCTCTATGGGTAAGAAACACTTGGATTCTTCATCCGTTCGGTTTTCAGAATACAGGAACACCGACAACCAACGGTTTTTCTTATACCCTGTCTGAAATTGCGGCAGCTACTGCATGGGACAGAGTTATTGAAAGAAAGAATGTTCCTCTTGCGTTCCTTATAACTAACTAAATTATCATGGGGGGCTTTATGCCTCCCTTTTATGAGGTGAACATGGCAGAAGAAAAAGAAACAACAGAAAAGCCCAAAACAATTAAGAAGAAGTATAACAAGGATGGACTAATCCCGGGACAGCAAGTAAAAGAAGAAGATTATATAAAAATAATCAATAAGCAAAGGCTTAAAAAATAATGGCTAAAAAATACGCAAAACCAAACAGTAGGGAGTATATATATTACTTGCTAAGAAAGCGCAGGAAAGACCGTAAAAAAGAGGCTGAAGAATAATGAGTTATAAAACTACTCCGATTCAGTCTGATTTATTCACTTCTGAGCGTGAAAACACAAGACGCTTAAAAACAGAAGAGCCATTAACAAGCTTTTCTGAAAACAGGCAATTTGGTTTTTTTGATAGTATTGATTTTGACAAGCAATACGGACACCAGATAGTTTATAGAATAAGGGCAAACAAAAAACATAATCTGCTTTTAAGACGTCTTGATTTTTACGTTGGTGGAATAACATATCTTGTTTACCCTTTTGGTACAGGCGAAACTTTTACAGGCACACTTATTGATGTTTCAGATCAAATTTATGATGTTAACCAGAATATAACGATAGAGGGCAGAACATCTCTTCCTGAAACATCTCACACGATAGAAAGGGCTGAGGGTAACAATATATTTACCACAACAGCAAAGCCTAAACTTGGAGCGTCTTGTTTAGCTGGTGGATCAACCCAGTCATCACGTGGTAATTTTAGCGAGTCCATAACAAAAATAGGATATCCCGCAAATCTTGATATATGGGTTGTTCTTGAAATAATACCTTCAGTTGTAGCTGATTCAAAGGGCTTTTATGAATTAATATGGGAAGATATCGAATAATAAAGGGGACAATATGGCAACAATAACAAACACAAGCATGACTGGTTTAGGTTCAAGATCTATAATTCCAACAACTTTAACAAGCTCTGATACTTTTACTTATTTACCACGCAAAAACCAGACGCTTATAATTGAAAATAACTCAGGCGTTGCAGTAACTGTTAATATTGACGGAGACGGGGCAGGAGATCTTGGAGTTCAGGGAGTAGGTGTGATTGATATTAGCACAGGGTATGATACAGCACCTATTCCTGACGGCGAAGCAGTTGCAATTCCTCTTGATTCAATATCAAGGTATTTAGCAGGAACGATTGCAGTTACAGGCGGCACAGGTGCAACAGCATATCTTATAAGCTATTAAGGTGAAACATGGCGATTACAGTTGGTGAAAATTCTTATGTAACAGAACAAGAGCTGCTTGATTACGCTTCAGCAAGGGAAATAACTGTTTCCGGAACTCCTGAAGTATTGCTTATTAAGGCTATGGACTGGTTTGAATTAAGATCTTTTAGAGGATCAAAGACAGACGAAACACAAGATCTTGAATTTCCACGAAACGATGAGACAGAAGTTCCAAAAGCGATAAAAACAGCTCAGATAATTACAGCTTTGCTAATAGATCAAGGTGAGGATTTTTGGGGCGTTGTTGAGCCTGCCTTGAAGTCTGAGCGCATTGAGGGTGCGATTGACATTGAATATCAAGAAGGTGGTGCAAGTTCGAACCGCTATCCTCAGCTTGACAATCTGCTTTCGCCTTATTTGATTAATACAGGTATGAATATAAGGTTGGTCAGATAATGGACTTTACAGGCACAGCACACAGAATGAAGAAGTATATTCATAAGAACGGTAAGCCTTTGAGCCTTAAAACTGAAACGGTTACAGGCGGCGATGAATGGAATCCGACAACAACGACCGAGACAAAAAGCATTATAGGTATACAGTCAACTTTTCAAAAAGGGGAGATTGACGGATCAATAATTCAAAACAACGACAAAAAGTATATTGTCTCAAATGAATATGAAATAAGCACAACCGATAAGCTTATTGACGGAACAACCGAATTTTCAATAATCAATGCTGATCCGGTCGCACCTGGTGGAACAACAATCTTATATATAGTTCAGGCGAGGGCATAATGGAGTCTTTTAGTAAGCAGATGAATGACATTATTAAAAAGACCAAAAACAACACAAGAAAAGCAGTTGCTGCTGGTTGTCTTGATATAACAAAAGAGATTATACAACGGACTCCGGTTGACACAGGTAGACTTAAAGGAAATTGGATCCCTGATATAAACAATATTCCTGACTATAGCCTTGATACTTACGATAAGTCAGGGAATAAAGCTATATCAAAGGCTAGTAGCGAAACAAACAAAATACAGATAGGCGATATATATTTTCTTATCAATAACCTTGTTTATGCCCCAGTAGCTGAATACGGGCTTTATCCAATACCGGGGGGAGAAAAAACTATAAACGGATATAGTACGCAAGCACCAGCAGGAATGGTAAGAACAACCGTTGAAGAAGCAGATTATCTTATTCAAAAAGCAGTCAAAATACATGGTGATACATGATTTCTATTAAAAACATAACAACAGGTATATTTAGTTATTTAGCTAACTATAGCGCAAGCTTGCCAGACCTGTATTGGCCGAATGTAAACAAAGAGTTACCTCAATATGAATATATCAAGGTTGATATTTTACCCGGCAATACGCAGTCTTTAGGCGTTAAATCGTTAGATCGTACACCAGGAATAATTCAGCTTATGGTTAATGTTGCAGATGGCGTGGGATCAGTAAGACCGCTTGAAATAGCCGATCAACTTCTTGGATATTTCCCAAGAGGTACGGAGATAAACGAGTCAGGAACAAGAATAAGGATTGACAAAGCCGGATATACGGCTCCGGCAATGCAGAATGGGACATGGTACAGCGTGGCCGTATCAATCCCTTTTTATGTACTTAAATAAATAATAATTAGGAGGCTATATGCCAGCAGCTACAGAAGCCTTTACAACCGCAGGAAGTACAATAGCAGTTGTGAATGAAGTGCCAATAACTTTTGATGATATAGGTTTTGAAGCTTTAACCTATACCGATGTAGGTGAGATAACTAATTTAGGTGAGTTCGGAAAAGAGGTTACCCTTGTAACACACAACCCGATTGCAGACAGGAGGACAAGAAAAAGAAAAGGCTCTTTTAACGAAGGTTCAATCTCTCTTGAAATGGCAAGGCTTGTAAGCGATGCAGGACAGACAATTCTGAATAATGGTGTTGATCTTGACGACTCACATTCATTTAAAATTACTTTGCAGGATGGAACAGCTCTTTATTTTACAGCTCAGATAATGTCTTTTATGACCAACCTTGGAGATGTTGATTCAATAACATCCGCAAGCTGCACAGTGGAAATTGATTCAGCCGTTGTTGAGGTAGCACCAGTTTAAACATAAAGCCCTTTAACCGGGGCTTTTAACATTACTTTAAAATACAGAAAAGAGGTTTTATGGATTTATCAAATTTAAAAACAGTTGATGAAAATACACTTACACTTAAACATCCGGTAACTGGCGAAGATCTTACAGCAGACAACGGCGAACTTATGCAAGTAGTTGTTTACGGTGTTGACTCAGACCATTACAGAAAAGTGTTTGCTGATATTGCAAGGGAACTGGGCAAAAATAAAAAGAAACAAAATGATCCGGAGCTTTATGATAGGGCAACAACTAAGCAGCTTGCAGGGGTAACAAAAGATATTAAAAACGTATTTGAAAACAATGAGGAAGTCAAAGACGCTATGTATCTTTATAAAACTTATCCGTGGATCAAAGAACAGGTAGCAGAGTTCGTGGAGGATAGAGAGAATTTTTTGCCGAAGTAAAAAAACAGCTTGATATTTACATTGACCAACTGTCATGGCTTTACACCGTGCCAGACAAAGAAGAGACAAGCAGGCTTGAAAAGATAAAGAAAAATGAGGATGTAGACCTTGATAATATATTGCCTGATGTTGATTGTTACGAATATTTGCTTAACTGGCTTTCAGAAGCTGGTTTTTCAATGTCAGGCGGTATGGGAGAAGTTCCTTTAAGCTTTCAAGAAATATGGGCGTTCGGCTTCAAGTACGACATAACAAAGTTTGAAATGGATATGATAAGAAGCTTGTCTGAAAGATTTGTTGCAGGAAAGCAGAAGTATAAAAACCAATTTTATCCGCAACCATACAGGCGAGAAATAACAGAAGATGAAAGAAAACAGGTTGCAGACAAGATAAAATCAATCTTTGACCGCAGAATGAAAAAGGCTTAAATATGGCTGATATTGCAAGAATTGGGATAGAAATTGATACCCGATCTATGGAACAGGGTATGAAAAAGCTTGGTTTGCTTGGCGGTGAATCTAAGAAAACAGAAAAAGCAACAGACAGGTTAAGTAAATCTTTTAAAAGGATGGTATCATCAGCAAAGCGAGCTGGTACAGGTGCAATGAAACTCGGCAAAAAGATTGCATCCCTTGCTAAAAATATGTTTTCTTTAAAGGGGCTCATACTTACCATAGGTATTGGTTATCTTGCAAAACAGTTCATAGATGCAGCGGCTTCGGCTGAAAGATTAAGAATAAGACTTGACGCCTTTACAAAAGGTCAAGGAGCGGCTTATTTTGATAAATTAAATAAATGGGCGGCTTTACTCCCTGTTAATACTGAAGAGGCTATCGATGCCTTTACAAAGCTTCAAGCGTACGGAATTAAGCCAACAACTGACTTAATGACAACACTTGTTGATACAGTAACAGCTCTAGGCGGCCAGTCTGACAGCTTAACAGGTATTGCAAGGGCTTTAGGTCAGATACAGACTAAGGGCAGAGTTTCAGCAGAAGAAATAAATCAGTTAGCTGAGCAAGGAGTTAATGCAAGAAAATATCTATCTGAAGCTTTTGATTTGTTACCGTCTGCTTTTAACGAACTTGATAAGGCTATTAAAGAAACAGGTGCAACTACACAAGACGCTATTGATGCGATTTTTTCAGGAATGAATAAAGAATTCGGTGGGATGGCAAACAGAATTAAAAATAGCTGGCAAGGGTTGATGAATCGTCTCATACACCAGTGGTTTAATTTTAGGCGTATTACAATGGAGTCTGGATTGTTCCAGTTTATGAAAAGTCAGTTACAGAAGTTTTTAGAGTTCTTAGAATCTCCAGCTGGAACAAAAGCCATGAAGGAATGGGCTGAAAAAATAGCTGGGTTTGTTTTTGACGCAACAAGGGCGATGATAAAATCTTTTAAAGGCGTTATTATTCTTGTAAGTGGTATTAGTGAAGAAGTTACAAGCTTGTTTAAAAAGATAAAGTCAATGCCTCTTTTGGGCGATAAAGACTATCGGGAATATTTAAAGGCAAAAGAAAGATTAACTGATACAACTAAAGAGTTTGGTAAAGACTACACTGCTATAGGTACAGCTTTCGAGAATATGTCAAAAAGTACTACAAAAACAGGAAAGGTTACTTTAGATATAAGCCAAAAAGTAAAAGACTTGAACACAGTAATGTCTTTTGAAAAAGAAAACCCGATGTTTAAGGAATCTGAAGAACAAGCACATTCTTTCAGAAATACAATGTTAAAAGTTTTTGATGATGTTTTAGGCGCTATTGACAAAGCAGAGGTTAAGTTTAAAGGTGGCATTTCAGGCGGAGACATAACAGGCGGCGGCTCAGTAGAAGATCTTGAACCAATGATGACAGCTGCTAAAAAATACAATGAGCTACAAGATAAACTTGATCCTAAAAGAAAAATGTTTAGGTCTTTTTATGACGAAGCTCAAATATTAAAAGATGCTTATACTTTTGGACTTATACCATCTCTTGAAAAGCTAAACGAAAAGATGAGGGAGCTTAGAGACTCTTACCCATCTGAAATATTTACAGAAAACAAGTTTCTTGCAGGAGCAAAATCATCATTTAAAAAATATTCTGATTCTGCAAAAGATGTTGCCGGACAAACAGAACAATTATTCACAAATTCTTTTTCAAGAATGGAAGATGCTATAGTTCAATTTGCTACAACAGGCAAGGCAAGTTTTAAAGATTTTGCAAACTCGGTTATTTCAGATATTACAAGAATACTTATTAGGCAGTCTATAACTGGGCCGCTTGCGGAGGGTATTGACGGTATGTTTAGCGGAACTACTGTTGCTACTGACAGATCAAGCCCGATCACTCACAGCCCAATAAAAAGCGCAAAAGGCAATGTTTTTTCAGGCTCAGGTATATCAAGTTTTGAAAATCAGGTTGTATCAAAGCCAACTCTTTTCCCTTTTGCAAAAGGTACAGGCTTAATGGGAGAAGCTGGACCTGAGGCTATAATGCCGCTAACAAGAACTCCTGGTGGTGATCTTGGAGTAAAATCTCAGGGTTCAAGCAATGTAAACGTCCAAATAATAGACCAAAGAACAAATTCAGATTCAGAACAAATACAGACACAAGAAACAACTGGTAGAGACGGCAAGAAAACAATACAGGTTATAGTAAGAGATGAGGTAAGGGCGGCTAACAATACAGGCGCATTTGATAGGACAATGAAAGGTAATTATGGCGTTTCAAGGCGACCAGTAAGGAGATAAAATGCCAAAAGTTACAATTTATGATTTACGTAGTAAGGGTGTTATAAAAACAAAAGAGGCCGGGAAGGACGGCAACAAGGCTGTTATAGTTTCTATTTTAGAAGTGAAAAAAAACAAGGAAAAATAAGATGTCAGACGCAACATGGCCAACAACATTACCACAGAAATTAGACGGTACAGGCTTCAGTATAGAGCGTGAGGATAACCTCATAAGATCAGGCGTTGATTATGGCGTTGATAAACAAAGATTGAGATATACAGCAGTTCCTGAGCTTGTAACAGGATCTTTTATAGTAGACCAATCACAATATAACACTTTTGTAAGTTTTTGGTTTACAGATATTCAATCAGGTGCTTTGCAGTTCGATTGGGTGCATCCCATGACTGAAAATCCAGCAGTCTTGGAAATGTCAGCACCTTATAAAGTTGTACATATTTCAGGCGATAAGTTTAGAATTACAATTAATCTTAGGATTTTACCATAATGGCACGTACACTTACAACTGACGGTTTAAAGGGCGTATTGTCAAGAACAACTAATCAGGTTTATTTATTTGCTTTAAAAATAGAGCATCCTGATTTAACAAGCCCTTATTATCTCATACAAAACAATGTTGACCTTGATATTGATTTACCAAATGAGGGTATAACTACTTTCACTGCATACGCTTTTGATTTTACATTGCCAAGTGTTGAGGAAGATAGTTTACCTGTTTCCGAGGTAAAGATTGATAATGTAAGTGATTTTTTAATCGGTCTATTAAGAGGTACAGATCAAGCTCCGGAGTTTTCAGTTTATGTTGTTAGGTCTGATCCCAGAACTGAGAAGATGATTTCTATATACGAGGACGGTGTTTTTGAGCTTGGTGTATTTGAAAACCCATCCTTGTTAATATCAAGCCCAGATCCTTCGGTTGTTGAAATAGGCGCATTAAATTTTACACTTAAAAGCGTTGACTGGAATATAAACACAATTACAGGACAGTTGACACTCGATTACGATTATTTAAATGAGCCTTGCATGAAGTTTTCTTTTACACCGGAAATATCGCCTGGTTTATTTGACTACAGCTATGAGGGTAATGGCGTTTTTATAAGGGGTTAATATATGTGGGCTGAAAAATATATAGGTTTACCCTATAAAAGCTTAGGAAGGTCTTTAAGAGGCGTTGACTGTTACGGACTTGTTTATCTTGTCTATAAACATGAGTTAAACATTGAATTACCCAAAATAGACATAGGCTATCAAAACGGGCTTGATTCTGAAGAAGTAGCTCCTGTTTTTGAAAAAGGACTTAATGATTTTCTTTCAGAGGATAAGTTCAAAAAAGTTAATGATTTTAAAAGTTTTGACTTGCTTTTATACCGCCGTTCAGGTTATATTAGTCATATAGCTATTTGTCTAAATGATAAAAAGTTTCTTCATGCTGACTTAGGTTCTAAATCTTGTATAGAAAAAATAAAACATAAATATTGGGTTCATAGATTGGTAGGCGTATATAGATATGCAAATTAAAATAAATGTTAAACCAATGCCGCTTGGCGATGCTGAAGAATACTTTTTACAGGCTGAACAAGGGACAAGGATACATGACTTGTTGCCTGAAGATTTTGAAGGCTTGGTTTGCCATAATAAAAATATTCTTCTTTATAATCAAAACCCTGAAATACTTGAAACAGATGAAATTGAGTTTCTTATCCCACTTCATGGTGGGGGTGGCGGAGATAAAGACGGTTTAAGAACCGTTGCTTTTCTTGCGGTTGCTATTGCTAGTTCAGGACTTACAGCGGGTATAGGTAATGTCTGGTTACAGGCTGCAGCAGCAACAGCTATAAATGTAGCAGGCGGTTTATTAATAAATGAACTAATCCCGCCACAAATGCCAGACGAATCACAGCAACAAGCAACAGGAGAAGTTCCAGGCTTTCAGACAAAATCTTTATCCGGATCAAGGAACAAGCCCGGATCTTATTCTCTATTTCCTAAACTTTATGGGGAAAGAAGAGTCAAGCCTTATTACGCCGCATCTCCATAC
>Ga0194136_1000923_pt1 | contig 14737 bp, 9 predicted proteins | sample TARM_MetaG_T3A_1_FD_134023 | JGI IMG/M metagenome (GOLD analysis project Ga0194136, IMG submission 134023) | Freshwater microbial communities from Pennsylvania, USA, analyzing microbe dynamics in response to fracking - TARM_MetaG_T3A_14 (version 2) | ecosystem: Environmental > Aquatic >...
ACGCCGATGGGCACCCAGGCGCACGAATGGTTCCAGGCGCATCAGCAAATCAGCCCCGATCTGGCGACCAGCCAACGCGCGGCGCTGGCCGCATGGCTCGACGAGTATCCGACTCAATTAGGTATTGCCCTCACCGACTGCATTACGATGGACGCTTTCCTGCGGGACTTTGGTCCGGAGTTTGCTCAGCGCTATCAGGGACTGCGCCACGATTCGGGGGATCCGCTTGAGTGGGGCGAGAAGGCCATTGCGCACTACGAAAAGCTCGGCATCGATCCGCTATCGAAAACGCTTATCTTCTCTGACAATCTGGATTTGAACAAAGCGCTCGACCTGTATCGCCATTTTGCTGAACGGGTCAATCTTGGCTTCGGCATTGGCACCCGCCTGACCTGCGACATTCCTGACGTTAAGCCGCTGAACATTGTTATCAAGCTGGTGGAGTGTAACGGTAAGCCGGTGGCGAAGTTATCCGACAGTCCGGGTAAAACCATCTGTCACGATAAAGCCTTTGTCCGGGCGCTGCGTGCGGCGTTTGACCTGCCGCAGGTTAAAAAAGCCAGTTAACAACGCCGCGACGATGCTGACTTATCCCCTTTCTGATATGGATTGAAACTATCGGGTAACAAGGCTGTTAGCCTCGTTACCCGCTAGTTGCGTTGGGCCACCGATCACGCGTTTTTTAGCGTCAGGCTTTTCTGCTGACCGGGAATGATAAACAGGATCGCGAGTAGCGCCAGAACACCGAAGCCAACGTTCAACCTCAGTCCTGCCGCTCCGGCCTGATGGAGATCGCTGAATGCGGAGTAGACCGCCAGTGATAACGCAACGCCCATTGCACCGCCTAACGAACTGGCAAGCTTGTAAATTCCAGCGGCAACAGCGGCTTTTTCCTGCGGTGCAGAGGATATCGCCGTATAAGTGGACGGCGTGGCGTAAATCCCCAGTCCCAAACCGAACATGGCGTAGCCTGCCATCACCAGAATTTTATACAGTTGTAAATCTTCGATGCTGGTCATCGACATCAGCGCCACGCCCATAAAGGTGATAGTGGTACCAATAACCATTGGCAGTCGACCGCCAAAGATAAAGAGAATTTTCTGCCCTACCGGTAGCAGCGCCAGGACGGCAACAGCATAGGTGATGGTCATGGTAGCGACTTCGGCGGTGTTCAGACCACGCCCCTGAAGCAGGTAGATATTCACCGTAACCATGGCACCGGCAATGGCATTGAGCAGGAAATTTGACAAGGTGGCACCAAAATAACCGCGTGATTTAAATAACGAAAAATCCACCAGCTGGGCGATACCCCAGGCCGATGCGCGTTTTTCAACAAAGTAAAAGCCAATCAGACCAATAATGGCAAATGCCATCGAACCCACAAAGCGGATGTCGCCATAGCCCCAGCTTCGGCCTTTTGACACCGCCAGTACCAGCGCAATAAGCGAAGCAATAAAAATCGTGGCACCGCGGGTGTCGAATTTTTTATCGCTGGGTTCCGCTTTCGATTCCGGCGTACCCAACATCAACAGCAGCCCGATAATCGCCACGACAGCGCTGATCCAGAAAATGGCTTTCCAGCCCAGCGTCGGTTCAACAAGCCCAACCAGAATGGCGCAAAAACCAGATCCTCCCCAGGATCCAACCGACCACCAGGTCAAGGCCGTGGCCTGTTTCTTCCCGGTGAACCAGGTTTTTACCAGCGCAATGGTGGAAGGCATGATGCAGGCGGCGGAAATACCCTGTAAAACGCGCCCGACAATCAACATATTGACCCCCGTTGAGAGCGCCACAATAACAGAACCGATAACGCTTAATACCACACCAATCACGGCAAAACGCATTCTGCCATATCGGTCAGCCAACCCACCGGCGGCAACAATACAGGCGGCGGAAAATAGCGGCGTAATTGAAGCGGCGAAATTGAGTAAATCCATTTGCGGCGGATCGTTGGTAATGCCAAAGTCCCGCGCAATGATGGGGATTAAAGCCGCCTGCATCGATTGTGCGAACATCCAGAATGTTAAAACGAGTAAAACAATGCCAGTAATAAGGCGGCTATTCCCCTGCCAGTTGGCTGCAGTAGACGTCATGATGTTCTCCTTTTTATTCCTTTGTGGCGGTGACAGGGAATTATTTGAGGAATTTTTCAGCTAACGTGGCCCAGAAAAGCACTGCGGGTTTCATTATTTGATCGTTGAAGTCATAGCCCGGATGGTGCACTGAACAACCTTCCCCCGCGCCGACAAAGAAATACGCACCACGGGAATTCGCTTCGAGCATGAAGGCAAAATCTTCGCTCGCCATGACCGGTGAGGAATGCGGATGAATCAGCGATTCATCAAACAGATCGCGGGCCACGCTGATGGCAAAATCCGTCATGTGCGGATCGTTCTGTAACACCGGGCAGCCGTTCAGATGCTGGACTTCCGCGCTGGCACCAAAGCTCTCTGCCTGATGAAGGACAATCGCGCCAATGCGCTTCAGAACCCGTTCTCGTACCTGCGGATCCAGAGTGCGTACGCTTATCTTCAGGGTGGCTCTTTCATTAATGATATTGGCGACGGTACCGGACTCAATGCAGCCAACGGTGATGACTGAGGGCTGAAACGGGGTGATATTGCGGGAAACAATGGTCTGAATAGCAGTGACGATATAGCAGGCGACAACCACCGCATCTACGGTTTTCTCCGGCATCGCACCATGACCGCCGGTGCCACAGACATCAATCTGCAGCGTATCGCAGGATGAGAGCATGGCCCCCTTGCGAAAATAGAAACTCCCCTGCGCAAGGCCTGGCATATTATGCAGGGCAAAAAGAGCGTCGCAGGGGAATTGCTGAAACAGACCGTCTTCCAGCATCATTTTTCCGCCGTACAATAACTCTTCACCCGGCTGGAAAATCACATGCAACGTGCCGTTAAAATGGCGGGTCTTAGCCAGCCAGTGCGCAGCAAACAGCAGCGTGGCGGTATGACCGTCATGACCGCAGCCGTGAAACTTTCCATCGACGCTACTGCGCCAGGGCTTGCCTGGGCTTTCCTGCATCGGCAACGCATCCATTTCGGCGCGTAACCCCAGCGTCTTATCGCTGTTCCCCACCCGCAGCGTACCCACGACGCCGGTTTTCGCCATGCCGCGCGTCACGGTGTAACCCCAGCTTTCCAGTAAACCGGCCACGATGGCGCTGGTACGCACCTCCTCCAGCCCCAGTTCCGGATGCTGATGCAAATCCTGACGCAGGCTGGCGTACTCAGCGGCATGGCTGTCAATAAACTCCTGTAGTGACATTCTTCATCTCCTGATTGTGGTGATTAATTCACCACCTCATGTTGCTGCATGCGACAGCGCTAAAATAGGCGTATTGATGATGCAATAGCTGACTGTTTTCAGGATGTTGTTGGCTGCTTTTCCGCCGTCATCAAAAAACGCACTGTTGTTTTTTGATACTGTGCCGTCAGACTCTCGCCACAAAAGGAGAAGTGCGATGAAGGAGACGCTGGAAGAGTTTTCCGTTCAATTTCTGAATGTGATTTATCGCCGCGTTGTCGCGCAAAACAGCATCAATATTGTGCTGGTGCTGCAAGGAGAAATTATCCTTACGCCCGAAGGAGAAACTGCGCAGACACTGCGGGAAAACCAGCTTCAGGTTATCAATCGCAATCAGGAATGGTGGCTGGAAGGCGCGAGTGACAATATTGTGGTGACCATAATGATTTCGCCACTCTGGCTGTTTGGTCGCGGTGAGGATCTCACTGCGCATCACTTTCATGTGCAGAATGACCGCCACTCACAACCCTTAACCCGAATAGTGGATCTGATACGCCAGATTGCAACGCGGTGGCTCAAGCAAAACAGCGATACCTGGCGGCTGGAAACCCATAAAGACCTACTGGAAATCTTCTGTATTTTGCTTGAGCGCTGTAAAAGTAGCGCGCCGGTGCATCATCCGAAAAACCTCAGTCCGCGCATCGCCAGAACGGTCACATGGGTGCAAGAACACTATCCGGAGAATCTTTCCCTGCAGGAAATAGCCTCCCGACTTCATGTTTCGAGTGCGCATCTCTCACGGCAGTTTCGTGCAGAGGTGGGAAGCTCTTTCCGGGAATTTCTCACCGAGACCCGCTTTAAGCGGGCAGTGAGAGATATTGCCCTCACTTCCCGTCCGATAGGCCAACTCGTCAGCGACAATGGTTTTTGTTCCCTGCGGCGTTTTTCTCTGCTCTTTCGTCAACGCTATGCTCTGCAGCCCAGCGTCTGGCGCAAAGGCGTCAGGGCGGGAACGCTAACGGCTGATACCGGGCACATCGCACCACCGGATGAACAGCGAACGCGCAGAATAAGCCCGGTGGCGCTGTTTTCTCTGCTTTCCCGCCGCGTCGACGGGAGCGGGCTGACGCCAGGTAGCGATATTGCGTTCAGGGCCGAGTCGGTTAATCCGACATTTGCTCAGCCAAAAGGACGGATTATACCCCGACGCTATACGATAGCCGTAAACCGTGCGGACGAGTTGCTCAAACAGCATGTTCAGGAACAGCTGCACTGTCTGAAAGCGCAACTGCCCTCATTTCAGGTCGAAATGGCCGATCCGCTGAACGATTTTCTCTCCCGCCACAACATTCACACCGGGGAGCTAAATCCAACCTGGTCGCCCTGGAGCAATCTCGATTTAGCCTGTGGTTTTCTTAAAAAGCTGGGGGTGAATCCCCTGTTCAGACTGTCGACGACGGCAAAAAACGACATGCTGGAGGAGTTCATCCACCACAACCTCCTGCTGCTGGGACGGGAGTATGTACAGAGCTGGTCGTTTATTATTGAACCTGGAGAGAAGTCAGTGGAGAACGCCAGCCTGCTCATCCAACAACAGCTAGAGCTGATCCGTCGTCTGCTTCCTGAATGCCAGACCGGCATCGTCTGGCAGCAACGGGGGGAACTGTCGCTTCCGACCATACTGCTAAAGCAGTTTGATTTTATTGGTTTTTCGGTAACCACAAATCAGCATATTGAACAGAGCCGCTCGCCGGAGTTCCGGCCGTTGGATACGCAACAGGTGATCCATCAGCAGCTGGATGCTGTTATTCAACATTTAAAAAAACACGCTATAGATTGCCCGCTTTATCTTCAGTCATGGAGCACGCTGACCGGCAATACTCTGATGATTAACGGACTTTTCTTTCGCGGTGCCTTGCTGATGGAGATGCTGCTGTCGCTGCCAGCGGAAGTTTCAATGCTTGGACTGTGGCTGAATTCAGAGCTACAAAATGAGATCTGTTCGAGCAATATTATTGACAATAACAGCGTATCACTGTTCTTCAATGGCACAACGAAACGCCCCATTTTTCACATTATCGCCATCAGAGAACGCCTGCAGGAAACGCTGTTTGATAGTGGTTCCGGCTGGGTGGCAACCCGCAACGACACGGCCTATCAGGTGGTACTCTTTAATGCCGTCACCATCAACCCTCAGCTTTCCGTGGAGCAGCATCTGCTAAACGATTACAGCAAATGTTTTCAGGTACATATACCGCTTGCAGCGGCGGGTATCTGGCGTATTAAGCAGTGGGTATTCGATCAAAAAAACGGTGCGCTCTATCATCAGTACGGTTTGCACCCTACAAGGTATGACCGGGATGAAGAGACAATGCGCTATATCAGCCAGCGCTCGGAACCGACACTCAGCGTGCGCGATGAACGATTAACCGGCCACTGGGCGACAGATATTGTGATGGATATAAACGCCGTCTGTTTGCTGGAACTGACATGGATTGCGGCATAAAAAATAAGCACACTTCCTGATTGAGATAAACACGGGGTTTGCCGTTAAAGGGCACTAAAGCTAAAAAAATACCGACCAGCGAGGCCGTGCCCCCCTTCTTCTCTGCTTAATTTTTGATTTCTTCCGTTTCTGCTGTTAATTCTGCTTGTCTGATGGCGCTCGCCAGGTAACATAGGTATCCCCCCTTTTTCGGGCGGACAAATGATTATTTTTTCCAGACAATTAACAGAGAGAATATTATGAGCGTTGTGCCTGTAGCCGACGTCATCCATAGCCGCGTTGCCGTTGACCAAGAAGTCACCGTGCGCGGATGGGTGCGTACCCGCCGAGATTCAAAAGCTGGCATCTCCTTCCTCGCCGTTTATGACGGTTCCTGCTTTGATCCTGTACAGGCCGTTATTAATAATTCTCTGCCCAATTATAATGAAGACGTTTTGCGCCTGACCACCGGCTGCTCCGTGGTTGTGACCGGCAAAGTTGTCGAATCCCCGGGCGAAGGTCAGAGCTTTGAAATTCAGGCGACAAAGGTTGAAGTCACCGGCTGGGTTGAAGATCCGGATACCTACCCGATGGCCGCTAAGCGTCACAGCATCGAATACCTGCGTGAAGTTGCGCACCTGCGCCCGCGCACCAACATGATTGGCGCCGTCGCACGCGTCCGTCATACCCTGGCGCAGGCGCTGCACCGTTTCTTTGATGAGCAGGGATTCTTCTGGGTATCCACGCCGCTTATCACGGCTTCCGATACCGAAGGTGCAGGCGAAATGTTCCGCGTCTCCACCCTCGATCTGGAAAATCTGCCGCGTAACGATCAGGGCAAAGTCGATTACGATAAAGACTTCTTTGGTAAAGAGTCCTTCCTGACCGTTTCCGGCCAGTTGAACGGCGAGACCTATGCCTGTGCGCTGTCAAAAATTTACACCTTTGGCCCAACCTTCCGTGCCGAAAACTCCAACACCAGTCGCCATCTGGCCGAATTCTGGATGCTGGAGCCGGAAGTCGCGTTTGCTGACCTTGAAGACAACGCCCGCCTGGCAGAAGCCATGCTGAAATACGCCTTCAATGCCGTGCTTACAGAACGTATGGATGACCTGAAGTTCTTTGCTGAGCGCGTAGACAAAGATGCGATTGCCCGTCTTGAGCGCTTTGTCGCCGCCGATTTTGCCCAGGTTGATTACACCGATGCGGTGACCATTCTGGAAAACTGCGGCCAGACGTTTGAAAACCCGGTCTACTGGGGTGTGGATCTCTCTTCTGAACACGAACGTTACCTTGCTGAGAAACACTTCAAAGCGCCGGTGGTGGTCAAAAACTATCCGAAAGAGATTAAGGCCTTCTATATGCGTCTTAACGACGACGGCAAAACCGTCGCCGCAATGGATGTGCTGGCACCGGGCATCGGCGAAATCATCGGCGGTTCCCAGCGTGAAGAGCGTCTGGATGTGCTGGACGCCCGTATGGCGGAGATGGGCCTTAATAAAGAAGATTACTGGTGGTATCGCGATCTGCGTCGCTACGGCACCGTGCCACACTCTGGCTTCGGTCTGGGCTTCGAACGTCTTATCGCTTATGTCACCGGCGTACAAAACGTCCGTGACGTGATCCCGTTCCCGCGCACACCGCGCAGCGCAACGTTCTAAATGCAACAAGGCCAGCAGATGCTGGCCTTTCTTTTATCTTCGTCACAACGCCTTAACGAAACCCTGGCATGCTGTCCTGGTTTCCGCCATTTTTACCTTCCTTTACACTTTCTAGCTGAAATATCCCTGCACAAAAAATAATCCACACCCTCCTTGCGGATAAGTTTTTCCTCAACTGATAGCACATTTGGATAAAATTCATACAGCAATCCGGATGGCTAAACTCCGGTATGAGAAAAAGAAGGATGAGAGTGATTATTAGTTAGCTAACAGCGTTATCTCAATTAAATATAAGCAATTCATATAAATAGGATTGGGGTGGCTGATTTTATCGACAATCGACTCTGAACTTTGAGTTGGTTCACAAAGTTCCCCAAAATTCACAAATTCTTACACATAATTGCTTTTTGTTACTGCTTTAAGACATTTGTAGCACTTTCAGGCTAGCGAAACGATTATATGAATGGAAAGATGCCTCTCAGACACAGAAAGACACCAAACTCTCATCAATAGTTCCGTAAATTATTATTGACGGAAATTATTGAAGGCAGTGGCAGGTGTTCAAAAAAACCAATGAGGGTAATAAATAATGATGAAGCGCAATATCCTGGCAGTGGTCATCCCTGCCCTGCTGGTAGCTGGCGCAGCTAACGCTGCAGAAGTTTACAACAAAAACGGCAACAAACTGGACCTGTACGGTAAAGTTGTTGGTGAGCACGGCTTCACTACTTCCGGCGACAACACCACCAACTCTGACTCCTCTTACGGCCAGATTGGCTTCAAAGGCGAAACTCAGGTAAACAGCGATGTTACCGGTTACGGCCAGTGGGAATACCGTGCTAAAGCGGGCAAAGCTGAAGGCTCTCAGGACAACGTAACTCGTCTGGCATTCGCTGGTATCAAAGTGACTGACGCAGGCTCCCTGGACTACGGCCGTAACTACGGCGTGGTTTACGATGTAGAATCCTACACCGATATGGCTCCGTCCTTCTCTGGCGAAACCTGGGGTGGCGGTAACACCGACAACTACATGACCAGCCGTGCTACCGGTGTTCTGACCTACCGTAACACCAACTTCTTCGGTCTGGTTGATGGCCTGAGCGTTGCGCTGCAGTATCAGGGCAAAAACGACCGTAGTAGCGACCAGCTCCGTGGCAACGGTGACGGCTTCGGTACTTCTGTTGGTTACGAATTCGGCGAAGGCTTCGGCGTGACCGGTGCATACAGCACTGCAAACCGTACCTGGTACCAGAAACAAGATGGTAAAGGCGAGAAAGCTGAGACCTGGGCAGTTGGCGCTAAATACGACGCTAACAACATCTACCTGGCCACTGTTTACGCAGAAACTCGTAACACCAGCATCCTGGCGGCAACTGACGACTCAAGCGCTGTAGCTAACAAAACTCAGAACTTCGAAGTTATCGCTCAGTACCAGTTCGACTTCGGCCTGCGTCCGTCCGTATCTTACGTACAGTCCAAAGGTAAAGCTCTGGGTCTGGATAACAACGGTAACTCCGTATCTAACGACCTGGCTAAATACGTCACCGTTGGTACGTACTACTACTTCAACAAGAACTTCAACGTATACGGTGACTACCGTATCAACCTGCTGGATGACAAAGCTGACCAGTACTACTCCTGGGTTGGCACTTCAGACCAGGTTACTCTGGGTGTAACTTACCAGTTCTAATTAGTAGAACCTCGTTGTTACATGCATGAAAAACAGGGCTTCGGCCCTGTTTTTTTATTCCCTTCTGGCATAAAAATTTATCCTGCAAAAAGACGCACGCTTTTTATCGCAAACGGTTGGCAATCGCCGCTTCTGCCGTTAACCTGATAGCGGATCTCCCTTCTGTCACCATAATGGAACCTCGTCATGTTTGAGAAAATAACCGCTGCCCCTGCTGACCCTATTCTGGGTTTAGCCGATCTGTTTCGCGCCGATGAACGTCCGTCCAAAATCAACCTTGGTATTGGTGTTTACAAAGACGAAACCGGCAAAACCCCGGTACTGACTAGCGTAAAAAAAGCTGAACAATATTTGCTGGAAAATGAAACCACCAAGAACTACCTCGGCATTGATGGTATTCCTGAATTTGGTCGTTGCACGCAGGAATTGCTGTTCGGCAAAGGCAGCGCAATTATCAATGACAAACGGGCGCGTACGGCGCAGACCCCAGGCGGTACGGGTGGCCTGCGCGTCGCCGCTGACTTCCTCGCAAAAAATACCTCTGCGAAACGCATCTGGGTAAGTAATCCAAGCTGGCCAAACCATAAAGGCGTGTTTAACTCCGCCGGTCTGGAGGTGTGCGATTACGCGTACTACGACGCGAACAGCCATGCTCTGGACTTTGACAGTATGCTGGCGAGCCTCGACGCAGCCGTCGCAGGCGACGTGGTGCTGTTCCATGGCTGCTGCCATAACCCAACCGGTATCGATCCTACGCTCGAACAGTGGGAAACGCTGGCGAAGCTCTCCGTAGAGAAAGGCTGGCTGCCGCTGTTCGACTTCGCCTACCAGGGCTTTGCCCGTGGTCTGGAAGAGGACGCAGAAGGGCTGCGCGCCTTTGCTGCGCTGCATGATGAACTGATTGTTGCCAGCTCCTTCTCGAAGAACTTTGGCCTGTATAATGAACGCGTGGGTGCCTGTACGCTGGTATCAGCAGATAGCGAAACCGTCGATCGCGCCTTTAGCCAGATGAAAGCGACCATTCGCGCTAACTATTCCAACCCACCGGCACACGGCGCTGCCGTGGTGGCGACCATTCTCGGCAACGAAGCGCTGCGCGCCATCTGGGAGCAGGAACTGACCGATATGCGCCAGCGCATTCAGCGCATGCGTCTGCTGTTCGTCAATACGCTGCAGGAGAAAGGGGCAACCGGTGATTTTAGCTTTATCACCCGCCAGAACGGCATGTTCTCCTTCAGCGGCCTGACCAAAGAACAGGTTTTACGTCTGCGTGAGGAATTTGCGGTTTACGCCGTGGCTTCAGGCCGTGTTAACGTCGCGGGGATGACGCCGGACAATATGGCACCGCTGTGCGAGGCCATCGTCGCGGTGCTCTAAGTATGACGACGTAAAAAAAGCCGCTTTCGCGGCTTTTTTTATTTACCAGACGGGGAGCTCGTCCTGCAGGAACGGATTATGCAATCGTTCATTGCCCAGCGTGGAGATGGGGCCGTGTCCGGGTACGAAGGTCACATCATCGCCGAGCGGCAGCAGTTTGCTTTTAATTGAATCAATCAACTGCCCGTGATTACCCTGCGGGAAATCGCTGCGTCCAACACCGCCCTTGAAGATGACGTCACCGGACACCAGCAGCCGCGACTGCGCATCGAAAAAGACCACATGACCTGGCGTATGCCCAGGGCAATGCAGCACCTGCAGGCTTACTTTTCCTACGCTCACCGTATCCCCTTCGTTTAGCCAACGATCGGGAGTCAGCGGCGCGCAATCTTCCAGGCCAAACATGCGGCTCTGAGCAGGCAGGCCTTGCAGCCAGAACTCATCTTCTTTTTCCGGTCCGATAACGGGCACACCATAGTGCTGCGCCAGTTCAGCGGCAGCTCCCACATGATCCAGATGACCATGGGTGAGCAGGATCTGCGTTAACGTTACGCCGCTGGCATCCACTTCTTGTTTGATGCGCTGCGCGTCGCCGCCGGGATCCACCACGGCAGCAAGCCGGGTTTGTTCGCACCAGATTAACGAACAATTCTGGGAGAATGCGGTAACCGGAATAATACGATAGTTCATACTGCCCCTGTCTGTTTCTGTCTGAGAATTACCAGTGCCGTAAAGGCCCGGTATCAATATGCACAAAGTTGCTGCTGGGGTAATATCCTACACCACCTGCACGCAGAGATAACGCAGCTTTGCGAACATTGCTCAGAGAAATCCCTTCGATGTGAAAATCCATCGCCTGCCCTTTGGTGTGATAGCTCTTCTTCGCTACCCCACGGCTGTGAGCACGGAGTTCGTTATTGGTGTCCAGCGAACGATACCCCGAAATCAACTGCACCGGCTTGCGTGTTCCCAGCAACCCCTGCAGGCGGAAAAGCTGATCGAACAATTTCGGATCGATGGTTTTGATTTTATTCGCGCGATAGTCACGGAAAAAATGGTTTAGTTTTGCTAATTCATCCTGAATATAGCCCTTACCATCGAAAAACTCGGCCTTAATAGATTCTCCGGTATTAAGATTACTGAGCGTCAAAATACGCGGGCGTGGTGTCGACAGGGTTGCAAATGCACGTTGGGGTAAGATGGCTGCACCAAGGGCAATACCACCTAACGCCAACAATTTGCGGCGATTAGCGTCAAATTTGTCCATGATAATCAGGTCTTCAAGATAGCAAAGTGAACGTATTTTATGCACTTTTGTTGCGCACGAAAGGCACCTTACCGGGCTAAAACGCCCCCGTCAAGGCTACCGGCCCCAGCGAATACGGGCCTTACAGCAGATTTGGCCCGTTTTCACTGAATACTACGACACCGTTGTTTTCAGAACGTCTTCATTTACCTGATTAATTGTTCAGCTTTTGCCAGAATTTGTGCACCCGATCGCGCTGGCAGATCATAATTGTAAATATCTGTACGATATTGCGTACGGCCATCAGCGCCAACAAACGCAGTCAAATAATAAAGATTGACCGGGATATTCTGGCGAATATTAACGTAACGGGTATCACCCTCTTTTAAGGCATCGGAAATACGTGAATCATTCCAGCCCGCATCCTGTAACAGCATATTGGCCAGCTCCGAGGCTTTATTCACCCTCACGCAGCCTGAGCTGAGCGCTCGGGCCTCTTTCTGGAACAGATTGTGGTTGGGCGTGTCGTGCAGATAGATAGCGTCAGAACTCGGCATATTGAATTTATAACGCCCCAGTGAGTTCTGCGCGCCCGGCGCCTGCTGGAAGCGGAAGGGTAAATTTGATGGCGTGATTGTCGCCCAGTCGACCATGGTTGGATCGATCGCCTCTTTGCTGTTCCAGCCACGCAGCACCGTATAGCCATGACGCTCAAGATAGCCCGGATCGTTCCAGACTTTTGGCAGGATATCCTTTCTCGCCAGCGTCGGCGGCACGTTCCATGGCGGGTTAACCACCACATTGTTCAGCGCGCTGCTCATCATTGGCGTTTTACGGTCCGGGCGGCCCACGATCACTCTGGACGCCAGAACCTCCGCACCGTTCTGGTAATAGACCAGCGAATATTGCGGAATGTTTACCATGATGCCGGTCGACAATTTCCCCGGCAGCAGGCGCAGACGCTGGATATTGAGCGCCAGCACGCCGGCGCGTTGTGCTGGGGTAACGTTCAGCCAGTCGCGGGTTGCTGTACCAATAACGCCGTCGGCATGCAAACCCTGGGCGCTCTGGAAGCGTTTCACCGCCGCCACCAGCTTACGATCGTACTCGCTACGTACCGTCGCGACGGGCTGGATTTTCTTGCCCTGCTGTACCGGCGCCGTTTTCACCGTGGACGTCGCGTCAACGGCGATCGCCGACGGACTCACCACTGCATCCGGAGCAGTATCCCCCGGCAGGGCGATTTTCGGCGGCTCGTCCATCATCCCGCTGCGCTGTAAAATCTCGCGCAGGGCAGACACGTCGTTGCTCCACTGTCCTGGACGTAAAGACGTGGTTCCCGTCAGCTGTGGCCAGGATTGATTCTCCGCCACCAGCGTGAGCAACGCCTGGTGCATCACCGCATATTGCGGATGATGGGGAGCCAGCTCGCTGATAAAACGCGGAACCTCGCCCTTATCAAGCGCCACCTGCCACTGGTTAATCACCGACAACGGCGGCAGGCCGAGTGAGTAAGGTTTCGTACTGTATAACCAGCGATTTCCGTTAACGGGAATGCTGGCCACAAAGTGCAGGTAGCCCATCATGGCATCCGACAGCACCACATCCCTCGCCATTCCCGTGATGCCGGGATCGGTAAGCAATTCCACCCAGGCAGTAAACTGCGGCTGGAAGCCGGCAATGGCCACCTCTGCTAGCTGCTGCTGGAACGCCTGAACCGCCTCACGATTTTCCCACAGGGGCTTCATCTCTCGTGCGGCATATAGCGCCGCGAGGGAATCCATATACACCGGCGTCCAGTTCGCAGGCAGCGATGCCTGTAGCGTTGCGCGCGCCGTGGCCGCAGCATTGTCCGTCGGGAAAGGCGTTAAACCGGCCATCATGGCCGTCGCCGGAGACTGCGCCAGCGGTTGTAGTAACGCGGTGGGTTGCTCGCCAGGCAGCGCGGTGCTGTCAACCGGGACCACTTCAGGCTCATCGGCCTGGGCACTAAACAGCGGAGCGAATGCGAATGCCAGGCACAAACTTAATGCGGACATCCGACGACCATACGACTTTAACAGCAACATCCCTTGCCCCCTGTTTCTTTCAGTACACAACGACACATCTGTCTTGTTCTAAGTATATAAAGACAAAAAAGCATTTGCCTTGCCAAATGTAAAGAAGTTTAAAGACCAGCGGTCGCTCAGCAGACCTGTTCTGGCAAAGAAAAAGGGCAGCATTTCTGCCGCCCTCGTCGTTAGCCTGAGACCACATTATGATACGTCGGCAGTACCCGGCAAGGTTTCCGGCAGCTGGCCTGCGAAGCCGCGCAGTCCCACAACGTGCACATGCTCATTATTGTGCACCACTTTACGCACCAGCTTATAGGTTGTGCCTTTCTCCGGACTGATGTTTTCCGGCGCAGCGATAATCAGCTGCATTTCCAGACGTTCACACAGCTCGAACAGGGTCGCAATGGAACGGGCATCGAGACGCGCCGCTTCATCAAGGAACAGCAGTCGGCATGGGGAAATATCTTTGCCACGCAGACGACGCGCTTCGTCTTCCCAGCTCTGCACCACCATCACCAGAATCGACATACCGGTACCGATAGCTTCACCGGTAGACAACGCGCCCGATTCCGCACGCAGCCAGCCATCGGAGCCACGGTTAACCTCGACTTCCATCTCCAGATAGTTACGGTAGTCGAGCAGCTCCTCGCCAATGGTTTGCGGCGTGCGCTGGCCCATATCTATCTGCGGGTTCAGGCGCTGATACAGCTTCGCCAACGCTTCCGAGAAGGTCAGACGGTTGCTGTTAAACAGGTCCTGATGCTGTTCGTGCTGCTCAGACAACACGTCCAGCAGCGTCGAGTGGGTCTCCCGTACATTGACGTTCAGACGCACGCTGTTGACCTGACCGAAGGAGACGCTCTGCAGCCCCTGGTTGAGCATACGAATACGGTTCTGCTCGCGCTGGATGGTCTTGCGAATGATATTGGCCACGCTGCGAGAGCTAATAGCTAG
>Ga0194136_1000925_pt1 | contig 14723 bp, 14 predicted proteins | sample TARM_MetaG_T3A_1_FD_134023 | JGI IMG/M metagenome (GOLD analysis project Ga0194136, IMG submission 134023) | Freshwater microbial communities from Pennsylvania, USA, analyzing microbe dynamics in response to fracking - TARM_MetaG_T3A_14 (version 2) | ecosystem: Environmental > Aquatic >...
TACTGTCCCTTATATTGTGTAAAATGCTGATTATGAACCATGGACAATCTGAGTAAAGAAGACTCTTGATGCCTGTCTGAAAAAACACGGGAGCTTTAGTAATTGTATAAAGTAAAATAGCACTGGGTCTAAGGTCGTTTAATAAGCACTCAAAATCTGGTATAATATGAGAGTAGAGTGACTACAATCTTAGCACCAAAAAAGGAGAAACGAAATGTCTTATATCGGTTATATTGCACCAACAAGAAAGATGGCCAATATGGCAAAGGAAGTATTTGAAGAACACGGAATAGATGTTTTAGTTGAGGTTGGCTGTCTGGAATCTGGCTTAAAAAAAGCAGAAGAACTGGTAAAAAAAGGTGTATTAGTTCTGATTTCAAGGGGTGGAACTGCATTGCTAATCAGAAGAAAACTCGATGTACCAGTCATAGAGATTCCGATTACTGCAGCTGATATAGCCAAATCCATTGTAAAAGCATCAAAACTGGGCAATCGACTTATAATTATTGGGTTTTTCAACTTGGTAGAGGGTATAGAAAACTTCAATCCCATTCTAAATGTTGATATTAAACAGGTATACATAAACAATGAAGAGGAAGCATACCACGAAATACTCAGGGCTAAAAAGGAAGGCATAGAGGTTGTCATAGGTGGAGCTATCCAATACAGAATGTCAAAAGACTTAGGGATGAAATCTGTATTTTTGGAGACAGGACCATTGGCCATCTATCACGCCTACAGCGAAGCCAAGACCCTATTGAATTCAGTCTTGAAAGAGCAACAGAATTCCTTGGAGACTAGAGCTATTTTTGACTATGCCAGGGATGGATTTTTGGCTATCAATAAGGAGAGCGTGGTTACACTTATCAACTCCACTGCAGCTAATACAATGAATTGCAACGTGGATACAGCCAAGGGGAAACTATTGGATGAAGTAGCACCAAAACTGATAGATTTGAAAGATGTACTCACGGACGGGAAAGAACATATACATGAAATCAAGAATATCGGGCAAATGGATATCATATACAATAGGATACCCATTATTGTTAATGAGGAGATAGTTGGTGCTGTAGCCATTTTTCAAGACATTAACATTTTGCAGGAAACAGAAAGAAAAATAAGAAGGGAATTTTATACTAAAGGGCTATATGCAAAGTATACTTTTGATAACATTGATGGAGTAAGCAGAAATATAAGTACAGTTAAAAGTTATGCAGAAAAATTCTCAAAAACAAATGCTACTGTGTTAATAAAAGGAGAAACTGGCACAGGTAAGGAGATGTTTGCCCAAAGCATTCACAATGCAAGCCTGAGAAGTAACGGTCCTTTTGTAGCAGTTAACTGTGCCTCATTGCCGGAAAACCTTTTGGAGAGTGAACTTTTTGGTTATGTTGAAGGTGCTTTCACCGGAGCGCTGAAAAAAGGAAAACCAGGGTTGTTTGAATTGGCGCACAAAGGCACCATCCTATTGGATGAAATCAGTGAAATACCTTTAATCTTACAAGGAAGACTACTGAGAGTACTTCAAGAAAAAAATGTGATGCGGCTTGGTGATGATAAAATAATTCCCGTGGATGTAAGAGTTATAGCAACCACAAACAAGGACTTGGTTGAGGCAGTCAGAAAGGGTAAGTTCAGGGAGGATCTATTCTTTCGACTAAACATTTTGAGGTTGGACCTGCCACCCTTGAGAGACAGATTGGAAGATATTGAAATATTGGCCAGTAATTTTCTTAAAGAATACACTAACAGTAATCAACCTCTTCTCTTATCAGATGCAGGATTGAGTATTCTAAAGAACCACAAATGGCCTGGCAATATAAGGGAATTGAGGAATCTCATGGAAAGGCTATCCATCATATCAACATCTGATATTATTGAGGAATCAATGATTAACTTATATATTGATGAAACCAATAGAATACTTAACAACGAATTAGATAATCGTGATTCAAAAGTCTTTAACTACGACAAACCCTCCAAAGATGAAATCCAGGAGGTATTGGAGATGACAAATAACAATAAAACTAGAGCTGCAAAAATTTTAGGTGTAAATCGGAGCACTTTATGGAGATGGATGAAAGAGATCGAACAATCGTTGCATGAAACACAATAACCGTTGCGTGAAACAATAACGCAACGGTTATTTTCATAAAACAAAAGATAGAAATTTCGAAAAATTATGATTAGTAATAAAATTCATAAACAATCGAGTTAAAAAAATTGGCTAAAGGAGGAGGTTTCTAGGTGGATGTTTTCAAAAAGATTAAGAAGACATCAACTTGGTCTCTAATATGGCATAATTTTTGCTTAATATAATAGTGTAAATAATTGAGTCTAAGGACAATAATTTAGGGGGTTGGAGAATGAGGATTATCAAGACAGAGGAACTTATTCCTATAATTAAGGAGCTCTGTAAAACTGCATGTTATGAACTAGAGACTGAGTTTGTAGACAAATTGAAAGATTCTTTTGAGAAAGAAGAATCAGAATTAGGTAAAGAAGTTCTTGATGAATTGGTTCAGAATGCGGAATATGCAAAGGAAAATCAAGTTGCATGTTGTCAGGATACAGGAGTTACAGTTGTACATATGGAAATCGGTCAGGAAGTGGCCTGGGAAGGGATGTACTTAAGTGATGCAATAAATGAAGGTGTTAGGCAAGGCTACATAGAAGGTTATCTTAGAAAATCTGTTGTTGGAGATCCACTGATAAGAGAAAACACAGGGGACAATACTCCTGCGGTAATTAGAACAGAAATAGTTGAGGGTGACAAGGTCAAGATTGTAGTTATGCCCAAGGGTGCCGGTAGTGAAAATATGAGTAGACTGAAAATGTTAACACCTGCTGATGGTGCAGAAGGTGTTAAGAATTTTGTTCTGGAAACAATTAGATTAGCTGGAGGGAAGGCATGTCCACCCTTGATTGTTGGGGTTGGAATTGGAGGGACCATGGATCAGGCAGCTTGGATATCTAAAAAAGCCCTGCAAAGACATTTGGGTGTTTCTAACGAGGCTGAGCATCTAATGGAATTGGAAAAAGAGTTATTGGAAGAGATTAACAAGACAGGTATTGGACCATTGGGACTAGGTGGCACTGTGACTGCACTGGATGTTAATGTTGAAACGTATCCATGTCATATTGCAAGCCTGCCTGTTTCAGTCAATATACAGTGTCATGCCAGTAGACATGCTGTTAAAACTATTTAAAGGAAGCGAGGAGGGTTAAAATGAAAGTAAAACTTCCAATGACTAAAGAATTCGTTGAGAATTTGAATATCGGTGATGTAATTGAAATCACTGGATACATATACACTGCCAGAGATGCAGCACACAAGAGAATTGTGGAGGCCCTTGATCGAGGGGATAAACCACCAATAGAATTGGATAACCAAATAATCTTCTATGCAGGGCCTTGTCCAGCTCCACCAGATAAGCCCATAGGTTCAATTGGACCAACTACAAGCGTGAGAATGGATCCCTATGTTGAGCAACTACTTAAGGAAGGTGTAGTTGCCATGATCGGCAAAGGAGACCGTTCAGACTATATACCAGCTTTGATGGAGAAATACAAGGCAGTATATCTATTGGGTATAGGTGGAGCCGCTGCAATCATGGCCAGAAAGGTCAAGGAAGCCACTGAAATAGCTTACAAGGATTTGGGGCCAGAATCAATTAAAAAGCTGTATGTTGAGGATTTGAAGGTTATTGTTGGGATCGATACCAAAGGACGTATTCTCCATGATGAAGGGATTGCTAAATATAGGAAGGATTAGACCACTGGGTTGAGGTTTAAAATCGTAACTATATTTCTTGACTGAATCGATTTAATGTGTGAAAATATGATATAAAGAATATTCAAAATAATCAAAACAAAGCATGACAGGGTTGGTTGAGTTTTTGTTTTGCTTATGGGATATGACTGAAAAACTTATATGGTTAACCCAATCAAATTAGGTTTATAAGGGGGATACAACTATGCATGCGATTGAAAAAATACTTGCAAGAGCTTCGGGAAGGGATAAAGTGTCTTCAGGAGAGATAGTAAAGGCGAAGGTTGACTTTGCTGAAGTTAATGATCTGTATTTGCAGACTGTCTATTCTTTTTTCGAAATGGGAGGGGAAAAAGTCTGGGATAGAGATAAATTATGTTTCGTGTTTGACCATTATGCTCCAACTCCCACCATAAAGTCCGCCCAGAATCACAAGGAAATGAGAGAGTTTGCAAAACAGCAAGCTTTGACACATCACTTTGATATTGACGCAGGAATTTGCCATCAGGTTTTACCAGAAGCTGGTCTTGTCTGGCCCGGAATGGTTCTTGTCGCCACAGATTCCCACACCACAACACATGGTGCTTTTGGTGCCTTTGGAACGGGTGTAGGTGCTACAGATATGGCAACAATAATGATTTCCGGAGAAATATGGTTTAGGGTTCCGGAGATTATTGAAATCAAGATTGACGGAAAACCTAAAAATGGCGTAATGGCCAAGGATGTAATACTTCATATACTAGGGAATATCGGAGCAGATGGAGCTGTCTATAAGGCTATTGAATATACTGGTACATACATAGATGAACTGGGTGTTGCAGAAAGAATGGTCCTATGTAATATGTCTGTGGAAATGGGTGCAAAGACATCTTATATAAAGCCAAACCAAAAGGTGTTAGATTACGTTGCCGGTAGAACAGATAGAAAATTCGACTTGGTGGAGACCGATTCCGACTTTGAGTATTCAGAGACTTATCATTTCGATGTGAGCAACATATCTCCACAGGTTTCTGCTCCAAGCAGTGTTGACAATGTGGTTCCGATAGATGAGGTGCCAACGGTCAAAGTAAATCAAACATTTATCGGGACATGTACAGGAGGTCGTCTGGAAGATATAGCTGAAGCGGTTGAAATCTTGAAGGGGAAGAAAATCAATGAATCCACACGTTTAATAATCATCCCAGCTTCTAAGGAAGTGTTCTTGAAGGCTACACAACTGGGATATGTGGAGGCCTTAATAGAGGCAGGCGCAACTTTTTCGACTCCTGGATGTGGACCTTGTTTAGGCGCTCATGAAGGGGTTTTGGCTCCAGGTGAAGTTTGCGTAACTGCATCCAATCGAAACTTCCCGGGTAGAATGGGAAGCACCGAAGCTTCTATCTATATTGCATCACCGGCTACTGTTGCAGCTACAGCATTAAGGGGCGAACTGACTGATCCAAGAAACTTGACAAAGGAGGCTAATGATTATGAAACAGATATCAGGTAATGCCTTTGTTTATGGTAAGAACATCGATACCGATCAGATATATCCGGGTAGATATTTGGATCTGGTGGAGCCTGAAGAGATTGCGAGACATTGTATGGAAGGCGCAGATCCATCTTTGGCAAGCAAGATAAATCCAGGAGACATCATAGTAGCAGGAACCAACTTTGGATGTGGTTCAAGTAGGGAGCATGCCGTTATAACTTTGCTTCATGCTAAAGTGGGAGCGGTGGTTGCTGAATCCTTCGGGAGGATCTTTTACAGGAATGCAATAAATCTTGGACTACCCGTATTGGTTTGCCCAGATATCACCCAGAATGTAAGTACAGGCGATGAGCTAAACATCGATTTTACTGAGGGTTTTGTAGAGAATAAGTCCAACAACCACAAGCTTCAGGGTGAAGGGTTCTCCGATTACATTATGGAAATAATTGAAAGTGGTGGGATAAAACCACTTTTCAAAAAACAGTATGGAAATAAAAACAAGGACTAGGCTTAGTGGTTAAGTTATCTTGCATGGCAGGTCGGTCATAATTGATTTAGAAATACTTTGAATGCTCATCCTCGGCTAAACATTAGCAAGATCTTAGTTGATAGAGCAGAGTTAAATAATTTCAACTGGCAAAAATTATTATAATTATAGTGTTAAGATTCCATATGAAATTGCCGAGGAATTGCAACTATAAAATCAGCTAATTAAAAGGGGGGATTTAAGAAACAAACGTAATAGGTAACGGCAATCAAAAAAATAAGAGGAGGGTTAAAAGTGAAATTCAAAAACAAAAGTTTGCTTGTAAGTTTATTGCTTGTTTTATTGCTATCGCTAAATTTAGTAGGATGTACATCAGAACCTGCTGAAGAGCCACAAGAAGAAGCGGAACAACCACAAGAAGAAGCGGAACAACCACAAGAAGAAGCTGGTGTGGAATACCCTGTAAAACCTATCAACTATATACTTCCATTTGATCCAGGTGGAGAGTCAGACATTACCGCAAGGATCCAACAGCAGCCTTTGGAAAAAGTATTGGGTCAAAGTATAATAGTTCAATACAAACCTGGTGGTGGAGGTGCCCTTGGATGGCAAGAACTAGTAACTAGTACTGATCCTGATGGCTATAACATAATGGGATCAAACCTACCTCATATAATTCTTCAGCCACTGGTAAGGGATGATGCTGGTTATGAGACCAACGAATTGGTTCCAATCTATTATTTCCAAGCTACATCCAATATACTGGCTGTAAGCAAGGACAGCGAAATAGATTCTGTTGATGAATTTGTTGAGTATGCTAAAGCTAACCCAGGAGCAGTGACATTATCAGGTAGTGGTAGTTATACTGCAAATCACCTTGGCGCATTGATATTCAATGATGTAGCAGGGATAAACACAACTTACATACCAGAAACTGGATCTGGTGGAGCGGTTCCACAGTTGTTGGGTGGACATGTAACAGGATTGATGACCTATACGACAATGGGGATAAATCACAGTGAAGACTTGAAGGTTTTAGCCGTTGCAGCTGAAGAAAGAAACCCATCATTACCTGATGTTCCTACATTCAAAGAGTTAGGATATGATTATGTGGAAGGAGCTTACAGAGGAATTTCTGGACCTCCAGGATTACCACAGGAGATAATTGATACTTTGGCAGCAGCGTTCAAGGAAATCAATTCAGACCCTGAATATATAGAGCAAATGCAGGAGATGGGATTTGAGATACTTGATTTTGGACCAGAGGAATCAAAACAGCTTATCACTGAAAGACAAGAATACTATGAAACAATGTTAAGAGAATTAGAATTAATAGACTAATTTTTTACAACAACACCCACTCTGTTGAGTGGGTGTTGTAAAATCAACTTGAGGGGGGATATAGTGAGTACTTTTGTAGATGCATTTATTTCAATATTGGATATTAAACTCATGTTTTTCATGCTAACTGGAACAATAGGAGGAATGGTTGCCGGTGCGCTACCCGGATTCTCTGCTACAATGGCTGTCGCATTAATGGTGCCTTTTACTTTCACCATGAGTCCAGTAGCTGGTTTGGCAACTCTTGGAGCTATATATACAGGCGCAATTTTCGGAGGATGTTTTTCAGCTATACTGGTCAACACTCCCGGAACACCATCTTCCATTGCAACGACATTTGATGGTTATCCCATGACAAAACAAGGCAGAGGTGAAGAAGCCCTCATCACTGCTACATTTGCATCTTGGGGTGGTGGAGTAGTAGGAGTTTTGACTTTGATGTTCTTGTCGATACCCTTGGCGAAAGTCGCATTGAAGTTCGGACCTCCAGAATATTTTTGGGTCAGCATTTTTGGATTGACCATAATAGCCAGTCTAGCATCAAAATCCATAATGAAGGGTATTGCAGGTGGTATATTCGGTCTCATGGTCAGTATGATTGGTGTGGCACCTATTGGCGGAGACGTTAGGTTCACCATGGGCATATCCACATTCCAAGGTGGAGTGGAAATATTGTCCGTGTTGATTGGATTCTTCTGTATTCCTGAGATGCTTAGGATAGCGGGAGAACTAAAGAATGAAAAATTTGTTGCTGTTGATTTGGAAAAGCAAACGGATGTTTTGAAGAAGTCATTCTTGAACAATTTTCAGAAGCCTATGAACTTCATCAAATCATCGGTTATAGGCTCCTTCATTGGTGTACTCCCAGGAGCTGGGGGAAACATAGCAAACTTGGTTGCATATAATGAAGCTCAGAGGTCATCTGATGACCCTGATAGCTTTGGGAAAGGAAATCCAGCAGGTGTTGTAGCCACTGAATCTTCGAACAATGCTACAGTTGGATCTTCAATGGTTCCACTATTAACTTTGGGAATACCAGGGTCTCCAGCAGCAGCGGTATTATATGGTGCATTGATGATTCAAGGGCTGAAACCAGGACCGCAATTATTTACAACTAATGCTGACGTATCCTATGGATTCATGATGGCCTTAATGGTAGCACAATTTATGATCCTTGTACTGGGATTATTAGCTGGAAAGCATGTATACAATGGAGTTACAAAGATTCCAGACAGGATACTTGTGCCAGCAGTTATATTACTTACAGTTTTGGGTTCTTACGCCATAAGAAACAATGTTATGGATGTAATAGTAATGTTTGTTAGTGGACTTATTGCCTACACCCTTAAGGAGTTTGGCTTCCATCCTGGTCCGATTGTACTTGGGCTAATATTAGGGCCTATAGCTGAAAAGGGATTTGTTCAGGGTTACCTAATGGGACAAGCTTCAGGAGCCCCTTTGATGATATTTTTCACTAGACCAATATCAATCGTACTGATCATAATCACAATTCTATCTGCCAGTTGGCCTCTATTTAGAATGTATAGGGAAAACAGAAAGAAAGGAGTTGTGAACAAATAATGATAAAGAATACTGATTTATACGGTGGAATATTCATGATTCTGGTTTCATTACTTTTCTATTCAGGTGTTGATAAGCTCAATGAATACTCTAGGCTATTTCCACAGGCGATAATTGTTTTACTTATTGCTTCGGGTTTAGGACTAATTATTAAATCAATCAAAAAACCTACAATAGCCACTCTTTTTTCTATAGATGATAAGAAGAGTTTTATATTGGTAGCAGTGATAACACTTGCATGGGTTCTTTTGTTTAAACATATTGGCTTCGTGGTTACCAGTATGGCTTCATTGACGGGATTATTGTTTGCTTTGAGTGATGTTAAGAATTCCAAGGGATTTATTAAATCCTTTATCATAGCTGGGGTTTTGATTGCAAGTTTATATCTCTTATTCTCAAAGGTACTTTATGTGCCATTCCCAAGGGGAGTATTTTTCTAAGAGGATAGTCTGATGAAGGAAAGTTGTTAAGGAGGAAGAGATAATGAGCGATGTTAAAGGATTGACGGAACTAATTGAAATTGTATCCAAGTTCACAGTGTTAGTAGGAAAGAAATTGCCCGATGATGTGTCAGCAAAACTCAAGGAATTAAGGGATGAGGAAAATTCTCCAATGGCTCAGATGATTTATGAAACTATGGAAAAGAATCAGGAAATGGCCTACAATCTCAATCGACCATCTTGCCAGGATACAGGTGTTATTCAAATGTTTATAAGAGCTGGATCAAAGTTCCCATACATAGATGTTCTGGCCCCGGCACTGAAGGAAGCGGTTGCAATAGCGACAAAAGAAGGACCTTTAAGACATAATGCAGTGGAAACATTCGACGAATATAACACTGGGACAAATACAGGTACAGATGCTCCATGGCTTTATTGGGATGTTGTACCCAATAGTGACAAGCTTGAACTGGATGTCTATATGGCAGGAGGTGGATGCTCCCTGCCAGGTCAAGGGAAAACGCTTATGCCTGGGGAAGGTTATGAAGGTGTTGTAAAGTTTGTATTGGATGCAATGACATCTTACGGACTGAACGCATGTCCTCCTTTGTTGGTTGGTATTGGAATTGGAACATCAATCGATTCTGCTGCTTACATGTCAAAGAGAGCCTTGATGAGGCCAGTGGGTAGCCACAATAAGAACCCCAAGGCTGCAGAACTAGAAAATCACATGGTTGAGGCAATTGACTCAATAGGCCTGGGTCCTCAAGGTTTAAGTGGATCCAAATCAGTGATGGGAGTTAATATTGAAAACTCAGCAAGACATCCATCCGTAATTTCCGTTGCGGTAAATGTTGGTTGTTGGTCTCATCGTAGAGGTACCATAAGAATCAATAGGGACTTGACTTATGAGATGTTAACACATAAGGAGGAGACACTATGAAGAAGATATTGAAAACTCCAATCTCATCCGAAGATTTGAAGGACATAAAAATTGGTGATGTGATATATCTTGATGGTCACATCGTAACTTGTAGAGATGTGGCTCACCGTAGACTGATTGAATATGGGAGAGAACTTCCAGTCGACTTGGAAGGTGGAGCAATATTCCATGCTGGGCCAATTGTAAGGAAAGTGGAAGGTAATGAAGATAAATATGAAATGGTTTCAGTTGGTCCAACAACAAGTATGAGAATGGAAAAATTCGAGAAAGAGTTCATTGAAAGAACAGGCGTGAAACTAATTGTTGGAAAAGGTGGGATGGGACCTAACACCGAAGCTGGCTGCAAGGAAAACAAGGCCATACACTGTGTATTTCCTGCGGGTTGTGCGGTTATAGCAGCTGAAACTGTTGAAGAGATAGAAGAGGCACATTGGATGGACCTTGGCATGCCTGAGACCCTGTGGGTCTGCAGAGTTAAGGAATTTGGACCATTGATAGTATCGATTGATTCTGAAGGGAATAATCTATTTGAGCAAAACAAGATAGTCTATAATGAGAGAAAAGAAGATGCTCTAAGAGAACTATATTCCAAAGTAAGATTTATCAAGTAGTGAATAGTAGGAATTAACAAGTTGATACGTCAATCAGTAGCATATGGTTTATCCTAGGGTGCAATTCTTATATTTTTTGAAAAAGCCCCTCTCTATCTAATAAATATTAGTCTTATCTTAAGTAGGGTGATATATTAAACTAAGAATAACTGTTTGACAAATGAGTATTTGGAGGTTAGATTTTGAAAACGAATATTGGGTATGGATTTTCAACACAGGAATTGAATGTACCGGATTCAATGGTTATGGGAGTATTAAATACGAATCCCATTGAGGTTGGTTTGACAGGTTCAGAAGAGGTTAAGAGGTCTTTGGAAAACCCCATAGGAACAAAGAAGTTGAGAGATATCATCACACCCGGTGAGAAAATAGTAATAATAACCAGCGACATAACAAGACCAGTACCAAGCTATAAGATAATTCCAGTTATTTTGGATGAGCTGTATGAAAATGGCATTAAAAAGGAAGACATTAAGGTGATTCTAGCATTGGGAAGCCACAGAGAGCACACAGATGAAGAGAAGGTTAGATTGTTGGGAGAAAGAGTTGTCAATGAGGTGGAATGCATTGATTCTGACAGTAAAGATTGTGTTAGAATGGGTGAAACAAAAGCAGGAACACCTGTAGATATATTTAGGGCAGTAGCGGATGCTGATAGGAGAATTTGTGTTGGGAACATCGAGTACCATTATTTTGCCGGATATAGTGGTGGAGCAAAAGCTATAATGCCAGGTGTATCAACGCCAAGTGCAATTCAGGCAAACCATAGTAAAATGATTATGGATGATGCTAGGGCAGGTAAACTTGAAGGGAATCCTGTCAGGGAGGATTTGGAAGAGGCGATAAATTATTGTCCCATTGATTTTATAGTCAATGTAGTACTGGATGAGAATAAAGAGATAATTTATTCTGTTGCAGGAGATCATATTGAGGCACATAGAGTAGGATGCAAATTCCTGGATAGGATTTACAAGAAAATAATTGGTGAAAAGGCTGATATAGTAATAGTATCACAAGGCGGTGCTCCCAAGGATCTGAACTTGTATCAAACCCATAAGGCACTGGATAATGCCAAACATGGCATCAAGGATGGAGGAATAATAATCCTTGTAGGATCTTGCATTGAAGGTTTTGGCAGCAAAATTTTTGAAGAGTGGATGACAGAAGCTAAATCACCAGATGAGCTTATCATAAGAATCAGAGAAAACTTCACACTTGGAGGACATAAAGCTGCAGCAATAGCATTGGTACAGAAGAAAGCAAAAATATTTTTGGTTTCAGAAATGAAACCTGAAATTGTCAAGTCTATATTTATGGAACCTTACACCAATCTGCAACAGGCCTTTGATGATGCCATTGAAATTTTGGGGAAGGATGTCAAAGTGTTAATCATGCCAAATGGTGGTTCGACATTACCAGTCTTAGAAAATAAAAGTGAGGAGTAGGTGATTCTACATGAATTTAAGAGAAGAAGCATTGCAACTACATAGGGTTAATAAAGGGAAGCTTGAAGTTGTTAGCAAGGTAAAAGTTGAAAATGGAAAGGACTTAAGCCTTGCATACACACCTGGTGTAGCTGAACCCTGTAAGGATATTGCGGATAATCCTGAATTGGTTTATGAGTATACCAACAAAGGTAATATGGTGGCTGTTGTAACAGATGGATCTGCAGTTTTGGGGCTAGGAAACATTGGATCCTTAGCAGGATTGCCAGTTATGGAAGGAAAAGCTGTACTATTCAAAGCTTTCGCCAATGTTGATGCTTTTCCAATATGTATCAAGAGTCAGGATACAGAAACTATTATTGAAACAGTAAAGCAGATAGCGCCTTCCTTTGGGGGTATAAATCTCGAAGATATTTCTGCACCCAGATGCTTTGAAATAGAAGAAAGGCTAAAAAAAGAACTTGACATACCAGTCTTTCATGACGATCAACATGGTACGGCGGTTGTAGTATTGGCTGGAATCATAAATGGACTTAAAGTTGTTGATAAGAAAATTGAGGAAGTAACTGCAGCAATCAGTGGAGCTGGTGCAGCAGGTATAGCCATTGCAAAATTATTGGTAAAAGCAGGGATTAAGGATGTTATCATATGTAACAGTAAAGGAATATTGAGAAAAGATGATGAAAAATTAGATCCAATTAGAAGAGATATGGCTATTTCAACAAATAAGTCAGACAAAAATGGATCCCTCTCAGATGCAATGTCTGGTTCAGATATATTCATAGGAGTTTCTGGACCAGACATTGTGACCAAAGAAATGGTTGAAAGCATGAATGAGAACTCAATAGCCTTTGCTATGGCGAATCCTGTTCCAGAGGTATTGCCAGAAATTGCCTTGGCAGGGGGTATAAAAGTAATGGGTACAGGAAGGTCTGATTTCCCCAATCAAATAAACAATGTCTTGGCTTTTCCGGGAATATTTAAAGGAGTCTTTGAGGTAAGGGCCAGTGAAATTAATGAAGAAATGAAAATCGCAGCTGCTTATGCCATTGCTGAGCTAGTTAGCGAAGAAGAATTGACTGAGGATTATATAATTCCCAAAGCTTTTGATGATAGAGTAGCAATTGCAGTGTCTAAAGCTGTTGCCGAAGCTGCTATAAGAACATCAGTAGCAAGGTTGAAATAGCCTAAATCAAGTAATTTGATAAATAAATTAACAAATTTTGATAAGAGTTTATAGAATATTATAGCCTGGAACTGGAGACATAGTTTCAGGCTATAAGGTTATTAAAGGAAAAACCATGATGAGTACTCTTTAGATAGGATAGATCTTAAAGGAGTGAAAAAATTGCTTCATGTGTGTATATCAATGAACAGAACAATCTAGAAAGGGTAATAGTGGCGGCTTGACCGTGATTAAATTACATGAGGTGACAAATGACTATGAGTAACTCAAACATTGCTAATATAATACTTTCTACAGTTGTGGATGATTTTCTTACAAAGAAGGAAGGGAAAATCATAATTGCAATAGATGGAAATTGCGCCGCAGGTAAATCTACAATTGCAACACATTTGTCAAAAAAATTTGATTGCAACATTTTTCATATGGATGACTTTTTTATAAGACCTGAACAAAGGACAAAAGAAAGGTATGCTACACCAGGAGGGAATGTTGACTACGAGAGGTTTAAAGAAGAGGTATTAGCAAAGATTAAAATGGAAGAGAGTTTTGAATATAGAAGTTTCAATTGTAAGAGCATGGATTTGGGCAAACCTATAGCAGTAGAGAGTAAGAAGCTAAATATAGTTGAGGGATCTTACAGCATGCATCCTGAACTAGTTTCAGCATACGACTTTAGAGTATTTTTGAGAATTTCTAAAAAAGAACAAATAGAGAGAATAATAAGGAGAAACGGGCTGGAAATGGCAAGAATGTTTGATGAACAGTGGATACCTTATGAGAACACTTATTTCAACATATTTAGAATTCCTGAATTATCAGATTTAGTTATAAATCTTGATCAAGACTAAGAAAGCGTTTTTCAATAGGATACAGCGGGTGAAGCTCCAAAAAGGCAAAGGGATATGTTTTCAGGATACCCTTTATTTTTGTAATTATTACAGGTATAATATTAAGAAGAATCAATATGACCATTGGTATCCAATTTGGTAATCCACAAGCTTCTGAGTATAACCTATGTTGGCCGTACCCATCTAGAGAAAGTACAATTGGAAAGGTGATCAAATGAAAAACCATCTATACATCGAGAGGAATGAAAACGGCTCACTCCAGATACCCAAGGAGGCTCTGGAAAATGAGCATCAGGGAAGGCACCAGGAGTACATATTCTATGAGGAGAACGGAAAACTCGTACTTGCCCCCTCCATCCATTCCGTCCAGAGGCTCTATATCGAGCCGACTGCAGCCTGCAATCTGAATTGCGTGACCTGCATAAGAAAGACCTGGACTGAGACCATGGGCTTTATGAAGAGGGAGGAGTTCGACAAGCTACTTGGTGACATTAGGGAGCTCAAGACCATAGACTCAGTAATGTTTGGAGGCTTTGGGGAGCCCACACACCACCCGGACATACATTACATGATAAAGAGCATAAGTGATCTTGGA
>Ga0194136_1000931_pt1 | contig 14679 bp, 21 predicted proteins | sample TARM_MetaG_T3A_1_FD_134023 | JGI IMG/M metagenome (GOLD analysis project Ga0194136, IMG submission 134023) | Freshwater microbial communities from Pennsylvania, USA, analyzing microbe dynamics in response to fracking - TARM_MetaG_T3A_14 (version 2) | ecosystem: Environmental > Aquatic >...
AACGAGGAGGGCGCTGGTCCTGGCCATGACTGAGGTAGGGAAAAATAGGGATTCGCACCGGCTGGCCCCCGATGAGGTCGAGTCGCTGCGTGAGGAGATGCGCCAGGCCGAGACGCGGCTGGCGATCCTGGCCGCCCGGAGCCCTGCGGTCCACCGGCTCAAGGCCGCGCTCAGGCGTGACGACGATTCCGAAGGTACTTCCGACGCCCCACCGGGACCACGGGGACGCTGACGCCTGGCCTCCCGCCATGTGTGACCCGGAGCCGGGAGCGTTTCGGTTCGGTTCCTGCCCTGGATCACCAGCGGGTGGACGAAGTGAACGCGGTAGACGCCCAACGGCTGGCGCTGTGGCCGCCTGACAGGCGATCACGACCGAACCCCACCGATGGCACCTCCGAAGCCTATCGCCGCTTGTGCGCGATTCTGGGGCGATCTGAGAGGGGCAACGCAACAACGAAGGCAACGAGTCGCAACACCGAATGACGCCCCCTGCCGGAGCCCTGGTCCGCCCCGTTTGCTTCCTTTCTGCTTCCCGTTGCTACCTTTTTGCTTCCCTTTTGCTTCCTTCCTGCTTCCTGGTGCTGACCGCCGCCTCCCCTTGGCCGCGAGGCGTCCAAGGGTGCCCGATGGGGGACGCTTCAAGGGCCAGCGAGTGGCCCTTAATCGCGATACACCATACGCAACGGGGACCGTCGCCAAGTGCCTGACCTGGAAGGGGGAATCGCTGGGGTGCCTGGGCGCCGTGTGTTACCCGTGTTTTACGACCTACCCGCCAGGCCGCACCGTTGACGCCTTCCCGTGTGTGACGCCTGTAAAACACCGCTCCCCGGTTCTGGTGAGGGGCCAGCCTGGCGCTTATCCAGCGTGACTAGGGCGATCCCGGGAATGAAGCAAAATGAAGTGAAGTGCCACAAAGTGCGACCGGAGCGAATGGCAGGATGTGTAATGTACCCCTACGCCACGAGTGGCCGAGGGGGCATTACGTCCCTGCGTCTGCGAGGCTGGACGGCTGCCGCCGTCTGAGTGCTGTTCGATGGCGCTGCGCTGGAGCGATACACTGAGGGAACGACCACGCCGAGCCCTGGAGGCCGCGACCATGACCACGCCCCTTTCCCCCATCGTGTCCGAGTTCGAGACGGAGGAGCAGGCCGCCGCCTATGACGAGTGGTTGCGGGACAAGGTGGCCGCCTCCCTGGACGATCCGCGCCCGACGCTCCCGCATGACGAAGTGATGGCCGAGATGGACGCGATCATCGACGCCGCCGAGAAACACCAGCGGCGCCAGGCGTGACGCTGCCGGTTCACTGGCGGGCCAGCGCCCGCGACGACCTGGCCGCCATTGTGTCCTACGTGGCGGAGCGCGACCCGCAAGCCGCCCGCCGCCTGAAAGCCCGCCTGGCGACCGCCCCGCTTCCCCTTGCTGAACACCCCTACCTGTACCCGGCTGGCCGAGTGCCAGGCACGCGGGAGCTGGTGGCCCATCCGAATTACCTGATCGTGTACCGGGTGACAGCGGAACGGGTGGAGGTGGTGGCCGTGGTCCATACCCGGCAACAGTACCCGCCCGTACCCTGATCGAGCGTCCCCAACTTGGGGGAAGTGACCCCATTCTGGCAGTGCCTCCCGCCCTGGTCCCGAGGGGCTGCGAGGCCCGCCACTACGCACGTTTACTGTACTAATCGTGCGCAGCGCCATTACGATTGAAATGGCCCCTTGAGCCCTGCCCATCGGCTGAAGCCCTCCCGCCTGGCGAGGTTCGGACCATTACGATTGAGCCCGCCGCGATCCTGCCCGTTTCCCTGCCTGATCTGCTGAAGCCCGCCAGGGTGGCCGAGTTCGACCCATTACGATTGGGCCTTGCCCCGCCCTTCCCTGTGGCCTATTGTGTCACGTGTGACACATCACAAAGCAGACAGGCCCACATGACCGAGAACCGCCGACACCTGACCGCCCGCGTCCCTGCCGATCTGGTGGATCAACTGGACGACCTGGCCAAGCAACGCCGCCAGGCGACCGGCGACGTGATCCGCCGCGCTGATCTGGTGCGGGAGGCTATCGAGGGGCTGGTATCGGGTGACGGTCGAGCGCCTGCCCCGACGCCCGACGCCCCCGCCGACACTGCCGACGAGTTCGGCGCCGTGGCCGTGGCGCGGCTGCTGGAGCTGGCGGACCTGGCCGAGCGTGAGGGGCTGATGGATGATCCCCAAGGGTTCGGCATGGAGGTCTGGCCTGCTGCGATAGGGCATCCGCACCTGGACCGCCTGCGGGCCATTGCGGACAAGCTGAGCGCCGCCCTACGGGTGGCGTAGACGAGAAGGCCCCCGCGACGGGTGGAGCCGTCCGGGGGCCGTGACACCGCGCTGACTATGGAGACGACGCGATGCGAAGCCATGATAACAGGGCCGAGGCCCCGACCCCCTACCCGTCTATCGCCCTGCGCGACAGGATCGACGATCACTCACGCCAGGCGTGGGCGCTGTCCGAGTTCCTGCTGGCCTACTACAACGACAGCACTGAAGGGCGCTCCACCATGAGCGACGAGGTAATGTCCGGGGTGGCCGAGAATCTGGCCGGACACCTGCGGGCGATCCGCGAGCTGAACGAAGGCCAGGGGGTGGAGCAATGATCGTCACCGCCCGCCAACTCGCCGCCCTGACCCGCATCCTGGACGCCTACCGCGCCGAGCCGCTGACCCCTGCCGTCCTGGGGCTGGCGCTGCGCCTTGCCCGAATGGAGGATGCCCAATGACCGCGCCCACCTGCCCCCGCGAGGTGCTGGAGACAGCCCGGCACGAAGCGGGCCACGTGCTGGCCGCCTGGTGGATAGGCATCGTTCCCGATGCTGTGGAGATGCGCCGCCATGAGGAAGGTCGCCCCCGCCTGACAAGCCGAGGCGCCGAGATAAGCCAGGATGCCCGCGCCGCTGTGTTGGGAGGCTGCTACCTGGATGGATTCAGCGTCAAAGGGGGTAAGCCGTTTGGCGGCTGGCGCCCGGAGCTGGGGCGCCGGTTGGTGGCCGCTGATCTGCTTTCCACACTGGCCGGTCCTGCTGTGGAGTGGCGCAACGAGCGAGACCCGGAGGAGGTGTACCCCGCCCTGGCCGCCCTGCTGGCCGACGAGCCGACGACCTGTGCCGGCGATCTGGACAACGTGGACGCCCTGCTGGCGCTGCTGCCCGAGGAGGAACGGGGGGAGGCATACGCTACCGCCTGCCGCCGAGCCGAGGTGCTGGTCTGCCGACACTGGCCGGAGCTGTGCGCCCTGGCGGAACGTCTGGCAGCCGCTGACCGGCTGGAGGATGAAGCCCTATTGGCCGCGATGGCGGAAACGCTGGGCGATCCCTTGGCCCGCCGGAGCCTGTGGGATAAGAGGGGCCGCCCGGAGATGCTGGAGGCCCTGGACCCGCCGCGCCTGGCCCTGGGCGCCGCCGAGGTGGTGGCCTGGTGGGAGCGTGTCGAGATGACCGCCAGGGAGTGGCGCCTGGCCGCCACCGTGGACCGGGTGCCGCTGGCGCCAGGTATCACGCTGGAGCGTCTGGACGCTGACGACCTGGAGGCCCTGGCCTGGGACGCCCCGGACCCTGCCGGCTGGTACTGGCTGGAGAGTGTTAGCGGGGCCGATGATATGGGCGCCGGGGCGCCGCCTGGAGGTGGCCCCCTGCGGGACTACCTGGCCGCCCTGGTAGGCGACAAGCTGGAGGAGCTGCGCCGCGACCCGGACAGTCAGCGGCATGGTAAGTCCGAGCCAGAACCGTCCCAAGTTGGGACGGTTTCCAAGGTCGAGACAGCATCCCGAATGGAGTCACCGCAATGACACGGACAACAGCGGGGTTCGAGCCCCGCACGCTGAGCGAGGATCAACGCGAGACGCTGGAGCGTATGCGCCACGACCTGGACGCCCTGGAGGAGCAGGGCGCGTCGTCGCTGTGGGAGCTGACCCGAGAGGCCGAGCTGCTGACGCTGGGCGGGGCAGACGATCCGGGCCAACGAGCCCGCCGCCTGTATTCGCTGGATCACATCGAGGGGCCGGAGGACCGGCCCCGTATCGAGGCCCTGGCCGACCGGATGACAGCGGACGCCCTGCGCCTGGGCGATCCGCGTTCCCCCGAGTACCGGGACGGGTGCGCCGCCTACCTGGCCGCCCGCATCACTCGCCACGTTCTGGGCGGGGAGCCTGGCAGCATGAGGCCCTGCCCCCACCGCATCGGCACCGCTGCCGCTGATGCCTGGTTTGCCGGGGTGGATCGTGGCCGCGCTACCTGGGAAGCCTGCCTGCCGCTGATCGAGGAGAGGGAAGCGCGATGATTCATGCCACATACAGCGACCTGGAACGCCGGGTAATCGCCTGGTGGGAGGCCCACGGCTGCCCGCCTGATGCTGACCTGATCGAGTATGCCGAGAGGCAAGGCGGTGAGACGCTACGCGAGTGGCGCGACTGGCTGCGCAGCGAGAGCAAGGAGTGGCGCGATCGTGCCGACGAGGCCGAGGCCCTGCTGGACAGTTTCGGGCCGGATGAAGTGAGCGATGACGTTGGGGTGCGGTTCGATGAGGCCGACGCCAACGCCGAGGATTGCCGCCTGATGCTGAAGGCTGCCACTGACCGGATAGCCGAGGAGCCGACCCGATGACGACCTGGAGTCACACCCTGGGCGATACCCTCCTGGAGCGCACGCTGGCGCCCGAGGCCCTGCCGCTGGCCCACGTCTGGACGACGACCCACGACCGCCGCCGCTACGCCCTGAGCGTCACGCTGGCGGGTCTGGAGGTGGCCCACGGCTGGGAGCTGGTCGCGCTGGATGACGTGGAGGCCGCCAACGCCAGGGACGACGGCGACGAGGGCGCCACCGGCCCCGGCTGGTATCTGGCGGTGCCAGGCCACGACCTGAGCCCCTGCGCCTTCACGCCGGACACTCTGCCCGCCTCGCCGCTGCTGTCGGCGCTGGTCGAGGAGTACGCCGCCAAGCTAGAGGCCCTGAACGACGAGCCGATGCCGGACCACCTGGGGCGCCGCCCGCGCCGCCGCCTGCTGTTCCCCACCGATGACAAGCCGCCCCGCTGGCTGGAGGCCGCCGATTGCGTCGATGGGGTGCTGGTGGACCCGGAGTTGCCCGAGCGTGCTAGCGAAGGCCCCGAGGCCCTGACGCCCGAGGAGCTGTCGCTATGGGAGGGCCGCCCCTACGTGTTGAGCGTCACGCTGGCCGAGGAGCTGGAGCCCTTCGATAGCGTATGGCGCGACCACCTGGACACCCTGCCCCGCGACGAGCTGGAGGCGATGCGCGAGGCCCACGCCCGCCGCCTTGAGACGATCCGCAAGGAGTACCGGGAGCAGTACCCGGACGGGGTGCGCTACGTGGTCGAGTGCCTGGGCTGGGGAGTGGCCGACCGGCCCCAACATTGGGGGACGTTCGCCATGCTGGCCGAGGCCCTGGAGTGCGCCCGCACCGGCCCGCCCTGGGTCCGTGGGGGTGAGCAGTGAACCGCGCCGCCGAGGTCAACGCCTGGCTGATCGAGCATGGCCACCTGCCGGACCTGGAGGCGATGGCCGCCCGCGATCCGCTGCCCGAGGTGGCCGAGGCGATCCGGGCGATCATCGAGGAGCAGGCCCCGGAGCTGGCCGAGGGTGCGCCCTGGCTGGCCCTGGCCGACGCCTTCGCCCATGCCGGGGATGCGGTGCTGATCGTGGCCGACACCGAACGTGGGTTCGCGGTCTGCGACCTGGGCACCCTGCCGCCAGGGGTGGAGTACCTGGAGCCTGCCGACTTCATCGCCGCCGTGGACACGATCACCGAGGGGGAGCGCATCGCCGCCACCTTCGCCGCCGAGGACGAGCGCCTGGCCTGGCTGGAATCCGAGTACGGGATTCAGGGCGCCTTGCCCCTGCCCTGACCTGGAGGCCCTGCCCATGCCGACCCGTCACGCGATCACGTCCCGCTGCGTCCACCTGGAGGACGGAACCCGGCTGATCGTGGCGATACCGCCGCCCCATTCGATCCTGACGTTTCCCGACCCCTACCCGGTTCGGGCTGGCCGCCGCTGGCGCTGCCGCTGGCTGCTGCTGCGACGACGCCTCCGCCGAGCCTGGCCGCTGTCCTGATCCACCACCGCGCCCCGCCACCGAGCGGGGCTGCTGCTATCTGGGCGCGGCTGAGTCGGCCTGGCCGGAGTGAAACAGCCTGGCGATGGGATCACCTGCCGCCCTATGCTGTGCGACACCCTACTGGGACGAAGTGCGACACCCCTTGCGACAGGTTGCGACACCCCATGCGAATGACCATCAGCGCCGCCGCTAGGCTCTACGGTATCCACCGGGCGACCCTTCACCGCCATATCAAGGCGGGCCGCGTGTCATGCGTGTTTCAGCCTGACGGGAGCCGCGCCCTGGACCTGTCCGAGCTGATCCGTGCCTATGGGGAGCCGCCCAACGCCCCGGAGGCCGTGCGACAGGTTGCGACACCCCGTGCGACAGGTAGCGCGACACCGGATGCGACAGGGGGTGCGACACCCTCCCCCGACGCTGACCCGGCACTTTCCCCTGACGCCCTCGCCCTGCTGGACGAGCTGCGCGGTATGCGCGAGGAGCTGGCCGCCCTTCGCCAAGAAGTGGCCGAGCTGCGCCGCCTGCCTGCCCCTGGTCAACTGGCCCCGCACCCTGACGACCGACCCCGCCACGACGAAGCCCCCGTCGCTGCCCGCCCCGAGGAGGGAACCGCGCCACGCACGCGCCACGGCGACGAGCCATCCGCCCGGTCCTTCTCCGACCTGCTGGACAAGCTGAACGCCCGCGCCGGGAGCTGAGCCCCTGCCAGGCCCGAGGATCGAGGAGCGAGCCAAGGAGCGAGCCGAGCCCGCCGCCTGCTGGTGCTGATCCGGGCCAGGGGGACGAGCCAAGGAGCGAGCCGACAGAGCCACGCCCCGATGCCCTGCCCGCCAGGCCCCGCGATGGGGTGAGGGCCACGACAGGGCCACGGCGACACCTGCCCGACACCTTCCACCGCTGGTGGAATACCGCTGGCGCCGCCGAGGCGATCCGGCTGCCTGCCACCTGACGACCGGGAGCGAACCGCGCAATCGAGGCCCGTTATTGTGGTGCCTGGTGTGGTGTGGTTATCAGATGGCGCGATGTGAAGCCCAATAGAATTGGCGATTCATGGAAACGCTCGGTTTCCTTTCTAGGAATCCTAGCGTATATTTTGAGCGTATCCCGAGCGTATACCGCCAGACAGGAGACGCCGCCATGCGCACCACCGACGCCCCGAACCTGACCCCGCGCCGCATCGAGTCGCTGAAGCCCAAGGACCGCCCCTACCGTGTGGCCGATGGGGGCGCCCCGGTTCCTGGCCTGCTGCTGGTGATCCATCCCAGCGGTCGCCGGTCCTGGCTGTCCCGCCTGACCGTGGCCGGGGGCTACCACCTGGACGACGAGGCACCCCGCCGCCGCCAGGGGCGCCGGGTGGACCTGACCCTGGGCGCCTGGCCTGCCCTGTCCATCGAGGAGGCCCGCGAGCGTCACCGCCAGGCCGCCGCCCTCGCCGCTGATGGCCACGACCCCCGGCATGATCGAGTGCGGGGCAAGGTAGCGCCGCGCATGGGCGAGCTGCGGGAGCTGTGGCTGGCCCACCTGGAGAAGCACAAGGGGTTGGCACCGCGCACGATCCAAGCCCACCGCCGCCGCTGGGAGATGTACCTGTCTCGCCTGGACGGCCTGAAGGTGGCCGAGCTGGACCGCCAGGACGTGGCCCCGGAGCTGACCCGCGCCGCCGACAAGGCACCGACTCAGGCCCACGCCTGCCTGAAGACACTTCGCGCCGCGATGGGCTGGGCAATCGCTCAAGGCTGGATCGACACCGACCCCACCACCGGCATGAAGGCCGACGCCTACGGGGCCGCCACCAGCAAGCCCCGCGATGTGGTGTTGACCCTGGAGGAGCTGCGCCGGGTCTGGGCGAGCGTGGCCGCCTCCCGCATGGGCAAGGCGACGAGGGCCGCCGTTCAACTGCTGATCCTGACCGGGGCACGCCGCGCCGAGGTCTGCGGTATGCGCATCGAGGAGCTGGACCTGGAGGCGGGGGAATGGCACCTGCCCGCCGAGCGCACGAAGACGAGCGCCGCCCGCACCGTCTACCTGTCACCGCTGGCGGTCGAGATCATCCGCGAGCGCATCCGGGAGCGAGAGTCCGGGCCGGTCCTGGTGCCGCCAGGCAAGGAGGGGGTGGAGCTGAACCCGGATACCCTGACCATCGCGGTTCGCCGCCTGCGGGAGTCCAAGCTGGCCGACCTGCCCGAGTTCACGGTTCACGATCTGCGCCGGAGCTGCGCCACCGGCTGGGCCGAGTACCTGGACGCCGAGCCGCACCTTATCGGCCTGGCCCTGGGCCACGCCCGCCGCGATCTGATGGCCCGGACCTATCAGCACGACGCCCGCGCCGACAAGCAACGCCGCCTGCTGAACGCCTGGGGTTCCCTGCTGAGCGACCACGTGACCCGCGATCCGGGCGCCGAGGTGGTCCCGCTGCGCCGCCACGTCTCCGCCTGACCCTGCCCCACCTGCCGGGGGTGCCTGCCCCCGGCGAGCCTTCCCCGCCCTGTCATCCGCTGTCATCCCCTGTCACTGCCAGGCCCTCGCAGTCCCGCGAATCACCACCGGCAGATGGCGCCTTTTCTACAACTTCACCTTGTAAGTCTCCGCTGTCTTCCGTTGTCTTCTTTTGGCCGACAGCGTTCAAGTTCGCATCGGGACGAATCGGGATGATTCTGGGACGATTCGGGATCGAGATTTAGCAGAATGATAAGGGGAAAGCCTGACAACCACGCGGCATGGACGCCAACAATGTTGGCATCGAAAGGGTAAGGAGAGCTTACAAGTTAAGCTGTCTGAAATGGTCGAGGGGGCGGGATATGCGCTGACGCAATGTCGGGGGATGGTTGCCGATTACATACTTGCCAGCGCCTAATTGCCAGGCCAGAATATGAAAAGGCCGGGGTCCGCTACCAACGATTCCCCGGCCTAGATGGACTTCAAGTCCGCTACCTGTGACCCCGGCGGTGCTACCAACACCGCCACCAACGAGGGGAGCCCTCGCCAGTGGAGACGACCGAAGCCGTCCCGGTATGCGACAGGATAACGCCAGGCGCCGCGAGCGCAAGGCGCGTCGTCCTGCCCTGCCTGCGTTCTTCGACTTCTTCGCTGGTGCCGGGTGCCTCCCCCTGGAGGATTGACCGTGGCACAAGTCACCAAGCCCGACACCACCGCGCCCGCTGATGGCGCCTACCTGCTGACCGAGCCCGAGGCCGCGCACTTCCTGGGCATGAGTCATCACAGCCTGCGCATGTCCCGCTACACCGGGCGCCTGTGTTCGACCACCGCGCCGCCCTGGCTGCGCCTGGGTCGCCAGGTTCGCTACCGGACTGCCGACCTGATCGAGTGGGCGGAAGGTACGGCGATCGAGCATCGCCACGACACCACCGCTACCGCCAACGCCTGACGGGGACGCCGCCATGACTGCCATTCGTGAGAATCGCACCGAGTCCGCCCGTGTCCCCTTGAAGACCGAGCAAGCCCTGGCGCTACTGCTGAACGCCTATCAGCGGGACCGCTTCATCATCGCCCTGGACGCCCTGAACGCCTTTGGTGATACGTGCTGGCATTCGACCGTCGCCGCGCTGCGCAAGCAGGGCATCGAGTTCGAGCAGAGGTCGCACGAACACACCCACCAGCGAGGCGGTACAGTCTGGTTTCAGGCATATCGCCTGCGGGATGAGGAGAGCGTACGGAAGGCCGCCCAGCTACTCGCCTTCTATCGCTCAGTGCCGAGGGGGCAGCGCCGGAAGCGCCGCCAGGATGATGAGCAGGGACGCGACACCACCGCCGCTTGAGGGGCTACCCATGCTGCCGATCACGACCGACACCGCGACCATACCCAACGCCTCCGAGGTGCTGGGTCTGCTGGAGGACTACGCCGACGCCCTGGATGCCGCCCTGGAGCAGACGCCCCGCGTCTACAAGGGGCCGGTCTACCTGCCGACCCGGCGAGCGATCCGGTCGAGCGTGTCCGCCGCCGAGCTGGTCCGCGCTGCGGCTGGCGCCCTGGAGTTCGCCGGGGCATTGGTTCGGCCTGTGCCGGTTCCGGGTGGCTGGTCACGCCCGATTGACGTGGTGGACCTGGCTATCACGCGCCTGGGCGATGCCTGGGAGCTGGTCGAGCAGCATCAACGCCAGGCCCCCGGCGAGAACGTCGCGGGTCTGGTGTTCCTGGCGGAGTGGCTGCGTATCGCCCATCACGACCTGTCGGCGCTGCTGGGGCCGCTGATCGAGCTGATGGGGATGCCAGAGGGGGAGTGACACTGTGAACCTTCCCGCCGTCGCACGCCGAGAGGCGCCGGACACGCCACGGGAAGTTGTGTCATGATCGAGTCACACGGGCCGATGGATGGCCCAGAAAAGACGAACCCCCGATTTCCTTGAGCTTTGGCGGGCCGACAGGAAACCGGGGGCCAGATGCGCCGGAGGCGCGAACCTGTATGGTCAGTATACCCGCAAACGCAGTGTTGAACACCCCACGCCAAGGCGCCCTGGATATTCAGGAGCCGACGCACTATCACACCACCGGCTGGGGGTTCTTCTCCCTGCTGGCCCGCAACGAGTCCGGGCACCTCGCCCAGAGTTCCTACCGGCTGGATCACCTGCCCGCTGTCATCAAGGCCGCACCCCGCGACCGAGACTGCTATATCTCGCAAGGCGAGTTCATGCGCCCGAATCGGCGCGTCGTGAACCTGGCCCGCGTCGGCCTGATGTTCGTGGACATCGACCCCGTAGGGGCGGAACACCTGGACGGCGACCAATGGGCGATGCGCTGCCTGATGGCCTGCCAGGACGAAGGCATCCCGGCCCCGTCGCTGATCGTGTTCAGCGGTCGAGGGGTTCACCTGAAATGGGTGCTGACCTCCCCTGTCACGCGCAAGGCGATACCCCGCTGGAATCATGCGCAGAGCCAACTGGTCGAGCGACTGGCCCACCTGGGCGCTGACCGGGCCGCCAAGGACGCCTCCCGTGTCCTGCGCCTGGAGGGGACGCGCAACAGCAAGACGGGCGAGGTCTGCCAAGTGGTCTGGGAGGACCGCGACCTGGGCGGAGAGCTGGTCCGCTACAACTTCGATGAGCTGTTCGATGAGCTGGCCGAAATGCCACGCCACGAATACGAGGCCCTGGTGGAAGCCCGCCGCCAGGAGCAGGAGCGCCGCCGCCGTCGCGCCTCGCTGAAGGTCATCAAGGGTGGCCGCCATGGGCTGCGCCGCCTGGGCGACCGCCAGTTGGCATGGGACCGCCTGGAAGACCTGCGCAAGCTGGCCGAGCTGCGGGCCGACAGCATCGAGGGCGCCCGGATGCTGTTCCTGTTTTGGTGTACCAACTTCCTGATGCTGGCCGCCCCGATCAAGGTGGGCCACCTCCACTACGAGGCCCGGTCCCTGGCCGCCGAGATTGCCCCCGGCTGGAGCTATCAGGATTCCGAGCTGGGCACCGTCTACCGCAAGGCCAAAGCCTACGCCGCTGGGGAGCGCGTCGAGTTTCAGGGCCGGAGCTACGCCCCGCTGTACACCCCGCGCAACGAAACCCTGATCGACAGGTTCGGCATCACCGACGACGAGCAGCGGCAGATGGGAACGATCATCTCCGAGGCCGAGGGTCGCCGCCGTCACCGGGAGCGCGAGGAGGCCCGCCGCCGTGCCGCTGGTGCCGTGGATCGAGCCACCTACGAAGCCACCGCCCAGCACCGCCGCGAACAGGCCCGCATCATGCGTGCCGGAGGGGCCACCAATGCCGAAATAGCCGAGCGCCTTGGGGTTCACGTGAAGTCTGTCCCTCGCCTGATCCGGGAGGGGTAACAAGTCCGTGCGTACTACTAGTGGCGAAGCCCACAGGGGGTGATGGGTTGGCCCGGACCCTGCCTCTCCCCAGCATCACCGAGGAGCTGAACGAACATGACCGCAACTGCTGAACAACTGGCCGATGACCTGGCGAACCTGACCGCCAGGCTACGCCTCGCCCTGGATCACCTGGAGGCGGCAGACGATCCCGAGGGCGCCGATGTGCTGTTCATGGCCCCCGACCTACTGTCGGCCCTGGATGATCTGGAAGGGGTGGCCCGGAAGGGTGGCGTGTCGGATGCTCAGTTCGAGTGGATGGAGGCCGAGGACCAGCTTATCTCGCTGGTGGACCTGGCCGACCAACTGGCACCGCCTCGCCTGGAGTGGATCACCTTCCCGGATAGCCGTGAGCTGGCGACCTGCTGCGCCTTGATCCTGGAGGCGGGGGACATGGTGGCCGAGTACGCCGAGGCGCTTGGGGTATCGACAAGCCCTGTCCCGTTCCCCTACGTCCGCACTGCTGAACTGGCCCAGCGTGAGGGTGGCCCGGATGATGCCGAGCTGAGGGCCGAGGTCCGGGAGCGCATCGAGTACCCACGTCGTGCTATCCCGCTGTCGGTCTTCCTGGACGAGCTGGGGATGGACGACGCTGAGCCGCTGGAGGAGGAGTCGCTACCGCCGTTTCCGCCTGCCGGTTGGGTTGTGGTTCGGCCTGGTGATAACGAGGTTCACTGAGGGGGTAACAGGGTCCGTCCGTACTACTAGTGGCGAAGCCCCTTCGCGCACCGCATCGCGCACCCTGGCCGCGCACTACTGGTGAACGGTGAACGCCAATGGAAGCGCCCTGCTTCAACGGCACCCTGGCCGCGCATTGGTACGAGGGTCCGGCACGAATCCCGTGGTTCGCACCTTTGGTTCGCAGTCAGAAGTGCGCACCTGGAGGCCCTGCCCGATGTGTCCAAGGTTGGACGCATCCAGAGTTGGAGGCATCGCCAGGCGGGGAGTTTTCGGAGCAGTACACGCGGGCGAGGGCGAATTATCTGCGACGGTAAAAGGGCCGACCGCCCCGAGTTTCTTGTCACGGTAAAAAGGGCCGCCGAGGAGGACCACCGATGGACGATCAAGCCGAGCTGCGCCGCCGATACCGGGCATGGTCCCGAGCCGTGGCCAGGGGCGAGCGCCTGCCCTTCCCCGAGGCGTGCCGCGACCTGCGCTGCGGGGCGAAGACGCGAGCCGGGACACCCTGTAAGCGCCGCGACCTGTACGCATCGGGCCGCTGCCACCTCCACGGGGGCGCATCCACCGGGCCGAAGTCGGGGCCGAGGGCGAAGCGACCGGAGCCGCCGATAGTGGAACCTCCCTACGATCCTTCGACCAATCCCGAGGTGCTGGAGTGCTTGCGCCGCCAGGGGATCCCGGTTGGCGACCTGGCCGAACGGGTCCGGTATCGGTAGCCGACCGGCTGAGATTCCAGCCGAGCGCCGGGGCCATACCCCATGGGCGATCACGCTTCATCACGGCTAGACCCCATGGGAGCCTCAGAAAACCCAAGGTCCAAACCCCATGAGAGGTTGGCAAATGTTGGCATCGAGGAGCTGGTGATGGGCGACACGACACACGACGACGACCGGCCTTCGCTGGCCGACCGCATCCGCCAGGCGCCGACCCTGGAGGACGCCATTCGGGAGGTGCTGGAGGACGACAGCCTGACCCCTGCCGACAACGAGGAGGGCGCTGGTCCTGGCCATGACTGAGGTAGGGAAAAATAGGGATTCGCACCGGCTGGCCCCCGATGAGGTCGAGTCGCTGCGTGAGGAGATGCGCGAGATCGACGAGAACCTGATCCGCGCCGAGCTGACCGCCGCCCAGCGGGCCAGTGCCATCAAGCGCAGGAAGGCGCTATGGGAGCAGCGGCATGGAGAGCCCGAGGAAAGTGGGACAAGTTGTCCCACTTTGCCAGAACCCAAGACGGGCCGAGGCAATAAGCAATTTGCCTCCGACACTGCTGAGCGCACCGGGCAGAGCAAGAAGGACATCAACCGCCACGTCTCCCGCGCCGAGGCGCTGGGCGATGACCTGGAGGCAGTGACCGGCACCAGTCTCGACAAGGGGGTGGAGCTGGATGCCCTCAAGAAGCTGACGCCCGAGGATCGCAAGCCGCTTATCGAGCGCGTGCAGGTTGGCGAAGCCGTGAGTGCCCGCCAGGCGCTGGAGCAGGCGCCACCAACGCCAGCGCCCAGCGAGCCTGAGCCGGACCCCGAGAACGAGGAGGCGCTGCTACCGCCCGCGGTTGATCCCTCGGTGAAGCTGGACCCGAAGCCACCGGCGCCGGTGGTGGACCACCGCAAGGCGGCCTTCGCCAGCATGATCCTCGACAAGCTGGATGTGATCGAGCGCCACCTGGAGAGCCAGGGGGTCACGCTTGATGACTTCGAATCCCGTTTCTTCGATAGCTACGACGCCGGCGGCGATGCGCTGGAGGCGCGCTTGCGCGCTCGTCTCGAGCTGATGAAAAGCATCGGCATGATCGCCGCCACCCTGGAGTAACCGCCATGCAGTACACGCTGACCATCAACCAGGCAAAGGCGACGGAATGGGGGCTGAACGCTCAGCAGGCCATCCTGTTCGCCTTCGTCTATGAGGTGGCCTCCTGGGCGAAACCAGTCACCACCGATGATGGGGTCTTCTACGCCCTGAGCAAGGCCAAGATCGTCGAGGAGCTGCCGCTGATCGCCAGCAAGGCTGACACCGCCTATCGCCAGCTGAAGGAGCTGGAGCGCCGTGGTGTGATCGACCTGTCCAGCACCGGCTCCATCACC
>Ga0194136_1000932_pt1 | contig 14678 bp, 15 predicted proteins | sample TARM_MetaG_T3A_1_FD_134023 | JGI IMG/M metagenome (GOLD analysis project Ga0194136, IMG submission 134023) | Freshwater microbial communities from Pennsylvania, USA, analyzing microbe dynamics in response to fracking - TARM_MetaG_T3A_14 (version 2) | ecosystem: Environmental > Aquatic >...
AATGCGCTATTCGCCGTTAACGACCCACCAACAGTTAAACTACCACTCGTAGAATCTGACGTGTCACTACGCAAAAACTGATGAGCATGCAGTCCATCGACGTCATCAGCACTAAGACCTGAATCGCTTCCGTCGTTTCCGGACGTCCACGGTGTGAAACCGTTAATGAAAACACCTGAATAGGCGTCTAAGTTTATTACACGGCTGTCTAACGTTATATGAGAGTTTGTGCTATTCGCAAATCTCCCTGTCCCTATCGTTATCCCTCCGTCATCTCTGCCGGTAGTTATGTCGATAGAACCTACGGCGTTATTTATGTTCACTCTATTACCGTTCATACCCCAATAATCAGAGAAGAACTCGTCGAAAGATATTTCGCCTCCATAACTCGATTCTCTTGGATCGCCCATGTTCGACACAGTTCCCATAAATTTAATTTTGGATTCGTTGAATAATAAAGCTGTCGAGGTTGCATAGTTGCCAACTGATATAAAACCGTCCGATATTGTTGTTGGACCAGATGCTATCGTTCCGCCGGATATATACGGACCAACAATACTAACACTGGCATTTATTGTTCCGGCAGTTATCTTATCTGCGGATAAATCGAGTATCTTAGCATTAGTGATTGAGGCATCTGCAATTTTAGCTGTCGTGACTGACAGATTAGTTATCTTAGCATTAGTAATTGACGCATCTGCAATTTTAGCTGTCGTGACTGCTAAATCAGCAATCTTAGCGCTATCAACTGCTAAATCTGCGATTTTCGCGTTAGTTATTGCAGCGTTTTGTATCTGTCCTGTACTTACAGCTAAAGTATCGATTTTTGCATTAGTAATAGCTGCGTTTGCAATCGCCGCATTACCTACTGCTAAATTAGCTATTTTTTCTGCTGTGACAGCACTGTCCGTTAATTTACTTGCATCAACAGACAAACCAGCGAGTATGTCAGCATTAACACTACCAAACATCATGTCATCTGTAATGATTTTTACCGTCGATGCGCTGATTTCTGGCGTAAAGTCTGAACCAGTGCCATGCGTATTAATTGAACGAATTCTAAAGTACCAGGTTTCAGTTGTATTTGCTTCGTGCGCGTAACCGCCGGTCTTTCCTCGCCATACTAAATAATTACTTGTAGGTACAAAACCTTGCACCTTTGATGCATAAACTTCGTAAGCTGCGATATAACTTGCCGGGTCATAATCCCATTTTAATGATATGTTCTTAAATAATCCATTAGCTACAACATTAGTCGGCACTGGAGGAGTTATATCAGGAAATGAGTTATCATCTACCGTATCCCATATACCACTTTTATCATTTACAATATCAATAACCTTATTAATATCATCATCGTTATCACTTAAATAATCGATTAAATTACCAACTGTTATTTCAGCATTTTGAGGATCTCCGATATCGTAGACAAACTTTTCGATACGTGATTGGAATATTAAGTTAGTTCCAAACTCTTCGCTTATAATAGCAACCTTATCACCTAATCGAGCTTTTTCATGTTCATATCCTGCTAATGATTCAAATGATATAACATCTAGCTCATAAGAGATTAAAGGCTCTGTTCTTTTTAAAACTTCTTCCCACGTTTTTTGAAGTAATACTTCAGGGTCAGTTTCTTGCGAATCTTCGAATGCTCCAAATCTATGAAGGAAACCTCCGCTACCATTTGGAATACCAAACATTGATTTGGCGTCATTGCTTCCTACCCAATCTTGTCCTAATGGTTTATCAACTGGATCACCGTTAGCAACAGACCACTCTACATTACTGAATTTTAACTTTCTTGTATATCCACCAGCTTCAGTCTGTTCAGATGATCCAATACCATATAAGGCAGTCTTTGGATAAAATATAACTTTTTCAGCAAGTGATTCTATATCTTTTGTAGGTCTGAAAACTTTACCATTTTCATTTCCTCTTGCTGTTACAATATCTATATATCGACCTGATATCTTGTTTCCACTTATCTCAATTCTATCTACTAATTCTCCGCCCCATTCATTTAATATTTTTTGAATGCAGGATAAAGCATTTTCATAATAGAAGTTAGTAGAGCCTAATCCTAAATCTGCAACGTTACCTACCTGCCATCTTGATGTTTCTAATGCGTTAGTAAGGGCATTCAATGCAGTTGTATTTTGAGGTCGCCTGTCTTCAATAATTGCGTCTATTAATTCTTCTCTTGCAGGTAAGCAGGTAGCGGTTACGACCGTATCATTATCTGATGTTTCCTTATCTACTTCACGTATAGTAAACAATCTGAAATTACGGTCTAAATCTTTAAATGCAACTTGGTTTCCCTCTTTGATAAATTTTGAACTATCTTCACTAAGTGAAATTTCTAGTTCAAATTCAACTTCTGCACTTACTGTATCTGTAAATTTACCTCTTGTATAGAGTTTAGTAGCTGAAAGAAGTTCATCTTCCTTGTTAAATATATAAATAGTTTCTCTCATTTACAATCTCCTTTCTCTATACACTACATTGACATCACAATTATTAGAAAATGTTATCGTATTTGTACCTTTCTCAAGATAGAAATAGTCAGGATTCTCAAGGTCAAGCGCCACCATTTTCAATTCATTGTTTATAATGATCTTCTCTTTTTCAAAATCGATGTTAATGGTATCTCCTATTACGAAGTTCCATATAATTCCTAATGTTTTAGAACCATTGCTTATATGAAGATTGCTAAACGCTTGGTTAATAGTTATGTCCATTACTGGAAGTGTAGGTTCATTTTCTATATAAATATCAACTGAACCTGTTGATGTAGATGCAATGCTTTCATAATAATATTTATAAGGATCAAGACAGGCAATGACAAATGTAACCCGTCCGATATTTTTAATTAGATCTTCTTTATTGATTGAGCTCTGTACCATTCCATAATAGGTGAAACCTGGTTGGTCTTCAAATGTTATAGGTACAGGGAAATCTGAGGCTAAGGCATCTGCTAAATCATCTGCCTTATCCTCAAGATTATCACTTTTTAAAGTCATTGTAACTTCAATAAGCCTCCTGCCTATTCTTTTTCTTACAAGAACTTCTCCGACATTACCGGGAAACATTTTAGTATCTAACTCAAAATCAGGAAAAATGTTTCTTTTTATTTCGTTTATTCGACCTAATAAGGAAAGTTCATTAGAGTTAAATATAATCATTTTAATCCCTACCTTTCAACTTATCCTTTGTTCTTTTCTGTCTGTCTAATTCTTTCTTAGAGAATTTAGCAGTAGCTTTTCCGACTTCTTTCTTGTCCATTGTCACTGGTATAGTGAATTCATAAACAGTGTTATCATCGTCTTCATCCTGACCACTGTACGTTAAGTCTTTCGGATAGTTACCAAAACTGGTAGATGTTAAACTTTTAGCATCCATATCTCCTGCATCTGCAAATGCTAATGAATAATTCTGCTCAGGAAGTTCTAACATTTGAGCTAAAGATCTTTGAACATCTTTTTCTTGTCTATGCATAGAGTCTTCCATAGGTCCGCCAAAATCTAACCTGTCTAAGTCACTTAATGGACCTTCCTTTGCAGGAGAGAATGGTAAGAAATTACGAATTTTCTTAGCTACACCTTTAACAGCGTTTACTGCCTTACTTGCAGCTCCTGTAATACCTTTTACCATCTGTCCGATAAGACCTTTACCAGCATTTAAGAATGATGATCCTAAATTTTTTACAAAATTCAGCATACCTTTAAATACACCTTTAACTTTATCTGAACCTTGTTTAACCGGATTAAATAAAGCATTAACAATTTTGCTAAAGGTATTTGTAACACTACTTAATAAATTGCTCACAGTATTACTCACTGAATCTTTCAGCCCATTGAAAATTCCTTTTACACTGGACCACATGTTATTAAATATTTCAGATGCTTTTGATTTAAGTGCATTGAAAATGTTAATTAAATGACCTAAGAATATTGACCGTATTAACCCCCATATAAATTCGAGAGCTCCGGAGAATATATCTTTAATACCACTCCATAACATCTTAAAGTCCATTGTAAATATACCAGTAAATACCTTAACGATACCTTTAATAATTTTGAGCGCACCGTCTATAATCTTCTTAATGCTGGTCCAAGCAGATTTAATGACTGCAATCACAACTGCCATGACAACTTTAATGATTCCCTTGATTATATTAAATGCGTTTGTTACGGCTGACATTATCTGCTCACCGTTTTGCGCCCAAAATTCTAGTAATGCGTTAAGTTTCTCTTTCACAAATGGAAGCACTAATTCAAGTACGGTTACAATGACATCTTTCACTGCATTAAATATAGTCATGACTGTCTCTTTAATGCTGTTAAACACTTGTAAGAAACTTTCAACTAATTGCTGACCGTGGTTATCCCAAAATTCTAATAGCATTAAAACAGTTTCCTCAATAAACGGCATAATAATATCAAGCACTTCTTTTATGCTTTCATATATACGCCAGAATACATCGGATATGATCTGCCATATTCCATTGAACAATGTAGTAACGGTTTCTACTATACCTTCTCCGTACTCATTCCAAAGCTCCTGTACGTAAACGAGTGCTTGAAGTATTACTTCCTTAACTCGTAAAAACACCTCAGAAACAACGGTCTTTATTCTCTCAAAGCCTGAGGATACTGCATCTCTAAATGCCTCTGATTTAACCATACCCGTACTAAATACTCCAATAAGACCAGCTACGGCGGCTACGACTAGAACAATAGGAGCGGATAAGCTACCAAGGACAGTCATTAACGTACCCATTACAACCAGTAAAGGACCAACAGCTCCAACCAGAGCTGCTACAATGGTTATAACTGTCTTTGTTTCTTTACTTAGTCCGGAAAACCACCTTACCGCTCCTATAATTTTATCAGTCACTGCTGTTAAAATAGGAAGTAAGATATCTCCAAATTCAATTGCCACACCTTCAAGCGCAGATTGTAAAGTTTTTAATGTACCACTAAATCCTCCGCCCATAATCTCGGCCATTTCTTTGGCTGATCCTGATGAGTTCACTAGCATGTCATTAAAGTCTTTAAATTCCTCTCCGCCACGTCCGACGATAGCAAGCCAACCACTCATTGCTTCACGACCAAATATTGTAGCAAAGGCGTTTGTCTTCTGCTCATTTGTTAAATCAGCAGTACCTTTTTCTAACTCTTTTGTCATGTCTGCAAAACTCTTCATGTTACCTTCACTATCAAACATTTCTATTCCAAGATTTTCCATTAAAGAGGCTGCCTGACTTGATGGTTTAGCTAATGCAGATAGACCAGCACGTAAACTTGTACCAGCTTGCGTACCTTGAATACCGGCATCGGACATAAAACCAATAGCGGCAGCTGTTTCTTCAACGCCTAATCCTAATGCACTTGCAACCGGAGCGGCGTATTTCATTGCCTCACCCATCTGCTGTACATTAGTATTTGATTTTGAAGCGACAGAAGCTAATACATCAGCAACTCGTGTCGATTCTTCTGCCTCCATATTGAAACCACTGATAATGTTTGATGTAATATCGGCAGCTGATGCAAGTTCTAATTGACCAGCGGCAGCTAAGTCAAGTAAACCAGGCATAGATGCAATAATATCATTAGTTTCATAACCTGCCATAGCTAAGAAACTCATACCATCTGCGGCCTCACTCGCTGAAAATCTAGTTGTAGCACCTAAATCCTTTGCGAGATCTCTTAGGTTTGTAAAATCATCGCCTGTCGCACCACTTATGGCACGTACTTTATTCATAGACGTTTCAAACTTTGACGCAGTCATAACTACTCCAGTAGCAATTCCTATTAAAGGAGCTGTTACTTTAGTACTCATGCTAGTACCTATTTTTTGCATCTCTTTTCCAGCATTTTTCATAGAGTCTTGCATGCCTGATATACCTTTTTTGAAATCTTTTATATCAGCGCCGATATTTACTAATAAATCTCCAGCTGTTGCCACTACATTCTCACCACCTTACTTATCTATTCCCATATCCTGCATTAATCCTTGTACAACTGATTTAGATTCTTCAGGAGTAGTACGTCTGTCTTTCTTAGATCGTTTCTCATTACCTGTACCAAGAAGTTTCTTAGCAGATATAGGTCGTTTTAGATGTGGTGCAGTTATCCAAGAAGCTAGTTGAGCATATTTTTCCCACTCCGATTCATTACGAAGTTTATACCCTTCTACTAACTCTTGAAGTTCTTTAAATGTTAATGACCAGAAATCAGCAGGCATTAGATTGAGAGGGCCATAAGCAACTCGCTTCAGCGCATCCCAATCCATGCCTGCATTTAGTTTTTTGAATCTTCCTCTTCATCTTCATCATAAGAGTCGTATTCATCTACTTCTTCCATGTCACTAGCATTAATAAGACCTCCGGCAATAAGCGCATCTTTTATAGGCTCCATTAATGTTTCAAATGTATAACCATCTTCTGTCATCATTGATTGGACAATATTACCTGCTCGATGTAATGTAAGTCCACGATCTCTCCATTTAAGACCTGCCCAATAAAATGCACGGATGGTATTAAAGCCCATATTTTCTTCGCTTAAAATTGCTCCGAAACCTTTATCCATTAATTCCTCTAAATCTGCTACTGCATTCAAATCTAATCTAAAAGGTTTTTGTTCCCCTTTTACTGTAATGTTTACAATTCCATTAACATGTGCCATATTATAATCTCCTCCAAATAGTTAGTATTATGCTACTGGTGTAAGTTTACCAGTGCCTTGTAGTTCAAGCGTATATGTTACTTCAGCATCGTAAGGTCCGTCTAATTCTTTTGAAATGACGAGTGCTTCGCCTTCTTCTGTTGCTGTACCTTCTTCTTGAATCTGTACCTTAACTTTAGTCTTGCCACGGAACGCTGTTTTCAATGCAGTGTAACCTACATCATCCGGAACGTATAAACCGTCACAAGAAATAGTCCATCCATATAAACCGTAATCGTACTCGTAAGCACCGCCTGAATCTTTTGTTGTAACATCTAAAGTCTCATTTGACTCAGATAGAGTTGCGCCTCGTTGACCACCGATTGTAATATAAGTGCCCGGCAATGCTGAATCTTCTACTTGAATTAAAATATCTACTCCACGCATTTGTTATTTCCTCCTTGTTATTTAAAATTAAAATCATATACCCACTCTAATACTAGAATAGTCATATGATCTTCTAAATTGTTTGTTTCTACTCTATCAAATACAATCGTATTCGATGTTTCTGTACCATTTTGTTCTAGTACAGGTATTTTAAATTTATTATCTCGTATAGCCTGTGCAATATCATCAGCTACTGTTGATGAGTTTTCAGCACTTTCATGAAAAACTTTAATAGTTAATGAGTAAATATTACGGTAACTATCTTTTGAATGGTATTGTGGTATAACTTGAGGATGAGGGATAAAGATAGATGGTACCTTAATCTGCTCAGGCAATTCGGCATCGTATATGTCTAACCCTGTTTGTTTGTACATGAATCCTTTAATGGATCCTAATAACTGCTCATACATACTTCTCTACCCCTTTCCTACTCGCTTAGTCCAATCTCTTACCTTTGTTTCAAAAGATGCAGCAAATATTTTTCTAAACGCTGTTACTGCATTATCAAAGTAAGGCTTTCCGTCAATATATTGTAATGCTAATATCATACCTTCTGAATGGCCTGGAATGTAAGTAAATTTATCGCCGCTCCAGGTACCAGGAACGAACCTATAAGGCCGCCCTGCTGATTTACTGTCCGTCCAGTGACCATCATTTACATAACGTGCATAATCTACATTTGTACCTACGGTCAATCGTAAACCTCCTGCAGATTTTGTCCATACTCCACCTTCTGCACCTTTGTTGAAGCTATTCAGTAATCGTCTAGTATCTACAACTTGCATGGATTTAATCATCAATTGAACTTCTTCTAGGAACTGCATACCAGAACCCTCTAACCAAAGTTCAACTTCTTGTTGCAACTCTTTATCTGCTAGTCTGTTAAGACGTTTGAAAAGTTTGTTCATACCTTGTACTTCAATATTTATTCCGGACTTTGCCATTTAGGTTCTACCCTCTCTAACGATACTTTTTGATGGTTTCTATATGACATAGGAAGTCCTAAGTAGTAAAACACTCCGTTGAATTCTACCTTGTCTCGTTCACTGACGTTAAATCTCAGTGGTAGATACATGGTGTAAGTATCTTTTACTTCAAGGAATGGATCACCTTGAGATACCAACGGACTGCTTTTCTGCTGTATACTACATGGAACTTTTTCAATGTCTGGTAATGTATCATAATAATATTCGTCAGGAGTAGGAACTCCATAGGACGGCGCTGATGTTCTTTTCTTTAGCTTATACACGTCTACCTTATCTGTCATCATGTCTTGAATGCCCATTACAATGACCTCATTTTAAAGGTTATGCCATTCTTACCTGTTGACCTAACGTGTTTATCTAACAAACTAGAGAGATTAAGAGATACTTTTTTACCACTATCAGATAATGAGTATGAATAGTCACCTAATGTCTCACTCGTGTATCCTTTAATAATAGAATCATCACTATTAATAAGTGTAAAGTATTCAGTGAGTTTAATGAGTGCTAACGTAACAGATTGAGGAAGTGTTACATATTCAGGATCTGTAAAATCATGTCCGCAATATTTAAACACTTCCTCCTTTGCCTGTAATATATCATACTCTAATTGAGTTGTAGATCTGCTCTGTACTGCATCGAATACTGAATAATCTTTAACGTCTTGAGGGGTAATCATGTCTATCATCCCCTTTCATTATTATTCAGTTGCTTCTAATACTGTATCTAAAATAACTTTTTTAGTATCAGCAGGGTCAATGTCAATGCCTTTATCTTCTGCATACGCAATTAAATCTTTCTTAGATAACTTAGTTAAATCAATATCTAAATCATCTACCGTTACTTCATCTTCTTCAGGATTAACCTCTTTGACGTCTTCTTCTTGTTTAGTATGCTCAACTTTAAATAGTTTATTATCTTCAAAGTATTTTGCATCTTCGTCTTTAACGTCTACAGGTTTATCTAAAATAAATGAGTAATTTTTAAATACGTACGTTTTACCTTTTACTAATGTTACTTTTGCCATAGTTATTCTCCTCCTATTAATCTAAAAAATAAAGGAGACCTTTTTAGAGTCTCCTGTTAATTATGATAATGCAGGGTTAATGTTAATTGCTTTTGCTACCGCATCTTCTTCTTCAAACTGAGTATCAACTTTAGCAGTTAATACAATGATGAACTTACGGTTTCGGATATCACGGTCAACTTCAATAGAGACGTTACGTGACATACCGAACAAGATGTTACGAGGGTGAACTAAGAAAGCATCGTTAACTTGCATTGCCGCTGCTCCAATAGTCGCTTCGTAATCTTGTAACATTGCAATACCTTCAACTGGAATACCATATGCTGGAGCAGTATTGGCACCTGTTTGTTGCTGGTCACCTAACGCTGTTCCACGAGTAGCAAGCTGGTCTTTCCATTCTAACTGGTTAGCATGTGATACATAGTATCTCCAAGCAGCAGGGTTACGCAAGTACTTACGAGGTACTGCATTGTAAAGTTGCTTGAATACGTTCTTAGTAATAGGGTCACCGTTTAAGTCTACGATATGACTTGTAGCTTTCTTACGAAGACCGTCAAATAGTTTCAAGTAAGGGTCTGTTGAAGCAGTATCACCATTGATTACTAATTCTTCTAAGTCTAATGCAACACGTTCTGCAAGCATGTCCATAATAGTGTCATAAAGACCGTCTTTCTCGATGTTATTTTCTAAAGTATCGTAAGTAATGTTAACTTCTGCGATAACTTCTTTAGCATCTAAGTTAACAGTACTTGTGGTAGGTACTGCCTTGTCTGCATCTGCTAACGCTGTACCTTCAACACCTGGACGAAGTACACGTTGACCAAATCCGATTTTTTCAATCTTCATTGTATCGTGTGACATCTGTACAGTACGAGCTGCATTTAAAATAGTTGGCTGGTCAATCACCTTACGGTAAAATCGGTTAAATTGTTGGCGGTTAAGTAAACCACCTGAAGCTAAATCTGATAACGTCATGGACGCCTTTTCAATAATATCTTGGTTGTTCATTGGTTAATTCCTCCTAATATAATTTAATTATTTTGTATTGTGTGGTTGTAACTGGCTAAATGTAAATAAATCTTTGTAAATGCTTTCAGTTTCTTCTTCTTTTTCAACGTCTTCTTCAAGTGATTTACTTACACCACGAGATTGTTCTACTTTTTCAAGACGTTTGTTGATTGGAGCAAGCTCTTCTTTAATAACACTTTTAAGCATGTCAGTAAATTCAGCTTGTTTTTCTTCAGCCTTTTCTACCTCATCCTCTTTAGTCTCTTCTTGCCCTTTTTCTACTTCTTGCTCTTCTTCTTTTTCTAAGTTTTCTAATCGTTCATTAACGGGTGCTAATGCCTCTTTTAGAATGTCTTTTAAATCTTCTTTGTTCACAATAATTTCCTCCTTCTTTTCAAAATCTTCTTTTAATGACTTAACAAGAGATCCACTAGATAAAATCTGTTGGAAAATATCTGATACATCTTGTGCATACTCTTTTAACTTTTCTTCGTCAGGTTCTGACTTGTAAAGCTCATCTGCTACAAAGCCTTCAAACATGTGCAATGCATCAAATAAGTTTCGACGTGTTCGAGATCCATCGTAAGCGTCTTTTAACTCGCCTTTTTCAAGGTGTTCTCCTGTAAAGAAGTCTTTGACTAATTTAAAGAATGATTTCTGTACATCATCTTCGTCAATCTCTTCTACTTCAGCAGTGCCGGCCATTGAGTAACCCGTAATCTCACCTTTTTTAATCTCTTCCCAAACGTCTTCATCTGCTTTAGTTACTAATACCCATGAACCTTTTGTAATAACTTCTCCACCTACTTCAAAGTCTTGAGGAGCTACATAAGATTCTACAACTTCACCATAACCTCCGCTGAAATCATGCTGTTTATCGATATTACGGTAAGTAGATAAGAATGTATGAGCTGACTTTTCAATATCCTCTGCTTTCATAACATCGTCATGCGCATCCGGAACATCTGGCTCATATACAATACCATACACCAAGCGCTGTTCATTTCCTTCTTCTTTGTCAATAAGGATTTTAACTTCCTTTTCAATAGTAGGAGTTTCTAATTCCTTAGTTAGAAAGAACTTTTTCTTATTAGCACCTTTATCTACATAACTTACATGAGTAATTTCAGCGTTCTTTAAACGTCTTGTCATTTAGTTTTCACCTCCTTTAAAGAGTCGTCATTGGTATTAGACTCCTTTTTAGTTGTTTTCTTAGCAGGTTTTTTACCCTCTAAAAACTCACTCGGAGTAACAAATGTACCACTCTTTTTCATCTCACGTTCATAGCGTGTTAAAAAGGATACTAATTCTGCTTTATTACTCTCTCGAATAAATTGTTCATACTTAGTCAATGAACATCACCTCCTTATAGGCCTCTCGTTGTTTCTCTACGCAGTCTCTCTTTTTCTTCTTTACTTAGTCCTAATATACTCTCATCAACGCTCGGACTCATAGTACAATGACAATTAACTCTCTCGCTAGCTGGTAAATTAGTATCACGAGGATAGCTGGCATCGTGTCCATTAACATTAAACTTTTCGTTAACGTCTATCGTTGTACCATTAAGTGCTACATGAGCATCTCGTGGATTAATTCCTCTTGGTCCTGAGTGTAGCCATGTTTTACCTGTAACTGCTGGACTTTGTAAATACGCTTCGTCTTGTGCAACTGATGATGCTGTTAATACTTCAGTAATAGCTGTACGTCTTGCCCTTGTTCTATCAAAATCAGGAAGCTCTGCTAATTGTAATTCCATATCTTGAATAGATTTACCTTCTGCTAGTCCATCATATAATACTTTAGTTACTTTATCATGAGTAGATGTTTTCATTAACTTACCTAACTCATCTCCCCATTCTTCTATCCATGTGAGATTTCTTTGTGATAATTGATCAAAGGCTATATCTTTATCAATCAACTGCATGATAGAATCTGCTAACTCAGGTACTGTACTAGATAAAAACTTAACGGATGCATCTCTCATTTCAGTATCGAAGTTATCGTTATCTAGTATCTCAGATAAGAATAATTCTGTTACTGCTCGTGCAACTGGATTACCTACTGTATTACTTGAGGCGTTTTTAAGTCCTTTTATAAATCGTTGCTTTTGATTGCGCAATAATTTTGCAATTACCGCTTCTTGATTATCAATAGCCTTTACAAGAGCTTCTCGTTCAGGAAAGTCTTTTAACAACTTCCTTAAATCATCTGATGTCTTTGCCGTCTTAAGAAACTCGTCGATGTTTTTTATTAATGCAGTAACTTTTTCCATTAGTCATCACCACTTAAATCATTGAGTACATCTCTCATATCCTTTAATAACAGAATAAGGTCATCTTGATTATACGCCTTTTCAATAACTTCGTCTTGTACATTATCAGGATCACTATTTTCAATAGGCTGTGTTTGACCCTGTGGTAAATCATAAGCAGGATCATCAAAGGATTCTAATTCTACTCCTAATAATTTACCAATGATTGGACGTGCATCATTTGGTGCAAGTGCTCCGATGTTTTGAGCTGAGTCTAATACTTTAGTAATCTCTTCAGCATTTGAAATCTCAGGTTTCTTGAATATTAATTTAGTATGCTGTATACCATACTCAGCTAATAGTTTATTGTTTAATACCCATTCAAGTGAGTTTCGCTCAGGTTCAAATACCTGTTCTTCTGTAATATAACGGGCAGTGTCTGCTGTAGCTCTATTAAAGTCAGTTGATCGTCCTACATAGATATCAGGTAATCTAAATGCACTTTGTACTTTTTTACGTGAGCTATCATCATAATCTAAGAACAGTGCATCATCTTGTAACATGTCAGTGACAGATTTAAGCTCGACTCGTGCATTCTCTTTGTTCTCTCCAATGACTCCGCTATCAAGTCCTTCCGCTTCAATTACGAGGAATTTGTGTGAGTTATCAACGCCTTCAACGCTTGCTGCATAATCTTCTAATTGAGCAATAGACTCATCTGATAATTCAGCATTGTGTAGTAATATAGCCATTGGTGTATGTCGACCTTGTGTGAAATAACGGTAGTTTAATTCCTCCGCCATTCTTGCTCCTACCATATGAATAAGTTGCCCTATCCATCGTGGAATACCATAAGCATCTGAACCTAATTTAAAATGAAGTATTTCATTAGCCTGCTGTTCAACAGGTAAATCGTCTTTATACTCACCTGTGAATACATCTAATGTTCTAGGATCTCCGTACTCTTTATAATATACCTTTTTAGTACCTACGCTTTGCATGAACTTTCTGAATCGTCTTTTACGTGTAATGGTTGTATTACCAAATGGTTGTGTAACATCAATATACTCACTTAGTTTTGTCAGTTGTATATGTTCCGGGTCTAATCTGACACCTTCAACTGGTAATCCTTCACCATTTCTGATTATTTCTAAGTAACCATTACCTGTAATCTCTCTATCTTCAATGACATCTCCTAATACATCTTCAAAGCTTGTATCAAAGTTGAAGTATTTGATAAAGTTATTTACCTTATCCCACTCGCTCATTAATTCAGGAGATTCACCATCAATAGTTGTATCATCTGTGTATTCTGGTACTGCTCCAAAACCTACGATATTTCTCTTATATGCTTCAATGCATTGTAATAGAATACTACTTTCTTCTACTATCTTTTTTAATTGTTTTATATCGTACGGGACGGGAATGACACCTTGTGTATTTGCTAACCGGCCATCTTTATCATCTTCAAGACTGTTTGATGTTAATGCTTTATTTACTAATGCATTTCCTAAGTCCTGACGAGATTTAACGAACTTTACATTTACCTTATCTTTTCCCATTATAGTCCTCCTCCCTTATTATACTCTTAATCTACGCTTACGCTTTTTACGTTCTGCTTTCTTACGTTGTCCAATTAAATACTTTTCATAGTTGTGCATTACATAACGTTTAGCATCTAATGCGTGGTTATCATCATCTATTGGAGTATCTGATTTCTGTAATGCTTCACTATCTTCATCACTCGGGTATCTGTAACTCTCTAATTCATGTATTGTATTTGTACAGGAGTTAGATATAAATACCTTATTATTTTTCATTAACGTTTGTACTGTATTTATACCCGCATTTATTTGTTTATCTGAAGTGGTTGCTTTAAGCCCTGCTTCTTGTAAAACTAATATACGGTCTGGTTCAGCACTATCGCAGAATATAACTTTAATCTTTTTGTTAAGATTTTTCTCCCATGCTAAATACCAATCCCTTAATTGTTCTGTTTTACTTTGTACCTTATAAAACTCATCAATTAAATAATACTCAGGATGTAATGGATCCCCTTTTAACCCGTATAATAGGCCGGTCATTGGATGCGTATATCCAAAGTCAGTGCCGGCTACGAAGTCATGGAACTCATTATTTTCTAACATGGTTTGTACTTGCTGTTTTGGTAATATATGAACGTCTTTTTTAAATTCATTACCATATACTAATCCATCTGCAATTACCCATAACCCTTTAATGTTACGGTCATAGAATACACCGCCAAATGACATCTTTAACGTATTCTTGTATTC
>Ga0194136_1000933_pt1 | contig 14676 bp, 15 predicted proteins | sample TARM_MetaG_T3A_1_FD_134023 | JGI IMG/M metagenome (GOLD analysis project Ga0194136, IMG submission 134023) | Freshwater microbial communities from Pennsylvania, USA, analyzing microbe dynamics in response to fracking - TARM_MetaG_T3A_14 (version 2) | ecosystem: Environmental > Aquatic >...
ATATCCAGAAAAGAAGGAAGATATGAGGAAAATGCTATTGTTCAATGGGGTCTGGCATGCTAAGATAACTGTACGAATAGTAGTGTCCTCCTTTCTGGTTATTTTGTTTTGTAGTGACTCAATAATAACGCATGGAATTCAGGAACACTACTATTTTTGCGCAAAAAAATAAGCCTCTGTTAAACCAAGAGGCGTTACTATAAGATTAAGTCAAAGAACTATCGCGTAGCGATTTTGTTCAATAAAAAAAGACAAAAATCAGGAGGTAGACACCATGAAACACGGAGAAGCCATCAAAAGTGGTATCACCATGGGCAGCGCTTTGGCCATGGTCATCAGTTGGAGCTTACACACATCGGTCCTTTGGGCCATCATCCACGGACTGCTTAGCTGGGTCTATGTGGCCTATTATTTGCTGTTTTTAGTTTAAAGAAGAAATGAGGTTGTTAGTTTGTTTGGAACCATCGTCAATGCCTTAGCCATTTCACTAGGCAGTATCCTAGGGATCCTCTTCCATAAAAAAATCAATCAAGACATCGCCACTAGTCTATTTAAAGTGGTGGGCTTAACGGTGATCTATCTTGGCATCAGTGGCCTTATGGTCGTGGAGGACTCCATGATCATCATCTTATCCATGGCCCTGGGGACCCTCCTTGGAGAAGTGTTAAACATCGAGAAAAAATTAGAGCACTTTAGTGGGAAAGTGGAGACTTTTGTGAACCAGTACTATACCGGGAAAATTAAAGATGGCTTTTTAACAGCATCACTACTCTTTTGTATTGGATCCATGGCCATCCTTGGGCCCATTGAAAGTACCTTGTCCAATAATCACGCCACCCTCTATGCAAAATCCATCTTAGACGGCATCACTTCGGTGATTTTCGCTTCTTCCATGGGTCTAGGGGTGATGTTTTCTGCTTTTTCTGTGCTGGCTTATCAAGGGACCATTTCCCTTCTAGCTTCTGGTATCCGCCCCTTGGTGGTGGCTATACCCGAAACCATCCCCATGATCTCTGGCGTAGGTAGCCTCATGATTATGGGCCTAGGCATCAATATGGTCTTTAACTTGAAGCTAAAGATCACCAACATGCTTCCCTCCATCTTGGTTCCCATCCTCTATGCGCTGGGCCTTCTCCTCTGGCAAAAGATTTTTTAGCAAACTCTCTTCATCTAAAAGAAACAGCGTCCATTCTCTAAGCTAAACAGCCAAGAGAATAGACGCTTCTTTACTGATGGGACAAAAACATCTAATCGTTTATTTTTGACGAAACACAAGGCAACCTGCAGCACATTCAGGTTGCCTTGTTATCAAATTGAGAGGGATACTAAAATGAATCCTTAGAAAATCAAGTTTGGTACAAACATGACGATTCCAGGGAAGTAGGTCACAAACACCAAGACCACCAGAAGGGCCAGTATAAAGGGCCAAATCTCTTTCATAAAGACACTGATTTTCGTCTCGGTGATGGTACACACCGTGAACATCATAGATCCAAAGGGTGGCGTAATACCACCAATCATGATGTTGACGATGGTGATGATCCCAAAATGGATAGGATCTACGCCCATCTGAGTGACCACGGGTACCAAAAGTGGTGAAAGAATGATCATGGCTGCGCCACCTTCAATGAACATCCCCAGTAAGAGATAGAATACATTGATCATGGCCAACATGAATATGGGATTTTCTGTGATGCCCAGCATCATGCCTGTGAGCATTTGCGGAATTCTCTCCCAGCTCATGTAGTAGCCAAAAACATTAGCTGCAATGATGATGAGGACTACACTGGAGGTGCCATACACCGTATCTTTGAGGATTTCTTTAAAGTGCTCCACTTTCAGCTCTTTGTAAATGAAGAATCCCACGATGATGGTATATAAGACAGCCACAGCTCCTGCTTCAGAAGGGGTAAAGAGCCCTATTCTTAAACCCGCAATGATGCCAAAGGGGAAAAGCAGTGCCCAAATGGATTCAATGGTCTGGCGGAAAATTTCTCCACCCGTGGCTTTTTTCTCTCTGGTGGGCTTGTAGCCTCTTTTCTTGGAAATGAGGTACACCACCACCATCAGCGCCGCAGCCATCAGTGCTCCAGGTACATACCCGGCCATGAACATCTTCCCCACAGAAACTTGGGCGATGAGTCCATAAACGATGAGGTTGATGCCCGGGGGAATCACCGGGGTCACGGCAGAGGAAGCTGCAGTGATGGCCGCGGAGAATCCACGACTATAGCCTCTTTTTTCCATTTCAGGCACCAACATCTTGGACTGCATGGCTGCATCGGCGTTGGCAGAACCTGAAACGCCTCCCATGAGAAGGGATAGTAGTACATTTACTTGTCCAAGGCCACCGGTCATATGACCCGTCAATACCTCTGCAAACTTCATGAGTTTACTGCTTATACCACTGTAATTCATGATGGAACCCGCCATGATGAAAAAGGGAATGGCTAACAGCGAGAAGTTTTGTGCACTGGTGATGTACCGCTGCAAAATAAGGTCTGGTGCAGAGGCATCGTTGATCACTGAAAAGTAGGTCAAAGATGCGCCAAAAAGTGCATAGGCAATGGGAATTCCAGTGAAGTAGAGTAAAAAAACAATGAGAATTGGTACAAATGCCATTATAGAATTTCCCCTCCTTTGCTAAAATCTTTTCGTCGAATGTCTTTCACGAGGAAAATCACAGAGTAGATGGTCACCAGGGCAAAGCTCACCAAAAGAGCCGAACTGATATAGGCCGAGGAGATCCCTAGCACCGGTGTGGGTTTAATGTAGGATAAACTGATAAAAATAACTGCTAAGTAGGTCATATACCCATTTAAGAAAACTAAGACCATATCTACAATAATGACCACAACTTTTTGTGTTTTTTCGGGCAGAAGATTCACAAGGATATCTACACCAATATGCTTTCCTCTTTTATACCCTGCTACAGCACCAATGAACACAGCCCAAACAAAAGAGCCTGTGGCCACTTCCTCTGACCAATACAATCCACTTCTTAAAAAATAGCGCATGAACACATTGATGACCACAAGGATTGTTGTCAAAATAATAAATCCTGATGCAATGATTTCTTCAAGGTTACTGATGATTTTTTTGAACGTACTTTGCTCCATCTTCTGCTCCTTCTTTCATACTAGAATGAAAAGGGGCTTTTACACCCCTTTTACACTTTTGTTTACTTCATCTTGTCTAGTTCGTCTAATAAGAGATCATAGATCCCAGGTGTAACCCCTTCCATGTTCTCGTAAACAGGCTTTGTGGCTGCTGTGAAAGCTTCTAGATTCACTTCATTAAACTCAACGCCTAATTCTTTCAACTCTGCCACAGTGGCATCATAGGACTCAGAAACGATTTGAATCATTTCTTCTGCACCATATCTAAACTCTTCTTCGATGATGGTTTGATACTCTGCTGGAATCTTTGCCCATACGTCTGTGGAGATGTATGCGCCTGCTGTGCCTAAGAAGTGCTTGGTTAAAGCAACGTTGGAAGCAATCTCATACACTTTATTGGCAATGTTTGTGAACTCAGAACCTTCTAGGCCATCCACAACACCCTGCTGTACAGCAGATAGGGTTTCTGCCCATGGTAGTGGTGTCGCTGTGCCACCCATGGCGTTGATGCTGTCGATGAACAGTTGGCTACCAGGAGTTCTTAGCTTCACGCCTCTTAGATCTTCTGGCTCCACGATGATTCTATTGGTGATGATGTTTCTAAATCCAAAGATAAAGTCTAACGCAAGAATCTTGATGCCAGCTTCTTCTGCACGGTCGATCATATCTTTTACCAGATCTGTCTTGATCATTTCTGTGTATTGATCAAACTCTGAATACAGCATTGGTCCAACCAGTGCCTTAAAGTCTGGCACATAGTCTCCTAGATAGGAAGGATCTTCCACGGAGATAAAGTCAGAACCTCTAACTACTTGCTCTAATCCATCTTTATACACAGCCAGCTGTGCTTGTGGGAAGGTTTGAATTTCGATGGCGCCATTGGTCTTTTCAAGAATTCTTTCTGCCACAAGATCCATGGATTTTGTCAGCTGCTCTTCAGGAGAGAATACATGGCTCAGTCTTAGTACCAGTTTAAAATCATCTGGTGTTTCTGTTTGACCGTTTCCAGGGGTTTCATTTCCACCAGGAGCTGGTGTATCATCCTTCGCGCCACATCCTGCAACAACCATCGCCGACATCCCTACAATCAGTAACCCACTGAGTAATGATTTGATTCTTTTCATTGTTAAGGTCCTCCCTAATGTTTAATTGTTTTATTTTGGTGGCTTATGCCACATAAATAACTTATTCTGCTAGTATTTTCGAGATCACATCTGGATAATCCGTGATGATCCCATCGATGCCCATGGCTATGACCTTCTCATAATCCACAGGATGTTTTCCAAGCCATGCATGGACTTTGATGCCTTCTTTTTTCAACGCGTCTACCACATCTTTGCGTAGGCTATAGGCCACGGGATGGTAACATTCCATCCCCTGTTTTTTCACATATTCTTCTGGATGAATGGTCCAAGTGTCAAAGAGCATACCGCAAGGAATCTCTTTGGCAATCTTCTTCATCCGTAGAAGGCTTTCGTGGTTGAAGGAAGAAATGAGCACTTTGTCTTCCAATGAAAATTCTTGGATCAATGCATAGACCTTTTCTTCAAGACCTGGATATTCGTACACGCCAGTTTTCAGCTCCACATTGGAGAGAAAATCTAGATCTTTCACCAGTTCAAAGTATTCTCGAAGGGTGGGAATTCTTTGAACCCCTACTTTTTCATGAAACTTATGGGATGCATCTAGCTCCTTCAGCTCTTGTAGCGTGTAGTCCATGACTCTCCCCGTTCCATTGGTGGTGCCTTCTAAGGTTTCATCGTGAATGATCACCACTTCTCCATCTTTAGACAGATGCACATCAAACTCTATGCCATGACACTTGGTTTCAATGGCTTTTTCGAAGGCGATCATGGTATTTTCCGGATACTGACTTTTAAAGCCTCTATGGGCGATGTTTTTTACCATATTCTTCTATGTCCTTTCCATAAACTCTTTTTCTAGGATCCTTTTTCCTTCTTCTAGTTTTCGAAGATCCGTGTTTACGTTGTATTCCAAAATCAGATCGTAAGGGCGATTTTCTTCTTTTATGGCTGTGAAAATTTCAGCCCATGGCACATTTCCTTCATGGATGGCCAAATGAATGTCCCGTTCTCCATCGTTGTCATTGATATGAAATGCCTTCAGACGAGAACCTAATGTCTTAATCAGTTTGGGCATGTCCCACTTGGTGATGTTCCCATGACCAATGTCTACAATGTACTTCACTTTTTCTGGTAGATCCTCTAAGAAGGCCTCATACTCCTCCATGGTGAAAATGGAGGCTTTCTCATTCCCTACATTCTCCATGAGTAAATCTATACCATAGGCTTCATTAAAGTGAGCCAGCTCCCTGATCGCTTCTTTGGCCAACCTCTTCATGTACTCTTTGTCCTCATGAGGGATATCTGCAAACCCTGGGTGTAACACCACATGGCTGGCAGACAATTTATGGGCAAAGACGATGCTGTCTTCATAGGCCTTCTTGGTGACTTCCCTAATGTAGCCACTGGATGCTGTGAGATTAAAATTCCAAACGGGTGAATGCACTGCATAAGAGACGGGGTAGCCTTTCAGCTTCTCTGCAAGCTCATCCATATGCTCCTGGTATCCATCCCAATCTTTTCCATCCAGCATCAATTCAATGTGTTCTGCTCCATGGGCAATGAGTTTCTCCACACTCTGAAAGATATCCTCATTGACCAAACAAAGCTCTGAATAATAAATCTTCATGATCTTCCTCACAATCCTTGTTAACGTATACAAAACATCAAAAAAATGAATTCCAGGAACTACTAAAGTGTCTTATATCATTAAACATTTAATAATATTCACTGGAATTTTAGTTGTTGAACACATTATATCAACAAGATTATCCGAGTACAACCGTTTTCTATAAAAAAACCTTAAAGAATTTGACGAAAACTTTTTGCACTGGATCATCAGCCCTTTGAAGCTTTATCGCCTCTTAAATTTTCAGCACCATATATCCCCTTAACCCATTGATAAAAGCCTATTTTGATAAATCATTTCGGTGAAGACAAAGCAGAACCATCAACCTCCATCCATAAAAAACACCGCTAAGGTTTTCGACTCCACAAAAAACATCCTATCAGATTGTCTCGACTTTCGCCATCTTCACCAAGTTAAATGTAAGTAAACTTCAATAATTCTTCAAACTGCAAACGCAAATCACACTTATCCTCATTAAAATATCTGTTTTATTTTCAATAAACTTTACTATTGAAATGTTAAACTTTTAATGTATACTTAAATTAATAGTACAGGGGGGATGGATATGGAAAAGAAGAAGAAAGCAACCTTAGCGGACATCGCTAACATGGCAGGGGTCTCTAGAACCGCAGTTTCGATGATCCTCAACGAAAAAGAAGGCGTCTCCTTTCATGAAGACACCATCAAAAACGTGCGGGATGCTGCGGATGCTTTGGGCTATGTAAAAAAAGAAACGGTTTCAGTGAAGGAAAATACATTCTATGAAGATACCATACTGGTTTTAACCCCCACCGTGACAAGCCCTTATTATGCCACCTTGGTACAAGCCATTGAGCAAGAAGCCCAAAAGCATGGCCTTCGGGTGCTCACCCAAAACACCTATCGTGATGAAGCCTTGGAAAAGGATTTCATCCTTCAAGTGAGAAACACCAATTTGAAAGGCCTCATCAGTACCATGACCCCCATCAATGTTACGCTCCTAGAAGAACTGAATAAAACCATCCCTGTTGTGGTGATCAACGATAAATCCAACGACATAGACCTGGATACGGTGGAGATCAACAACTACTCCGCAGGGGTCCTCATGGCCAATCACATGATTGAGCTGGGGCATAAACATGTGGCTTATATTTCCACCACCCTAAACAGCATAAACTCCGCAAGGGTCCGGCGTTTAGAGGGGATCTTGGATACTTATAAAAAGAACTGTCCCCAAGGAAAAGTCCTCATAAAAACCAAAGACATTGACCCAGAGGAAGAGCGTTCAAACATTCATCTAGAGCATGATGTGGGCTTTGAGCTCACCTTGGAAGCCTTGAAAAATAAACAAATCACAGGCTTCATCGCCGTCAACGACATGGTGGCCTATGGCGTCATGGAAGCTCTGAAAAAACAAGGGCTGCGGATTCCTGAAGATTATTCCATCTGTGGTTTTGACAACCTGTTCCCTTCTAAGTTTCAAAGCATCTCCTTAACCACTGTGGAGCACTACATCGTCAGTAAAGGACAAAATGCCGTGGGCATCATCGTCAATAGACATCAGCAGCGCAGAAGTCCTTACAGCTCCACCAGAGTCCTCTACACACATGAACTCATCATAAGGCATTCCACGGGAGCCCCCCGAGAATAAGCATCCAATCTTTTTCGTTCGTGAATCCTCCATGGATACGACGTAAAACCCGCCCTTTGATCACAGGATGATCCCAGGGCGGGTTTCTTTTTTAACTTTCTCTTTTATGTAGGAATGCGCTCTTTTTCTTCCGCCTACCCTTACTCTTCTATAGACTCCATGGCCCCTAAAAACAGGGGTAGATGACTTTTGGTATCCACAATCATATAGAGGAAAGGTCTATTGAGTTCTACAGTTTTGGGATCCATGGCTGCGGATTCTGCCACCACTTCAACTGCGGTCACCGCGCCCGCCTTGGTCCCTTGCTCATTGACTTCCATAAATGTCTTATGAAGAATTCTACCAATGTAAAGATTGCCTATGGGCGAAGTGCCTAGAGCTTTTAAATTGGCACGGTCTGAGTCAAAGGCATCCTTCATGCCTAGCGCTTTGAAGGCATCCGAGGCTTCCATCTCAAACTCTGTGGTAAACTTTGGCATGGCCGTATATACTGTGGCCACTTGCTTGTTCTCTAAAAGTGCTTTCAGTGCACTTCCTGTGTATCTTGATAAGAGGGCTTCTAAAGGTTCTTCAGCCTTTGGCAAAAGAGCCATAAAGAGAAACTCTCCACCTTCATAAGGTTTCATAAAGCCATAGACTTCTTCGTCTTCCACATACAAGCCTTCTTCACTGCGCATCATCTTGACATTCTCCTCAATACCCTGTGCATTGACGAAAACCCCTTCTCCCACTTGACCCTCTGAGTACTTCTTCATCCACTGTCCATCAAAAGATAGGGCATTGATGAGATACATCAGCGCATCCTCTGGAATTTCATCTAGGATCTCTTCAATACGGTCTTTGGTTTTTTCCTTCACCCAGTTATTGATGGCCGTAACTGTGGTGTCATCAAAAGGCGCTTGATAGATGCCTGCATCATAATAGGTGGCATTCTTTGTCAAGAATTCAGGTTGTACAGAAATACTTCCCCCTTCTTTAAACCAAATGGAGTTGGCCATATGAACAGCCATGCCGTCTTCCTTAGGTAAAGAGGTGTTGTAGAGATAGAGCAGGTTTTGAAGCTCTTCCATGGATAAGCCAAAGACCGCTTCCATTTCTTTTAGCGTATTCTCCAAGGCACCATTACCCGTCATCCCCAAAGCAGACATGAGGGATACTGGGGATAAGAGTACGTTGCCTCCCTCCTCTTTATGGGCCTCTCTAAAAAAGTCCATGGAAAAATTTAGCAGCGCTTCTTGGTGTTCCTCCACATAGTCCTTTTGTACCGTAACCTCTTCTCCTTGCACCCCTTCCATCAAATCTTCCCCTGTAGCTTCCGCAGGCTTAGCACAGGCTATACTGGTCATGAGAATAGCCAAAAGAAGGGCCACCGAAACAAGTGTAATCCAACTATTCTTTTTCATCATTTGCCTCCTTTAGGGATGAATGTGTTCAACATCTTCTAGGTTCATTCTACCTATTCCACCTCTTCATGAGGTAACAATTAAGAGACAAGTTGGTGACACCCTCATGAAAAAAGACCTGTAGGCAAGGAATCTCTTCCAGCCTCTGCCTACAGATCTACTTGGTTTACTACTTTAAGCCTGAAGGGCTTTTCTTTTGGGTTCACGGTTTACCAAAATGATCCCGATGACGATGGAGAATAGGGAAATGGCCACTTGAATGGTGATGGTCTCTCCTAGGAAGATGGCCGATAAAATAGACCCTGACACAGGAATTAAAAAACGGAACATGGTAATTTCACCAGGCTTGTTGTACTTTAGCAGCGTATACCAAAGGGTAAAGGCCACGGCAGAAAGAATCGCCGAGTATACAAGTAGCCCTATGGATAAGGGTGTCACTCGAAGGGTCTCATAGCTTCCCCCTAAGGAAATGAGCAGCATCACAAAGCCGCCAAAAATCAGTTGATAAGCCGACAGGAGCATGGGATGAATATTCTTTGCGTAGCTTTTTACCATGAAGCTAGATAACATGGCTGTGCCCACAGAGAAAAACATAAACCCTTCGCCCATGAGTTTGAAACTTGCATCCACTCCACCATCCAAGTTCACCACCACCACCCCGATGATCCCAAAGACAATCCCATAAAGCTTCTTTCCATTGAGCTTGTCATTACTATAGATGAAATGGGCCAAGATGATGATCAAAAAGTTGGATAAGGAGCTGATGATGGCCCCTTTGGACGCTGTGGTGTTGGCTAACCCGATATAGAAAAAGAAATAATTTAAGGACGTCTGCACAAGACCTAAGGAAAAGACACGGCAAACATCTTTTTTCCTCTTCAACTTGATCTTCTCTCCCATGGTGATAAAGGAATAGAGGAGAAGAAGAACTCCCGCTAAGAAAAAGCGAATCCCCGCAATGAGAATTTTCCCGTATAGGTCATCTCCCGCCATGTTCATTTGCTCATAGGTGATTTTCAGCACCGGAAAAGCACTCCCCCAAAGGATGGATGCCAGTACCGCAAAGAGAATCACAAAGGCTTTTCGCTGAAATATATTTTTCGTTACATCTATGGATTTCATAAACTCCTCCTCATTTACTTCATAAAGACCATTATACCTATTTTTTGCCTTTTGGCCATGCGAATTCTTAAAAATAAATGGCGTCAAATTTAATTTTTGTGAAATATAAACCCCCTGGAGGTATTTTCCTGCCATTTATGTTAAAATAGTCCACAAGCATAATAGAAAAAAAAAGAAATGCATGCATTCCCAGGAGGTACATATGAAAAAATATAGTTTTATAGGTTGGATTTTACTCTTTGTCTTGGTTCTTGGTGGCGGATACTACTTCATCAATGAATTTGGCAGTGCAGAGAACCCACAAAACATCGTGGACAATGCCTACCAAGAAACAGATCCGGAAGAAAGCCCTGATGCGCTAAAGGAGGGGGAAGAAGAAACTACACCCACTCCTGATCGTATCGATCGCCTTCGGGTAAAAACTCCTTTTAGCCCTGAGTTTACGGTATTTAATCAAGATCATGAAGAAGTGAGCTTAGCAGATTACAAAGGGAAAAAAGTCATCTTAAACTTTTGGGCATCTTGGTGTCCCCCTTGTGTCTATGAGATGCCAGAATTCCAAGCTTTCCATGAGGAAGTCGATGAAGAGGAGATGATTTTACTGGCGGTAAATCTCACCGATGGACAACGGGAAACACGAAAAATGGCGGATGACTTCTTAGTGGAACACGATTTGAGCCTCAATGTGCTCTATGACACCACAGGCAGTGCTTTTTTCGCTTTTAAAGTAGACAGCATCCCCCAAACCTTTTTCATTGACGAAGAAGGCATGGTGCAGTTTGTCATCATGGGTATGACCGACCGAGAAACTTTAGATGCGGTTGTAGAAAGGATGGACTAAATGGATATGGTTGTACTGGGTCTTCTCTTTTTTGAAGGCGTCTTGACTTTTGTTTCCCCTTGCATTTTGCCCATGTTTCCCGTATTTCTCATGTATCTAAGTAATGAGAGTCAAAAGAAGGGGAAAGCGCTCATCCTAAACATCCTAGGATTCATCCTTGGCTTCACCATCGTCTTTGTCCTCCTTGGAGCCACGGCCACAGCCCTTGGCAGTCTACTGAGTCAAAACCGTGTGGTCCTTCAGCGGGTGGGGGGTGTCATCATCATCCTCTTTGGTCTCAACATGGGTGGCTTTATCAATATTAAATTTTTGAATTATCAACGAGGCCTTACCATGAAAAAAGAGGTATCCGGATTTTTCAGTGCCATGATTTTTGGCATCGTCTTCTCCTTTGGGTGGTCTCCTTGCCTTGGGACTTTCCTAGGTGCTGCACTGATTCTTGCTGCAGATGCCCAAACCTTGGGCACAGGGATGTTCTATCTCTTTGTGTTCTCCATGGGCCTTGGGCTCCCCTTCCTTCTCACTGGGATCCTCTTCTCTAAGTTAGAGCAAGCCTTCCAGTTCATCAAAAAGCACTATACCATCATCACCAAGATTTCTGGCGTCTTCCTCATCATCGTAGGGCTCCTTATGGCATTGGACCTCTTCGGCTACTATCAAAGGTTCTTCAATTTTTAAGGCCTTTGGCAGGGGAAAGCCCCTCTTAAATCAGTCCTGCGCCCAGGGATAGCACTGTGTGTACAACAAGTTCAACTTTCCAAAAAACAGCTGTAAGCACCACACTAGCGTGCTTACAGCTATTTTCTTTCTCCTCAACTGTCAAATTCTTTGTTCTCATACCATAACCCAGCATGGTTCTTTGCACCTCTTCTTCCTAGATTTCCACCTTTCACAGCTAGATCATGGCAAAAAACAAACCATGCTGGAAAACCAGCATGGTTTGTTTCTACTTTCTTGTTTCTATATCCTTACATCTCTACATCCATTCACAATAGGGGTTCCTATAGGCTCCAGCCCTAAACCATGGCCACGGAGTGCATTACTTTGGACCTTGGGCTAGGACCCTTAATTCATGTCCACAATGCTGTCGTAATTCACCTTTAAAGGTTCAAATTTTCCCAGGAGAATATGACCTGACTCATAGGTTTCTCCATCAATGGTGAGCATCACTTCGCTGACCCCATAATAGTCGCCAATGGTGTTGGCCAGGGACTGTAAAATCAGTGCTTCATAGCCTGACCCCGCATTCATTTCTTCCACGAAATCTCTAGACAGATCCACATACACCCGACCATCTTCATTGAGATAGAGCCAATTGACCTTGGTGTTTTTTGTGAGCACAGGTGCAGCCTTCGCAGGAAGCTCTTTGTAGGCATTGATCAGCGTATGCCTTGGAATGTCATTGGTGGTAAAGGTCAGCTCCTTCCGATAGAGGAAAATGCGTTCGTCCACGGCATTGGGGTAATAAAAGTTGATGATTTTCTTTTGGGGCGTATTCTCTCTTCTCTCTTTCAAGGTGGCAGTAACCTCAAATCCATCAACCACATGGACAGTCTTCACCAGGCCCATGGCTGGACTATAATAGTCTTTGATCACCGCATGATCGCTACCAGAGAGCACCTTTCGTGTTATTTCCAAGGATGGAAAGGTGCCAATAGGCGTTTCCACAGGTACTTCCACACCTGTCACTTCCACAGGGTCCCCTAAGGAAGTCCACGTTGCGCCTAACACCAAGGGCTCTTTCAAGAGAAGACGATCTCCTTCAGGCTCTTTCCCTAAAAAGTTTTCTTTAAAGTAAATCTCAGGGTGTAAGAGAATTTCCCGTAGCTGGCCATCCTTCTTTTCTAAGACCACCACCATTTCTGTGCCACCATTATTCCGTCTTAGCTGAATTCTCTCCTCCGAAAGAAAATCTACATATTCTGTATAGCCAGCATATGCGATACCCACCCCCTCATAAAGAGAAAACACATCTTTCTCAAAGGGGAAAAGCTCTGCTATAGTATAGGCTCTGGAAGATTCTTCTTCCCCTTCTGCACTGGGGCTCATAGGCTCAGCTTCTGCATTTTCTTGCGACTCCCCAGGAGCTTCTTGTGGACTTTCTGCGCTCATGGGTTCCTCTGCTGTACTCTCAGGTGCTTCACTACCCATGGAGCAAGCGGTAAATACCAGCACCATCATGAGACTAAGCATCAGCCCGATTCGCTTTTTCATAAAAAGCACTTCCTTTATCTTGTTGATTTTGTCCTTCTTTTACCTTCATTCTAGTAGAAAATACCCTTCTTTAGGTTACATCTCTATGACAGACCTCCATCAGAATCTTTACAGTTCTTCCTCTTGAAAATACCCATGGACTTCTTGGATATAGTATAAAGACCCAAAGGCACAGATGAGTTCATCCTCTTCCACCTCTTCTAAGACCTCTTTGATGGCATCTTCCACAGAAGTGCAGGCACTTTTGGGCACGACTATTTTTACATCGAACTCAAACTCTTTTTTCTTGACCTTCTTATTTTCCGCTTCTTTCTTAGCCACTTCTTCTTGATAAATGGCTTCCTCCACCAAGGCAATTTCATCCACCAAAGCTTCCGCATGGAGGGCTCTAGTATTGTTTACCGTGATGGTTTTAAAGCTCCTGGCCAAGGGTAACACTTCTCGAATCATCTCTTGGTAGTCTTTATCTTTCAGCACGCCCAAGATGAAATGGACCTTCTTGCCCTTAAAGTACTTTTCTAGGTTTTGCCGAAGCACCTTCACTCCTTGTGCATTATGGGCACCATCTATGATGACCAAGGGATCTTGTTGAAGGATGTCAAAACGTCCAGGCCATTTGGTCAAAAAGAGCCCTTTCCGAAAAGCTTCTTGGGGCACCCGGAAACCCAGAGCATCTAAAGCATATAAGGCTTCCATGGCCACCACGGCATTTTTCACTTGATGTTCTCCTAAGAGACTCAATCTATAGAGTTCCTCTTCATAGGAAAAACTCTGGTACTGTCCATCAAAACCCAGATAACGAAGACCTCTAAAGTTCACCTTATGCACTGGAATCTCCAGCTCCTTGGCTTTTCTTAAGATGATTTTTTCCGCTTCTTTTCGTTGAGGATACAAAACCAGTTCTGAACCTGCCTTTAAGATCCCTGCCTTTTCATAGGCAATGTCTTCTAAAGTGTCTCCTAAAATATCCATATGATCATAATCTATGGGGGTAATCACTGAGACCAAGGGTGCATCGATGACATTGGTGGAATCAAGTCTTCCCCCAAGTCCCACTTCTAAGAGTACCAAGTCGCAGGCTTCTTCATAAAAATAAATCAGCGCCAAAGCCGTGACCATCTCAAACTCCGTGGGACTTTGATGACCTGCCAAAACCATCTCCTCAACGTTGTATTTGATCCTCGTCACAATCTCTGCCACCCGTGCTTCTTCAATCTCTTGACGTCCCACACGAATCCGGTCGGTGAAACGCAAAAATCCTGGAGAGGTATACATACCTACCTTGTACCCTGCTTGGGTGAGTACGCTATTCATATAGGCCGTGGTGGAACCTTTTCCATTGGTTCCTGCCACATGGACAAATTTCAATTTTTTCTGGGGATTCCCCATCATCTCCAAAAGTTTCTCTATACGTTCAAGTCCTAAAATGCTGCCAAACTTCTGGGTGCTTTCTATATATGTTAATGCTTCTTGATAATTCAACAAAAACACTTCCCTTCACAGTCTTCCTATTCATTGAACAAAATCGCTTCGCGATAGTTCTTTGACTTAATCTTATACCAACGCCTCTTGATTTAACAGAGGCTTATTTTGCGCGAAAAAAATAGTAGTTAATCCACTAGTTTTGGGTTATTG
>Ga0194136_1000934_pt1 | contig 14663 bp, 13 predicted proteins | sample TARM_MetaG_T3A_1_FD_134023 | JGI IMG/M metagenome (GOLD analysis project Ga0194136, IMG submission 134023) | Freshwater microbial communities from Pennsylvania, USA, analyzing microbe dynamics in response to fracking - TARM_MetaG_T3A_14 (version 2) | ecosystem: Environmental > Aquatic >...
ATACATGCGTGTGAGCTTTAAATTATACCTTGATGTATAAAATAATAGTTGAAGAATGGAATTAAAACGTTACAATTGAAAATGAAGCTGAATGAAAACCCTCCCGAACCCCCCGCAGGAGCCCGGCCCATGAATGATGAAGACGTCATTGACCTGATGTATGAATACCACAAGGGACTTTTCCCGAAAGTCTGTGCGAAGTGTGGTCGGGTATACTCCGATCTTCGCGATTACATCCTGAACACCGAGCGGATAATGGGAGAGGTGTGTTACGACGCCGAACTCGGGTCGTGGGAGCCGAAGCAGCCCGTGGGTGGCGTGGCGCTTGCGAACTGTGAGTGCGGCAGCACATTGGCGCTCAGTACGGCCGACGTTCCAGCCAAAGACATGCAGCGGGTGCTGGAATGGCTGAAGCGGGAAACCGTTCGCCGGGACAAGACCGTAAAGGAATTGCTGGGATGGGTGCGCGATGAAGTCCGGAAAAAAGCGGTGGGAGAAGGTGAGCGCGCCGAAGCCGTCCCTCCTCCCGAACATACGGCCAGGCAAAGCGCCTGACCGACCATGGAGACGACCATGAATACAAATGGGAAGGACGTGAACGGGGAGGAAAGGCCGCGGGAATCCCGGGTGTGGTGCCTGGGGCCCGAGGACGAGGAGGCGCTGCGAAAACTGCAGGCGCATTTCGAGAGTTTGTTCCCGAAAACCTGTCCGACCTGCGGGCGCGTGTATGACTCCCTGCTGGACTACATCCTCAACACAGAGCGGGTGGGAGGCGCGGTGTCCTATGATGTGGAACTGAAAGCGTGGCAGACAAACAATCCGTTGGGGGCCGTGGCGATGTCCAACTGTTCATGCGGCACCACGCTGGCCGTGACGACCCAGGGGGTCCCCCTTTCGGACATCCATTTTTTTCTCGATTGGGTGAAGCGGGAAACGGAGCGGAAAAAGGTCACGCCGAAAGAGTTGCTGTCGGCGGTGCGGGATGAAATTCGGCGGCGGACGCTGGAGGCCGGAGGCGCGACGACGGTGGAGCGCACTTAACCCCGTCTTTTGCTTGCCATCGGGAAAAAGCGCGTATAGGTGTGCGCCTCCTTTTAGGCGGAACACGCGGTTCCGCGGCGGCGCTTCGACGCGTCGTTCTTTTGCGAACTCCAACCACTGGTTCATTAGATGACCGATGCATTGAAAGATGCGGCAGCCGACGAAACGTCCGGCCTGACCGCGGTGCAACTGGAAAAGTTGTACGAGGAATCCCTGAAGGACTTTAACGAAGGCTCCATTATCGAGGGCGAAATCGTCCACATCCGTCCCAACGACATTATGGTGGATGTCGGGTACAAGTCCGAGGGCGTGATTCCCAGAAGTGAATTTAAGAAGAGCGAGGAACTGAATCTCGGCGACACGGTCGAAGTGCTCCTCGAACGGCTTGAAGACGACAATGGAATGGTGGTGCTGAGCAAACAGCGCGCCGAACTCCAGAAAAACTGGGATCGGATTCTTTCCGATTACAGTGAAGGCGACATCATCGAAGGCGTGGTCGAAGGCCGCGTCAAGGGTGGGATGCTGGTGGACGTGGGCGTGGAGGCGTTCCTGCCCGGGTCCCAGATCGATTTGAGCCCTGTCAAGAACCCCGACGAATTCATCGGCGAGGTGGTGCAGGTCAAGATTATCAAGATCAACACCGAGCGCCGCAACATCGTCGTGTCCCGCCGTGAACTGCTGGAAGAGCAGCGCCGCGAACAGAAGCAGAAGCTGCTGGCGGAAATCGAAGTCGGCCAGCTCCGCAAGGGCAAGGTCAAGAACATCACCGATTTCGGCGCGTTCATCGACCTCAACGGCATGGACGGCCTGCTGCACATCACCGACATGAGCTGGGGCCGGATCAACCACCCCTCCGAGCTGGTCAGCATCGGCGACGATCTGGAAGTCACCATCCTGGACGTGGACTACGAAAAGGAACGGGTGTCCCTGGGTCTCAAGCAACAGTCCGAGAATCCCTGGCGCGACATCGAGGCCAAGTATCCCGTGGGCCATCGCGTGCACGGCAAGGTGGTCAACCTCATGCCCTACGGCGCGTTCATCGAGCTGGAACCGGGCGTCGAAGGTCTGGTCCACGTGTCCGAGCTTTCCTGGACGAAGCGGATCGCCCGCGCCTCCGACGTGCTGAACATCGGAGACGAAGTGGACGCGATCGTGTTGTCCGTGAACAAGGAGGAGAAGAAAATCTCCCTGGGCGTGCGGCAGACCGAAGAAAATCCCTGGGAAATCTTCGCCAACAACCACCCGATCGGCTCCCACGTGCACGGCACCGTGCGCAACTTCACCAATTACGGGGCGTTCCTGGAATTGGAAGAAGGCGTGGACGGCATGATTCACGTGTCCGACATGTCCTGGACCCGCAAGATCAACCATCCCTCCGAAATGTTGGAGAAGGGGCAGGAAGTCGAAGCCGTGGTGCTGGAGGTGGATCCCTCCAACCAGCGCATCAGCCTGGGCCTCAAGCAGGCGCAGCCGGACCCCTGGAGCAGCATCGCCTCCAAGTACGCCATCGGCCAGTTGGTCGAGGGCAAGGTGGCGAAACTGGCCCAGTTCGGCGCGTTTGTGGAACTGGAGGCCGGGATCGAAGGCCTGGTCCACATCAGCCAGATCTCCGACCATCGGGTCGACAAGGTCAAAGACGTGCTGAACGTGGGCGACGTGGTCAAGGCCCGTATCGTCAAACTGGACGAGGTGGACCGCCGCATTGGTCTGAGCATCAAGGCGGCCGAACTGGACGACGAGGAGTTCTCTCTGGACGACAGCATGCTGGAAGGCCTGCGTCCGGGCGAGGATCTGGTCGACCTGGGCAGCGCCTTCGACGACGCCTTTGGCGGTATGGAAGGTCTGGAGGAATGGCACCCCGGCGACAACAAGTAACCGGACCCGTTCCTTTCGGAACCCTCAACGCCCCGCACTTTCCGTGCGGGGCGTTTCCTTTTTGGGGCTCCTACGAATACACGAGGGTGGGTGGGGAAAGGGGGTTTCAGTCCGAGGGGGGAGGCGTCCGAGGGCCCTCGGTGAACTGGTTCTGTTGGTGGAGGTGGTGTCGAATCCATTCGGGCCGCACGCCCCGGATGTTTCCGCCGTTGTGGAGGGAGGACAGCGCGGCCGCGACGCCGGCGGCCTGGCCGATGGCGCTGACGGAGGACATGACGCGGTAACTGCCGTGGGCCTCGTGGGTTCCACTGATGCAGCGGGAACCGAGGAGAAGATTGTCCAGGGTGCGTGGTATCAGGCAGCGGTAGGGGATATGGTAGTATCCCGAGCCCGGAATGGGAACGAGTTCGGCATGGCCGGTGTCGGGGTCGTGCACGTCCACGAAATAGCCGCAGGCGGCGACCATGTCTTCGAACCGGGCTTCGGACAGGCAGTCGTCCGCCGTGAGTTGGTAGTCGCCCAGAATCCGCCGCCCTTCACGTACGCCGAGGCGGTTGGAGAGGACGATGGGCCCGGAGTTCCGGAAGGCGGGGTGGTTGCCGACCGCGTCCCAGAATTCGCGCACCTGTTTTTCTCCTTCCCTCTTGGCGTTGGCGATCGAGTCTTCGGAGGTCGGGTCCACTCCTCGGATACAGGTTTGATTAAAGAGCAGCGTGGTGCCGAACCGGTCCGGAAAGCAGAGGATGCTGTCCCGCGGGTTGGTGGTGCCGTCGTTGTGTTTCAGACCTTCGAAATAAGGTTGGAGATCCTTCCAAATCACTTTGATACCCTTCCACGAAAGCCATTCCGGGTCCCGGGTGTCCACCCCGAAGGCGGAGAAGTCCACGTCGTGAACCCGGAAGGTCAGGGTGGCGGGTTGCATACGGCCGTCTTCGGGACGTCCTTTTTCATAGGGTGCGCCGGCAGAGGCGGCGAGGTGCCCTTCGGCGGTGGCGTCAATGAAGACCTTGGCCTCGACCTCTCCCTCGGGGGTGGTGACGGCGGTGAGGCGACCCTGATTCGTCCGCACGCCCATGACCGGTGTGCCGGTGCGCACGGTGATCCGGGCTTCGGCCGAAAGCAGGGTTTCATATCGTTGAAGCAACTCGCGCTCGTCGTAAGTCTGGCAATAGCGTGGGCCGCCTGGACGGTAGATGTAGGGCACGTATTCCTGATGCACACCCCGGTTGATAGGCCGTCCATTGGCGTCGCAATAGGTGCACACCAAGCCAACGGGGGAGTGTACACCGGTACCTCCCACGCGGGAGCTTTTTTCAAGGAGGAGTGTATCTGCTCCGGATCGTGCGGCTCCGAGGGCGGCGGAAACACCGCCGACCCCTCCGCCCACGACGACGACTTGGAAAGGGGGTGGGTTGGGGAACGTCATGGGAAGTGTTGAACCGCAATCGCGGAAAACCACAACGGCAATGCGTTGTCGGAGTTGGAGATTCGTTTACCGGATTTCCTCATTCCCACAGTCGGTGCCGATACATGGATCCCACGGTGGTTTTTCTTGTTATTCGAGACCTGCGGGATAGGAAAGATTCTTCCTCCGCACCCTATTCTGAGATGCCGATTCTGATGAAGCCCGATTGCCATTCTACTGAGCGTTTTTGTGAGGCCCTCGCGTGTGAAACCGCCGAGTGCGAGGTGGGGAAATGAATCCTCATGGAGGCGTGTTCATCTCGTTGGAGGGGTGCGAAGGGTGCGGAAAAAGCACCCAGGCGGAGTTGTTGCGTTCTTGGCTGGAAGGGGTCGGCAAAGGGGTGGTGATGACCCGGGAGCCGGGCGGCACTCCCACCGGGGAGATGATTCGGGATCTGTTGCAACACCACGCGTCCGGCGAGGACATTTCCCCGCCCGCGGAGGTGTTGCTGTTCGCGGCGAGCCGGGCGCAGCATGTGGCGCATGTGATCCGGCCGGCGCTGGAGCGGGGCGACTGGGTGATCTGCGACCGGTTCGTCGACTCCTCGCTGGCGTATCAGGCCGGCGGACGCGGGATTGGCGTGGAGAAAGTCCTGGCGGTGAACGAGTACGCCTTGGACGGCTGTTGGCCGGATTGCACGCTGTGGTTTGATTTGCCGGTGGAGACGGCCCTGTCCCGGGTAGCGGGACGCGGGGAGCGGCCGGACCGGTTCGAATCGGAGCATGCGTCGTTCCACGACCGGGTGCGCGAGGCGTACAGGGGATTGGCGGAACGGTTTCCGGAGCGTATTGTGCGCGTGGAGGCGGAGGGAGACGTGGAAACGGTCGCCGGGACGGTGCGCGAGGCGTTGAACACCGCGGTGGGAGAACGGTTGTGAGTCTGGATCTGTTGGAGGACATCACTCGGTTGATTCGCGAGGGTCGGTTGGGTCACGCCTACCTGCTGAACGGCGATCCCTTGGAGGAGGGACGGCGTTTCGCGGAGGATCTGGCGGTGAAGGTGTTCACCGTGGGGACCGATGCGTCGGAGGCGAAGGTACGGCACCGGATCGAGGCGCGGCTGCATCCGGATGTGCATTGGGTGGAGCCTCGGGGTAAGTTGAGGCAGATCAAGGTGGAGGAGGTGAGCGGGGCGCTGAAGCGCATTCACGAGAAAAGTTTCGAGGGGGGCTGGAAGGTGGTGGTGTTCCTGGGTGCGGAGCGGGTGAATCCCAGCTCGGGGAACAAGCTGTTGAAGAGCCTGGAGGAGCCGCCGCCGGACACGCTGATCCTGCTGGTGAGTTCCTCGCCCGAACAATTGCTGCCGACGTTGCGCTCCCGCTGTCAGTTTCTGGCGGTGCCGAAGGGGGAGATGGGGGACGCGGTCTGGCTGGATCCGTTGCTGGATCTGATGCGTCAGGGGCCGCCCCGGAGTCTGCGGGCGCGGTTGGATCGGGCGGCGGCGTTTCGGGATTTCTTCGAGACGGCGGCGCGGGAGCAGATGGCCCGGGAGGACGAGGCGTCCGGGGCGGACGAGGAGGTGGTGGACGGCGATGTGGAAAACGCGCGGGAGACGGCGGTGCGGCGTCAGTTGCAACGCAAGGTCATGGCGGCGGTGGAGGCGTGGTATCGGGATGTGATGGTATGTAAAAACGGGGGCGGTGCGGACGCCTTGCGCTATCCGCAGGCGGCGGAGGCGGCGCGGGCGCAGGCCGATTCGCTGCCGATGAAATCGATTCTCAAGATCATGGAGAATATCCGCAAGGCTTCCCGACGTCTGGACGGCAACCTGCCGGTTCAGGTGGTGCTGGAAAGCGCGGTGTTTTGAATCGCTTCACGCCCCGGCGTTTCGGGATTCGTCCCGGGATGGGGTCAACTGACGCGCGATTTCGGTGCCGAGGCGCCGATCCCGGCCGAGGGTGCGCTGATGCGACAGGAGTTTACGGATCAGGGCCAGGGGAAGGAGGAAGCAGAGGAGGGGAAACACGATGCAGTCCAACAGATACACCGCCACCAGCCGCACGGTGCGCGATACCAGGGCGTCCATCTGATCGATCAATTTGTCGCCCAGATCTTCGATCTGTTCCCGCAACGCCTCCAGGCGTTCGCGGACGCTTTTGGGCGGGGAGGTGGATTCTTCGGGGAACAGCTGTTCGCGGCTTTGGGCGAAGCCTTCGGTGGCCTCCGTGCGGGCGTCGGCGGTGATGCGGGCGCTGAGGGCCTCGGCACCGCGCAGGGCGAGGGGAAGACAGACGGCGAAGGCCAGCCAGAGGGTGAGGGATAGGAGAAAGAGCGGGCGGAGCCGCATGGGACGAAAGGGGAGCCCGACACAGAGGGCCGCGGTAAACACGGCGAGAGGAATCTGGAGGGTGACCGCGGCCTCCTGCGCCCATTGCAGCAGGGTCATGGCGATCATTCCGGCCAGGACCGTGTACCAGGAGAGGTTGACGATGTCGTAGGCGGATTGCACGACGTCGCCCGCCTCCAGTTGCAGGCTGGCGCCGAGGGAGACGCCGAGGGTGCTGCCTTCGACGATATCCAGTCCGGATTTGAGCGCGCTGAGCACCAGGAAGTTCTTCAGGGCGGATTCGCGATTGGTTTCGAGGTACGCGACATTGGCCTCCCTCAATCCACCCAGCAAGGGGGCGTCCACCCAACGGGACCACAGGCCGGTCAGCAACAAAGCCAACAGGCCGAGGCCGAAAAGGGGGAGGACGAGTTTAGAGCGGGACATGGCGGGGGGCGGTAGGTTTGTGATGGAGGGCGTTTGGAGAGGTGAAACCACGGGTTCCAAAAAATGCGCACGGATGTTTTGGAGGGAAGGACGTGGTTACGCGTCTTCGTCCAGAAGATCGGGTCGGACGGCGCGGGTTTTTTCCATGGCCTGTTCGCGACGCCAGGCGTCGATGGCGGCGTGGTTTCCGGAGAGAAGCACGTCGGGCACTTTCAGCCCCCGGAAGTCTTCGGGTCGCGTGTAGTGGGGGTGGTCGAGGATGCCGCTGCTGAAGGTTTCGGCCTCGGCGGCACCCTCGCCGCCGAGCACTCCGGGAAGGAGGCGGACGGTGGCGTCCACGACCACGGCGGCGGCGAGGGCTCCGTTGGTGAGCACGTAGTCGCCGATGCTGATCTCCTCGTCGACCCAGGTATCGATCACCCGTTGATCCACGCCTTCATAATGTCCGCACAGGAGGATCAGGTGACTGTCTTGCGAGAGCCGCTCGGCGTGGGCCTGGCGGAAGGGCGCGCCCTGGGGAGAGAGATAGATCACCCGACTTTGGGGCGTTTTAAGGGATTCGATGGCCGCGAACAGCGGTTCGGGCTTCATCACCATGCCGGGGCCGCCGCCGTAGGCGCGGTCGTCGGTGGTGCGGTGGACGTCGGTGGTGAAGTCGCGGGGGGAGACGAGGTTGAATTCCACCGCTTCGAGACGGGTGGCGCGCTTCATCATGGACTGCTCCAGGAAACCGGAAAGCATGTCCGGGAACAGGGTGAGGACGTCGATGCGCATCATGGCGCGGTCCGGGTTCAGTCGGGCTCGATAATCTCGAGAACGGCCTTCCGCTCGTCGCGGCCAGCGACGGAGTTGATCAGGACACGGATGGCGCTGATGGTTTTTCCGTTTTTCCCGATGACGATGCCCACGTCGTCGGGATGGCAGCGCACCTCATAGTAGGTGGTGGAACCGCCGACGGCCTCGGTGAGTTCCAATGCTTCCGGATGCTGCAACAGTTCGCGCAGGATATGCAGAAGCAGGGTTTTCATACCGAATCTTATTCAGAATCGGCGGGGGCCTGTTCGGCCTCCGCGGTTTCCGGAGCTTCGGATTCAGCGGCTTCGACCGGGGCGGCGGCTTTCTTGTTGCCACGGAGCGTGGCGTGGTCGACGGCCCGCGGAATCAGGGAGCGCACGGTGTCGGAGGGAATGGCTCCCACGCCGATCCAGTGCTCGTACCGGTCTTTTTTCAGCACGGTCTGTCCCCCGGATTTGGGGTCGTAGGTGCCCAGGTATTCAATGGCTTTGCCATTGTTGGGATCCTGGCTGTTGGCGGCCACGATACGGTAGAAGGGGTTGTTGCGGTTCCCCATGCGGGTCAGTCGGATGCGTACGGACATAAGCGGTTCCTGTAATCGAAAATCAATCGGGGTTCATGTAAGAAAGGGGGGTGCGTTCTATACCGGCCGGGGTTGAGGTGGCAATCTTTTTTTGGAACTAATTCCCGAGGCGCGGCGATCGATTTTTTTCGCAGCATCGGTTTGCATCGTGGGGAAATTCCGTCAAGGGTGTGCGCTATGGATTCCAATTCGTTTTACGTCACCACGCCCATTTATTACGTCAACGACAAACCGCACATCGGCCACGCCTACACGACGATGCTGGCGGACATGCTGGCCCGCTCTCACCGGTTGCTGGGACACGACACCTGGTTTCTGACGGGCACGGACGAACACGGGCAGAAGGTGCAGGAGGCCGCGGCGGCCCGGAACGTGCCGGCGCAGGCGCATGTGGACGAGATGGTGGTCCGGTTCCGGGAGCTGTGGGAGCGGCTGGAAATCACCCACGACGATTTTATCCGCACCACCGAGTCGCGTCACACGGAGGTGGTGCGCGAGATTTTGCAGGATTTGTACGACCGGGGGGAGATCTACCGGGCCGAGTACGACGGGCTGTACGATGTGCGGAGCGAAACCTTTATCACGGAAAAGGATCTGCCGGAGGGCGCCTCGGTGGAGAACCTGCCGGAGCATGTGAAGGTGATTCAGGAGACGAATTATTTCTTTCGCATGAGCCGGTACCGGGACTGGTTGATCGAGTACATTGAGACGCATCCGGAGTTTATTCAGCCGGAATTCCGGCGGAACGAGACGCTGGGGTTTCTGCGGCAGGAACTGTCGGATCTGTGTATCAGCCGTCCGAAGTCGCGGCTGTCGTGGGGGATCGAACTGCCGTTCGACGAGGAGTACGTCACCTACGTGTGGTTCGACGCGCTGGTGAATTATATTTCCGCGGTGGGGTATCGACGGGACGAGGGGGAGTTCGCCCGCCGCTGGCCGTGTCAGGTGCATTTGATCGGCAAGGACATCCTCACGACCCATACGGTTTACTGGCCGACCATGTTGAAAGCGATGGGGGTGGAGATGCCGAAGACGATTTTCGCGCATGGCTGGTGGCTCAGCGGACGGGACAAGATGAGCAAGTCCTCGGGCAACGTGGTGAATCCTTTGGAGTATGCCGACCGGTTTGGGGTGGACGCGCTCCGGTATTTCCTGGTGGCGGAGATGAATCTGGGGCAGGACGCCTCGTTTACCGACGAAATTTTCGTGAAACGCTACAACAGCGATTTGGCCAACGACCTGGGCAATTTGAGCAGCCGGGTGCTGAAAATGGTACATACGCATTGTGGGTCCACCGTGCCGAAGGCCGGCGCGGATGCGCGGGACGAGCCCGCGGCCCGGGAATTGTGGGCCCGGGTGCAGGAGGCGGTGGAGGAGATGAGCCGTCAGGTGTCGGCCATGCGGCCCGACTTGGGCGTGGCGGCGGTGATGGCGGCCGTGCGCGAGGCCAACAAATACATTGGCGTGCGCATGCCCTGGAAGCAGGCGAAAGAGGCGGATACGCAACCGTTGTTTGACACGTTGTATGTCGCGATGGAGGCGCTGCGGGTGTGCGCCGCGTTGTTGTACCCGGTCATGCCGGCAAAAATGACCGAGCTGCGTCGTCAGATCGGCGCGGGGGAGGATGAGCCCAAGGTGGAGGATCTGCGGGTGTTCGGGCGTCTTTCCGCAGGCGCGGCCCTGCCGGAATCCGAGGGGTTGTTCCCCCGGTATCAGCCCCCGAAGCCGGAAAAACAGCCTCCCGCGCCCAAAAAGCAGAAGGCGGAGAATGTGGTCGAGGTCGACCAGATCGATGTCAGTGACTTTTTTAAAGCGAAATTGAAAACCGCGAAAGTGCTGGAGGCCGAGAAGGTGGAGGGCGCGGACAAGTTGCTGAAGCTGCAACTGGAGGTGGGGAACGAGACTCGCCAGATCGTGGCCGGCATCGCCAAACATTACGCGCCGGAAGAGGTGGTGGGCAAAACCATTGTCATCGTCTCCAATCTTAAACCCGCCGAGATTCGCGGGGTGAAAAGCCAGGGTATGTTGCTGGCCGCCAGCAAAAAGAAGAAACTTACGCTGGTGACCGTGGACGGCGAGATCCCTTCCGGCGCCAAGGTCGGGTAGCCGCGAAGGAACGAATCCCGTGCGTCCGCTTCTGTTTTCGCGGTTTTTTCAGATACCCTGTAATGTCGACGGAGAACGTTCGTCCAACCGACTATGAAAACTCTATCCTTTCTTTCGATTCTTTCGTGTGTGTTGTTGTGGAACGCTCCTTTGTCTGCCGAGGTGCCGATGGAGGCCTCCAAGGCGCAACCGCTTGAGGTGGGCCAAGAGGCTCCGGAGGTTTCCTTCCGGACAGTGGAGGGGGAAGACGTTACGTTGGAGGCGGCTGCCGATGGAGGGCCGGTGGCTCTGGTCTTTTACCGGGGCGGCTGGTGTCCGTATTGCAACCGTCACCTGATGGAGTTGCGCACGGTGGAGAAGGAGCTTCGCGAGCGTGGCTGGTCGATTTTGGCGGTGTCGCCCGACCGGCCTGAAAAGCTCGCCGCCACCGCAAAAGACCTCAAGACGGAATACACCCTGTTGTCCGACAGCGACATGTCCGCGGCCCGCGCCTTCGGCCTCGCGTTTGAAGTGGATGCGGCCACCCGTGAAAAATACAAGGAATACGGGATTGATTTGGAGAAGGCCTCGGGCGACACGCACCATCAACTGCCCGTTCCCTCGGTGTTCCTGATCGATGCGGATGGAGTGATCCAGTACGTGTACAGCAACCCGGATTACAAGGTGCGTCTGTCCGCCGAGAAGCTGACGGAGGCCGTAAAGGGGTTGGGAGAAGAGTAATATCCGGTTGTCGGTTGCCGGTTTCTGGTTGCCCGTTGTTTGAGGTGTCGCTCAATGGCGCCCGCTTTGGGGCGCTTTGCGAGCTATGATTCAACGGGACGATGGACTCCTTGTCGGGTTTGAGTGTTTGACGATGCGGGATACGGGTGTCATGTTGAAAGGAACCCTGAAAGGAATATCATGGCATCGAAAAAAAACTCTCCCTCCACACCCGAATACTCCGACGACCTGTTGCGGCTGGTCGAGGCACGGCATGCCCATCCTTATGTGGGGCTGGGGGAAATCGCGTCGGGTCGCAAGAGAGGGGTGATCCGCACGTTTCATCCCCACGCCGCCGCGGTCTCGGTGGTGACCGGGGACGGCGAGACGGAGATGGAGCGGACGCATCCGCACGGCGTGTTCGAGGCGAGCTTTGACACCTTGCCGGAGACCTACGAGTTCAAGGCGGTGGAACGGGATGGAGAACAGGCGCGGACCTACATGGATCCGTATGCGGACCGATTCCATGTGAAGATCCAGGATACGGATTTGTATTTGTTCGGGGAGGGGACGCATTATCGGACGTATGATTACATGGGCGCGCATGCCATGGAGATGGATGGCGTGTCGGGCGTACGGTTTTCTGTCTGGGCGCCCAACGCGGAACGGGTCAGCGTGATCGGGGATTTCAATCGCTGGGACGGGCGGCCGCATCCGATGCAGAGTCTGGGGCCCCCCGGAATCTGGGTCCTGTTTATTCCCGGACTGGGTTTGAATGATTTGTACAAGTTTGAGATCCGGGGGCAGGAAGGCTATCTGACCCACAAATCGGATCCATACGCGTTCTCGGGGGAGATGCGGCCGCGCACCGCCTCGAGGGTCTGGGACATTCACGCCTACGAGTGGAACGACTCGGAATGGATGACCTCCCGTCGGGACCAAGAGGATCCTCTGAACCAGCCGATTTCGGTGTACGAATGTCACCTGGGGTCTTGGAAGCGTATACAGGAGGGGGGCGAGGAGCGTTTTTTGACCTATCGCGAACTGGCAGAGGATCTGATTCCCTACGTGAAGGGGCTGGGATTCACGCATATCGAGTTGTTGCCGATCACCGAGCATCCGTTCGACGGCTCCTGGGGGTATCAGACGTTGGGCTATTACGCGGTGACCTCGCGCTTCGGCACGCCGGACGATTTCAAGTTTTTCGTGGACCGCTGTCACCAAGAGGGGATCGGGGTGATCCTGGACTGGGTGCCGGCGCATTTCCCGCGGGATCCGCACGGCCTTTCCTATTTCGACGGCTCCCATTTGTATGAACACGCCGATCCGCGCCAGGGGGAACACAAGGATTGGGGGACGCTGATCTTCAATTACGACCGGAACGAGGTGCGGACGTTTTTGTTGAGTTCCGCGGTCTTCTGGGCGGACGTGTACCATTTGGACGGCATCCGGGTGGACGCGGTGGCGAGCATGTTGTATCTGGATTACAGTCGGGAAGGGGACGAGTGGGTGCCCAACGAGTTCGGGGGACGTGAGAATCTGGGCGCAGTCTCCTTTCTTAAAAAATTCAACGAGATCATGCACGGGGAGTTTCCCGGCTTTCTCACCTTCGCGGAGGAGTCGACCGCCTGGCCGATGGTGAGCCGTCCGGTGTATCTGGGCGGACTCGGGTTCGGGTTGAAGTGGAACATGGGGTGGATGAACGACACGCTGGAATATATCGAGAAAGAATCGATCCACCGGAAATTTCATCACGGAGAAATCACGTTTTCGCTGATTTACGCCTTCAACGAGAATTTTATCCTGCCGCTGTCCCACGACGAGGTGGTGCACGGCAAGCGGAGCCTGTTGGACAAGATGCCCGGAGACGCCTGGCAGAAGTTCGCCAATTTACGGCTCCTCTACAGCTATATGTGGACGCACCCGGGCAAAAAACTGCTCTTTATGGGCTGTGAATTCGGGCAATGGCGGGAATGGGCCGAGAGCGGACAGTTGGACTGGCATTTGACCCAGTATGACCCGCACAGGAAATTGCGTCATTTGTTGCGGGACTTGAACGGGGCGTTTACCGGATTTCCCGCGCTGCACGAGCAGGATTTCTCCGGGGAGGGCTTTGAGTGGATCGACATTCACGACAGTCAGCAGAGTGTCTTGTCCTACATCCGGAAGGCCCGCGATCCGGAGGATTTCGTGGTGGTGGTGTTGAACTTCACCCCCGTTCCTCGGGAGAACTATCGACTTGGCGTACCGGCGCCCGGGTTTTATCGGGAAGTGCTCAACAGCGATTCCGAGGAATACGGCGGAAGCAATCTGGGCAATGCCGGCGGCGTGAACAGTGAACCGGTTTCCTGGATGGGGCGTCCGCAGTCGTTGCGGTTGACCCTGCCGCCGTTGGGCGCGGTGGTGTTGCGACCCGAGTGAGCGGGGTCGGCGGCGTATTGGGATTGCGCGAAGCCTTCGCCGGAGATAAGGAGGAGGGACCGACACGGGAGTCCGGGTCGGAGATTCCGCTATGATTTCCCCTTTTTTGCCCGACGAGGAACCCCCCGAGTGCGAACAGGGTCCGTTTTTCCCGGACTGTTCGGAGAACGTGCGCGCCTTGCTGGGGGAGGGGGGCGAGATGGAGGGGGTCTTCTCCAGAGGCGGTGGACGCTATGAACCGCGCCCCCAGCAGGTGCGCATGGCGGAGGAAGTGGCCCGGGCGATTTCGGAGGGACGTCATTTGGTGGCCGAGGCCGGTACGGGCGTGGGCAAGTCGTTCGCGTATCTGGCTCCGGCTTTGCTGGCGGCGCTGTCGGCCGGGGAAAAGGTGGTGGTCAGCACGTACACGATCAGTTTGCAGGAACAGTTGCTGAAGAAGGACGTACCCTTGTTGAGCAAGGCGCTGGGGCGCGAGGTGAGGGCGGTGATGGTGAAGGGACGGAGCAACTATCTCTGCCGCCGTCGGCTTCAGTTGGCCCGCCGGATGGGCGGGGATCTGTTTCGACCGGAACATCAGCAATGGCTGGACCGGTTGGCGGACTGGGCGGCCCACACCGAGGACGGGTCGCGGCAGGAGTTGTCGGAGCCGCCTCCGCCGGAAGTGTGGTCTCAGGTGTGCGCGGAAGAGGGGACGTGCGTATATCCGGCCCAGCGGGAGCATGGGGACTGTTTCCTCACCCGGGCTCGGGCGCGGATGCAGGACGCGGATCTTCTGATCGTCAACCACGCGCTGTTTTTTTCCGATTTGGCCATGCGGGGACAGGGCGGAGGGTTGTTGCCGGAATTCGACGTGGCGGTGCTGGACGAGGCGCATCAAATGGAGGAGGTGGCGGGACAGGCGCTGGGATTGCGACTGACGCCGTGGAGTTTCATACGCTGGATTCGCAGCCTGTATCATCCGGACAC
>Ga0194136_1000936_pt1 | contig 14656 bp, 6 predicted proteins | sample TARM_MetaG_T3A_1_FD_134023 | JGI IMG/M metagenome (GOLD analysis project Ga0194136, IMG submission 134023) | Freshwater microbial communities from Pennsylvania, USA, analyzing microbe dynamics in response to fracking - TARM_MetaG_T3A_14 (version 2) | ecosystem: Environmental > Aquatic >...
CTACTATCGCGCCTTCAAGCTTGTGCCTGAAGACGGTAAAAAAAATTAAGAGCAGGGAGCCTCCCGAATGAAAATTGAACAGATTTTTTCCAAGAAGTTGACGCGTGATATTAACGGCGTTGTTAAAGCTGAACAGAAAGACAATGACAGTGTGTATGTCGAACTTGATGAGTATGTTGTAACCCGAGAGCTAGATCGACATTTTCGCGCTTTCTTTGAGGCTTACGTTCCATCTGTGACGCAAAGTGGCGCATCAATGTCAGGTAAAATTGGTGTGTGGATCTCTGGCTTCTTTGGTTCGGGTAAGTCTCACTTCCTGAAAATTTTGTCTTACCTCCTCGAAAATAAATCTGTCGAAAAGGATGGACAAGGCCGCCAAGCATTTGAGTTTTTTAAAGACAAAATCAACGATGCCATGCTGTTGGCCGATATCCAAAACGCTGTTACCAAAGATACAGACGTTATTCTTTTTAACATCGATTCACGAGCCAATACGGATGACCGAGAAAATGCCATTCTTAAGGTCTTCCTCAAAGTCTTTAATGAGCGTGTAGGATACTGCGCTGATTTTCCTCATATTGCGCACTTAGAACGCGAGCTTGATAAGCGTAATCAATACATGTCTTTCAAGGACAAATTTGCTGAGTTGACTCAATCAACTTGGGAAAAGGAGCGTGACGCCTATGACTTCTATCGAGACGAACTTTCAGAAGCACTCGCTCATGCCAGTGAGCAATCATTAGAGTCTGCCAAAGCGTGGGTTGAGCAGGTTGAAAACAATTTCCCGCTAGATATCCGAAACTTCTGTAAGTGGGTTAATGAATACTTAGATCGAACTGGGGATCGTAACCTTCTTTTCTTAGTCGATGAAGTCGGTCAGTTTATCGGTAAGAACACACAAATGATGTTGAAGCTTCAGACCATTACTGAAGATCTTGGCACATATTGTGGTGGTAGAGCTTGGGTCGTTGTTACCTCTCAGGCAGACATTGATGCTGCCATTGGTGGTATGGATAAGCGCGATGGCGAGGACTTCTCTAAAATTCAAGGGCGTTTTAGTACCCGCTTACAGCTGTCGAGCTCGAATACCTCGGAAGTTATTCAAAAGCGTTTGTTGTCCAAAACGGAAGAAGCTCGTACACACCTCATCGATGTCTTTGCTGAAAAGGGCGACATTCTTCGTAACCAGCTGACATTTGATAAAACGACAACCGCGTCTCTAAAGGGCTACACCGACGCTCCGTCTTTCGTGGACAACTATCCGTTTGTGCCTTACCACTACACGCTGGTTCAAAAAGTGTTTGAGTCAATTCGAACAAAAGGCGCGACGGGTAAGCACTTAGCCATGGGTGAGCGTTCATTACTTGATGCTTTCCAATCAGCTGCAAAACAGATGAAGGACTCTGGCCTTGATGTGTTAATCCCGTTTTACAGTTTCTACGCACCGATTGAAAGCTTTTTGGAGCCAGCTGTTAAGCGAACGATTGACCAAGCCTGTGAGTTGGATTCCTTAACAGAATTCGATGGCAAGATTCTAAAAACTCTTTTCTTGATCCGTTATGTGGACGTTGTCAAAAGCACACTAGACAACCTTGTGACGCTGTCAATTGATCGAATCGATGCAGATAAAATTGCGCTGCGTAAACAAATTGAAGAGAGCTTGAATCGTCTTGAGCGCCAATTGCTGATTGCACGTAATGGTGATGAGTTTATCTTCCTGACCAACGAAGAAAAAGAGATCGAAAACGAGATCCGCCACACTGACGTTGAAATGTCAGAGGTCTCTAACAAGCTTTCAGCAATCGTATTTGACGGTATTTTGAAAGGTAATCGTGCCTATCGTTACCCGATTAATAAGCAAGACTTTGCGGTGAGCCGTTTTTGCAATGGTCATCCAAAAGATGGCACCACGCTGGAAGACCTAGTCATTAAAGTCATTTCACCTTTGGATTCGCACTTTGAAAATTACTCCCACGATCAAGCGTGCATCAATCATACGCTTGAGGCTGATGGGTGCGTGCTCGTCAAGCTTGGCGAACATAAGCGTCTTTGGGATGACCTGACAACCTTTATAAAAACTGACCGATTCTTAAAACAAAATTCAGGACAGCGACCAGAGCAAGAACACCTTCTCCGCGAAAAGCAGATGGAAAATATTGAGCGTGAAAAACGCTTAAGAACGGATTTTGAAGCTTTGTTTGCAGAGGCTGACGTTTACGCTATCGGCACAAAACTACCGAAGAAATCAGCAACGCCAAGTGCCATCGTCGAAGAAGCATTCAAATACGTTATCGAAAACACCTTCGCTAAGTTGAATATGCTCAAGGCAACGCCTGGTGAAGTTTTGCGTGAGCTACAGGCCGTTCTTGTTGCTGATGATATTGCTCAGATTGGACTGGATCTTCAAGCGGATGAATGTAACCCAGAAGCTACGCGTGAGGTTGAGCAGTACGTAACGCTAAAAGTCGAGCGTAATGAGCCTGTTTACTTACGTGACATCGTTGCCCGCTTCGGCAAGCGCCCATATGGCTGGCCAGACAATGAAATCTTATTGCTCACTGCAAGGCTGGGCTTGGCTGGAAAGGTATCTTTTAGTACCCAGGGCACAGATCTGGCGTTGAAAAAAGCTTACGAGCCGTTTACCAGTGTACGTAAACGCGGCGAGATCCGTGTACATAAGATCAGGCAACATGACGAGCGCCAAATTAAAAAGGCTGCTGGTCTTGTTAAAGAGATCTTTTCAAAAACCTTTACCGGCTCTGGTGAAAAGGAGCTCTACGAATTAGTGCGCGATGAATTACTGGCTTGGAATGAAGAGCTTAAATCATTCAGAACCAAGTCACAGACAGGCCATTTCCCAGGTAAATCTCAAATTGACGATGGTCTTGCATTGGTCGCGGGTATTCTTGAGCAAACTTCAAGCTTCGCCCTTATCGCCCGATTCTTAGAAGACGCTGATGCCCTTGAAGAGTTTGCTGAGGACTTTGAGGATCTTGATGACTTCTACAATAGCCAATTTCAAACTTGGCAAGCCCTTGCTGGCGCATTGAACGAGAAGTTTAAGGCCAATAGACCTGCGTTAGAAAAAGACAGTGAAGCATTAAAAGCGCTTACTGAATTAGAACGCATTTACAATATGCCCTCACCGTATGAGCAGCTGCGCCACATTAATCCGCTTATCGAGCAAGTGGCAAAAGTTAACTCAACATTGGTTGAAGAAAAACGCACTCATGCCTTAGAGCGTGTTGATCTGCGCATCGGACGTGTAAAAGAAGCGCTAGCTGAAGCTCATGCACCGTCTGAACTACAGAACCAAGCACTGTGCCCGTTACAAATGTGCAGACAGCGCATTGAAGCGACCTCTTCAATACCACAAATTATCAGTGAGCAAACTGAAGCGGAAGGTTACGAGGACGAAGCTTATGAGTTGCTGAATGGCTTTATCGAAGATCAACGCAAAAAAGCTGAAGCTGAGCAAAGACGTCGTGAACTCGAACAGAAGAAACGCGAAGAGGAAGCAGCAAAAGCCGGTAAGGCAGCTCCAGCACCTGAGCCAGCCCCTGAACCAGTGCAGCCACAGCCGGTTGCAAAACGTACCGTAACGATTAACCCAACTGATGCCATGGCAAAGTCAGTAACAACCGGATTCATTGAAAGTGAAGCCGAAGTTGATGCCTATCTTGCCGCTTTAAGAGAGCAGCTGATTGCTGCGGTCAAAGCTGGCGACCGAGTAAGAATTAAGTAAGAGGCAACGGATAGCTATGTATCAAGCGGGTGGAACAATAAGATCATTACTCGACAAGGTTGCTGAGCAGGAATACCTGTTACCTGCCATCCAGCGAGAGTTTGTATGGCGACCAGAACAGATCTGTCGTCTATTTGATAGCCTGTTGCAAGGTTACCCGTTTGGGACCTTTCTATTCTGGAAGATAAAACCAGAGAACCGGGATAGCTATCAGTTTTATCAGTTCATGCAGCATTACCATGAGCGAGATAACTACCATTGTGAAAATGTCACTCAGTTACCGGAACGTGAGTTCATTGCCGTCCTAGATGGACAGCAGCGGATTACTGCTTTGAATATCGGCCTACGCGGCTCATTTGCGTGGAAGCTGACAGGTAAATGGTGGAGCAATGATGACGCCTTCCCTGTGCGCAGGCTTCATTTAAATCTGTTAAGCCAGCCCGACTTAGAAACTGGGTCGATGTATGACTTTGAGTTCCTAACCGACGATAAAGCCTCTTTGGATGCATCTGAACAATACTGGTTCCGTGTAGGCCGGATTATGGAAGAGGAAGAAGATGCACTTATCGATGAAGTTGCTGATGATGCTAGGTTGAGCTCGGAGCAACGCAAAGAGGCTCGCTCAACTCTTCGTCACTTGTATCGAACCATCCATGACAAAGACAAGATTTCGTTTTACGAAGAAAGTGATCAGAGCCTTGAACGTGTTCTGAATATCTTTATCCGCATGAATAGCGGCGGCACTACTTTGTCCTACTCAGACTTACTACTTTCAATAGCAGTAGCGCAGTGGAGCTCGTTAGATGCCCGTGAAGAAATTCATGCATTAGTGGATGAGATGAACCGTGTTGGTGATGGATTCAACGTATCAAAAGATCTCGTTTTAAAAGCAGGCTTAATGCTCTCTGACATCGGTAGCGTGGGCTTTAAGGTTGAGAACTTTAACAAGGAAAACATGGCGATTCTCGAAAAGAACTGGACGCCAATTCGTGATGCGTTATTGCTCTCAATGCAGTTGCTGGCAAGTTTTGGTTTTAATGCACAAAACCTCAGAGCAACAAGTGCCATCCTCCCGTTGGCCTATTACCTGCACCACCGAAAGTTAACGGCAAGCTACCTTTCTAGGGTTGAATATGCGGTCGATAGAGAATGCATCAGAAACTGGCTCATTAGGTCGTTGTTGAAAGCGTCAGGCATCTGGGGAAGTGGTTTAGATACCCTGCTTACTATGCTTCGCTCAGACATCAAACATTCGGGTGATACGGGTTTCCCGCTAGCGAAAATTGAAGCGACCATGCAACAGCGTGGTAAATCGTTGCGCTTTGACCCAGAGGAAATTAGTGAACTAGCGCAGTTGGATTATGGTAATCCGCGTACCTTTGCCTTGTTGACTTTGTTGTTCCCAGGATTCGATTTTTCACGACACTTTCATGTGGACCACATTTACCCCAAAGGTTTGTTTACGCGTAACAAGCTTGCAAAAGTTGGTGTCCCAGCTGAACAGCTAGATGAACTCATCGAGGCATCTAACAAGCTGCCAAACCTTCAACTGTTGGAAGGGACAATCAACAACCAGAAGCGGCAAAAAATGCCCCATGAATGGTATGCGCAGCAGTGGCCTGATGTGAATGCAAGACAAGCACATCTGCAATCGCAAGCCATAACATCATTACCTGAACAACTAAACCAGTTTATGGACTTTTACCGCGAGCGTCAGGAAACACTGCTTGCCCGCATTAGAACTGCATTACAACCCGCAAGCAGCGTAGAGACAGAATAAGAGGCGCAAGATCATATGAATACGAACAACATTAAAAAATACGCACCAAAAGCGCGCCGCGAATTTATGGATGCGGTAGCTAAACGATTAAACACCTTTGGTATCACCGCGAATAAAAAAGGCGAGCTACAAATTGCAGAAGCGAATCTACAAGGTTCTGTACTTCAAATCGCCGGTAACAGTTTTGAGGGTAAACTGGCCGAGCCCAGAAAACGCATAGTAGCCAGAAGCCAGAAACTTGGGTATGCACAACTTATTGAACAAGTAGCTTATACCTGGTTCAACCGTCTGTGTGCTATTCGCTATATGGAAATTCATAACTATCTAGGCCACGGTTTTCGTGTTTTGTCGCACCCAGACAACCCTAAAGGCTTTGAAATTATCGACCATGCCCAAGACGCTGCGGATGAACTCGGATTAGATAGAGCTCGCATTGTTGAACTCAAGCTTGCGGGCAACAAAGACGAAGAGCTGTATCGTGAACTGCTGTTAGGCCAGTGCCATAAGCTTCATGAGGCGATGCCTTTCTTATTTGACGCATTGGACGATGAAACTGAGCTTCTTCTACCAGACAACCTAACGCGTACCGACTCAATTCTGCGTGGATTGGTAGACGGCATCCCTGAAGAGGACTGGCAACAGGTAGAAGTTATTGGTTGGCTTTACCAATTCTACATCTCTGAAAAGAAAGATCAGGTAATGGGTAAGGTGGTCAAGAGTGAAGACATCCCTGCCGCCACCCAGCTATTTACACCCAACTGGATTGTGAAGTACCTGGTACAAAACTCAGTCGGTCGTCAATGGCTGCAAACCTACCCAGACTCTGCCATTAAAACGCAGATGGAATACTACATTGAGCCTGCTGAACAATCTGACGAAGTTAACCAACAGCTAAAGGCTATTACGCCAGAATCTATTGAACCTGAAACCATCAAAGTACTTGACCCTGCTTGTGGTTCGGGCCACATATTGATTGAAGCCTATAACGTGTTAAAAGCCATCTACGAAGAGCGTGGTTTCCGCTCTCGTGACATTCCAAAGATGATTCTGGAGAACAACCTCTACGGCTTGGACATAGATGATCGTGCAGCGCAGCTATCTGGCTTTGCGCTGATGATGATGGCTAGAGATGACGATAAGCGTATTTTTACCCGTAACGTGCGACTTAATGTACTGTCATTGCAGGAAAGTAACCATATTGACCTGCCGACCTTATGGAAAGCACTCAATCTATCGGGAAGTTGGCAAAGCGGCACATCACAAGGCTTGTTCTCAGATGATGAGCAAGATTTAAGCTCGTTCAATGCAGACAACCGCTACCAACTGCTGACGCGAACATTGGCAAGATTTTCTCAAGCTAAGACCTTTGGTTCTTTGATTGATGTTCCAAGCGATGAGCATGACCAGCTAAAAGAGTTGATGAGCACGCTTGTCGAGCTTCAAGAGTCAGGCGACTCAATGCAAAAGCCAGCAGCGAAGCAATTGATAGAATTTGTTCATCAGGCTTTGGTTCTGTCCATTCGTTACGATGCTGTAATTGCTAATCCTCCGTATATGGGCGGTAAAGGCATGAATGCAGATCTTAAAGATTTTGCAAGGAAATACTATCCAAATAGTAAATCTGATTTGTTTGCGATATTTATGGAGCGTGCATTTAAATTGCTATCGCAATATGGATTTAATGCTCAAATCAATATGCAGTCTTGGATGTTTCTATCCAGTTATGAGCAATTAAGAAACAATTTATTGGAAGATCATACATTTATTACCATGGCTCACTTGGGTGCTCGTGCCTTTAGTCAGATTAGTGGAGAGGTAGTGCAAACTACAGCTTGGGTAATTAGACAACAGCATCTGAAGCAATATCAACCAAAGTTCTTTAGATTGGTTGATGGTAATGAAGAAGAGAAGAAAAAAGCATTACTAGATAGAGAAAATGAATTTGAGGCTACAGCCCAGGATGATTTCAAAAAAATCCCTGGAAGTCCTTTAGCCTATTGGTTAACTACGGAAGAAATAAAACTATTTAGTGAATACGAACAGATCGGAAGTATTGCTACAGCACGACAAGGAATGGCGACAGGCGACAATGAAAAATTCGTTCGTTATTGGCATGAGGTATCACATTTAGAATGTAATTTTAATGCCAAAAATAAATCAGAACATTGGAGTACATTTAAACGCTGGGTTCCATTTAATAAAGGTGGAACTTTACGAAAGTGGTATGGAAACCATGAGAATATTCTTGCTTTTTCACAAGAAGACTATTCCGAATTAAAGAAAATGGGAAACCACTGTCCTTCGGAAGATCTCTACTTTAAACCGTCTGTTAGCTGGTCGAAAGTATCATCAGATAATTTTTCAGTACGTTATTACCCTGAAGGTTTTATCTTTGCTGATGCAGGTATGTCTATTTTTTCTGAGGATAAATTAAATTCAATTGCAGGAGTGCTGAACTCAAAAATCACAAAAATTTTGGCTTCTGCCATTTCTCCTACATTAAATTACGAGGTTGGTGTTATAAGGCAACTACCGATCATTAGTATTAATGATTCTCTCGTTTTGAAAGCCATAAATATTTCTAAAAGAGACTGGGATGAATATGAGTTTTCATGGGGGTTTAAGATGAATCCATTATTGAAGTATAAGGGTGATCTTATTCGTCAGGCTTGTGAGTTCCTAGTAGGTGAAAACAAAAAAATCACGGAAGATTTGTTTAATGTGGAAGTCGAAATAAACCAGGCTTTAGAAATCGGCACTAATATTAAGGTTTCGCCTGTCGAACTGAACGAGATTACATTATTTGCGAACCCGTTATTTAGGTTTAATAGAACTAATCATTCTGAAAGTTTAAATCTGCTTGTTTCATCTATAACTACTGAGTTAGTAAGTTATTCCATCGGCTGCATGATGGGACGTTACTCTCTCGATCTCGAAGGTTTAGTTTATTCTAATTCGAGTAACGAAGGTTTCGATAAGCTCGTGGCAGAAGGCGCATATTCGACCTTCCCAGCCGACGAAGATGGTATCATTCCATTAACCGACCAAGAATGGTTCAAAGATGATGCTACCAACCGGTTCCGTGAGTTTGTTCAAGTCGTTTGGGGTGAAGAACATCTACAAGAGAATCTTGATTTTGTCGCCGAGTCACTGTGCTTAAATGCGATAAAGCCCAAGAAATCAGAATCAGCGCTTGAGACGATCCGCCGTTATTTATCGACTCAGTTCTATAAAGACCACCTGAAGACTTACAAAAAACGCCCTATTTATTGGCTGTTTAGCTCAGGCAAACAGAAGGCTTTTGAGTGCCTGGTTTACCTGCACCGTTACAATGAGGGCACGCTTTCTCGTATGCGTACCGAGTATGTCACCCCGTTACTAGGCAAATACGATGCGTATGCAGAGCAGCTTGAGAAGCAGATTGAAACGGCAGACTCGACCAGTGAAGCGAACCGCTTCAAGAAAGAGTTAGATGCTTTAATCAAGAAACAGGTCGAGCTACGAGAGTTTGATGACAAGCTAAAACACTACGCCGATATGCGTATTTCACTGGATCTTGATGATGGCGTGAAAGTGAATTACGGCAAGTTTGGTGATCTGTTGGCTGATGTTAAGGCCATTACCGGTTCGGCCCCGGAGGTTAACTAATGCAGATTAGCGAACTGGCACAAGGTGTCGCTGCCAAGCTCGAACAAAGCCGCATTGTGTTTTGGTACGACCCAGAGCAAAGCTTTACTGAAGAGCTTGAGCATTTAGCTAATTCTTTATCGCTTGCAAAAGAATCAGGTGATAAAGCGGCAGATATAACTGCTAGGGTACTGCCAAATGATTTGACCATCCTCAATATGGGCAATGAATCTGTATTGGCAGTGAAAAAACGCATTGAAGTAGATGAGCGTGAAGCTAAATTCCTTATCTATTTTCCAAGCGCTGAGCCAGAGCCTGATCGTGATTGGTTGCTAGACGTGCGTTTGTATAGCGAGCAGTTTTTTGCTGATCACAGCTCAATGCTGCTTAATGAGCTGGGTATCCCGAAAATGGCGCTACGCACGCACATTCGTAAGCGCCAGAGCTTTTTTGCCAATAAACAGCGCATAGCCGGTTTAAAAAAGTGGGTGACTGAGAACGAAGACGAACTGTCGTTAGACAGGAAGATGATGGCAGTGGTTGTAAAAGCTGATTCTGCGTCTTTGTCGGACATTCTGCTTGGGTTACTACGCGAATATGCGGCTTATATCGAAGATGAAAGCCTTGGCCAACCTTTATGGAGCCAGCTAGGAAAGTTTGATCTTGAGACCTCACTCTGGGCATATCTGAGTGAGGGTTTTGGCTATACAGTCGAAGAGCCAACCTTCTCAGACTTCGTGTTGAAATTATTCTGTACTGAATTCTGGAGCCAAATTGAAGGTGTTGAACGCGATTGGTTGCTTAACAATGTTCTAAAAAGCGCATCAGGCCGGGCGACAGCCTTGGCGTTTATGGTGAGCTGGCGCGACAGCCGCTCTTTCGCCGCTTACTACGAAAGCATCTCTAAGGTGCTTAGCCAACAGTTGGAAATTTCGACTCGTGCTGGCCAGTACCATCCGGTTGAGCTTATCGAATGCGAAACGTTCGAAGCTGTGGAACAGGCCATAATCCGTGGTTTAGTTCGTGATTTGCTCGATAGCAGTAAAGCGCTAGACCGGGTTCAGTTTGATACGGTTTTATCAAGACGTCTTGCTAGCCACTGGACATTGTCACGCAAAGAATACTTCGCAATTTATGAAGCTATCCGCAACGCTGAAGAGTTAATGCACTTGCGAAATCGCTATGTGGACGGGTTCCACTTTGATAACGCGAAAGCAATGTACGGCGCCTATACCACAGACATTTATCGCTTTGACCAGGCTTACCGTTTGTTCAATGAACATGTGCACTCTGTATTGAGTAAAGGTGCAGACATACTGCGTCAGCTCGACGACGAAGTCGAAAGCATTTATACCAACTGGTACTTATATGAGCTTGGCCTTGCCTGGGATCGTCACTTGGCTAATGAGAAATTACTTGAAAAGTGGCAGATTTCTGGCGTACCGCACCAGTATGACTTCTATGAAAAAGAAGTTCGTACACGACTGAGTCTGAAACAGACAAAACGAGTGTTTGTGATCATCTCTGATGCCCTGCGTTTTGAAATTGCGAATGAGCTTGGCGCTATCATTAACAACGAGAAGCGATTTAAGGCTGAGGTGTCTACGCAGTTGGGCGTTTTGCCGAGTTATACCCAACTTGGGATGGCGGCATTATTGCCTCATAAGGCGCTCAGTTACCAGCCAGAGCAAGGCACGGCTGTTTATGTGGATGGTATTTCTTCACAGGGTCTAGACAACCGCAACGCCATCCTACAAAAAGTAGGTGGTATGGCAGTGAGTTCTAAGGAACTGATGAGCTGGAGTAACCAGGAGGGGCGTGACAAGGTTCGAGACGTAGAAGTAGTTTATATCTATCACGATACCATTGATGCGATTGGTGATAAGGCTGCAACTGAAGAGAAAACGTTTGAAGCCTGTCGTAGTGCCATTGAAGAGCTAAAAGACCTCGTTGGGCGGGTCATCAACCGTCTAAACGGCAGCCGAGTTGTGATCACTGCTGACCATGGCTTCCTCTTCCAACAAAAAGCACTTGTAGCGGCTGACAAAACCTCGTTGAAAACCAAACCTGCTGGCGCGATAGAAGCCAAGAAACGTTATATCGTTGGTAATAACTTGCCTTCAGATGAAGCCTGTTGGAAAGGCTCAATTAACGATACGGCTCATGGCTCTAGTGATACCGAGTTCCTGCTTCCAAAAGCGGCTCAACGCTTCCACTTCGTTGGTGGTGCTAAGTTTGTGCATGGCGGAGCGATGCTACAGGAAGTCTGCGTACCGGTACTACATGTGCGAGAGCTACAAAAAGAACAAGCAGCAAAACATGAGAAACAACCGGTAGGTGTTGTAGCAGCCACTCAGCCCATCAAATTAGTAAACAATATCGACAAGGTCAGATTTATTCAGACAGACCCTGTAGGCGAGCGTTTCGTCGCACGGTTGTTGGATGTCTATATCGTCGATGCACAAGGTAATGAAGTCTCCAGTCGTGAAACGATTAACTTTGATAGCGTGAGTAAAGTGATGGATGAACGTACTCGCGAAGCTAGGTTAAAGCTTATTGGCTCCCAGTTCGACAGAAACGCTCAATACACATTAGTTCTTGAGAATGCGGAAATGAGAACCCGTTATAGCCAATACGCGGTAACCATTGATTTGGCATTCCAAGATGATTTTTTCTAAGGCGCTGAGGTGAAACATGACAACTGATTTTTCACAAGATCATAAATACGAAAAAAATCAGATGCAAAGCGCCGATTTAGACGCATTGCTCAATCAATATTTTAAAGGCCGTGTCGTTCGAAAAGATCTGACAAAGCAATTGAAAGAAGGCGCTAACGTCCCAGTCTATGTGCTTGAGTATTTACTAGGCATGTATTGTGCGTCCGATGACGACGAAGTCGTAATGCAAGGCCTTGAGAATGTGAAAAAAATCTTGGCTGAGAACTATGTCCGACCTGATGAAGCGGAGAAAGTGAAGTCACTTATCCGTGAACGCGGAACGTTTAAAATCATCGACAAAGTAAGCGTTAAGCTCAATCAGAAAAAAGACGTCTATGAAGCTGCGTTGTCGAACCTGGGGATCAAGGATGCCCTTGTGCCGACCAAAATTGTACAAGACAACGAAAAATTATTAACTGGCGGTATCTGGTGCATTATTACCGTGCAGTATTTCTTTGAGGAAGGTCAGAAGACATCACCTTTCTCCATTATGAGTTTAAAACCGATACAAATGCCGTCCATGAATATGGATGAGGTGTTTTCAACCAGAAGACATTTTAGTACCGATCAGTGGATGGATGTGTTGCTTCGTTCCGTGGGTATGGAGCCAACCAACTTAGAGCATCGGGTGAAGTGGCATCTTATTACTCGCATGATCCCATTCGTTGAAAACAACTACAACGTTTGTGAGCTCGGGCCAAGAGGGACAGGTAAAAGCCATGTCTACAAAGAGTGCTCACCAAATTCATTGCTTGTCTCGGGCGGACAAACGACTGTGGCGAACTTGTTCTATAACATGAGCTCGCGCCAAGTTGGGTTGGTTGGTATGTGGGATGTTGTCGCATTTGATGAAGTGGCCGGTATTAACTTCAAAGACAAAGACGGCGTTCAAATAATGAAAGATTATATGGCGTCAGGGTCTTTTGCCCGTGGTCGTGATTCAATCGAAGCGAAGGCTTCCATGGTATTCGTCGGTAACATCAATCAAAGCGTTGAGACACTGGTGAAGACCAGTCATCTGTTGGCACCTTTTCCTGATGCCATGATTGACACTGCTTTTTTTGACCGTTTCCATTCCTATATTCCTGGATGGGAAATACCGAAGATGCGTCCTGAGTTTTTTACCAATAGTTACGGATTAATCACAGACTATCTTGCTGAATACATGCGTGAAATGCGCAAAAGAAGTTTTGCGGACGCTATCGATAAGTTCTTCAAACTCGGTAATAACCTTAATCAGCGTGATGTAATTGCTGTACGCAGAACGGTTTCGGGCTTGTTAAAGCTACTACACCCCGACGCACAGTACACAAAAGATGATGTAAGAGCCTGCCTGACCTATGCGCTGGAAACTAGACGTAGAGTCAAAGAGCAATTGAAAAAGCTTGGCGGAATGGAATTTTTTGATGTGCACTTTAGCTACATCGATAACGATTCATTAGAAGAATTCTTCGTCAATGTACCGGAACAAGGTGGCAGCAAGCTAATTCCTGAGGGCTTACCTCGCGCTGGTGTCGTGCACTTGGTTACTCAGGGAAGCACTGGGCAGCTTGGGTTATATCGCTATGAAACCCAGATGATGGCTGGTTCTGGTAAACACTCAGTGTCTGGCCTTGGTTCGAATACCGCAGCGAAAGAAGCTGTGCGTGTTGGCTTTGATTATTTCAAAGGTAACCTGAATAGAATAAGTGCGTCGGCGAAGTTTTCTGATCATGAGTATCACCTCCATGTTGTTGAACTCCACAATACGGGGCCAAGTACAAAGTCATCGCTCGCTGCATTGATTGCGTTCTGTTCAATTCTGATGAACCGACCGATTCAAGAGCAGATGGTTGTTTTGGGTGAGATGACTTTAGGTGGTGTTGTAAATCCTGTTCAAGATCTTGCAGGCAGTCTTCAGTTAGCTATGGACAGTGGCGCAAAGCGTATTTTGCTTCCAATGGCCTCAGCCTCAGATATTCCAACGGTTCCTGCTGAGTTGTTCTCAAAATTCCAGATCAGCTTTTATGCAGACCCCGTCGATGCTGTGTTTAAGGCGCTTGGGGTTAATTAGCCTGATGTTATTCCATGTTAGTATGATACTTTTTTGTTTTGATTTTTAAGTGTTTTGGGAATTCAAAGAGTAAAAGTATGGTACTTTTACTCTTTGTTTGTGAGCGTATTAACGTTTAATCAATGAGTTACTGGCTGTTTAGTATGATAGTTTTTTGTATGTTTACAGGCTGTTGTCTTCGGTCTTTTCGCACTGGCGGCAAGCGTATTTAGGACGAACATATTCCAGCACTTTGAGCACGGCTGGTGAGAACTCCAGTTTCTCGCTGCGGTCTTCACCGATTTTATGAAGGGTATGATTGCAGCATGAGCACTGCTTTTCATGGTCGTCTAAATCAAGTTCGATAACCTCACGAGGCAAGGTCTTTGGAAGAGGCTTGCGTTTACCTCGCTTCTTCGTTGTGGTCGTCGTCGTGACCTCAACTTCTTCTTCCTTAGCGGCCTCACATTCCACTTCGTTGAAGAGGTCACCTTGAGATTCATCGTAAGGCTTTAACGCCTCCGAGCGTTTAGCGAACTGGCAGTCGAAGGTATCCGCGCCATGAACCCACGGGGCGATATTGTTAGTGTTTGAAGTTCCAAGGCAGGAGTGCATCGATATCAGGTTCCGCCTTCGCTAACTCCTGCATGCACTTGACCATGTAGTCGTAAACGATAAGGCCGTTGGCTTTCGCTGTCTCGACGATACTGTAAAGCATCGCGCTCGCTTCAGCTCCATTGGGATTGGTCGAGAAG
>Ga0194136_1000937_pt1 | contig 14655 bp, 9 predicted proteins | sample TARM_MetaG_T3A_1_FD_134023 | JGI IMG/M metagenome (GOLD analysis project Ga0194136, IMG submission 134023) | Freshwater microbial communities from Pennsylvania, USA, analyzing microbe dynamics in response to fracking - TARM_MetaG_T3A_14 (version 2) | ecosystem: Environmental > Aquatic >...
CCCCGTCTACATGGAGCAGCGTTCCTACCGCGAGATCATGGGCGTCAAGATCTCTGGCAAGTTCGACTTCGTGGCAGAAGGCATGATCGAGGACTTCAAGAGCACCGGCACCTTCACCTGGGTGAACGGCACCAAGGACGAGGACTACATCCTTCAGGGCTCGATCTACCGCTGGCTCAACCCGAAGATCGTGACCGCGGACACCATGCGGATCAACTTCATCTTCTGGGACTGGCAGGCGGCCCGTGCCAAGGCCGATCCCAAGTACCCGAAGTCTGACGTTGCCGCCAAGACCTACCAGCTGCTCTCGGTCGAGCAGACCGAAGCCTTCATCCGCAACAAGCTGTCCGAGGTTGCCCGCTTCCAGGATGCCCCGGAAGAAGAGCTGCCGCTGTGCTCCGACAAAGAGCTGTGGCGCTCGAGCCCGACCTGGAAGTACTACAAGAACCCGCAGAGCACCGCCCGTTCGACCAAGAACTTCGACAACGCGCACGACGCCTACCTGCGGCTTCAACAGGACGGCCACATCGGCAAGGTCGTGGAAGTCCCGGGCGAGGTCGTTGCTTGTAAATACTGTGCCGCCTTCCCCCTCTGCAGCCAGGCCAAGGCACTCGTGGCGGATGGCTCCCTGAAACTCTAGGAGAAACCATGAAACCGTTTGACCAAATGAGCTTTCACCCGCTCAGCGAGCAGATCGTCTCCGCGATTCGCAAGAAGACTGGCATCAACAACACCCAGTTCTACCGCATCGTGGTGGCCTCCCACCTCAGCAATATGGCTTCATCGATGAACGTGAAGCTGCGCCTGAGCCCCAAGGAGACCCAGGCGATCAACTTCTTCGGCATTGCCCTGTCAGCCTCTGGCACCGGCAAGGACTACTCCATGAAGATCATGGAGGAGAACGTCACCAACCAGTTCGTAGAGCGTTTTCTGGAAGAGACCTTCCCGACCCACGCCGAGGACAACCTGCCGAAGCTCGCGGTCAAACGAGCTGCCCGCAAAGCCAGTGACCCTGACACAGAGCTGGACCTGGTTTCCACCGAGTACAGGCGGCTCGGTCCCCCGGTCTACGCCTTTGACGGGGCCACCATCGCAGCGGTTCGGCAGTTCCGCCACAAGCTGCTGATGGCCAACCTGGGTGCCCTGAACATGCAGGTCAATGAGATTGGCGCCAACCTGCTCTCCAAGCAGGACGAGCTCAAGGCATTCATCGAGCTCTACGACGGCAAGATCAAAACCAGCCTGACTAAGAACACCCAGGACAACGCCCGCAACGAGGAGATCATCGGCAACGCCCCCACCAACATGCTGCTGTTTGGCACCCCGGCCATGCTGCTGCAGACCGGTTCCAAGCTGGAGGAGAACTTCCACCAGTTCCTGGAGACCGGCTATGCCCGTCGCTGCTTCTTCGCCTACTACACCGGCAAGGGTGACCAGACCCAAGCCAAGCTCACTCCTGAAGAGGAGCTGAAGCAGCGGTTCGATACCAACACCGACACCTTCCTGGAAGACATCTCAGAGCATTTCGCCAACCTGGCTGACCTGATGTATGCCCACTCCGAGATCATCGTCCCCGAGGCTGTGTTGCTGGAGTCGATCCGCTACAAGCAGTCCTGCGAGGAGCGCGCCTCCGACTTCCGTGAGCACCAGATCGTGCTGCAGCAGGAGATGAAGAATCGGCACTACAAGATGCTCAAGCTGGCCGGGGCCTACGCCTTTGTCGACGGCTCTCCGGAAGTCACCCTGGATCACCTGGAGAACGCCATCAAGCTGGCCGAGGAATCGGGAAAGTGCTTCCGCAACATCACCATCCAGGAGAAGCCCTACGAGAAGCTGGCACGCTACATCGCCAGTGTCGGGGATGACCTGACCCACGCCGATCTGGATGCCGCACTCCCCTTCTACCCGAAGGTCGCAGGCCAACGGTCGGACATGCTGCAGATGGCCACAGCATTCGGCTACCGCAACAACATCATCATCAAGAAGGCCTTCAACGACGGGATCGAGTTCCTCCGGGGCGAGACCCTGCAGAAGACCATCCTGGAGAAGATGGTGGTGGCCTACTCGACTGACATCGCCACAGGCTACCGCAACGAGCACGCCCCCTGGGACGAGTTGCACAAGCTCACCCAGGCCCAGGGCATGCACTGGGTCAACCACCACGTCCATGGCGGCCACCGTCAGGAGGACAACATCATCCCCGGCTGTAACATGCTGGTCTTCGATGTGGATGGCACGGTCCCGCTGCACACAGCCAAGATGCTGCTCGAGGGCTACAAGGCGCTGTTCTACACCACCAAGCGCCACCAGCAGGATGGCCAGGATCGCTTCCGCATCATCCTACCCACCAACTTCAACCTCAACCTGGATGCCAAGGACTTCAAGGAGTTCTACCGGAACGTGATGGACTGGCTTCCCTTCGAGGTGGACGAGGCCTGCGGTCAGCGTGCCCGTAAGTGGTTGGCCCACTCCTTCCACCATGAGTACACCGATGGTGAGCTTTTCGACGTGCTGCCCTTCATCCCGAAGACCAGCAAGAACGACGAGCGTAAGAAGGTGCTCGAGACCCAGCAGCATCACGACAACCTCGAGCGGTGGGTACTGAACAACAGCGGCGACGGTAACCGTAACAACATGCTGCTGCGCTACGCCATGATCCTGGTCGATGCCGGTTTCCATGAGACCGAGATTCGCCACCGGGTGATGGACCTCAACGCCAAGATGCCTGACAAGCTCGATGAAGTGGAGATCCTCAGCACCATTATGGTCAGCGTGACCAAGGCAGTGGCCAAGCGTCCGTAGTCAGCCACAACCCTCACGAGGTGCCCTCCGGGCACTCTTGCGATCAACCCTGGAAGGGTCGTCGGGCCCTTCCAGTCAAGCCAAGGAGTATGAGATGGGATGCGACATTCACATGTTTCGGGAGGTACGCCGGGACGGTAAGTGGGAGTGCCTGGAGGAAACCTACGAGGAAGACTGCGGCACTGACGAAGAGCCAGAGATGGTTGTCCACCTGGAGAGCCTGCCTATGTCCCGCAACTACTGGCTGTTCGGGCTGCTGGCTGCCGGCGTGCGTACCGAGTGGGAGTTCTCCTGGCAGCCTCGGGGCTTACCCGACGATGTAAGCAAGCCAGTGGAGGCCGACTACGGTCTGTGGGACTCCGATGCTCACACTGCCAGCTGGCTTGGCCTGCCTGAGATTCAGATGAAAGCTACTGAGCTACTGATCCTCCCCGGCCAGGAAGCCCCTCAGTGCGGCAAGCTTCTGGCCGATCTGCTCAACAAGCTGGAGTGGCCTGAAGGCACAGAGCCAGGTGACTGCCGGATCGTGTTCTGGTTCGACAACTGATAGGAGAATACCGTGACCCAAACCGTGAACGATAACCTGGTGCTGCTGTGTGGCAAGTCTGCTGCAGGCAAGAGCGCCTCCCTGATGGGACTCAAGAACCCCGAAGGTGTGATGTACCTCAACTGTGAGTCTGGCAAGAAGCTGCCCTTCCGCAGCCGCTTCAGGGAGTTCGTGGTCGTCGATCCCCTCCAGATCAACGAGGCATTTGACGCTGCCGAGAACATGCCTGAGATCCATACCATCGTGGTGGACTCGCTGACTTACCTGATGGATATGTACGAATCGCTGTACGTGATCAACAGCACCAACACCATGAAGGCTTGGGGGGATTTCGCGCAGTATTTCAAAACCATGATGCAGAGCTATGTTGCACGCTCTACCAAGAACGTGATCTTCGTGGCTCACGTCAAGGACACCCTGAACGAGAACGAGATGGTCATGGAGACCGCCGTACCGATCAAGGGCAGCGTGAAGAACAACGGGGTCGAGTCCTACTTCAGCTGCATCATCGCAGCCAAGAAGGTCAAGCTGAAAGACATCGAGAAGTACCAGTCCGAGCTGCTGACCGTCACCCCGGAAGAAGAGGCCCTCGGCTTCAAATATGTCTACCAAACGCGCCTGACCAAGGAGACCGTCAACGAGCGCCTGCGTGGCCCTCTCGGTCTCTGGGACAGCAACGAAACCTACATCGACAACAACATGCAGCTGGTCCTGGATCGTCTGCATGAGTACTACGGCACCGCCATAGCCTAACCCCATCCATCCTGATTGCAGTATTGCAATCAAGCAGTACCCCAACACTCAAACCAAGAAGGAAATACCTATGTCTCTGCTCTCCGGCCTGACCATCGACAAATCCATCCAGACCGAAACTGACGTCCTTGGCGGCGGCGGTGTCCTGGAGTCTGGCCTCTACAAAGCTACCGTGACGCTGGCCTACCTCCAGAAGTCCAAGGGCGGTGCCTTGGGCCTGGTCACTCACTTCAAGACCGACCAGGGCCGCGAATTCCGTGAGACCCTGTGGATCACCTCTGGCGATGCCAAGGGCAACAAGAACTACTATGAGAAGGACGGCGAGAAGAAGTACCTCCCGGGCTTCATCATGGCCGATGCCCTCTGCCTGCTGACTGTCGGCTCCTCCATCGCTGCCATGGATACCGAGCAGAAGGTCGTCAACGTCTACTCCTACGACGCCAAGGCTGAGGTGCCGACCAAGGTCGACATGCTGGTGGGCCTGCTGGGTCAGGAGATCAACGTGGGCCTGCTCAAGCAGACCGTCGACAAGAACGTGAAGAACGACCAGGGCGTCTACGTCCCCTCCGGTGAGACCCGCGACGAGAACACTATCGACAAGCTGTTCCGTGCCCGCGACAACATGACCACCGCGGAGATCCGCGCCCAGGTGCAGGAAGCCAGCTTCTACAAGTCCTGGGAAGAGAAGAACGCCGGCAAGACCCGCGATCGCTCCACCAAGACGGCCGGCAACGGTGCAGCCCGCCCGGGTGCCCCGGCCATGGGTGGCGCCGTGAACGGTGCTCCGGCTGCACGTCCGACCTCTTCCCTGTTCGGCTAAGACGGAGTGGGGCCTGGCAACAGGCCCCTACGCTCTCATGACTCAGCAACTGAAGAAGGCCATGGACTACCTCACCAATCGCTACAGCATGGACTGGTACAAGGTAGCCGTGGAGTACGCGAAGAAGCATCCCACCTCTTTCAACCGCACCATGGCCCGGGTTGGCCCCGAAGCCTGGAGGGGCGCCGTTCTCCAGATGCCCAGCAAAATCGAAGCGATCAAGGCCGTGCGTGCCGCGACGGGCTGGGGACTGAAGCAGGCCAAGGAGTGGTGTGACGACAACTGGAGAGAACCCGCATGACCGAGACCTTCCTGTACTGGCTTGACGCCTGTGTGCTTCAGATCCAAGCCAGGGAAGCCTGGGCGGCCTACGTCGAGGGCCTGGCGTGAAGCTGCGCGTTCTCGGCATGGACCCCAGCCTGAACAACTGGGGCCTGGCCGCGGGTACCTACGACATGGCCAGCCGGCAGCTCGAGGTCTTCGAGCTGTTGGTGACCCAGCCGGATATCCCTGAAGGCAAGCAGGTCCGCAACAACAGCAAGGACCTGGCCCGAGCCGAGCAGCTGGCCCTGGCTGTCCGTGAGATCCACCAGGGCTGCACCCCACATGTGACGTTCGTGGAAGTCCCGATCGGCAGTCAGTCTGCCCGGGCCATGGCCTCCTACGGCGTCTGCGTGGGCGTCCTGGGAGGTCTCCGGGCTACCGGCTATCCGTTCTATGAAGTGACTCCCAGCGAGGTCAAGAGAGTCGCCACCGGGCGTACCACCGCGACCAAGCGGGAGATGATCCAGTGGGCCTACGATCAGCACCCCAGTGCGCCCTGGCCCTTCCAAACCAAGAAAGGCGTGACCACCATCATCGAGAGCAAGGCAGAGCACATGGCAGACGCCGTGGCTGCGATCCACGCCGGCATCCGGCTGCCGCAGTTCCAGCAGCTGCTCACCATGATGGGAACGCCTTCCCCTATCCTGTAAGGACAATCCATTGCAAATCTCACTCAAGCAAGCCCACATCGAAGCCGCCATCCGTGATTTCGTCGCCAAGGCCGGCATCACCTTCGACGTTGACGAGATCAACTTCACTGCCGGCCGCGGCAAGGATGGCCTGATCGCCACCGTCGATCTGGAAGATCCGTTCTCCGCCATGCTCGACAAGGTGGCTGACGGCGCCCCGGCCAAGCCGAAGGCTATCCGCACCATGGAAGCCCGCGGCGAAGAGAACATCATGCCCGCGTCAGAAGCCAGTGAAGAAGAAGAGACCCCGGACCAGGCGCCCGTGAGCGAAGAGCCCGAAGCTCCGGTGCCGGCCTCCAAGAAGGAAGTCCTGGACTCCCCCTTCGCGTCTGATGAGCCCAAGGCTGACGTCGTCGCTGCCAAAGAAGCTGCCCCCAAGGCCGGTGTGAGCCTCTTCGGCTAAGCCCCGGCCCAGGAGGTGCCCATGGATGTACTTGGAGGCCTCCTCGTTCTGATCCTGGTGGTGGCGGTACTGGTGGCTGGTTACTATCTGGGGATCTTCTTTGCCCTGGTTGCAGCGGCCTTGACGTCGCTCGCCATCATCATCGGAATCTGCATCTTCATCGTCTACGCCGTCTGGGATCTCCTCCAGCAGCGTAAGCGACGAAGGCAGAAATGAGTCCCCTAAACAGAAAGCCCCTCGCAAGAGGGGCTTTTTTTGTTTGCGGTCTCCTTACTGGAACATCGTTGAAGCCAGCTTCACGGTGGCCATTTCATCCAGCACCCCGGGGTAGTCCAGGGCGCCCCACTCCAGCGGGTTCCCGATCCGGTTCAGCATGCCCGAGTCGGTGATCACATCGAACCAGGGCATGTAGCCGTGCAGCAGCACCATCATGAGCATCCTGGCAGGGTGCTCCTGGAACAGCATCATCAGCGGGCGTTGGATGCGCAGGTAGTACTTGGTGAAGCGCACCAGGCCCATGTCGTTGAGCCACTGCATCATGCGGTGAGACGGCAGGTCGTAGTTCACGAACATGTCGCTCGCCCGCTGGATGGCGTCGTCATGGCCCATGCGGTTGCGCTTCCGGGTGGTCAGGTGCTGGTACAGGGTGTAGCGGGCCACGAAGTCACTGATCTGCGTCCCCTGGCTCAGCACCTTGTACTGCACCGTGTCATGGGTCATGTAGACGTTCTTGCCGACAGTCCGCAGCGGCTTCCACACCTTACTGGTCCACTTCTCGGTCTTCTGAGCCAGCAGCGACTTGTAGGAATAGGGGTCATCGTGCAGGTCCACGTCCTCGACGATGGTCGGCATCAGACCCTCGGCAATCATGAAGGCCACGGGGTTACGCTCCAGGTCGCGCTGCAGCTCGAGGATCCGCTGCTCCGTTGCCGCCCGATCCCGTGCGGTGTGGGTATCCAGCTTGAGCTGGAGCTTCTGCAGCTCGTTGTAGTCCTTGCGGTACTGCACGATGCCTTCCATCGCTACCCGGTGATCACGGACCATGTCCGTCACCGAGACCCCGTGACCCAGCATCAGCGAGACGTTGCTCAACACGTTGCCCAGCAGGGTCAAGCCAGTCTTGATCACCAGGATGTCCTTCACCTCCTTCACCAGTTCGGACCACATGGCCCCGGCCTGGCGTGCGCGCAGGAACGCCTTCTCCCCGAACAGCTTGTCCAGCACCAGGGCGAACAGCTTCTCCACGAGATTGTTCTCGGCGGGGCTGCGCTTGATGCTGTCGGCCATGCTGTACTTCTGGTAGCCGAAGAAGAGGTCCACCAGATCCCCGCGAACCTTCAGCTCGTTCTTGCCCCACAGCTCCTTGACCAGGGCCTTCGCGTCATCCGGCAGCAGCTTGTAGGCGTCCGAGAATTGCTTATCGGTGCTCGACGCTGTGATGGTCACGTAGGCATCGGGGTTCTTGGTGTACTCCTCGTCGTACTGGGCCTTGAGTGCCTCCATCGCCATGCGGTTCTGGTCCTTGCTGCTGACCTTGTCGAAGGTGTGGGCCGCCATGGCGCCGAACACATCTTCCACCGCGTTGTTGCGGTCGAGCAGCCAATCCTTGGTGGCCTGCTTCATCAGGTAGCGGTAGCCCACCACCTCACCCTTCGGGTTCAGCTTGGGTGCCATGTGGCTGGCCATGTCCATCTTCCGGGGGTCATGGTTTCGGCCGCCCTTCACCAGGCGATCGATGTAGGCATCACGCTCCGCCAGCACCCGGGCATTGCGGGCTGCCCCGGGGGCGTTGCTGCCGCGGCTGCGCTCCCCGGTGTAAGAGACGATCCCGGTCAGGCGACGGTTCATCCCGCCGTCCATGATCACGTAGATCGCCTTCGCTTCCTGCTGCGGGTCGCTCGGATCGTTGGGGACAGGGCCCGCCATCACGTAGCCCATGGCTTCGTAGTCGGCGCGTGCCGTCAGCGGTGCAATGGCCATGCTCTTGTGCGGGTTGTAGATCTGAGCCCGGTAGCCCTTCTGCATCAGCGTCGGGTTGCCCTGGAACAGCAGCTCCAGGGATTCCTGCTGCATCCGCTTGTGCAGCTGCAGGACCATCGCCACACCACTCTCCTGGCCCCGGGCCAGTTCCTGACGCATCACCGGAGCCAGCTCCTGACGGTGCTCAGCTGACGTGAAGTCCAGGGCGTAGAGCGAAACCAGCCGATCGAGTACCGGCAGGGCGGCAGCCGTAGTCGTGACATCGACCGTACCGGCATGACGTGTGCCGTGCAGGTGCACAATGTTGTGCGCGTTCAGCATCAGGTGCCGGCTGAACACGTTCCCGGTTGCCATGTGCTCACCCAGATCCCGACCGGCCCCTACGTAGTAGTCAAACCAGGGACCAGCAACCTTGGCGAGCTCCGCTTCCAGTTTCTGGATACTGGCTTGGCGCTGGCTGTCGTCCTCGAGGATGCCGACCAGTTCCTCCTGGCTGAACTCCTCCAGCAGGGCCGCCATATCGGTGTCCATCAGCACCCGGGTCAGGGCGTTCTTCTGGGCCTGGGTCAGGTCCTTGCCCTGGTTCTCGAAGCTCTCGAGCACCGCCTGGCGGTAGGTGTCGTGTAGGCGTACCCGCTCCTGCTCGTTCTGCTTGGTCACCGATCGCAGCAGCTGGTGGGCCATACGGGTCGCCCCATCGTGTGCCCCACGCATCTCGGTGATCAGGCTGGCCACGAACCCCTGGCGGGCAGTGAACATCTTCCGACGCACCTGCTCCATGTTGGCCATCAGGGCATCGGTACGATCCGCGGCAATCGTGGCAGTGATGCTGGCACCGGCCCGCACGAAGCTGCTCTTGTGCTTACGCAGGGTATCGCTGCGCAGCACTTTCACGGCACTGTCCCGGACGAGGGCACCCGCCCCCTCGAGCTTCTCCTCAACCCGGTCCTGCCAGGTCACAGAGTCATCCATCAGCTTGGCACGACGACGCGCCTCGATATCCACCAGCCGGTCCATCAGGCTCCACACCTTGTCATCGGCCCGCTGGCCGGCATAGGTGCCCACCAGGCGGTGGTGGAACATCCCCAGCAGACGGCTGAACAGCGACCGAATCCGCTCCACCAGGTTCTGGCTGGACTGGCTTTCGGCCCGCTCTGCCGAGGCAAAGTCCAGCTTGTTGCGCAGGCCTGGGTCGACCATCGCCAGGGCAGCGAAGCGAGCCAGGTGATCCTCGGTGGTGCCCTTGTCCGCGGACAGGGTGAACAGGAAGTCCCGGCGTGCCTTGGCATCCCGCTTCTCGTCGGCAGTGGCCAGGGCCCAGTCACCGGCATGGAAGTCCTGATCTGTCAGACGGCTGCGGGCTTCCCGCCACACCTGGCCCAGTTCACGGCGAGCCAGGTCATTGGACCCGGCCACCTCCATGCCCGCACGCAGGGTGGCTTCCAGCTGTTCCAGCACGAAAGCCTGCTGATCGGTCAAGGTGAAGCCCGCGGCCCGGCTACGGGACACGAAGGGTGCCTGCCCGGAAGCCAGAGACTTCAGGAACACCTCTTCGGCGCCCACCGCCTCGGTCTCCCGGGCACGCTCCTTGAAGGCACCGGCCGGTCCGTGCAGTCGGGTGACGATGCCATCCAGGATGGTCTGGAGCTGAGCGAGCTCACTCGCATCCAGGGTGTTGGTCGGGTCCGCCAGAGCATCAAAGATCTGCTGGCTGGTGAACTGCATGGGACTGGTCTGGCCGGGTCCCATGTCCACCGACAGCCGGATGGTGCTCTCTGACGGCGCGTTGACCTCCGCCTGCATCAGCGCCTCAGTCACACTGATCACCTCGTCCAGCACACTGGGGTCGGTGTTCTGTAGGCCCAGGGCCTCGCGTACCGACGCCACGAAGCGCGACCAGGCGCTGCCCTTGGACTGCCGAGCCGGGATCATCCGCAGCACTTCCTGGATCCGCTTGGCGGTCATGCCGTAGGTCGGAATCTCGCCGGCCCGCTCGAGCATCACATTCAGTTGATGGCGGGTGGTGGAATCCAACTTGCCCACGACCTTGGGGTTCTGCGCCATCCAGGCCCGGATATCCCCTTGGATCGCCTTCAGCCGACCCTCGAAACGCTTCCCGACATTGCCCTTGTCGTAGACGGCTGCCACGGTAGCGGCATGCGTCAGCTCGTGGGCGATCACCTCAGCGATGGTTTCGGCACCCGAGTTGCGCACCGGGTTGGCCTTCTGGCCCTCGACCCGCTGACGAAGCCAGGGCAGGTTGATGTTCACCTGGGAGACGCCTTCCTCGTTCCAGGCGTACTCACCCGGGGGCCCGTTCTCGGCATCGTGGATGTTCACCTGCACCCCGCCCACAAACCGGTTCTCGGCGAGACGCTCGAGCAGCAGCTGCAGAGCGGGGGTAGCCCCCTTCATGGCGACCCGGATCAGTGCCTTGGGTGACATCCCCCGGTCAGCGTCCAGGGCTGCCAGCATGGCTTCCGCGTCCTGCTGGGTAGCCTCAGCATCGGGCAGCGGGGTCGGCTCAGTGAAGCCAGTGGTATCAGTCCGGTTGTCGACCTCTTCATCCACTTCGCTGGGACGCTCTGCGCTGTCCTCAGCCACCGGCTCAGGCGTCGTTTCGATCGCCACCTCGGGCTTGGGCAGGAACTCCGCATAGGTAGCGATGATCTGGTTCATGGCTTGGGCAGAGGTCACCGACGGTGCCCACTCACCTACCTCAGCCAGGCGCTGCTCGATACGGGCAACGTCTGCCTCGGTCACGTCGTACTGCCCATCCTCCATGGTGTACTGGCTGACGGCACCCAGCTCCTTCAGGGCCTCGAGCTTGACTGTCTCGGTCCGGGAAGCGACTCGGCTGACGTCACGGAAGATCTCGCCCATCTGACGCAGGTCCAGATCGCCATCCTGTGAAGTCATCGCCTGCTTCAGCAGACCGAACACCTGGGGGCTGGTCTTGATCTCGGGGTTGGCTTCCATGTACTCGGCAAACGCCAGAACCGTCCGCTCGAGCGCTTCTGCCATCTCGATCGGAGGCGAGTAGCTCAGCAGCATCTCGAAGGTCTGCTGGTTCAGGCTCTGGGCCGTGGCGGTGTCTTCGTTCAGGCCTACCACCAGGGCATCGTGCACGTTCAGGGCGCTGTGGCGGGTGAACGAAGTGGCCGCAATGAAGGCGTCGGACGAGTGCACCTGCCAGATCACCGAACCCAGGCCCGGGTCCTGCTGGATACGACGACTACCCCGGGTGACCAGGTTGCGTACGCCATACCCCGTAGCCATCTTCGAGGTGTTCATGTAGGTGAAGCTGCCGTCGCTCATCTGGTCCTGCTTGGATAGGAACAGGCCGCTTTCGAGATCCCCGGTCTGGGCCGAGAACGCACTGTTGGCCAGCGGACGCAGCGCCTTCACGCGCTCGCGTACCTCGGCTTCCTGGGCCGGGGTCAGGTCGTTGTAGAGACGCAGGCTGGCCTTGCTGTCGGTCTTCTTCGCCTTGTAGCTGTCGTGGTGAATCTCGCCCTTCTCCACCAGCTCGCGCAGGTACTTCTGTCGCTCGTAGCGGTAGGCCATGTCGTACAGCGTGAAGGAGAGGCTGGCTGCCTTGGTCAGCGCATTGCGGTTCTCGATCAGCGGAGTGAACACCTGCTTCAACGTCGCCTTGATGTCCCTCCCGAAGGTGTTAGCGTACTTGCTGTTCAGGGTCTCCAGCTGCTTGCCCTGGATCTGGAACTTCTGCAGCTGCGCCAGGGTGGCAGTCGGGTTGATGGCGTTGCCACGCCCCTTCTCCCACAGGATGCTATTGAGATGCTCAATGAGCTCCTTGCGCAGGGTCTCCTGCTTGACTGGATCCGCCTCGTTCGCCGCGGACTGGATCTTGTCGTAGATGGCCTGCACGAACTCCTTGTTCATGCTGTGCACCACCGACGCCAGGCCAGAGCCGAAGTTCAGGGCGGTCACCGGGGTCTTCACCATGTTGCGGCCGTACTTGGTCACCGCCCCATTCAGCTCGGCCTGGCCCAGGAAGAAGTCCAGCGAAGCGTAGAACCGGGCCCGTGCCGGCGACTGCTCCAGGGAGGCTGCCCGAACCCCGCTCAGGGTCTTGGCCACCATCTGGTAGAGGTCATGGTTTGACTTGTCCTCGGCCCACTCACCGATGTGCTTCAAGCCAGACGCCTTGGTGAAGAAGCCGCCCCGGATGGTCATGGACAGCAGGTCCGCGGCGCTCCCTGCCGCACCCAGCAACCACTGGGTCAGCATCGGGCCGTTGGTCTTGCCGTCGATCTCCCGGGTCAGGGAGTGCGTGAAGCTGCTCTGACCGGTATCCACCGCCTCTTCGTACTGGGCCAGGGCATAGAGCCCGTCCAGGCTGTGCATCTTCTCCCCGCCCGCCTTCACGGCCACGAGAATGTCGCGCTGGTCGCTGTCGGTCAGTCCTTCGTTACGCACTGCCTTACGTATTGCAATAACGCCCTTGGCGATTTCAGCGCTGGCGACTTTCTCGCTTACCTCCTTCAACGAAGCCAGGTTGCGCTGACTGTCCGTCTTCACGCCCAGGGCCTCACCCACGGCCAGGAAGAACTTGTCGTGAGACCCGTCCTGGTTGTCCAGACGCACGGTGTGGTCCCACCCGGCCTGCTTGATCAGGTGGCGGTGTACCTTGCTGGCCTGGGGATTGACCAGAGAGCCGCGGATACCCATGCGGCCCATCTTCCACACTTCCCAGTCCATGTAGAACGGCGTCTTCAGCCCGTTCTTCTGGGCCATGACGGTCACCGCGAAGTCCTGGATGTTCGCCAGCTCCCGACGCAGAGCGTTGTTCTTACCTTCGGCACCCTTCGCGTTGGCGTCATGCAGGAAGGTACCCATGTCCACACCACCGGCTGCCAGCACCTGGACATCCTCACTCAGCTGGTTCCAGAAGCCCCAGATGTCCTCACGGAAGTAGTAGGCCGTCTGGTTGTACTTGGCGAGGATCTTCTCCTGCAGGGACGGAATCTTCATCAGCGAGCGCTTCGGCTTGCGGTTCTTGAAAGCCACTGGCTTGAAGCTGGGCGGCCGACGCAGGTCCTCGGTGCCGAACAGCTTGGGCAGCAAGCCCTGGGTACCCTTCACGGTCTCGACAATTTCATCAGCGAGCAGACGGCTGTTCTCGTCCAGCGCCACGCGCACGAAGGTGTGCTCGTTGACCCCTGCACGCGGTACCTCACCGGTCACCCGGGCCAGTTCCGCCTCAGGGATCACGGTCATCTCGAACAGCCCCTCTTTCATCAGGGCGGCCACCGCACGCCCACCCAGGGCCCCGATGACCTTCTCCATCACATCCTGGGGCACCCCGGCAGCCGAGGTCAGGCCCAGGGCCTGTGCCGCCCGTTTGCCCAGGTCATTGGCAACGTGGTTGTAGCGGTGACCGACCTCGCCCAGCAGAGCGAACTCGGCCGGATCCACCGGAGTCTTCGAGTCGCGGCCCAGCAGTGCGTTGACCCCCTTGGCGTCGTGGTGCTTCAGGGAGGCGTTCTCACCCAGCCAAGCGTACATCGCATAGCTCACCGCGGTCAGCACGTTCTCATCGATCGCACCGGTCTCTTCGTTGCGGAAGTAGCCGATGTAGTCCTGGTGACGGAACAGCTTGCTGTTCTCGGCCCATGCCGGCAGTGAGTCGCTGACCCGCTCATTGAACACCTCCAGGCGGGAAGCCAGATGCCCCACCAGCTCCTGCTGCTTGTCGGTGAGCTCCTCGGTCACGAACTGACTGGCCAGGACCAGGTTCTGCTTGAGCCGGCTCAGGAAGTCCCGCACCTCGGTCAGCGGACGCTTGGTGGCGTGTTCCTTGGAGTCCTGACGCAGGTACTCGGTCAGCAGGTTAGCCGCGTTGAAAGCGTACTTGTCGCCAATGTGGCCCGTCCTGCGCTCCCCGGCGTTCTCCAGGGGGGTCAGCGTACCTTCGCCCGGGACAATCACCTCGGCCTCGGTAGCCGCGACAGGCTCGGACAGGACCACCTCACCGGTCTCCGGGTCATACTCAATGCCGTCTTCTGTTACTGCGGTAGTGCGCTCCTGCTGTCCCTCAGTATTGGCTTGCTGCTGTGTTGCAGTAACGTCAGCGGCAGGGGCTGCCGGCTCAGCTGCTGCTTCAGGCGTAGCATCAGCACTTGCCTCAGTGGCTTCATTCACGCCCTCCTGCACTGTTGCAGTAGTGGCGTCAGCCACTACAGGAGCACCGCCTTCTTGCTGTGCTGCGTTACTTACTGCAGTAACCGGGCTTGCTTCAGAGACGGCCGCTGCACTTGCAGGGGCTGAAGCCAGTGTCGGGAACCGCACGGCATAAGCCCCACGCATGGCC